>Ga0209567_10000777_pt1 | contig 17245 bp, 22 predicted proteins | sample COG_12_FD_184756 | JGI IMG/M metagenome (GOLD analysis project Ga0209567, IMG submission 184756) | Pelagic marine sediment microbial communities from the LTER site Helgoland, North Sea, for post-phytoplankton bloom and carbon turnover... | ecosystem: Environmental > Aquatic > Marine > Neritic...
CTCCCGCAGGGCGAATCGACAAACACCCGCCTTCGGCGTTGCATCCGCTCCCATTAGCTCGCTAGTGCTTCGCGAATGCGCCTTGAATTCGGATGCTTATCGCTTCGCTGAATGTCGCAGAATTTACGACGGGGTACACTAGGTTCAAGGTAATTAGAGTTGGAATCCGAGCCTAGATGAGTAGTGTTCATTTTGAGAGAGCTCGCTCCGGATCGTAAGCGAGCAAAATTCCAAATCGTCAAAATGTCTGGAAAGAGTATCTCGGAGATATTCGCATCATGTGTATCGGTTGATGTACCACTTTGTCTGGATACCGGAATATCGACATAAGGTGTTCAGCGAACCGTATCGGGAGACGCTGAAGGGGGTGATTGAGAAGATTGGTTTCGACTACGATATTGAGATAGTGGAGCTGAAGATACCGGAAATAACATATTCATCTGGTGGTCAGAGGCGAGCCGAGTAGGGCGCCCAGTGAGATCATGAGGATCGTCAAGAGTATATCGGCGAGGGAATTTTTCCATCGATTTCCACAGATAAAGCGGTAGTGCTTTTGGGGCGGAAAATTTTGGACTCTAAGTTATTTTGTCGAGCCGATTGGCAATGTGAATGAAGAAACGATACGGGAATATGTTCAAAATCAACCTATATCTGGATATTGTCTCCAGGACTGCCATAGATACACGTACACAATTACAATACTGAGAATCGGCGCGATCATACCAAATGCGAACGCAGAAGTCCGCGATTTAGCCAATGGAAATGCTATGACAAAGTTTGCGGTGAACGTTATGAGTACAACAACCGGAAAGGTGATCATCGCACCTATGGCCCGAAAGCCAATCGACGCACCATCAGCCGTAGCCAGTACTAAAAAATAGCAAACTGCCAAGGCACAAATGGGCAAAACCACTGAGAATATCCATCGCTCTTTGCGACTTAGTGATTGATCCCCACCGTTCGACAGATTTTCAGTCAACAGTTTCCAGCCCGAAGGTAATTAAAGGGAGTTCTTTATACGTCAGGTTATACCATTCGTCGCCATATTCGGGACAATGCCTGCGTCCCCAGGGCTGGAGTAACCAAGCCAATGGCCCTCCCATGTAGTCATAAGAGGTATAGCTGGATATAACTTTTTCATTGTCTATCCGATAAAATTCCCTTGTAGTGCTTTTTACCCCGAGTTCTTCGCCATGCCTCATTCGAAGACCATATTCGCTTTCTAAAGATGCAACCTGTTGTTCAACACGAGTACCGTTCCCATTAAAATTCACTCTTATATAAGGCAGATCTTTAGAACGATTATTTTTACCCTCGACAAACGCCAATCTGCCCGATTTAAGCAGCTCTTCTGTTTTTTTGTGTATCCAGACATAGTTTGCATCAACATAATACTTATCCTCTGACGCTAGTTTGCCTATTAACGGCTCGCCATGAGTGCTGCACAACTCGTCAAACTTTCTCAACCCGGGTAGATAACTTACGGCCAAAACAACCACAAGAATTAGCAAAGATATAAATAACGCTCCTTTAGTACTACCCCTATACTTCTTGAATAACGGTTTGGTGATAAAGAAATATAATACGACAATGACCGGAATGTTGAGTAAAAATCCAGCAAGAACAACAAAAAAGCCAAAACTCAGGATCAAACTATCCATATTTATATTTGGTAAGGGTGATAAATCGCGTAAAAGATTTTACGCTGAGCCCAAAGTATAAAAAGTATAAATCACATTCCATCTTATAGAACATTATGACCGAGAGGGGATACGATTCTAACGTGAGTCACCGTTCGGCCGAGTCCTGACGAAGCGGACTTTTGCATTACTATTTTGAACTGACTCAGATCATATACCTGCCTTTCCTTCCTATTCTTCAGTACAGTTGATATTAGTTACCTAACGGATAGAACCCTACAAGCAGTTACCTCAAAGGCTATTAGTACATCGGCTAGTTGAGTTGCTATGACTTTTGGGAGCTTTGATATTTGTCGACCGCCTCGATGTTCTGCCTTAACTGACGATGCGCCGGACCTGATAACAAATTCCTTCCCTTACAGCGATTGTGATTATTGCCACATACGCAAACCACGCTGTTGTGGAAAATTTCAAGCCACGTGGTGCGTTGTCCACGTTACTGCTAGTCGGCTGTATTCTTCGGATGATGCCGTTTCGAATAACGACTATCGAGGTAGAGATTATGAATATAATGAAAAACTCCACGAGAGCTGTACTATCTTTGCTCCTCTTGGCCCCTGTTTGGGGCTTTGCTGATTCAGTTCCGGATGACACATTTCGAAAGGTGGCAGAAGAATTCGAGGTGCCCGCGGTTGTCCTGTACGCCGTCGCTTGTGTTGAATCCGCAAAACATAGTACGACTGAAGCTAATAAACCTTGGCCCTGGACCCTCACTATTGCCGGTGAGCGCAGGCACTACCCGACCAGGGAAGCTGCCCAGGCAGACCTCGATAACGTCTTAGAGCTTGGAATTTCCAACATCGGTGTGGGGCTGATGCAGATCAACTGGCGCCGTTATCATGGCCTTTTAGGCGATCCTTCGCGAGCGCTGGACCCCGTGTACAACCTTCGTATTGGTGCCAGTATCCTGCGTGATCAGTGGAGCCGGGAAGATGATCTTTGGCTTGCCATCGGCCAGTATCACTCAATGTCAACAACTGATGGAGGCGCATTCAGGTATCATGTCGGCGCTGAGGTGGTTCGATTGCTTAGCCAGCAGACACGATTTAATGTCCCCAACGGCTAATCCTTGGGTGGGTAAAACGGAGTCGAGTTGGGTATGAGTTTGGACTGCGGGCGGTACTTGTGACGCTAGGCTACAGCAGTCGGGTAGGTATTGAGGCAGATCGAACAAAGGAGGGCATTTTAACCGTCTATTTACCGGGCTCGCCTAACGCCTGGTCGGACGAAGTTCATATCGTAAAATCTGACCAGAACACTCCTATTGACCGGCCAGTTATGGCTGCTATTGGTTCAGATAAACTGCATCAATTAGGTTTCACCTATGAGAACGAACGCGTAATGCTGAATGCGGTGACGATATTGTTTGTTGCTATTTTCCAAAACCCCGATCGTCCCAATCAAACATATATCTGCCACAAAGGCGTGACTTAGAGTGTCGGGACACCCGCTGATACACGTGGACACGAAGCACACGGTGACACTTTAGGTGCATGCCATAATTCTGGCGGTGAACAGGAAAACATAGATGGCAGTAACAACTGCAATCGGGGGGGTAAAGGCAACGACAATAGGTGTACCAGCTCCTTTTGACTAACTCCGGTAGTTCGCTAGACAGCTTGGCAACCGGTTGATTACGCAGATTGGCAAGACAGATTGAATGCCCCTTCAATTGGTGTTGACAGGTAATCCCGCTCGCTGCCACTGGGGTAGGCCATCTTCAAATTGTCGAGCCTCAAGCCCCGCTTTGCGCAATCTCGCCACCGCCTCAAACGATAAGACACACCAAGCAGCCATCCGCCTCGGTATTTTTCTCGGTATTTTCGCCTTTATGGCGTTGTGGGAGCTGTATGCCCCTCGCCGTGCATTGACAGTCTCCAAGATCATACGCTGCATGAACAACCTCTCGACGCTCCGTCAAGGCTGCCGCGCTGCTGGCCCGGAGAGGGTTCGCCGATGTACACGTGGTGCGTGGCGGCATAACCGTTTGGCTGAAGCGGGGTTGGCCCACCGAACGTAATCCCCCTCAACCGGAGTGATTCCTGATGAAAACGTTATTGATCCTAAACGATCCGCCCTACGGAACCGAACGCAGCTTCAACGGCCTGCGTCTGGCCAGAACCCTGGCTGGCAAAGGAGCCGAGGTCGGCTTGTTTCTGTTGGCCGATGCCGTGGCGTGTGCCAAGACCGATCAGAAGGTGCCTGAGGGTTATTACAACGTGGAATTGATGGTGAAGTCGGTCGCTCGAAAGGGTGAAGTTCTTTTGTGCGGTACTTGTATGGACGCCCGTGGCCTGGAAGATGAAGAACTGGTCGAAGGTGCGCGGCGAAGCACTATGGATGAACTCGCGGAGCGTACTCTCACGGCGGAACAGGTGCTGGTATTCTGAGTCTATGCCGATCGATGGGTTCAGGTGTGTATCTCAAGTACCCTTTCGTAAAGCAGGAACGGCTAAAAACGGTGTGGCTCCAAGGAACTCGATAACTTTGATGCGGTGATCGCAACTTTCCTATTTTGTGTTCTGGAACCCGAAGATCAGCTTCCCGCCCTGGAGGAACTTCGCCGGATCACACAACCCGGTGGTGAAATCAGGATTCTGGAATACGTTTATTCTCAAAATCCGGAAAAGCGTTTCATGATGTGACTTTGGGCTCCGTGGGTGCGCTGGGCTTATGGTGCCTCCTTCGATCGCAACACAGAGCAATACGTCTCTCGGGCCAGACTCCACATTACGGATTTCCGCTTTCTCTTCCAAGACATCATCAAGCTGCTGATATTGAGGCATTCATAATACTCATCCTGTGTAGCGTCTCGATCAAGTAGTCTGAACAGGCACTCAATCCTTCGGTATCTGGTATTACTCAGAATCCGTGGCGGACTCCTGCTCCCAAGTACCGGCTTCTGCGGGCGCGATCATTCTGGCACAATAAATCTCTTTCGCCTCCGTTGCCGACTATCGTGTAGTTACCTAGACCATCTTATCGTATGCCGAGTGGCGCGTTATTGTTTGGATTTGTCGCTGCAGCTCTCGTGGTCCTGCTGATACCCGGGCCGGGTGTTTTGTATGTCGTGGCGCATAGTGTAGGTCAGGGGCACCGCGCTGGCTTGGCATCGGCACTCGGACTATCGGCTGGTGCTCTTGTGCACGTAGCTGCGGCGGCTGCTGGACTCTCAGCTATTCTGCTCACGCCGGCTACAGCCTTCGGCATCGTTAAGGCATTGGGTGCCGGCTACTTGATCTATTTGGTCGGGCTAATTTATGTTGCGTTAGCTCTCATAACTGATAGCGCCTACGCTTTTCTGGCTGGTGGCTCACGGCATTGGCTCAGCGGGCGAGTGATGCAGGGACCGCTACCACGGTATTTGAGCGGGAGTCTCTATTTGGGTTTAGGGGTGAACGCAGTGCTCACCGAACGGCCGCAATGAGTGCGGAAGATCAAGCGTACAGCCAGGCGGAGCCGATCCTGACCGGGTCCGGTAGATCGATTTTTGATGATAGCTGGATAATCTCGGCCCGAGGTCGGTCCGTTGCTATGCCCATTGCGGAGGTGGATTGTACTGGCAATACCACTCTCTTCAGCAGAGCATCTCGGTCCTACAACAAGCCACGACGGGGTACACTAGAGCTGTACCAGTGTTTCGGTCTGGACCTTACTGCATTCTGGACACTCGCTGATTTGCTGATAATGGGTGACGCAGTTAGAGTAGGTTTTGAGCTTCTGTGACAAGTGTCTGCACTAGTTCAGCCGCCGGCATTTCCCTGTTAAGCGCTGCTGCCTGACCATAAAGGAGGAACCTGTAATCCAGAGTATCGTTAGAAGCCTCCCGCAAAGGGTCGCTTAACGTATACATAGTTGGATAATCTGGCAAAGGAAGGCGATGAGCAGCCATTGATTCGATATAGTTATTTTGCCTGGCCCGAGCTGGCCTACCGGAAAAGGCTTTTGTTAGTCGAGTATCATCATCCCTCGAATTTCGTATTGCCTCCAAGTGTGCATCACTCACATTGACCTCGGGGCACGACAAGAATGCGGTTCCCATTTGAACGCCGCATGCTCCCAACATAAAAGCCGCTGCAATGCCCCTTCCATCTGCAATTCCACCGGCAGCGACTACAGGAATTTTAACGGCATCCACAATTTGAGGAACCAGTGCGAGTGTGCCAACTCCGTGGTCTTCATGATTGACATCGAAACTACCTCGATGGCCGCCTGCCTCCCAGCCCTGGGCGACAACTATATCAACCCCAGATTTCTCCAGGGCAATAGCTTCAGCCGTAGTAGTTGCAGAACAGAGTATTCGGCTTCCTACTTTCTTCAATGATTTAATCGCATCGAATTCTGGTAGTCCAAAATGAAAACTGACTAATAGAGGTTTTATCTCAAGCAGAAGTTCTAGTCTTTCTTCAGTGAAGGTAAGTAACGGCTTACTAACATCCTGTGGTATTTCTTTCAGTCCAACCTCCGAATAAAACGGCTTGAGTCTTTCTCGAGTTGATTCGATGACGTCCGGTTTGTTGGCGGGCGTATCGTGCGCAAAGAAATTTAAGTTGAAGGGCTTGTCGGTCAGTTTTCGAATTTTCTCAACATCTTCCCTGATTTGCTCTGTCGATGTTTTTGAATACCCCATTGAACCGATTCCGCCCGCATTACTGACAGCGGCTACCAGTTCCACCGTTGTGGAACCTGCCATTGGGGCCTGGATAATTGGATGCTCATTACCGAATAAGTCGGTTAGATCTGTTTTTGGCCACATTGGAAGGCTCCACTGTTTTCAGAGTATTTTAATCTGAATGGTATCGTATGTCAGGACGGCTCACAGAGTAGGAATTGGATATTGAGCCGCGGTTCTTGAACGACCGGAGCTTGACGTAGGCTCGTGACACACCGCAGCGCAATCTCGATCTAAGCCCGAGAGGTGAATGGCCGCTCACCCCAGAACAGTAGACATGGATTCTGATCGTGCTGCAGCGCCGCATCAAGGGATCTCCCCAACCCGCAACTGCCATCGAGACGTCTTAGAATGTCGGTTCGCGGCTTGCCCTTTATAGGTCAATTCCCTATTTAGGGCTGGAAGTAGGATACAAGTAGTTTCTCCCATTCGCCTATGAATTCTTCGTACTGCTCGGAAGTGAATTTGCCAACAAATTCATTACCCTTTTCACTCAAACAAATATATTCGTATGTTACTTCAACCTCCGTTGCACTTTTTTCTATTCGGATACATTGGACTGTGATCAGACCTACCTTATCTTCAGGTTCAACTTTGTAAAACTGGACAAAGTGCGAGCTAGCGTCATATCGCTTTACTAACCAAATGGCGTCAGTTGATGCATGATCATGGTTCCTTGTTAGGAAAATGTAGTCTTCGTGCAAATCGGTTGATCCCATGATATTTGTGTATTCCCATCCAGGGACCCATAGTGTTTCACCTTAAAGATGTTGACTGGCGTCAGCTCCTCGGCGTGGCCTTCGCCTGCGGAATTGGTTTCACCATGAGCCTCTTTATAGCAGGGCTGGCTTTTGAGCACGGTAGTGGAGATTACTTTAGCGGGGATCGGTTAGGTATTCTGGTAGGTTCTGTCCTGTCAGCATTGGCTGCCTACATTCTCTTCCACGTTAGCTTGCCTAGAATCACGCGAACTGTCATATCAGAATGAGTCAATAGTGCGTATTCTGTTGAAACAAACGTCCGAAATGAGTATGAAGCCGCCGATCAACTCGATTCGTCGTTCGACAGCACTCGGTCCGGCTGCGGGCTAGTGCACCGCAACATAATCTGATCGCGAACCAAGATATCGAACGACCGTTGACCTCTCAATTGCGGACACACACGGAATCCTTTGTTGCGGCGGAGAAACACCGTGACTAGGCTATCCGAACCAGTCGACCCCAGAACCATGGTTGAGCGGCTGGAGTTTGCACATTGCAGTCATTTACTACTCTGACAAGAAAAGGTAGATTCGCCAATAGCAATTATTTGTGAATCACTGGACAAATCAACCGCAATCCCCCTATCGTCTATTGTTTCAAGCCTTCTTGTTCGAAAAACTTGCTATCCTGCTTTAGGACAGATGACAGAACCATTCTCCCAGCAAGGGAGAGGAGGATAAAAAAATGGCGGACACTTACTCCGTTCAGCAGTATGTCAGTGACTTGAAAGAGATCACTACGGAAACCACCGATGAGAAAGAAATTATCAGCCGGGTTAGCCCACTGGCCGAGCGTCTAGTAGCTGACAAGTCCTGGCTGCAACAGAAATATTATGAAGCCGACGAGGAACAGGGGTTTGGTGTGCATCTGCTGCATGAAGAACCGGACCATACCCTGGCCGTTTTGATTGTTAACTGGTTACCAGGTCGAGGCACGCCCCCCCACGATCATGGAACTTGGGCCGTGGTTGCGGGAGTGGAAGGTACGGAGCGAAATATCCGGTATAAGAGACTGGATGATGGCAATCGGCCAGACTACGCAGAGCTGAAGGTCAAACATGAATTTAACGCCGATGAAGGGGATGTTGTCTCTATAAAAACCGGCGGAATCCATGCGGTGGTCAATGAAACCGATAGCATGACCCTGTCGCTACATACCTATGGAAAACATATTAACTATACCAGCCGCTCGCAGTTTGACCTCGAAACCAATGAAAAAAAGGAGTACATCGTTCGGGTAGAATAAAGAGCGGTCAACATAAATCGACGGATGTATTTTTTATTCTTGTTCCATTAAGAAGCGTTGCCGAAATGATGTGTTTGGCCGACTGCTTCCGGAATGACGGCATCTCCGAAGGCGTTGACAAGTGCTTGTAACGCACGCCAGCCGGTACAGTGACCGACAATCAAACGCTTTAGTCGAAATTGAGCAATATCTTTGACGGTTTGCGCTATCAACGGCTCATAAGTGGGGCCTGATAGGTGCAATCCTCCCATCACCGCGTATAGAGGAATAGGGTCGGACACATCTGCAGCATCAGTCAGCACATTCACGATACCTGCATGTGAGCAAGCACTGAATACGACAACCCCGTGATCTTTAACGTTTACAGCTACATAACGTTCGTCAAGCTGGAGAGAGTCGGGCACCCAGCTGCCTTCGCTGTCGAGCTTGACTTGTGTTGGCAAGCCATTTTCATAGTCGGTTACGCGGGGTATTTCACCGCTAATGTATGCCGTGTCCCCAAGTACAAGACGTGACTCATGTGAGTTGATTACCTCAGCCCCAGTCATACCAAGCTCTTCAGGCGATGGAACATCCGCCAGCGGAAGCACGCTGCCATCTGGAGAGTCACTGTCGGCACGCTTATAGAACATCCCGGGATTGACGTGCATGGGAACCGATTTCCCGCCGTTAGCAGCGGTCACCAACTCCAAGGCTTTGGTCATTCCACCGGCATGATCAAAATGACCGTGTGATACCACAGCGCAATCGATGGTGCCAAAGTTGAAGCCAAGTCGGGTGGCATTGCGCTCCAGTGCGTATGCTTCGGGGCCGGAATCGAACAGGAGGCTTCTCCTCCTACCGTCCACGACGGTTGTGATAACGAGCGACAACCCCCATGCCCCACAACAAAGACAAGAGCCACCCAGTTCTTTCGCCCCAGCCTTGATCAGATTAGGTATTTCGGACGTTACACAGTCGGGGACCGAAGACAGAATATCCAAAACGTTATCGACCAGGACCTGGACCTCTAGATAATCAACTTGTTGTAGGTCGGTAGGTTGGACATTCATAACTCGGTCATAGCAATTTTACAGTAAAGCAAATTATTCACTAAACCTGCATACTCATAAAGTTCTTGAACGAATGACCGCTCCGCGTCGCGTGGTGCTGCCTTGCTTCAAAATGGTCGAATGGCGGCTATCGAGTGTGGAGCGGAAGATCAGCCATGCCGCCATGTAGACCCGGATTTTATTTATCCCGAGAATTTGTGCTGAACTTGGGAATGACCGGAATATGGTGAATAGCGGAAAACCAGATTTTTGCCCGGCCAATAGCTATATGACCTACAGCCATCATCTCGGCTTTATTGGGCTTTCTTCCGTTCCTTGCCCGTGAAGGAGTCATTGGCGGACCAGCGGATGAACCTGCTGGATTCAGCCAAAGCGGCTAAATTATAGAAATAGCCTTCTGGATTACTTTGCTGCTATCCGATTGAATAAATTAGGGCTCGAAAAACATCCAGACAAAACCTGGATCGGACCAATCGACAGAGGGGCTTTGGTTATCTCGGCTACCACCACACCCGAAGGGGTTGTACACCCTGCGATTTATGAATGCTGACAGCGTAGCCGGGGCTACCTGATCAAGTTCCCCAAATTGATACTTGACTGGCTTGCCTTCAAACTCGATAACGAGTTCCCGAGTGTCGGGATCGATACTACGGACGTAACCCATATCACACACACCCGTAGTATCCTTCAAAAAACAGAGAGGTTTCTACTTCTCCCCCGTGGCGACTTCGGCCTGGAGACCCGTTATCAGGCCTTCAAGCGGTCTGGGTCGAGCAATCCCGAAGCCCTGCACGAAATCCACGCCAACCTCTTTTAGCTTATCTAAGATGGCGTCATTCTCGACGAACTCGGCAATCGTCTGCTTGCCCATGGCGTGCCCCATGTCGTTGATGGATTTCACCATAGCCAGGTCTATGGGGTCATCAACGATGTCCTTCACAAACATGCCATCGATCTTTAGAAATTCTACCGGCAAGCTCTTGAGATAAGCGAATGAGGACAGGCCACTGCCAAAATCATCTAAGGCAAAGCGGCAGCCCCACTTCTTGAGCGCTTTGATAAATTTGCTCGCGTTCGTCAAATTATGGATCGCTGCCGTTTCCGTGACTTCAAAGCAGATCTTCTCAGGCGGCAGGCTCCTCTCCTCCAACTGCTCGACGACATACTCTAGAAACTCATTATCGCCGAGGGAATTCCCTGATAGGTTAATGGAGTACATGAGTGCGCGCTCCAGCATCTCCTGATGACGGCTGAACCATTCAAAAGAAGTGCCAATGACCCAGCGGTCCACCTTCGTCGCGAGATTGTAGCGCTCGGCGGCAGGCAAGAACGCACCAGGCTCTATAATGCGCCCATCCTCGTAGTGCATTCGGAGAAGCAGTTCATAACCTTCGCTCTGATCGTCAACACTCGACAGTGAAATAAACGGCTGAATATAGAGTCGGAACCAGTTCTCCTCTAGTGCTCGGTTAATCACGGCGACCCATTGCATTTCTCCTTGTCGCTTTGCCAGTTCCACATCATCTTGATGGTATATGTGTATACGGTTGTATCCCGCTTCCTTGGCCGCATAACAGGCGGCGTCCGCCATACTAAGAACACTCGCCATACTCTCACTGGTTTCGTTGATAGGCACGACGCCAATGCTGACGCCGATGTTGAAGCTCTTCTCTTCCCATTGAAAGCGGAACCCTTCGACTGCCTTCTGCACGGCGGTGGTTACTCGGTTCCCTTGCGTGACCGAACAACGATCGATCAATATACCGAATTCGTCGCCACCCAGACGCGCCAGCGTGTCTCGGTCCCGGATGTGTTGTCCTAATAGATGCCCGAGTTGTCGCAAAAGCTCATCCCCGGCAATATGCCCGCAGGTGTCGTTGATGACCTTGAATTGATCAAGATCCAAGTAACAAAATACATGCTCGATTTTCTCAGCGCTGGCCGTCTCCAAAGAATGTTGCAGACGTTGCTCAAACGCATACCGATTGAGCATATTCGTCAAGGCGTCATGGCTCGCCTGATAGGAAAGCTGCTCCGAAAGCTCGCGGGCCTCGGTGATGTCAATAACCGTGGCTTGAATAGCGGGTTCACCCTCCCAGTGAATGACCCTGACAACGTTCTGTAATGTGACTGTGCTGCCATCCTTGCGAAGCGCCTCGTATTCGTATCGAGTGGGTACTTCCTCTCCCCGGAGCCGGGCCTTATTGTAACCCAGCATACGCTCCCGTTCGTGTGGGGCAATATGCTCATCGATAGTTTTCATACTAGCGAGCAGCGTATTCTCCGATTCATAGCCAAGCATGCTGGCAAGGGCCCGATTGACGAATAACGGTTTTAAGTCCCGATGGATGTAAATCCCCTGAACTGAGCCCTCGATCAGATTGCGGAAGCGCAGCTCGCTTTCCCGCAACGTCTCGTCTGTATTCTTGCGATCAGTGATATCTTCTCCGATCGATTGATACTCGACCGGTCGACCATGCGCATCGAAAACGACGCGGTCGGTCCATCGTTGCCAGCGTTCACTTCCATCCGGTACCACGACCTTGTGCTCGTAAGTAATGGCCGGTTTCTCTTGCGTCAGTGAGGTAAAATGGCTCTTAATGCGTTCTCGATCTGCAGCGGGAATAAATTCAAAAAAGTTGTGCCCGACCAACTGCTCATTTGTTTTATCGAAGTACAGACAGTAATGCTTGTTAACAAAAGTGAGGGTTCCATCAGATAGAAAGCGACAGATAAGGACCGGCATATCTTCGACCAATGTACGATACCGCTCTTCACTCTCTTGCAGAGACTGTTCTGCCTGCCTGCGATCTCTGAAGTTCTGATAACCGACGATTAAGCTTGCGCAGGTGTTTAAGAATGGCCTTAGCCAATCAACTAGTTCTAGCGCATAACCGTGCGGATGAACTCTCGGTTAGAGAAAGTAGGGCGTTTAGAAGGTCACCGAAGTACTCATGTGGCGTCGTATCTGCAATAAAGCGCGCTTGCACTTGTCGAATTGCTTCAAGCATTGCTAATGAGTCGCGGGTGGACAGATCAAGATGGGATACCACAGTTATGCTCTCCACAAAAATCTCATCCAGAAAAGCTGATAGTTGGCGAAAGTTAGGTCGTTGTCAATGAAGGTCGCCGAAATGCTGCCCGATGAGTTTCCTCTATAATTGTATCTTTTATACTTCGTTAGCGGACGGTCGCTAGTCTGGGGCGCGAACGACGGGTCGTTGCCGCCTATGGTTGTCAAGGAGCGAATGACGGGTTTGAGTATGTTCAAGAAGCCTCAGGATGTCTGCTTTCTCCAATGCAGACATTTTCAACTATCGTAAAAAACTTCTGATATATACTGCGGTTTCAACCGATCTCTGCGTATTTGTCCCCCAAATTCGATGTGTTTTATCACACCAGTTCTGGCGTCTACTTAGGGTTAGCAGCTAATGGCACGTATCCGAGCAGCAACAATTCTGGATCGTGATGATGTTCGCGAGGTTCACTTATGTGCCTTCCCGGAAGGCGAGAGGCAGATTGTCTCAACACTCGCAAGTAATCTGCTATGCGAAGAAACCTGTCCCGAAACATTCTCTTTGGTTGCTGAAACCAATGGCGCAATGGTTGGCCACATAGCGTTTAGTCCTGTAGTTGTTGATAGCAATAGAGATTGGAAGGGCTGCATCTTGGCACCACTTGGCGTAAAGCCCGAGTATCAAAAGCGCGGAATTGGGTCGAAGCTAATAGAAAGCGGCATGCGACGCTTATCAAAGAAGGGACTAAATCTTCTTTTCGTTTATGGCGATCCGAAGTATTACGGCAAGTTTGGATTCAAAGCCGATGCGGCCGCAGGATACTCGCCGCCCTACGAACTGCAGTACCCTTTTGGGTGGCTGGCTATCGCCCTTAATGAAGGCAGTTTCGCAAAACCACCTGTAAAAATATCGTGCGTAGCCTCGTTGCGAGATCCGAAATTATGGTAACTGCGCTGCTAAGCGGAGCAAGCCGCTCGCTATGCTCGCTCGGACGCCTAGCACTCTACACCTGCCTGCGCATGCCTTCGGCATTTCGGCACAGCCGGCGCTCCGCGCTGCTTAACTTGGCGTTATGTCCGCTTCGGCAATTTGCGGGCGTACCCGGATCGGTTCGCGACCGCCAGCTGTGGGTCGGGTCCAGCCCGGCACTAAACGGACGATTTGTGGCTTATGCTAGTCGCCCGTAAAACGTCATACGCGCTGACTCGGATAGTGCTATTCCGGGCTCGGTGTTGTATGCAAGTACCACTAACATACGGGTGCGATCACCTTTTACTGGAGTAACACGGTGCATTGAATTACGCCCTCGAAACAATACGAGCGCACCGGCATCCATCGCTAGGGTATTCGTTGACACCTCGCCATCAAGAATTTTTTCTGAAAGCTCGTAGTTCATTTCTCCGTTGTCGGCATCGCGTACGTCATTCACATATTCAAACTCGCCCCCGATTTTCGGATTCTGAATCATTAAAGTGATAGCAAACGAAGAATTGTCAAAATGCCAACCTAACTCCTGTCCCTCGCTCGCATAATGAAGGTTGATCGAAGACATAGCGTCGCCATATTCGTACAATTTTGTTTCATCGAGAACAGCACACAAAAATTCACGGAATTCCGGGGCATCATAAAGCGTATGTAGTGGAGAATCAGCGGGTATCTGATCTGTTGTAATACAACCCTTTGATGAAGAAACTTCCCGATTGCGGGTATGGTTTGCTGGGTACTCCGGGTCAGACGGTTTGAGGTAAATATTGTGCTTACTCACCGTGTAATACGCAAGATGCTGGTTTTCTTCTCCCTCGCGTTGAATGGACGCGATTGCCGACGGTGTCAGAAAGTTGCGCATGACCAGCACCCCGTTTTCGTCCACAGTGCTTTTACACTCTCTACGAAAATCGCTGCTTCTTAGCGGGCATTGTTCTAGGTTGATTACATCTGATAACGGCTGATGCATGCTCATTTGTCTAATGATTTGTGATTTCCGATGCTTAAAAGCGAATATCTAAATCGAGTATAAAACGAGAACTATCAGGAGTCATCTAATTGCACGCTTCGACTATATTGTACGCGTTCGAGTGATTGCACAAAATAGTCGGATTTGAATTTTGTACCACAGTGGGGAGCGTTCACTATGAATGAGGAGACACGTTCACCCATTCGTGCGGCGTCAGGCAGTTGTGGGTCGGTAAAACTACGAAATTCATGACCGCAGGTCACCAGAAAGCCGTCCCTTCTTCGCCACCTATTAGCTCCATCGGGTAACATCTGCCAAAACACCCTAGCCGGGAGAAGGGTAGCGAATGGAAGAAGAAGCATCTCGTAAGCTCGCGGTCTTGCTACACGCCGACATCGTGGGATCGACTGCGCTCGTCCAGGCGGACGAGAGTCTAGCCCATCACCGGATTCAAGATACGTTTCGCCGGTGTTCTACGGTCATTACCAACCATGGTGGGACCACCACACATGAGATTCGTGGCGATGCGCTCGTTTCCGAGTTCTCGAAAGGCTCGGATGCCGTTGCTGCCTCGGTCGATTTCCAGGTAGCCAACGCAAATCACAATGAAGAAATTATCGATCGGCTTCGCCCTGTGGTCAGAGTGGGTATCGCCATGGGTGAGGTGGTGGTCGCCGATAACACGGTGACCGGCGAGGGGGTGATTCTGGCCCAACGCTTAGAACAACTGGCTGTGCCAGGAGAGGTGTGGATCCAAGGGGCTGTATTTGAAACTGTGCCGAAGCGGCTACCGTTCGAGTACGAGAGTCTAGGTGAAAGAGAATTGAAAGGATTCAAAGAGCCAGTTAAGGCATAAAGGGTCAGGCAAGCAATCCGCGTGACCCCATCTGAGTTAGAAATACAGACCCAACCTGATGCTGGGCCACCGGATTTGCCTGGCAAACCATCAATCGCAGTCCTTAGTCCTTCCTTTCAAAAATATGAGCTCCGACTCCGAGCAAGAGTACTTCAGTGACGGAATCGCAGAGGACATTATTACGGCGCTGTCCAAGGTGAGCAGCCTGAGGGTCGTGGCTCGGACCTCGACTTTCATTTACAAAGGTACGGGCGTCGACATTAAGCAAGTAGGTCGTGAACAAGGTGTTCACTACGTGCTAGAGGGGAGCGTACGTAAAGCTGCGAACCGAGTCCGAGTGACGGCTCAGTTAATCGATGCGACCACAGGGCATCACATCTGGGCAGAACGGTACGACCGTGAGTTAGATGATGTCTTTGCAGTTCAGGACGAACTCATGCGTGAAATAGTAGTCGCCTTGGATGTCGAGCTGAGAGATGGTGAGCAGGCCAGGATGTGGTCCAGCGGTACCAGGAACGTAGAAGCCTGGGAGTGCGTTCGGCTGGCCGCACCCATTATTACTCGAAGCGGCGTCGAACGGGATCTGCTGCAGGGCAGGAAGCTGCTCGAACGGGCATTGGATCTCGACCCTTCCTGCGCGGACGCCTATAGCTTAATGGCGTTGTACTACATGGAGCGGAAAGAGTTCGATCAGGCAATTGAAAGCGCGGAGAAATCCATCGAGTTGGCACCCTCTAATGCCGATAATCTGGGAGAGGCGGCGATGGTGATGATCAAATCGGGCAAGCCGCAGCGAGGTTTAGAGTTGGCAAAAAGACGGATGCGGGCCTGCCCACTGTACCCAGCGAGATGGCTCTTCGTTGCCCATTGCAGTCATTGGCACCGTTTTCTTGAACTGGCGCTTTCGGATTCTATCTGGTCGTGCTGGCCCTGTTTGTCTCCTGTATCGGGGGAAGTGGGACGGTAATCTGGTCCAATAAAACAAGGGGCACTTCCGAGTAGGCAGACCAGGCCCCTATTCCAACATACTTCTTATGGATTTTTCTATTTGGCCACCACAGTACAAATTTCCATATCTCTGCGACTGGATTTCGAGAAACTTTTGGATATTTGGACGATTGGCTATTCTTTGGCAAAGTGCAAATACATACGGTGAGTGTTTCTGGAAATCCACGCTTAGCTTGGGCAAGCATCGGATCATTGTTCCCCATAAAGCATAGGTTGTAATATCTGCTGTACTGATCTTATTGCCACCGAGCATATAGCTACTGTCTGAATTCAGACCAAATTGTTGGCCAGTTTTTTCAAATATCTCAAACCACCGCTTTAATCGTTTCTCTCTAAACTGCTTCCATTTATCGTATTCCCACATGATGGAACCATTCTGGTTGGTGATTTCTGCCAGAACATCATTGCTATCTAGTATAAGCTTGAGACAAACGGCCGACTTAAAAGAATCTTTCGGTAAATAGTTTAGTTTTTCCGACAAGTACATAACAATAGCAGGCATTTGGCCAAGAAAAATATCGTTATTCAAATCGTGTAGAAAAGGTGGTGCCATAGACGGCAGCGGTTGCTCTTCCGGAGACATCGATTTCCAATCCATAATTTCTTGAGAAGTCCCCTCACTGTATTTTTCATTTGCTTCTTCCAGTAGAAGACGAATGAAATTTCCTCGAAATGGAACCGACCAATAATACAATTTGTAATTCATTTTCAGTTTCTTTCATTAAAGTTAGATTTATTTTTAATGAGATATCTCCTGGAGTAATAATGTGTATGCGTTATCGCACCCAAGCGCACCTAGTGTACTCCGTCGTAAATTCTGTGACATTCAGCGAAGCGACAAGCATCCGAATTCAAGGCGCATTCGCGAAGCTCTAGCGAGTTAATGGGAGCGGATGCAACGCCGAAGGCGGGTGTTTGTCGATTCGCCCTGCGGGAGTCCCCCAAAAACCACGGCTACTGCGTTGCCCCTCTGGCCAATA
>Ga0209567_10000778_pt1 | contig 17224 bp, 19 predicted proteins | sample COG_12_FD_184756 | JGI IMG/M metagenome (GOLD analysis project Ga0209567, IMG submission 184756) | Pelagic marine sediment microbial communities from the LTER site Helgoland, North Sea, for post-phytoplankton bloom and carbon turnover... | ecosystem: Environmental > Aquatic > Marine > Neritic...
AGAAGCGCTTTTGTGTTTTAACTGCCAATCCCTGGCACTTATATCCGCCACATAGCATAAGATCGCAGGCGTAATGATGAGGCTGTGTCGGACACTCCGACCAATGGAGACAAGCGTTTCGCAACAAACAGGCTAAATCTCATGCCCCAGAAATTCGTGTGGAATCCGTCGCGCGAAAATCGCTGTTAAAGAGAATTTACGCTCCGTGTCGTCGTCCTATCTCTCTCAAACGCCTTGTAAGTGGCCGCTCCTGGCCGAGTCCTGACTCACGGGGTGCAGTGAAATCTACTCTTCCGAGGCCTATTCACTCCGACCGCTATGGCGGGAACAACCGCCAGTCGAGCACGGTGAACATCAATACTGCCCAAATGACTGGAACCGTTTCGGCCAACTGATATCATGGATTGAAGGGGATCACGGCGGCCGCGAAATACCCCCACCATCGCTCGCCCTTCTGAGCACGGCCGAACAGGCCGGTTTAGGTAAAAAGCGTCTGTTGGCGAAACCGCAAGGGATGTAATATGCCGACAGTGAACCCCATGAAGGCGGCATGAAAGACCTTGCCCCGGAATCCTTGCGTACCAGGCATACCATCAATTCGCTGATGGTGCGGCCGGTTCATGTGCCGATGTTGTCCCACCAGACCGCGAGCGGCGAAGTCACGAAATCTCCGCTTGTGCCGACCGACATCGTGCTGGGCGGCGGCTTACGTTGTACCCGGGTGGCGCTTAAACCGACTGCGGAGCTGCTGTCAAACAGGGAACCGCTGCCGGTGGGGGCGCTATCGGCCTGGAGGACGCCTTGGGCGGTGGTGTGGAGTGAAACAAAGGCGCAGTGGAAGAATACCGGATGTAGAGGGAGCGATCGATTCGATCCGCAGTGCGCGCCGTTCGTAACGAGCCGAACTCATGAATAATTCTAGCGATCACTACCGGCGTCTGATCCTGCGGCTTTTTTCCTTGCCGTTGGCGAGCGCCGTGATGCCGGTATCGAGTGCCGCAGTGACAGCCGCTGCTTCGCAATCTGCTCCACGCTCGGCCGATGGGGTTCGTTTCATGCAATTGGCCCTGGACCTCAAACGACTCGCCGTCGAGCGCGGGGACCAGGCCTACGGCGCGGTGATCGTCAAAGCAGGCCGGGTGGTCGGCCGGGGTCCGAGTAGGGTGGTCGTCGATGGAGACCCCACGGCACATGCTGAAATGGAAGCAATTCGGGATGCTGCCAGGGGTTTGGACACCCGGGATCTGGGCGGCTGTGTCATGTATTCGACCTCACGTCCCTGTCCCATGTGCGAGGCCGCGGCATACTGGGCGGGCCTCGACCGATTGTTCTATGGATCGGACGTCATCGATGGAGGTCCACCCCGTCTGACACGGTGCTGAGGGCGAGGTGACAACCTACGCAACCGAATTCCTGGGCGGACCGTGGGGCGGTGGACATGCCGGTGGATCCTTCCGGCGGCGCGGCGAGATCGACTGGAGGACGGGGTGAACGTGCGCCCCAGACTCATCGTATCCGCGGTCTTGTGGTTTGTCGTCGCCTGCTGGACCGCCGGGGTTCATTCACAGGTCGCCCCCTCTGTCGGGGAGAGGGCCGGATACGACGGGTTGCTGGCCGCGGCCGCGCGGGGGCACGCGGACGTGATCCGCGCTATGGCTGCAAACGGCGCTGATCTGGATGTGAGAGACGCGCACAGCCGTACGCCTCTGCACGTAGCCACTTATGGTGGACATCACGCGGCCATGCGCGCGCTGGTAGCAGCCGGGGCAGATCCCAATGCGCTGGAATACGACCGATACGACATCGTTACCATTGCGGCCGTTGCCGACGACCTCGAGACCCTTGAGACGGCCCTATCGCTGGGTGCCAGAGCGGACAACATCACCAGCCCCTATGACGGCACCGCCCTGATCGCGGCTGCCCATCTGGGCCACGTGGATATAGTGCGCGCACTGATCAATGCCGGCGCGCCCCTCGACCACGTCAACAACCTAGGTTGGACCGCGGTCATCGAAGCAATCGTGCTCGGAGACGGGGGGGCGCGGCACGTCGAGACTCTGGCTACTCTGATTCGGGCCGGAGCGAATTTGCAGCTGGTGGATGGGCAGGGACGAACGCCGCTCGAGCTGGCGCGCTTGCACAATCATAACACCATGGTGCAGATGCTGATCCATGCGGGCGCACAGTAACCGGTATCGCGTCGAGGCAGTTGGTCAGCACACGGGTGCATCCTACATCCTAGAACGTTATTCTTGATGGACGGGCCATTGGTTTCAAGAAATTGATGACCGTTATCTACAACCGTATTCATCGCCGAATTGGGTGACAAGACGCAGTTTGCACCCATGTTGTTGGCCGTTTGTCGTCCGGTGCAGCGCAGCAAACCGTGCTCTCCAACCTTCGAAATCCACTGGCAGTTGAGAGATTCATAGCGGACCGTCAAAAACTTGGGCCTTCATATCGAATCTCTTCGAGGACGAACTGGCGCTAACGGCCATTAACAGACGCTCATCAACGTCACGATAATATGTTATCGAGTCGAAAGACTTACAATCCAGCTGTTATGTGTTATCTCAAGATTAAAAGAATGGAGGAGAAATGAGTGAAGGAAAAGGGCACTGCCTTTGTGGCGTAGTAAAGTTTACCGTCAAAACAATGAATAACAGTGTAGACGCTTGTCATTGCGGTATGTGCAGGAGATGGGGCGGCGGGCCTTTAATGAGCGTTAGTTGTGGCAAAGACGTTACTTTTGAAGGAGAAGAAAATATTACTGTGTATAACTCTTCCGACTGGGCGGAGCGAGGATTCTGCAAGTTATGCGGCAGTCATCTATTTTACCGACTCAAAGAAGCCAATGATCATCAGTTACCCGCAGGTCTTTTTGAAAGTCAGAAGAATTTTCATTTTGACTTTCAAGTATTTACAGACCGCAAACCTGCTTTCTATAACTTTGCAAATAATACTAAAGAAATGACCGAAGCCGAGGTGATAAAAAAATTTGCACCCGAACAGAACACATAAAAATCGCATGCAGTCGGACCCAAATGTCCGCTACGCGTCATTTTGACCGCTGATGCGAAGCTTCATGCATATGAAGTATTTCGGAGATAGTTAAATGGGCAACGAATCATCGGTAAAGTTGCATTGGAGTTTTTGGGTTGTTTGCATTATCGGGTTGGTTTGGAATGCCGGAGGAGCCGTGAACTATCTAATGCAAACAAACATGGAGTTTGTAAGCTCAATGCCAGCAACACATCAGGCAATTATTGTAGGGCGTCCAATCTGGGCAACTGGCGGTTTTGCAATCGGCGTATTCGGCGGAGTACTCGGTTGCATTTTTCTGCTATTAAAGCGGCGTAGCTCAATCAATATTTTTCTCATGTCCCTAATCGGCATTATTGTAACAATGGTGCACACCATAGATGTGGCAATGTCGGATACAGAATTCAGTATTTTAGAGATTATTGTTATGGTCATCTTGCCGCTAGTGGTCGCTTTAGCACTGGTGTTGTACGCCAAATATGCGATTGTCAAATATGTAAGATAGTTTAAACAGATGATATGCAAAACAAGCGCATGCAGTCTGACTAAAGTGCTCATTAAAAGCTGGCGAAGGACGTCTGCTGGGTCGTAAGTGAGCATTCACCCTGAAAACCAGAAAGTCCGCAATGAGTATTCAGCGGGCATAGAATCTCTGAATATTCAGGCAATAGTCCGGCCGCTTACCGGCATGAAGCCGCCGGTCCCAAGAATGAAGCCTAATCGGCCGTTCATTGCCCGGAGCGGCCATTCGCTGGTCATCAACGATCTACCGGAACCGGATCGACGCCACGGAGTCACGGCTCTTCGCCACGAGTAGTTGGCGCAGAAGAACGCTTGAGCTACGGTTCTTCCACATCGATCGGTGTGACGAATCCCGGCGGCTTGACGACGAGCACCGAGCAATCCAGCCCGGGCTGCCGTACTCTAAGGGCAGGCGCCGCGGCACCGTCTTGTGGGCCGCACTCTGGAGACATACTCCACCGGGGTCGGCGAGCTGCTTCAGTCGCTGCGCCAACAGCACGCCTTCACCGGTCACCGTCCCGTCCGCGATCACCACCTCGGCCATGGCAATGCCCGTCCGCAGCGTCGGCGTTGGCTCGCCCGAGAGTGACTCACTGGCCACCATCGGCGCCAACGGTCCAATCTGGTTCATTTCAGATAGTGAAAGGTTCAATAATTTCCGACTAAGTGGTGGGAGAGTTGCGATAAGAGTCTCAGCGAAAGTAGATAGAGTAGTCGGAAGGCTCTAATTGAGTATTCTGTGGACGTAAGCCCACTTCGTGAAAACGTCCGCTTTACGACTATGAGTAGATCCCTCCAGGACCCTCGTAAACTCCCGCGGATTTCGTTCATCACATTGTCGTAAGTGCCATGTTAACATTCAATAACGCTTCATTTCCCAGGAAATCACAGTGAAACCAACGCTTCAATCGCAGTGTGACATGTCGCTGTATCTCATCTGGGAGCACGGTCGAGATTCGCACTCGCGATACTCGCAATTGTGGGCCGATGAGAAAACTAGAATGCGCCATGTTTCAGATCGGTATTGTGGACACGGCGTGTATCGTTCACTAGGTGTGGCAACTCACACCGTTTAGTAGAGTCAGAGATATGGAAAAACGAAAACGTATTTGCGTTCGCGACGTCATGAATCCCAATTTCGATGTCGTCGACAGTATGGCGACGGTTCGAGAAGTACTTGTCAATATGAAACATGTCGAGAACAAGTCGCTGATTGTAAATAAGCGTGACGAGAACGACGAAATTGGGATTGTGCTGTTCTCAGACATCGCACGCAATGTGCTTGGAAAAGACCATGCCTCGGATAGGATCAATGTCTACGAGATCATGCAAAAGCCGGCGATCTCTGTGCACCCCAACATGGACATACGTTACTGTGCGCGCCTACTGGGTCGTTTTCACCTCACCCGCGTACCGGTGATCGAAAATGATACCATCGTCGGCATGGTAAGCTTCACGGACCTCGTCATCCGTGGTCTAGTAGAACAGGAGGGATTGGAAATGACGCCCTCTGCGGCGATGGTCCGCTGAGATATGCGCATACGAGGACCGAACGGTAGCTTGTGGTCGGAAACTGTTTGCTCGTCACGATCTCACGGACGTCTGAAGCGAGTATGTTGCCGCCGGTCAGCTCGCTTCGTCGTTCGACAGCACAGGTTCCGATTGTGGGTCAGTGCACCGCACAATAATCCGAGTACGAATCAAGATTTCGAACGGCCGTTGACGCCTCAAATGCGGACACACGCAGAATCATTGCGGCGGTGAAGTAAAGCCCAGCCTAAGCGATCCGAGCTTGTTGATCTCAGAACCATGCTTGATCGGCTCTAATTTGCCCATTGCCGACCTTCCTTTCGAAGATTGAGAACGCGTTGTTGCAGTGCAATACCCCACTCCGGGCTCGATATAGGGCCGCTGCATGTTTTTCTGCATTCTGCGGTTCCAGTGTGATGTAGCGTCCCACGAGGGGGGTGCGCGGGGGTATAAGAGCAGGAGGCGGGTTGGTTATGTCGGCTCCGGATAAGGCCCGTGCATAGGGCTGCTCGAGTTTACTGATGTCATTCACTGATAAATCTCCCGACTGAATGTTCGCCTCACTACGGCTTTATGCCCGTGACTAGGTTGTTACAGAATGTCTAAATTCTCATCAAGGGTTTGTCGATTAACGAACCCATAGTCGTACTTCGTCGTTAAATATCACTCATTTATTTGGCGCGAACGGTCGATTCAAGGATGGAAGAGAACTAAGAGGGTTTCAGGGTGTTAGAGACTGGAAAATTTGCTCGAAGCGGACATCTCTCGCGACCAGATTCGCGGATACAGGTCCGTACCCGGTCGATCACCGGGCTTAAGACCATACTTTGTCATGATGGCGCTGTGATCCGGATCCATCCCACAATCACGAAACTTGATGCGTACGTCGTCGCCCAACCATTTCGTGGTAAATACTCGCAACTCGCTGTTCTCGTCTAATTTTCCCGACCCGCCGTGCATGATACGACTGTTAAAGACCACACAATCGCCAAGTTGCATGTCCCAGCTGACGACGCCGAAATTTTCCGGATCGGAATCGATGTCAGGAAACGCCGTCCCGGCGATACCCGAGAAATCGACCTGATCGACACCCGTTTTTCTATCCGGATTCAAGTTGCCGAAATTGTATTGATAGAACACCGAATCGAGGCGATGTGACCCCGGTACGAAAGACAGCGCGTTCTCCTGTTTAACTGGCACCAGCGGCATCCAGATGGTGCAAGTATCATATCCTTCCACCGACCAATAGGGTTCATCCTGGTGCCAAGGTGTGGCAAATTGGCTACCGGCTGAGCGCACAAATACCGCTTCGAAATAGAAATTGATGTGTAGCGAGCCCATCAGATGGCCAGCGATTTGGGCAGCGGGGGATTCGAAAACGAACTGTCGGTATTCCTCGATCCCCTGCCATGCCTGGCTGTCCCAAAACATCGTGCGCCCCGCGGCATCCCGTTCCCACACACGCGAACGATCCGTGGGATTGTCACAATTTGTAGCCAACCCTTGTTTGAGTAGTTCGATCCAATCCCCGTCAAACATGTCCGGTAGCAGGATCACACCGTCACGTTGATAGGTCGCAATTTCGTCGGCGGTTATTGCTCGGGGTACATCTGTGTTCATTGTCTTGTCGCTCAAATGTCGTCTTCGATCATGATGTACGCGTTCGATTGAAATCACAGAATACCCTGAATCCAACTTCTACGGAATTGCGATTTTTATCCGCTTTACTGCGTCCGGTTCCTTCGGGTCGTAAGTGAGCGTTCAAGGGCAAACGGTCGAACGGCAGGAATGAGTATATTTCAGACGAAGAATCGTTAAGATTTTGGGAAATGTTGTGGCCGTTTACCGGCATGAAGCCGCCGGTCCGGAGAATGACGCTTAATCGGCCGTTCCTTGCCCACAAGAGACATCCGTTGGTAACAAGTGTATCAGTGGAAGAATTGTAAATGGTCACGTGAGTTATCTTCGAGTCGCACGCCTCACCAATCTTGATCGATAGAATGCAGGAAGCAACTGCGCTTCGGAAACGTCTCAGTACAGGTAATCAGCCATCTGAATACTATATAATGCGTCCGTCAGAGATTCCCCATACTTACCTCCGCAAAATTTCGACAGTGCGCACAGAGATACTTTAATAGAACGGCGCTTGGCAGCCATACTTACAGCTGACATGTACGCATACAGCCGGCTAATGGAGGCCGACGAAGAAGGCGTTCTCGCCAGACAGAAATCGCATCGTTGCGAACTCATAGATTTAGAGATCACAAACAATCGCGGCCGTATCGTGAAGACAACTGGCGACGGCATGCTTGCTGAATTTGCCAGTGCGCAAGATGCGGTGCGATGCGCTATTTCCATACAATCCAGCATGCCTGAGCGCGAACGCGCTCAAAATGAGGAAAAGCGCATTCAGTATCGTATCGGCATCAATGTCGGTGATGTCATATTTGACGACGGCGATATCTTCGGTGATGGAGTAAATGTTGCCGCGAGAGTTGAAGGTCTGGCTGAACCCGGGAGCGTCTGCATCTCGGATTCGGTTTTTCAAATGGTCCAGGGTCGCGTAGGTGAACCATTCCGAGATCTGGGATTACAAAAAGTCAAGAATATCTCCCGTGCTATTCGGGTCTGGCAGTGGAGTGCGGCTCCTGTCCAGGAAGTCGACACGCCGGAAGTATCCCTCTCTCAGCGAATTCAATTCTGTTCAACTCCGGACAACATACAGCTCGCCTATGCGAGTGTTGGAGAAGGCCCCGCACTCTTTAAAGCGCCCAATTGGTTAAACCATATCGAGTATGAGTGGCGTAGCCCCGTCTGGGGACCGGCATTGAATGGTTTGGCAAAGAACCATAAGTTGGTTCGCTTCGATCAGCGCGGAAACGGACTGTCGGATTGGGAAGTCGATGACATCTCTTTCGAGGCGATGATCTCTGATATGGAAACGGTCGTAGCCGCTTCGGGCCTTGAACGGTTCGCTTTGTTCGGTATTTCCCAAGGTTGCGCGATGTCAGTCCGCTATGCCTTCGATCATCCCGAGCAGGTTAAATGCCTGGTGCTCTTGGGCGGATACTTACGAGGAAGCCTGCGCCGTGGCTCTCCAGAGCAAGAACAACTTTTACAGGCTATGGAGACAATGATTCGTCAGGGTTGGGGTTCTCCAAGTCCCGCTTACCGACACTTTTTCACGACCTGCTTCATGCCTGACGCCAGCCCTGAGCAGATGAGCAGCTTCGACGAACTTCAGCGGGTATCGACGACGGCAGAAAATGCAGCGCGTATTCTCAATATGAACGCTAAGATGGATGTAAGTGATCTAGCCAGCAAAGTCTCTGTGCCAACTTTGGTTCTACATTGTGAGGGGGACCAACGCGTTCCCATGTCGGAAGGTAAACTAATGGCGGCGAGGATTCCAAACGCCCGCTTTGTTGCATTGTCAGGCAACAATCACGCGTTAATTGATGGCTCCGAGGCATTTGCTCGATTCTTTGAAGAAGTTGACGAGTTTCTCGCAGAATATGGCATGTGAAGTGCTCTTCAACGCCCTTCGACTGAAGCATATGAGTGACTGGTTTGAGTATATTCCGGAAGTAGAATCGTCAAGATTTTGGGTAATGTTGCGGCCGCTTAGGGCCGCTTAGGGCCGCTAAGGAGCCACTCGACCTCAGTCATTCTGCAGTAACCAACCGGAAAACAGCCTATTGTCCCCTCAAATAATTTGCAAACCATCCCATCAAATAGCGTGATCACGCTCACAGGGTGTCGATAAGCCATTGCCATTGCGCCTGCCCCAGGAGAGTGGTGGACGCGTCCTCATGCGCAACGTATCTTGTCCAGCGTTTTTTCAGCGGCCTGCGAAAATAGCGCGTGTCGAGGAGAACGACCTGCACCGTTCGCCCGGGTGGCCCGAAGCGGTGGGCGGAGTAGATGCCGGGCCGACGGCACCGGGGATCATCTTTGGGAACTTCGAAAAAATCCGTGAATACCCGCTGGGCCATGGCCTTTCCATTGAAGCCCTCGCCGCCGTCGTTTTTCCCGAAATCATGATCGTCCCACGTTGCTAGCAGCGGTACCCGGCGACGCGGTGCCCTGAATCCCGGTTTGGAAGCGAGGCCCCGATAGCTGGCACGCATGCGGATTTCGTCATCGGTGTCCGCGTAGACGTTGTCCCCGGAAAAAATGAATAAATCAGGCCGGCTTTCATCGATTGCCCGCCAGATCGGTTGTGGTTTGTTCTGCTGTGCGCATGAGCCGAAGGCGATTCGCTGAATTATCTCGTTTCCGGCGTGAACGGGCATCGCCGCCACCATCAATAGCAGTATTGAAAGACATCTGAACGGCCCTCTGCACTGCGAAATCGGTTGACGAATCAGTAAAAGGCGATACCGACCGCCATCAACGGCAAGGTTCGTTTCCACAATCTGTGCTCCGGAATTGCAGCATGAATGTGGTGGAAGCTTAGAGACCGAAACTTAATGAACGCTTAACCTCCGACTCGGCAAGATCGCGTTGGGCGCAGATATCTTTTCTGATATCGTACCGGGCCTGTACCGAGGCAAGGCGTAACAAAGCCGATCAAAATGATTTGTTTTAAATCCGCTGTTGAGCTGGCGGCGCTCATTGCCGTAAAAGAACTCGGTGTGCAGGAGGTATTGTCCGCACATCTGGAACAGATCGGTCGCGTCAACCCGCAAGTCAACGCCATATGCACCCTGGCGGCGGACCAGGCGATGAGTAAGGCGAGAAAAATGGATGGTCTGCCGGCGAAGGGCCGCCATCCAGGACCTCTGTTTGGACTGCCCATTGCCATAAAGGACCTGAATGCGACGAAGGGGATACGAACGACCTACGGTTCACCCATCTACAAGGATTTCGTCCCGGATTTCGACGAACTCTTCGTGGAGCGGCTCAAGGCGGCGGGTGCCCTGGTCATAGGCAAGACAAACACGCCCGAGTTTGGTGCGGGTTCACAGACATTCAATCCTGTTTTCGGAGTTACCCGGAATCCCTATAACCTCGACAAGACTCCGGGCGGAAGCAGCGGGGGCGCCGCCGCTGCGCTGGCCTGCGGCATGATTCCCTTAGCGGATGGTACCGATCTTGGAGGATCGGTTCGCAATCCGGCAAGCTTCAACAGCGTGGTTGGATTGCGCCCCTCTCCGGGACGTGTTCCCAGGTTCCCTTGTGACGACGCCTGGGGGACGATGACGGTGGTGGGGCCAATGGCGCGCTCGGTGCGCGACGTCGGGCTGCTGTTGTCGGTGATGGCCGGCGAGGACCCGCGCGATCCGGTTTCGTTCTCGAGCGTGGATGCCCGGTTCGACGATCTTGCCGGGGGGGACTTCAAGCGTGCACGCCTGGCCTGGAGCAGAGACCTGGGACAGTTCGTGGTAGAGCGGGCGGTCATCGATGTACTGGAGGGCGTGCTGCCGCAGATTTCCGATCTGGGTTGTACGGTGGAGGAAAATCATCCCGACTTTGCGGGTGCCGGTGACGTATTTCAGACGCTCAGGGCCGAGATTTTCGCCGCGAGTCACCACCAGGATCTGGCAGGTCATCGCGATCTCATCAAGGATACCGTCATCTGGAACGTAGAGCAGGGTTTGAAGTTGACGGCATTGGATGTGTCACTGGCCCATCAGACGCGAACCGACCTGTTTCACCGGGTAAGAAAATTCTTCGAGAATTATGATTTCTTGCTCCTCCCCGTTTCGCAGGTGACGCCATTCTCCGTCGATGTGGAGTGGATAGAGGAAATCGAAGGCGTAAAAATGGAATCTTACATCGACTGGATGAAGAGCTGTTCTCTGATCACCGTGACCGCTCACCCATCGATCTCGCTGCCGTGCGGTTTTACGCCGGATGGTTTGCCGGTCGGTATTCAGATCGTAGGGAAGTACAGGGGCGAGCGGGAATTACTGCAGTTTGCGAGTGTGCTGGAGCACCACCTGGGAACGCTGGACAACAGATTACACGCGCCGCCGAAGGTCGCCAGGTACTAGTCGTTCATCGCCACGAGGGCCGAGGCAATCCAAAAGAGAAAATACCGATGATCGATTTGTACACGTGGAACACGCCGAACGGGCGCAAGGTTTCAATCATGCTGGAGGAGACCGGTCTGCAATACCAGGTCCACCCGGTCAACATTGGCGAGGGGGAGCAACACCGCCCGGAGTTCCTTGAAATCAGTCCGAATCATAAGATTCCGGCAATAATCGATCGTGAAAATGGCATGGCGTTGATGGAGTCCGGCGCTATTCTCATGTACCTCGCCGAAAAAACTGGTCGTCTGCTTCCCGCCAGGGGAGAGCGGTACTGGCGGGTAATAGAGTGGTTGATGTTCCAGATGGGCAGCGTCGGCCCCCTTCTTGGACAGACCCATCATTTCGTCAAGTTCAATCCCGGAGAAAGTGAATATGCCGAGCGGCGTTATGTGGCCGAAAACCGCAGAATTTATGGCGTGCTTGACGCAAGGCTCAGCGATCACGAATTCCTCGCGGTCGAATATTCGATCGCAGATATCGCAACCTGGCCATGGATCTCCCGTTTTGACTATCAGACCATGGATCTCGACGACTATCCGAACCTGAAGAGATGGTATGTCGAGATTGCACAGCGGCCCGCGGTGCAGGCCGGTTACCATATCCCATCAAAAGTTCAGGCCATTCCAATGCCATGACCAGCCCGAGTATCGCACCAATGTGGCGATCTTTCTCACCCCGAATATCATCAGTTGGAACGATCGGACGGTGCGTAACGTATAACATGGTCTCTTAATTTGATTTGGCAATTAAAAACCAAACTGCTTCGTCTGGAGCCGATAACCATTGATCGGCCCTTGGCTTTGAGCTACTTTTCACGCTTACACATCGCAACGGTTCGTGTTGAATGAAAAAGGTCGTCTCAACGTTATTTACAGTCGCTCTAAGCCTCGCATTGTCAATGGTGTCCGCAAGCTGTGATCAGGTGGAAAAGGTGGCGAGCGGTGGAGGTGGTGACACAAAAACTTCTTCGGCCAGGTCATCAACGGGGCAAAGCGGCCAGGATGGGGGCAACGATACGGGGCCGGAGGCCAATGACCGAAACGACCAGGAATCGGACCAGGAATCCGACCAGAAATCTGAGGCCATAGAAGTTGCCCAGGCCGATTCGCAGCAACGATTCGAAAAGATCCGTCTCAGCGCCTTTACGGATTTCAGCTGTTCTAAGGAATGGACCAATCGGGATGGGGGTTGGGGCTTGAGGGCCGGCTCCGGAACCGGGGTTTGCAGGGTGTCTTTTCCGGGCGCCAGCGGAAGCTACCGGGTTACTCTGATGGCCCAGCTTGAGTTCGACGGCAATCCAAAATTCAAAATCGACGTCGACGGCTCAACCATTGCGCAGGGAAACTACCCAATGTCCATGGGAAAACTGATCTGTGATTGCCCCAATTGGCGCGTCAATTGTCCGGACCGCATCGTACCGATCGATGCCGGAGTCCATGACATCAAACAGGGTGCGTCGATTGAGTTCGTAGCGGCGGAGGTATACCCCTGCGGGGGCAACCATGGCGCCTATGCTAAGTGGCATGAACTGGTTTTTACACCCCAGGAATAGCGCACATTCGCCCAGCAGGCCATCGATCTGACGGCTGCGGTTGATTTCAGTGCTTTTTGTAGAACAAATGTTCCTGCAAACCGTTGCTCATGAGAAAGAGTTTTTCGATCTCGAAACCCGGCATGAGTTGTTCCAGCTGTTTTGGCGGGTGGCGGGGTGCCTCTCTGCTCATGCTGTCAGTGCTGTATCGGAGTACGTCGTCCAGCTCTACGTCAAACAAAGGTGCGCTGTCTGAGATATGTGCCGCATGATGGATGAGAAAATACACACGGCTTCCGATTGCAACAGACTCATTCAATTTGATGAACCAGGTTTTTAAGTCCTCCAGTTCCATGTAGTCGAAATAAATCCAAGCAAGAATGAGACCAAGGGGACCGTCCAGTTTTGGAGGCCCCCAGTCATTCAGAAAGGTGGAAAAGTCATCTACTCCCGGACCATGGAACGCATTGCTGATGCTTCCTGGAGTGTTGTCCCAGTAAACGCGGGCACCAGATCCGCACAAATACCGATATTTCTTGGACGTTGGCGGCCCAAGATCGAGTACTGAAATCTGTTTTTGGTCCAGAATATCCCGAATTATTGGAAATATACCCGAGCGCACATTGTGTGTCCGGGGAACCGATAGTTCAATTTCGGCTGTTGGTGTCGGTTTTTCCTTGAACTTAAGCCGACCCGGAGGCACGTGGCAATCCAGCGCTGGCAGCCGGTTTCGATGTACTGGAAGCCTGCGCCTGGTCTTTGGAAGCGCCCGGTTTGGCCGCTTTTGGCGCAGAGCCCACATCCGAATTCATCTCTACCGCACCCTTGAATTTGCACCCGTCTTCGAGAACGACCCTGGGGGCGACGATGTTGCCCTCGACTTCCCCGGATTTCTGGATAACCACCCGTTCACTGCCGTTGAGATTGCCCCGGACCTTGCCGGCAACAGAGATTTTCTTTGCCATCAGATCCGCCTTGACGCGGCCCTCGGGATCTATCTGGATGTCGTTGTTGGGGAGATTCAAAGTGCCTTCCATTTTGCCCTTGACGACCAGGTTCTCTTCCCCGGAGATGTCGCCGCGCAGCGCAATCGAGGAACCGATGATCGATGTACCCGATTGCGCGGAACTCCGGGTGGGAGATGCGGGGCTGGGGCTCGAGCTGGTAACCGGAGCGGCTCTGGGTTCTATCGCCGGCTCGACCGGCCGCGTTTCCATTGAGGATGAATCTGAGTCAGTTGGTTTTTTCCACATATTGGTGATCTCTGGAAGTTATAGGAGGGGTCCCTATTTGTAGCATGGTATTATGGTTAAAATATGTCGTTGTAGCGAACGGATCGGGTTTTCCGACAAAATGTGGGCCTGATCTCATTTTCTGATATTAGACTATCTGCACCCATGTTACCCAATTTGATTGGTTAATAATACTAACTTTCCGACCGGGATCAAAAAATGAAAAAGATAATAGCGGCTATTTCACTTCTGGCTTTTGTCGTTGTGCCGGGTCTGAGTGCGGCAGACGGTGAAAAGCATTTCTATGCAGGCGCGGCACTGAATTTGTTCAAACTTGACAAAGATCGGGGCCCGGACATCGATGATCCCCTGGCGGGGAGCATCGGTTTGGGATACCAATTCAACGACAAGTGGGCTACGGACCTGTTCCTGGGAACGGATTTGAGTGGCGATACCAGTATTACTCCCTTGTCGGCCAATGTTTATCGTTTTTTCGGCCTAAAAAAGTGGCGGCCCTTCATTTCCCTTGGAATCAGCAGCTTTTCGTTTGATTCCGCTCAAGTTACCGAAGATCCGACCGAGGAAATCCAGGCCGGATTTGGCGTCTCGACAATGCTTTCGGACAACATGGAACTCCGTTTAGGGTACCAGCACTTCTATGACGTGGGTGAGGAATCCAACAATGATGATGCCGTCGGGCTGGTGTTCAACTGGCACTTCAAGAAACCCAAGACGGTCGTCGCGGTGGCACCGGAGCCGGAGTCCGTTCCCGTCCAGAAGGAGGTCGTAGATACCTTCGAACTCCTGGTGGAGTTTGCATTCGACAAATCGGATGTCAAAACGGTATTTGAACCCCAATTCAGGCAGATCGGCGCGGTGCTGACGGAATCCACGGATATCACCATGACGATCGAGGGCCATACCGACTGGATCGGCACCGACGAATACAATCAGGGACTGTCCGAGCGTCGGGCCAATGCCGTCAAACGGAAATTCGTCGAGGAATACGGCATATCTCCAAATCGAATCGAGACGATCGGTTACGGAGAGTCGCGACCCATAGCGGACAACACTTCCTCTCAGGGCCGTCAAAGAAACCGTCGGGCAATCTCGGTCATACTGAGACCTCGCATCGTAACGGAATAGCCCTGCGATTAGTTCCGTGCACGGCTGAAAGGCGGGTTCTTTTGAACCCGCCTTTTTATTATCGTGCGCTCCACCCCTGCAAGGTCTGTCATGTCAATTGATAAAAAACAATTCGCCAGCGATAACTACGCACCCGTCGCTCCCGAGGCGTGGGAAGCACTGAAGCGGGCAAATTCAGGGCATGCCGGCGCTTACGGTGCGGATCGCTGGACGGGCAGGGCCGTGGACATGCTGAGGCAGGTGTTCGAAACCGATTGCAGCGTGTTCTTCGTGTTCAACGGAACGGCCGCCAACGCCCTTGCCCTGGCTTCGATGTGCCGGCCTTTCAACAGCATCATCTGTCACGAGCTGGCGCATATACAGACCGACGAATGCGGCGCGCCCGAGATGTTCACGGGGGGTGCCAAGCTGCTCACCATTGGCGGAGATCGAGGCAAACTGAGCCTGTCGGAGCTGGAAGCGGCCGCTTCCGGCCGAAAATCCGACGTGCACTGGTCCAGACCTGCCGCGCTGAGTGTCACTCAGGGAACCGAGATGGGGACCGTGTACAGTGCGGGAGAACTGGCGGCTATCGTCGATGTCGCAAGACGGAACGGGCTGGGCATACATATGGACGGAGCCAGATTCGCCAACGCGGTCGGGGCCCTTGACGTGGCGCCCCGAGAAATCAGCTACGAAATCGGAATCGACGTGCTCAGTCTGGGCGGCACCAAACTCGGTAATCCGATGGGTGATGTGCTGCTATTTTTCAATCCGGAGTTTGCCGAGGATTTCCAGTACCGGCGAAAGCAGGCAGGTCAACTGGCTTCGAAAATGCGATTTCTGTCGGCTCCGTGGATCGGCATGCTGGAAGATGGCGCCTGGTTGCGCCATGCCCGCCACGCCAACGCGATGGCGCAGTTGCTTGCGGCCGAACTATGCGGCATCGACGGCGTCGAAATTTTAATGCCGGTACAGGCGAACGCCGTGTTTGCCCGGATGCCGAAAACTGTCATCGACGATATGCACGGCCTGGGCTGGGTGTTTTATACCTTCATCGGCGACGACGGAGCGCGCCTGATGTGTTCATGGGAAACGCTTGAATCCGATATCGAAGAATTTGCGAGGTCGCTGCGCGCCTGCATGGATGCGGCTTCATGAGCACAGCGGCTATTCCCGCAAGAGGGTTCCCGGAGAAAGAGTACGCCGAACGTACCCGTCGCGCGCAGGAACTGTTGGCGTCCAGCCGCGTCGATGCCATGCTGCTTAATACGGAGCCGGAAGTGCGCTATTTCTCCGGTTTCCATACTCAGTTCTGGGAGAGCCCGAGCAGACCCTGGTTCCTGGTGGTTCCCCGCGAGGGAAAACCCATTGCCGTCATTCCGGAGATCGGCGTGGCGGGCATGCAGCAAACCTGGCTGGAAGACATACGCAGCTGGCCCGCGCCCAGGCCTGAGGACGACGGTGTCAGCCTGGTCAGTCGACTGCTGTGCGACATCTGCAAGGTGCATGGGCGACTGGGTATGCCCATGGGCCATGAGACTAATCTGCGCATGCCGCTGACGGATTTCCACCGGCTTCGTGACGCCACCGGCCACATCGATCTGGTGGACGGCAGCGACATCATCCATCGCCTGCGTTCCGTTAAATCGGAAGCCGAGATCGACAAAATCCGGATCGCTTGCGAGGTCACGTCTGCCGGGTTCGAACACTTGCCGACCTATGCGTCGACGGGACAGACCGAACGCGAAATCTGCAAGCAATTCAGAATCGACTTGCTGAGACGGGGTGCGGACACTTCTCCCTACCTGATCGGCGCCTCGGGTTACGGGGGATACGACAACATCATCATGGGACCGACTGACCGAACACTGCACGCGGGCGATGTGCTGATCATAGATACCGGCACCACCTACGACGGTTACTTCTGCGATTTCGATCGTAATTTTTCCTTCGGGGACACCACGGATGGGGCTCGAAGGGCCTATGATGTCGTGTTTCGGGCTACTGAAGCCGGAATCGACAAAGCGCGGCCGGGCGTCACACATGCGCAGCTTTACGAGGCCATGTGGGCAATACTCGAGCAGGGCGGGGCCCTTGGCAACGCCGTCGGCCGTCTCGGCCACGGGCTGGGCATGCAATTGACCGAAGGTGCGTCCAACATGCCCGGTGACGACACCGTGCTCGCCCCGGGAATGGTG
>Ga0209567_10000779_pt1 | contig 17222 bp, 16 predicted proteins | sample COG_12_FD_184756 | JGI IMG/M metagenome (GOLD analysis project Ga0209567, IMG submission 184756) | Pelagic marine sediment microbial communities from the LTER site Helgoland, North Sea, for post-phytoplankton bloom and carbon turnover... | ecosystem: Environmental > Aquatic > Marine > Neritic...
GCAATGGACGTACCGCCAGTTAGTATCAATAATCTCAGTTACTTACAGTCGGAATAGCGTACTCCGAAGGCAGGGGTCACAGGTTCGCACCGACGAGCGCAGCGAGGACAGGCCGAAGGCCCATCCTGTCGGGCGCGCCATTTTTAAAAGGTCCATGCTGGAGACATGGGTAACAGATCATCTGGGGTTCCACGCATAAAACTCCCTTTATGGGAGAAATATGTTTGCTCCCATGGCGGGAGAATGATAATGTATGTCAATGAGGGTTATCGCAAAATCCAGACTGCGTAAGTTCTGGGAAAGCAGCCCGAAGTACAGGGTTGCGAAAAAGCAGATGACGGAGTGGTATAACTTTTGTTCATCGGCCAAATGGAATACACCGCACAAGCTAAAGGCTGATCTACGCAATGCGAGCATCCTGAAGAATAACCGTGTCGTTTTTAACCTTTGCGGCAACAAGTACAGAATAGTGGCGCTAATGGACTATACCCGTCATGGCATGCTGATTCGTTTTGTGGGAACACATGAGGAATATGATCAGATTGAAGACATTGAGAATATCTAGTGATGAAATTGAAACCTATCAAAAATGACCGTGAGTTAAATCGTGCTTTGAAACGCATCGATGAGCTGTGGGGTGCCAAATCGGGTACGCCGAAAGGTGACGAATTGGATGTCCTTATGCTTCTCGTTGAGAAGTATGAAGATGAGCAATATGCAATTCCTGCATCGGATCCAATCGAGGCGATAAAGTTTTTGATGGAGCAAAACAGTCTATCGCGGAAAGACCTGGAGCCTTATATTGGGGCAAGTGGGCGCGTGTCTGAAGTGTTAAACAGGAAGCGAGACCTGACGCTTGTGATGATCAAAAAGCTGCACAAAGGCCTGAATATTCCTTACGACTGCCTCATTCATTAGCCTCTCATTCAATTGCACCTTGTGAGCGATGCCAATAGGTGTGTGAGAATTGTGTGACTTGGTGCTGCACGGTTGTGCAAAGTACTGCAAATGCAATGGGCGTCGAGCCGATCAGTATTAATTAGTTCAGTCACTTACAATCGAAATGGCGTTCTCCGAAGGCAGGGGTCACAGGTTCGATCCGAAGAGGCCGCAGGCCGACGACAAGCGGAGCAATGCGAGGCCCATCCTGTCGGGCGCGCCGTTTTCTCATATTTTTCAATATCTTACGATGCAGAATCCTGCCACGCTTGGACATGGTCTTCGAGATTGTGTGAGTCTTGTGTGGATGACGGATCAGGGCATCGACGCTGCCAGCCGTTCCAACTTCTCCTTGAGCATGGGTAGCCTCGCCTGGCTGCCGGCGTCCCCTGGAAGTTGGCCTGGCAGCGCGTCAATGAATTTCGGATCAGCCAGAAATGTTTGCAGGCTTCCACCGATATAGCTTCGCATTTCTCGTGCGGAGTCCACGATTTCCTGTTCAAGTTCCGGTCGTCCATCGATCACGCAGATCACATCCTCAAGGTCGTGACCCATGACGAAGTCGTTCTCTCCTCTCCCAGCAAACGCTTCGAGTTTTGTTGCAATGAAATGCACAGGGTCAATCAGGCGGATTTGCGCACCGCTGGGAAGCATGTAAGGAACTGAGGACGAGACTGCACTGCGGTACCAGATGTTTCCGAAACCCAGAATCCGGTCATCGGTCGGCATAACATCCAGCAGGATTCCGTGACCAGCCCACCGACAAATAGGGGCGTCTTTCGATGAGTCAACCTCGAAGCCGCATTCACGGAGCCGCTTTTCAAGCTTGTGGTACTCAGCCGTTGTAGCAACTTCAGCGAGCACATCGACGTCACGAGTGACTCGAACGGGCGGAGACGCCGCGTCCGTTATAAGAATCGCTGTCACGCAACCGCCAAGGAACACCAGTTCATCACACAGTGGTCCGAGCGCATGCGCGCATATCTCCAGGATTTCCAGGTTTGGATTTTGTGTTTTAGGCATACTCCCGGAGCCTTTTCTTGAGTTCCTTCGCGGCCGCTTGTCGTTCTCTTGCTCTCCCTGCCCGTAGCGCATCGCTTATCACAAGAAGCTCATACAGTTCCGGATCTCGTCGGGCTGCGGCGGGTGCGGACTTGTGAATCGGTTTGAGCGATTCGCCTCGGGCATCACCGGATGGATCGGGCCATACTATTGGCTCCCCGTCGTTAACAAACATAGCTACTAACGGAGGCGCGCTCGTTAAAGTAGCCATGCCGCGGCTTGTCGGTCCCCGCTCCGGAACAGATATGTATCGCAATGCGTGCAGCAAGAACTCTTCGAGGTTGCGAGTACGGATCCGGACGTGACCGTTCTCGTCGAGGGCCAGGCCAGATCGGATGATCCTGCGAACTGCAGCGTGTACCTGGGATGAGCTCAGGTCCAGTTCGGCTGCAAGCTGGCTATAGGTCCACGACTCGTCACGTTGGGTGACGAGTTTTAATAGAACCAGTATGTCTTGTGCCTTCAGTGCCACGACGCATTCTATATTCGCGATTCCAGAATATAGAATATCTTGGTGATGTGAGATTTTCAAGGTGAGCCGATCACACTGTGTGAAATTTGTGTGACTGAGTGCTGCACGGTTGTGCAAAGTACTGCAAATGCAATGGGCGTCGAGCCGATCAGTATTAATTAATTCAGTCACTTACAATCGAAATGGCGTCCTCCGAAGGCAGGGGTCACAGGTTCGCACCGAGGAGCGCAGAGCCCGACGACAAGCGGGCCGCATAGCGGCCGCTAATCCTGTCGGGCGCGCCATCCCCCAGGTGCTACAATCTCTGGATGCCCAAAACAACCGTCCAATCAGCTTCCAGTGCCGGACACGACCGCTCGCTGCTTGAGTGGTTTGCCACGCTAACTCCCGAGCAGCGACTTGCTGAACTGGAGTCAAGAATCGGTTTCTTCCTCTCATTGCGGCCGCACAATGAATCCCAGCTTTCGCGAGATACTCGAGCTTCTCAATAAATACGAGGTTGAGTACATTGTTGTTGGTGGCGTAGCGGCCGTAATACAGGGTGCGCCCATCACAACGTTTGATCTCGATGCGCTGGTTCGGATCAGCGATGACAACGCCAGCCGTCTGTCCCTCGCCCTCGACGAGCTTGATGCCCGCTATCGAGAGCATCAATCTACGATCAAGCCTACTAAGGAAGATATCCTGGCGGGCGGGCACTTATTGCTGCTGACTCGAGCAGGGCCGTTGGATGTGCTGGGTTTTATTGGTGACAATGACCGATACGAAGATTTGGTGCACCTGTCTTCAGAAGTCGCCATGACGATCGGGAGGTTTCGTGTTCTCGATCTGGAGGAGCTGATTCGGCAAAAGAAAGCTACAGATCGGCCGAAAGATCGAGCCGTCATCGAGCTATTGGAAGAGGCTCTGCGTCACCATAGGCAAAACGACTGACGCCCGCCCTCCGAAGGCAGGGGTCGTTCCGATCGACACGCCGTGCCGGCGGACTACGTCGGTGCACTATGAGTACGGTTCGCTCCGACGAGCGACAAATCGGCGGAGCCGGTTTGGATGCACGAAGTGCGCCCCGCAGGGGTGACGAGCGAAGCGAGGAATCAACCGAGGACAGGCCGACCAGCGGGAGGCCCATCCTGTCGGGCGCGCCAATCCTTTTTACGCGCTTTTCAGGCCCGCATCAGAAGAAGATATGAAGCTGATTCTGAGTGGCAACTACCTGCACTTTGCCGCAGAAGTCCGGAAAAGCTAGCGGCGAATTGCAGTGTAGAAGCGAGTGACGTAACTCACGCCATGCTGCTCACTGTGCTCGTGCATGCTGCGGTAGAGCAGCGGCGAGACCAGGTAGAGGAATACGCCTGTCCCGACCGCAATGTACCCAAACAGCATGAAACTATCGGTGTAGGTTGCAAGCGCCTGATCGATGTCATTTATTTCGGCGCCTGCTTCCAGGCTCGTCAGCTTCGCAAGCTGGCCGGCAACGAAGCTGCCGATCGATAGCGACAGGAAATAGGTCCCCATCATCATGCCGACTACGCGTTTGGGGCAAAGTCGGGTGATCATGTTCATGGCAATCGGAGCCATGCAGAGCTCGCCGCAGACCATCAGAAAGAACACGGCCACGAACCACAGCAGTCCAATCTTTTCACCGGGCCCGGCCAGCGACGAGCCGACGACGGGCATGAAGAAGGCTGCGCCGATAAGGACGATGCCAATGGCAAACTTTACGGGTATGTTTGGATTGTGATTGCGTTCGCCAAGTGCTGTCCACATGATCATGAACACAGGCGCGAGCAGTATCACGAACATCGCGGGCAGCGACTGCAACTGCGAGGCTTGCACCTCGATGCCGAAGACTTGTCTGTCGACGAGGCGGTCGGCAAACAGGTTGAGTGAGCTGCCCATCTGTTCGTAGAAGGACCAGAAAAGTATCGAAAATACGATCAGTGAGGCAACGACGAGCATGCGGTCGCGCTCCTCGGGCGAACACCGAAAGAACGAGAAGTACAGAATGCCGATTGCGAGTATCGTACCGAAGCCACCGAGCGCAGTACCAACCACTGCGTGCTGCTGAATTAGCTGCCACGAGACAATCACCATGACGCCGGCGCCAATGTAGTTCAGCCATTCACGGCTGATTCCCACGAACACAGGCTCCCCGAGTTTTTCCGGATCTGGCGGCTCGGCATGTCCTTCGAGGAACTTCTGCCCCCAGAGGAACAGCAACAATCCCGCCAGCATGCCGATCCCGGCAAGCCCAAATCCGTAGGCCCACCCATAGGTCTGACCAAGGTAACCGCAGAGCAAAGGCGCAATGGCTGCACCAAGATTGATGCCGAGGTAGAAGATCGTGAAGCCGCCCTCCCGGCGAGGATCGTTTTTGGCATACAGTGCCCCGACGACCGTGGAGATATTGGTCTTCAGAAACCCAACGCCCGAGACGATTAGCGCGAGTGAAAGAAAGAACAGGTTCAGGTAGTTCGCGTTCCGCTCGACAATGGTGCTGCCGTTGACAACCTGCTCCATGGCGGCCGGGCCTTCGAAGGCCATCAGGAGATGTCCCGCGGACAGAAGGAGTGCTCCGACGGTTACCGCTTTCCGCGAGCCCAGGTAACGATCGGCAAGAATGCCCCCGATCACGGGCAGACCCCAGGCCAGGGCAGTGTACGCACCGTATATGGCGTAACTTTTCTCATCCGAGAACAGGAAATGTTGGCTGAGATAGTAGATCAGCAGCGCGCGCATGCCGTAGTAGCTGAAGCGCTCCCACAGCTCGGTGCCGAAGCAGATGAACAGGCCTTTCGGGTGATCCGTCGGGGACAAAGACATCGCTAGAGCTCTTGTGGACGATCGAGCAAATGCTCGAGGAACCACGCGACGTAACGTGTGGTGTGGTCGATGACTTCAGGGTAACTGCGAATGCCATGTCCGGCGGTGGGGTAAGTTGCCAGCACCGACCGAACGCCATGCTCGAGCAACGACCGGTGGAACTCCAGTGCTTGTGTCGGTGGCGTGTTCTGGTCTTTCGCACCAGTCAATTGCAGAGTCGGTGTCTTCACGTTACCCGCAAACATAACCGGGCTTCGCTCGAAAAACTTTCCGCCTGCTTCGTAGGCGCTGCCGTCGAGAAAATACTCGTCAAAGAAGGGGATCTGTGACGTCCGGTGCTGGCTATACCAGTCGGCAACGCAAGAGATGGGGACCGCCGCGGCGAAGCGATCGTCTTGTGTTATCAGCCAGGCTGACATGAAGCCACCGTAGCTGATGCCCGTCACGCCGAGGCGCTCGGGATCCGCAATGCCACGTTCGACTAATGCGTCACAACCTGTCAGGTAGTCGTGGGTGTCTTCGCCACCCATGTCGCCTTTCACGAGGCGGGCAAAGTCCTGACCGCGGCCACTGGAGCCGCGCGGATTCGGGTACAGGGACGCGATGCCATGGTCTGCCAAGATCTTGGCGCCGCGCAGGCGTCCGGACCACCGATTACGGCATTGCCAGACGGGTCCGCCGTGGATATCGACGACGAGCGGGAACGGCCCGTCGCCCGCGGGCCTTATCAGCCATCCCTGAATCTCGAGTCCGTCGCGCGCGGTCCATGTTACGGATTCTGCTGAAGCCGTGTGCAAGCCGGGATCGGAACTCGGTTCGCTCGCGAAGGACGTGATCACCCGGTATCGACCGCCACCCACTTCGACGAGCTCCGGGGCGACGTCGTAGGACTCGGCAATCACTACGGCGCCGTTCGGCGACGGCCATACCGCCGGATACCAGGCCCCGAATGTCCGGTCTGTGCCCGACCAATGCGTGGTTACCGACGAGTTGCTAACAGAGTACTCGGCAACGACCGTGTCGAACCCTCGATGGCCCGTATACAGGATACGATCATCGTCTCGCCAGATCGCGTGAGTGACCTCGACGTATTCCGTGTCCAGGCTTGTGACTTCGCCGCCGGCTATATCGAGCAGCTTCAGCGTTCCGCAGAGAATCAAGCGATCGCTGCATACAGCCTCGGTGATACACGCAAGATCGCCCGATGGAGATGCAACTGGCAGGCCGATCTGGTCTGTTGGCGTGAACAGAACGTCGCTTTTTTCGCCGCCAAGTGAGAAGCGGCGCAGCTCGCTCTCATACCAGGAGCCCTCGCTATGTGAGTCACTGACAACCGCCATGAAGCTGTCCGCACGTAGCCAGTTCGCCTCCCAGAAGTTGAGGCCGTCAGAGGACACTTTTTCGGTGGTGCCAGCGTCAATGTCATGCACGTAAATGCTTCGCCAAAGGTTGGCGGCATCACCGGTATCGATCTCGGGCCCCCAATCGGGCAGCTCTTGCTGTTTGGCCGCAATGGTCGCGCCGCCCTGGCAGCCGGCGAGGTCGGCGCCGAAGCCGGCCACGCCCAGCAGGATCTTCGTCCCGTCGGGTGACCAGTGCAGGTATTCGACGAAGCCGTCGATCGCGGGGGTTGTCTTGGCGTTGTTGATATTCACCGCTGACGCGATGTACAGCTGGGCGTTCCCGGCCTCGCCGCGGTCGGAGAGAAACGCAAGATGCTGCCCGTCCGGCGACCAGCGCGGCAGCCGATCGCCGTTGGCGGGGCAGGGCAGTTGTTGTAAATTGCCGCTGTCGCTTTCGACGATACAGATTCTCGTAAACGGCGCGGAAGCCAGGTCGCTGAATATCGTGCCGGTAAACGCGATCCGGTCTCCGGAAGGATCCAAACACGCGTCCGCGGCATCGGTAATGGTATCTTCGCCCGGCGCGTGGATGGCTTCGAAATAGCCCTCCACCTCCTTGTACAGTGACGACTGTCGTATGTCTTTTTCCATCAAACGCTTTCCCGTTCCGGTAATGCCAGTATTCGGTAATCGTGGCCGGTTAGTTCGAAGATCCTGCGCAGCGACTCCAGTGACAACGCGAACGTCGACGTATTCACCATCGGGTGACAGAGGATCCTCTGTGCACTCCAGATCGACTCGTCGACGATCACTTCAACGGCGCAGTCTTCGTCGTGCAGGAGGGCCAGTACGCTCACCGCTCCCGGTGTAATACCGAGATATTTCTGCAAGCGCTCCGATGATGCCATCGACAGGCGCGTCGATTCGATTTCGTTCGACAGCGCTTTCAGGTCAACCATCTGGTCCGGACGAGCGACGACCAGGAAATGCCGTTTTCCCTTGCGGTCGCGCAGGAACAAGTTCTTGGTCCTCATACCGTCGAGTTGCGGTACCAACCGCTCTGCCTCCTCGCAGGTATACACGGGCGGGTGCGAATGGCCCGTGAACGCAAGCCCATGCGTCGTCAGATACTTGCGTACTCTTGCTTCGGGCGCAGCTTCGTCAGTCATCGGTTCTCCGGGTCTGATGATGGCCTAGTATCCTACGGCCCGGCCACCCATTGCGATATCGAACTCGCGAGGACCGCCGCCGAGAAGTTCGCCGGTCTCAGGGTAAATCATGATGCCGATCCAGTAACCGCGCATCGGATTGGACTCCTGGATTGTCATGCCCCTTCTCCCCATGTACCCCGATTGACACCGTTGATCTGGGTTGTCCTCCGAAGGCAGGGGTCACAGGTTCGAATCCTGTCGGGCGCGCCAGTAACAAGAAAATTGCCCCTCAACGAGGGGCATTTTTTGTTACAGCGGCCCGATGGTTCGAACCTTGCAGCGCGTAGCGCTACGTTCGCTCCGAGGCGAGCGTAGCGAGCCGACAAGCGGGCCGCGCAGCGGCCGCTAATCCTGTCGGGCGCGCCATTTTCCTAACCTTGCTTGCCGTCGAGTGCATCTATTACGGGACTTGCGACGTTGTCATCCAGCAAGCGGAGACCAGCATGAAAGTCGGAAACGAAAGCTTTGCCTTGAGTCTTTGCAGACTCATACGCGAGCGTAATATCCGCAGGGCGACTTTCGAGAAGAACCTGAAATACTTGTTCAGCCTGGCTTAAATCCTTCCGGCCTTTCGCAGCGAATGCAGCCGGTCTTTTCTGGCTAATTGCACATTTGTGAATCGCGAATCGGCCCGGCGCGGGTACATTGATCATGATGCCGTGCTCGTACAGCAGCACCGCAGGCTGTAAATCGTCCAACAAATAATCGAGATTCCGTAGTGGCGACGCATAGGTTTCGAACTCTTCCAGATACACGGGCCTGGTTGTTTCTCGCCCTTTCATAGGAGCGAGTACGTCGACGATAAAATCTCTACCCCGAATCTTGAAGGAGGTCGAAGGTTGCTTGCGGTTCAACGCCGGAACCTCAAAGAAGCCCATGCCGCTATCCAGAATAGTCTGCCGGAGATTGATCGGTTTCCGTGGCCTGGGTAACGCAAGTTCGTAGTGGTTGCCAGCTGCAAGGTCGATATCTTGTGTTCCGGCATCGCTGCTCCGGGCGACGCTCAGCATGTTTGCATAGGCTCTGAAGGCGATCGTGCCTACAAGTGCGGCGCCGGCAAGAAATACTCCGTTGCGTTCGAGCAGGGAGATGACTTTTCCTTCATCTCGCGAGACGGTAGCCATACCGCCTGCGATGAGCATATTGACGAGTCTTTGCCGAAGCTCACGATCATCAATATTCGACTCCCAAAGCGCCTTTTCGTCTTCAATTCGATCGAGTAGCTCGGTGGCTTCCTCGCCCAGGTAATGTTCTCTGCGCGTGCTGCCGACGCTGATATACAGGTACCAGTAACGCTTGTTGTTGATCGTCTTGTATTTGAACGACAGATTGGAGCCGTCGGAGACAGGCTGCACGCAGTTTTGCATCAGTTCGCTGTATTGAACTGACAAACTATTAGGCAGGTAGCTGGTCTGTTTCATGAGGAAAGTATACCGCAAAAAGTAAATATTGCGGTATAAACATACTGAATTGAAATATATAGAAATAATCGTTATTGGTGGCAACAAGAGCGATCTTTTCCGCCGACATTTGGTTAATTTTATACCGCAATAAAAAGCCCTCGCGGTATACGACGTTTGAATCGTGTTCTCCGAAGGCAGAATGTCCCCATGATCTACACCTCATTCGGGACACATAGTGACACTGTTTCGCGGCAGTATTCTGAAATGCTTGCGCTATTTATCGTAACGCGTTACGATAAATAGGTGAAAACGAAGTCAAAAAGAAGGGGTCGTCCTCCAAAAGACAATCCTATGACCGCTGCTGAGCGGATGCGGGCGTACCGGAAACGCAAGCGCGACGCCGGTTTGAAGAGCGTTCGACGGTGGGAGCCCGAGGAAGGAAGTGGTACGCGCCACTATTCGGACCATCGCATTCTGGATGCCCGCAGTCTGGCAATGCACTGCAAGATCGCGCAGAAGATCACGCGCGACCCGAATTTGCTCAATAAGGCCAAAGCGAATCTCGAACGATGGAGTGCAAAGTCGAGAGATCCGCGGCCGCAATACCTTCGCGAGTGGGAACAAATACTCGAACGTCCCTGGCCGGAAATAGCGGAGTTAATCACCAGTATGAGTGAAGACGCGACGAGGCTTCGGTCGTCATCTCCGTTTGCGGGTGTCCTTACAACTGACGAGCGAGATCAGATCTATGAAGCGTTCAGAGCTTGAACACATCATTCGCGCCAGCGGTGAAATAGCTAACGATGATGAAATAATAGTCATCGGCAGCCAGGCCATTCTGGGTCAGTTTCCGAACGCACCTGTGCGACTCCTGATGTCGATGGAAGCAGATATCTATCCGAAAAATGATCCGAAGAAAGCAGACAAGGTCGATGGTGCGATTGGCGAGGGCTCATCGTTTCATGAATTACACGGCTACTATGCTCAGGGGGTTGGGAAGAAGACAGCAGTACTGCCGGAAGACTGGGAAAGTCGTTTGGTCGCAGTGAACAATGAGAATACGAACGGCGTAACAGGGTACTGTCTGGAAGTTCATGATCTTGCGATTTCAAAGATGATCGCGATGAGGCCAAAGGACCTGGAATTTGTGCAGGAACTGGTGCGGCACGACATGATTGACAAGAAGACGATGCTTCGCCGTCTCAAACAAACTGACCTCGAGGATTCAATACGTCGCATTGCCCAAGCTCGAATAAAGTCATTGTTCAAGTCCTGATACCTGCTCTCCGAAAGCAGGGGTTACAAGTTCGCGCCGACGAGCGTAGCGAGGCCCATCCTGTCGGGCGCGCCATTTTCTCTTATTTTCTAATGACTTATGATGCGAAACCCAATCGCGCTGTGACGTGGTTTTCAGGATTGTGTGAATTTTGTGTGGATAACAAGCGAGTGTCGTTCCTATTTCTGCGCAGATCTTGAACGCGCCTTGGGCTTAATGGGACGCGTCGCAAAGTCGATGCCGCATGCTGTTAACAAGGAATGATACGTTGTGAACGATGTGCGCGTTTTGGGTTTCAGGGTTTTGAAAACAGTTACGCGATTTACTCCGGCCGCCTTGGCGACCTTGCCAACCCCGCGGGCGCGAATAACATCTGCTACCGCGGTCTTGAATACGACTTCGTCTCCTTCAAGAAGCGCGTCATTGACGTATGCGGCCGCATACGATGGATCCCGAAGATCCTCGTAGAGCTTCTCTTTCATGTTCCAAGATGCTGCTGCCTTAGCTTTCTTAGTCACTGTTCCGTTCCCAAAAATCTTTCAATCTTTCTCTGGCTCGTTTTATCGATCGCTTCTGATCGCTTTTCCCTGAGCCTCCCAGCAAAAGCACAATCGCTCCGCTGATATTTGCGAAGTAGATCCTCAGGCCAATGCGGCCTGCCAGTCGCATTTCGTACAAGCCGCCCCTCAGTGAAGAGCAGTCTGCCAGATGGCCGTGCTCTTCGACGGCCCGTAATCGTCTTCTGACAGATGCCTGGCGTTTACCATCCAATCGCTCGAACCATTCAACAAACGGCCGTCGTCCGGAATCTGTTTCGTAAACCAGCAACTTCATCGACATACTATCGTCCATGTTGCCTGTAGGCAACATACTCAAATCTAGGAGATTGTGTGAGATTTGTGTGATTGAGCGCTGCGCAGTTGTGCAAAGCACTGAATTTGCAAAGGGCGCCGCGCTGGTTAACGTTAATTAATTCAGTTACGTACAGTCGAAATGGCGAACTCCGAAGGCAGGGGTCACAGGTGTCTTGAGACCCGACAGACAAGGATGCACCGGGAGAGCGGCTAGCTCAGCCTCCATGCTGCGGCGCAGTAAGGTCACGCCGACATTGCGGCAGTCTGTATCATGAATACTGCCGGCAGGCCGCCTGGAATGAATTTGTCGGAGCCAGGCATAGACAAGCAGCGATTACCCAGCTGGTAGTGAAGTGCGAACTCGGGTTATTGGCATGCGGCCCGTATTCCGTATGATTCTTAACGTGTGAAATTGAACAGGGGAGATCGAAACTTGGATAATCTCTGCGGAATAGTAGGTGTCACGCTCCGCGCATTGATTCATACGGCATCCTTGGCGCTAGTCGTGCTGTGTGCGTGGTCGAGCGCCGCAGCTGAACAAGCAGCCCCAAGACCTCCCAACATAATTGTCGTCATGGGCGACGATCACGCCCAATGGGCAATGGGTGCCTATGGACTCGAGCATATTGATACGCCAAATCTCGACTGGCTGGCAGATCAAGGTGTCGTTTTTGAGAATGCTATGTCACCGGCACCGGTCTGCTCACCGGCACGAGCGAGTTTCCACACTGGCTTGATGCCGTCACAACACGGCGTGCATGACTTTCTTTCCGAGCAGCCGGAATTCGATGCGAACTGGTTATCGGGGCAGGTGCTGCTCTCGGAGCGGTTGCAAAGTGCCGGGTACCGGACAGGGCTATTCGGAAAGTGGCACGCCACAACAGATAGTCGACCCCCACAGCCGGGATTTGACAGGTGGCTGAGTTATGACGCCTACATTGCCGGGTGGCGAAATCAGTATGTGCATAGCGGAACGGTACACTTCTCCGACGATGGTAAGCGTTTCCAGCATACCGGCGTACAGGCGAGGTACTTAACGGAAGAAGCAATCCGGTTTATCGACGAATCGTCTTCCGAGCCCTTTTTTATCAACATAAATTTCGCCGAGCCACATGCGCCGTTTGAGGGCTTGCCTGAGAGGTTGGTGGCGAAGTATCGAAGCCTGGCGAATGAAATCGTACGGGCAGGCGGTTCATCGAACCTGCCGGTACGATATTCAATGTTTGAGATTCCGGATGATCACCCGGAAAAACTCGCCCAATACCTTGCTGCTGTCTCACTAATCGACGACCAAGTAGGGCGCCTCTTTGATGCACTCCAAGGGCGAGATCTCTTAGACAATACGTTATTGATATACACGTCGGATCACGGCTTACTCGTCGGACAATATGACCTTTACGGCAAGACGAATGCGACGAGGCCGCCAAATTTCTACGAGGAGACTATTCGCATTCCTCTAATCGTGTACGGGCCCGAAGGATTGATCAAGCAAGAGCAATCACGCGAGGAACTCGTGGACCTCCTGGACCTGCACGCAACGGTCCTGGACTACGCAACAGACGGACATGCGGACTCGGCATATGGGCCAGGTCGATCAGTCCGCCGTTTGCTAAATGGCGAGCGGAACGTGGGTTGGCGTACAGTACAGTTTGCTGAGCGAGGCCATGCCAGGATGGTAACGGATGGTCGTTGGAAACTTGTTCGGTATTATCAGCGAGACGAAGAGCGACCGCCGGAGGATTTGTGGTACGACCTAGTTCATCCGTTCGGAGAACGACAGGAGTCTGTGGCGCCAAGGCCTGCTCTGCGAGATTCGTTCATTCAGGAAATGGAGTCCTTTTTTGGCCAATACGAGACATCGGACCATAGCGGTCGCAAAGTTTGGAGCCAGCCAGCTCCAAATGCGAATATCTGCCCGGGTTTGCCATCCGATTGCCAGTGACTACGGATACAACGGCTTGTGCCTCACGTAAATTCATCCTCATTGATCTTGTTCGAGTTTTCCTGGGCCGCCGCGGCACTCGTGCATCTTGCACATCGCGAGCACGAATAACATCTGCAACCGCGGTCTTGAATACGACTTCGTCTCCTTCAATGAGCGCGTTAGCGCGACGACAGGCGGACCGAAGGGAGGCCCATCCTGTCGGGCGCGCCATTTTCCAAAGTGATCGAACGTGCCAGGTCAATGGCGGAAACGCGCCTTACGACGCAGGTTCGGTGGAAAGCTCGCGTGTCGCGTCTGCCCGCAGCACATCCAGGAATGCGGGTCCATAGCGTTTGAGCTTGGTCGTGCCGACACCCGAAATCTCCAGAAGCTCACCTTGAGTTTGAGGCTTGCTGACGGCCATCTGGCTCAACGTCGAGTCGTGGAATATGACGTACGGTGGCACGCCATTTTCATCGGCAAGGCGTTTACGGCACATCCTCAGCGCCTCCCACAGTCCGCGATCGTCATCGGGCACGACGAACACCTCTTCCTTCTTCTTCCGTCTGGATATCGCGGTTTCGCGCGGTGCGAGCAGATCGCGGCGCAGCGGCAGTTCGATGTCGCCGCGCAACAGCGCGCGACTCTGTCTGGTCAGCCGCAGTGCGCCGAACCCGCTGGTATCGACGGACAGGTACCCAAGCACGATCAGCTGTCGCAGTACTGATCGCCACTGCTGGGCATCGAATTCCGCCCCGACGCCGAAAACACTCAGCCCGTCGTGACGACGGGTTTGCACCTTGTCGGTCCGTTTGCCCGTAACGACATCGATGACGTGCAACGCGCCGAAACGCTGCCCGGTGCGGTAGACGGTCGACAGTATTTTTTGCGCGGGCTCCGTGCCGTCGAACACGTCGGGCGGCGTCAGGCAAACATCGCAATTGCCGCAATCTTCGCCGAGCGGCTCGCTGAAATAGGCGAGCAGCGAACGGCGGCGGCACTCGGTGACCTCGCACCAGCCGAGCAGCGCATCGAGCTTGGCGCGCTCGCTGCGCTTGTGCGTTTCGCCGGCCGCGGACGAGTCCACCATCTGCCGCAGGCGCACGACGTCCTGCAGTCCATAGATCATCCAGGCCACCGACGGTTGCCCGTCACGCCCCGCACGGCCGGTTTCCTGGTAGTAGGATTCGATGCTCTTCGGCAAATCCAGGTGGGCGACGAAGCGAACGTCGGGTTTGTCGATGCCCATGCCGAACGCGATCGTTGCGACCACGATGACGCCCTCGTCGACGAGGAACCGCCGCTGGTGCTCGGTACGCATTTCCGCGGAAAGGCCTGCATGGTACGGCAGCGCATCGAATCCGTGGTCGGCGAGCCAGCCGGCAACGGCCTCGGTGCGCTTGCGCGTCATACAGTAGACGAGGCCTGCGTCACCGCGATGATCGGCGAGGAATCCCAGCAGCTGGGATTTCGCGTCGACCTTGCTCCGCACGACATAGCGGATATTGGGGCGATCGAAACTCGCGATGAACTTCGCCGGGTTCTTTAGCGCCAGTCGCTCGACGATTTCTGCGCGGACCCGTTCCGTTGCTGTCGCCGTCAGCGCCATGCGGGGCACGCCGGGAAACTCCCGCGCAAGCTCACCGAGCGCCAGGTAGTCTTCGCGAAAATCATGGCCCCATTGCGAGACACAATGTGCCTCGTCGATCGCAACCAGGGACACGCTGCAGGACTTCAGTTCCTTGAGCGTTCGCCCCTGCATCAGCCGTTCCGGCGCGACGTACAGGAGCTGCAGACGGCCATCGTGCAGGCGTTCGAGCACCGATCGCTGTTCGTCGCGCGTCAGGCTCGAGTTGAGACAGGCGGCCGCAACACCGACCTGCTCGAGTGCAATCACCTGGTCGTGCATCAGCGCGATCAGCGGCGATACTACGAGCGTGACACCCTTGTTCAGCAGAGCCGGAATCTGGTAACAAAGCGATTTACCGCCACCGGTAGGCTGCAGGACCAGCGAATCCCGGCCGTCCATGGCGGTGGCGATGACCTGTTCCTGGTGTCCCCGAAACTCCGGATAGCCGAAAACCTCGTTCAGTATGTCTCTGGCGGTCTGAGTCATCCGGGCAGTATACCGGCCGGCGATGCTGAGCCCAGATGCCCATTCCGGGCAAACGCTTGCGTTAGACAGCAAAACAGCTGTGCCTCCTGGAAATTCGTCTGCATTGATTTCATTGAGCTTTTCGGCAAAGTTAGTAGTGTGTACCAATTGGATGAAAACGGATGGACAAATGGGTGACAAAATGCCATCCTAAAACGGATGGAATTGGAGGTATCAATGGATGGCCATCCGGACTGACACCCTGACGATCAGCCACACAATTCTCCGCCTCATCGCGGAGATCGACGAATTCAAGGGTGCGTGGGCGGCGATAGGGCGAATCGCTCCCGATCGATTGAACGCGTTACGGCGGATCGCAACTATCGAAAGTATCGGCTCCTCGACCCGAATCGAAGGGGCGCGGCTGAGTGACAAGGAGGTCGAGACTTTGCTCAGGATCCTCGAGATGAAGGCCCTTGCATCCCGCGACGAACAGGAGGTCGCCGGTTATGCTGAGACCATGGAAACAGTCTTCGCTCATTGTGACGATCTCAGCTTGACCGAAAATCACATCAAGCAGTTGCACCGTGACATGCTGCAGTACTCGTCGAAGGATGAGCGCCATCTTGGCGCATACAAAACGCACACCAACCATGTCGAAGCTTTCGGGCCCGGCGGAGAGAGTCTCGGTACTGTCTTTGAGACAGCGACGCCGTTCGACACGCCACGGTTGATGACTGAACTGGTCGACTGGACACGAACAAATCTCGATAGCGAGGCCTCGCATCCCCTCATCACGGTCGCGCTGTTTGTCGTTGTCTTCCTGGAGATCCACCCGTTCCAGGACGGCAATGGACGCCTTTCGCGTATTCTGACAACGTTGTTGCTACTTCGCGCCGGCTATTCGTACGTACCCTATTCCTCCCTCGAGAGCGTGATCGAGCAAAGTAAGGATGCTTACTACCTGGCCCTTCGGCAGACGCAGGGCACCATCCGGACAGACCACCCTGACTGGCAACCCTGGCTACGTTACTTTCTCGAGTCGCTTCGAGAACAAAAGAACCGGCTTGCGAGGAAGATCGAACGCGAACGATCGGTTCTCGGAGATCTGCCGGAGCTTTCGGTACTGATTCTCGAGCTTTGCCGTGAAAGAGGCCGTGTGACCGTCGCTGATACCACGAAGGCGACCGGCGCCAATCGCAACACGATCAAGGATCACCTGAAAGCTCTGAAGAAAGCCGGCCACATTGAGCAGCACGGTGCGGGACGAGGAACCTGGTATGGACTCGCTTGATCTCAAGCGAAACTGAATCGCCCCGGCATTTCCGCAGGCAAGACTGTGTGAAAATCGTATGACTCAGTTATGCATCGCTGTGCACAGCACTGAATCTGCAACGGGCGTCCGTTGGGGCGACCAGAATGCGATATTACCTCGACTGAAAGCTGCTATCGGTTGTTAGTCTGAGATTTGCGGAGACTTTCAAACGTTTCTCTGGTCTCGAGCGACGTCATCGCATTCTGCGAACGGTTACGGCATACACGTGTTGCCCTGTTTGTACCGGTTCTTTTCTCCATACGACAGACAACCCTGTTTCGGGGCCGATTGTCGGCCACTGTACGCATTTCTAATGTGTCAGCGACTTCCACCTCGCCCTCGGCTGTTGTCGATTTACTGTTCTGCGCCGGGTTCCCGGCATTCGCGCCAGGTTCTGGCGACACTGAGCCGGGCATAGCGCACGCCGCCACGACCAAAAAGATTCCGGCCACCAAATAGAGTCGATTCATGTTTGCCCCCTGGCGTCAGTCAAAGCAAAAGTCAG
>Ga0209567_10000780_pt1 | contig 17215 bp, 13 predicted proteins | sample COG_12_FD_184756 | JGI IMG/M metagenome (GOLD analysis project Ga0209567, IMG submission 184756) | Pelagic marine sediment microbial communities from the LTER site Helgoland, North Sea, for post-phytoplankton bloom and carbon turnover... | ecosystem: Environmental > Aquatic > Marine > Neritic...
CGAGACCCTGTCCAGCGGAATGCCGTCGAACAGGGTCTCCATGTCCGCCAGGCTGGCAATCGCCACGCCGCACTTCCCGACTTCGCCTTCGGAGAGCGTATCGTCCGAATCGTATCCCATCAGGGTCGGGAAATCGAAGGCTACCGAGAGCCCCGTCGTGCCGCGTGCGAGGAGGAACTTGTAGCGCTCGTTCGTCTCCTCTGCGGTGGCGAAGCCCGAGAACAGCCGCTTGGTCCACAGCCGCGTGCGGTACATCGTCGCGTACGGACCCCGGGTGAACGGGTATTCGCCTGGCAGGCCGACGTCGCCGAGGTAGTCGTCGTCCCGTGTGTCGAGCGGCGTGTACAGGGCCCGGACGGGCTGCCCGGAGACTGTCGTGAAGTCCGTGTCTTTTCGTAACGGGGTCGCCTCCGTCGTCGCCTCCCACGCCGCCAGCTTCGCCTCGAGCTCGGTCAGCTCCCGCCGTCTCCGCTCGACCTCCCGCTCCAGTTCGGCCGATCCGGTGACGCCGCTATCGATCACGTGACTCATCAGTATTCCTTCCTCGATGGGATCCGGCGGCCGCACGACGGACGCCGTGCACGAATATACGCCATGTGTGGGAGGCCGTTCCAGTTTCCCGCGCTTGAACGAGGCCCGGCAGGGGAGGTCACTTCCCTGGCGGTGGCCCCAGCCGGCGGACCAGTTGACGCGCGATCTCGTACGGCGAGCCTTCGACCGGGTCCGAGCCCTCTCTCTCGCCGTCGATCCACTCCTCCCACACCGCGGAGGCCTGGCGCTGGACGGCTCGTTCCAACACCCGCCGCGTGTGCTCGAGCGCGGCCAGACGCCGCTGCTCATGCAGCATGCCGGTCTCCTGGAGCCACGCGAAGTGAGCGTCCAGCCGGTCCACCAACTCGGAGACTCCCTCTCCGGCCGAGGCGGTGCACTTCAGGACGGGGGCCTCCCAGTCCTTGATCGGCGGCACGGAATCGGCGGCGGGCGCGGCGCGCCCTACCGACGACTCCGGTTCGCGCCCGGCTAGCGCGGAGAGATCGACCCCGTGGTGCGCCGGAGCGGCGGCCATGGGACTCCCCGCACGGATCGCCTGGACCACTTCGATTTCCTTCTTCAGCCGGTCCGCGCCCGGGCGGTCTGCCTTGTTGACGACAAACAGGTCGGCCACCTCCATCAGGCCGGCCTTCATGGCCTGGATCCCGTCCCCGGACTCGGGAACGAGGACGACGACCGTGGAGTCCGCGTTCGTCGCGACCTCGAGCTCCGACTGACCGACCCCGACCGTCTCGAGAAGAATGTGCTCGAAGCCGAACGCGTCCATGAGGTCCGCGGCTTCTCGGGTGGTCGTGGCCAGGCCGCCGTGCGAGCCCCGGCTGGCCATGGAGCGAATGAAGATCCCCGGTTCCGTGGCCAGGTCGTCCATGCGCACCCGATCGCCGAGCAGTGCGCCGCCCGTAAACGGGCTGCTGGGATCGACCGCCACGATACCTACGGTCTCACCTCGATCGCGCAGGTGCCGGGCCACGCTCGCGGTCAGCGTGGACTTCCCAGCTCCAGGGGGACCCGTCAGCCCGGTTCGCCTCGCCCGTCCGACCCCGTCGTGCAGTTCGTGCAGGAGGTCCTCGAACCCACGGGCCTGGTTCTCGACCCGCGTGATACAGCGGGCCAGGGCCAGCGAATCGCCGGATCGGAACCGGTCGGCGAGGCCCTGCATGGCCTGCGTGAGCGATCGTGCGGTGGACTCGTTCATGCAGGCGAAACTGCCGCGCGCGATCCGGCCCTGCAAGAAGAGAAAGCGGAAACGGCCACCCCGGAGCTATCCGGAGTGGCCGTTCTTCCTGTGGCTTCGACGCGCCTGGCGACCGGCCTTGCTACGCCTGCCTTCCTACTTCGTGCGCACGATCATCATGTACGGCATGATCGCCGCACCGAGGTCAGCCCCCGAACCCGCCTCCATCAGGCGCAGCCCGGTGCCGCCACTCGCGGCGTTCGCGCGCAGCGTCACGTACGACGACGTGGCGGTGAACAACTCCATGTCCACGGAGCTGGATTGGTTGAGCATCCGGACCAGCGGCATGAGCGGCCAACTGCCCGTCGGGCTCGCGATGCCCCCGATGCTCGGGTCGTCATAGATATCCCGCATCTGGTACGACGTGGTCTCCAGCGACGCTCGGACGGGACCGCCCAGGTCGTCCCGGTCTTCCACGGAGAGCATAGCCGCCCAATCCGCCACCAGCTCGTCGAACGGGACCCCGAAGACGTTGGTCACGGCCTGCCGGGAATTCGTGGCCGCATCCGTGATCAGAGCGCGGGTCTTCTGCCACTCGGTCGCCGGGGCTCCGAACCTGTCGAGCAGGTAGCGCATGAAGCTCCAGTTCGCTCCCCGCATCCGGAAGGTGTTGCTGCCCAGCGGGTCCTCGGCGTTCAGGAGCGCCGCCGTGTCGCCGGGCGCGTCGAGATAGAAGCCCAGGTTCACCCAGTTGCCCAGGTAGTACTTGTTGAGCACGTCCAGCGCAGCCGCCGACTGGAAGAAATCGTCCGCGCCCAACTCGTTCCCCGGAGCGAAATTCGTGATGCCTTCCGCCTGCCCCGTCGCGTGGCCCACCACTTCCTCGGCCACGTGCGAAAGGCCTTCGTTGATCCCGATTTCCGCCGCCGCTCCCGTTCCGACCTGCGCGTTGATCAGGTGCTGGAGCTCGTGCGCCGCGGTGTTGTCCGTGATCCGCAGGGTGTTGGCCTTCGTCAGGAGGTTGGCGTCACTGCCCGGCGTAAGATCTCCATCGGGATCGGGCACCAGCAGGTAGAACATCTTGGCGTCGTTGCCGCCGACGAAGCCCAGATCGAGCGGACAGAAGAACCCGGCGATGAAGCCGCTCGTGTAGTCCTCCGTCATCTGGTTGACACCCTGCGAGTACAGGATCACCACCTGCCCGGGCGCGATGTCACCGGGCACATCCGCCAGTGCACCGAAATAGAGCGTATCGGTGCCGATGATCACGGCGTCGAAGTTGAGCGCTATGTCACCGTACTCGCCCGCCGAGAAAGCTCCGCGCGAGAGCGTGTCCTCGAAGATCACCGCGTTGTTGCTCACCGCGACCACTTCCGCCGTGATATCGGTGGGTGTGTTCGGGAACTGGGTCTGACTGACGCAGGAGAAGCCGAAGTCCATGACGTCTCCCACCAGCGGCGCCGCGGCCATCAGACCGAAGCTCGACCCGCGAACCGCGTTCGAACGGATCGACGGCCTGAGAGGCGTCTCCATCTCTCGGAGCTGCATGTCCCAGTCGTATTGAGGCGCCCGCCAACCCGTGAGATCTGAGCCGCTGCCGAACAGGGAGAACGAAGCGCTCCGCGCGGCGCCGTCCGCCGACGGGACAACGGCCGGAGCCGGCGAGGCCAGGGAGGACCCGGCCACGGCCAGCGTCATGGCGCTGAATCCGAGTGCCTGCGGAAGCGGGGTCACGTCGAGCTCGTATTCGGCGCCCGCCGCGTGCGCGGGAAGCTGCACGCAGGCCAGGTCCGCGCCGCTGATCATGGCGTCCTCGCCAGGCTGCAGGTCGAGGACGGAAGCGCTCGCGTCACCCCCACAGGCATAGCCGGAGAGGTCGATCGTCGTTCCGTTCGCGCTCGCGCTCACTGCCACGGGGCCGTTCGCGTCTCCGAACGTCAGCACCGTGGACGCTTCCCCGTCGGCCCCGGTCGTGGCCACCGCCGGATTGACGGCCGCTCCCGAGCCCGCCGATTCGGTCACCGCGAAGGTAACCTCGACCCCGGCAACCCCCACGCCGCCGCTCCCGGCAGCCTTGACGACCAAGGGCTGTGAGGCGATCTGGCCCGTCAGTCCCACCTGGCCGTTGCCGGATACGACGGCCAGCGCACCTGCGGCCGTTGCCTCGGCCAAGAACGTCGCCGATGATCCCGAGACCGAGGCACGTACCTCGTACGTCCCCACTGCGTCTCCCAGCGTGAACGAGACCGAGGCGCGTCCGTCGGTGCCGGTAAACGTGGTGCTGGCACTGAGACTCGAGTTCGGGCCTGCCGCAGACGCCAGGACCCAGTTCACGGACTGCCCGCTCACCAGGTTTCCGCCCTGGTCCGACACCTCGACCGTGAGAGGAGCCGCCAGGCCGGTGCTGGGTGCACCCACCTGGTTGTTCCCGCTGATAATGCCGAGGGTCAGCGTCGTCCCCGGATCCGTCGGGTTGTCGTCGCCGCAACCGACGAAGAGGGTGGACACCAGGAGGGCCAGGGCCACTGTGCGCAATCTCGTCATGGGGTCGTCACTCCATACATTTGTTTCGGCGTCGGACCGTCATTGGGCCCGGGACGCACGGGTACGGGTCAAATATCGGCAATATCGGTGCCGCCGCCCAGCCGTCCGCTGCTTTTCACGGGCGCAGTCCGCGCGTCGCCTGAAACACGCCACTCTGCTGGGGGTTCCGGCGGATACCCGGGCCCCGCCCGGTCACCCGACGGAACCACCTGTCAGGCGTCCTCTCCGGCGCGAAGTGGCGCACCCGGACCGTTCGGCGCTTTTTGCACGGTCCCTGGACCGCTCCGGCCCTGCGGCTCCGATGACCCGGGAACCCGCACGTCACATGAGGACGGCAGTCGCCAGACCCAACAGGAGGAAGAAGCCGAACAGGTCCGTGAGCGTCGTCACGAACGGCGAGGACGCTACGGCGGGATCGACGCCGATCCGCTCGAGAAAAATCGGTATGAAGGCCCCCGCGAACGAGGCGATGACCAGGCTGCCCCACATCGCGAGCAAGACGACGACACCGAACATGATCCCCGCATCGGTGAACAGAAGTCCGAGCACGGCAGCCAGGATGCCCATCACCAGGCCGTTCACGAGGCCGACGACGAGCTCCTTCCAGATCACCCCAAGACGTTCTCCGACCGTTTCGTCCGACAGGGCGATTCGGCGAATCGTCACGGCCAGCGCCTGGGTGCCCGCGTTGCCGCCCACGCCGGCGATCACCGGCATGGCCACAGCCAGCAGGGCCATCGCCTCGATGGTGCTCTGGTACGCGAACACCACGGAGGAGGCAATCGCCGCGGTGATGACGCTGAGGAGCAGCCATGGCAGGCGACTGCGGATGGCATCGGCCGTCGTACCCCGCAGTTCCTCCTCTTCAGACACCGCTGCGAATCGCAGGATGTCCTCGGTGGCCTCCGCCTCCACGACGTCGATCACGTCGTCGAAGGTGATTCGCCCCACCAGGCGCCCGAGGGCGTCCACCACGGCCAGGGAAGCGAGGTTGTAGCGGGACAGGGCCTTCCCGACCTCCTCCTGGTCGGTATCCACGGTGACGACGGCGCGAGGCTCCTCCGTCAACTCGGCGATCGAGGCCGCCGGATCAGCGATCACCAGATCCCGAAGGGCGACGACTCCGCGAAACTTGCCGTCCGGGTCGACCACGAAAATGGTGTAGAAGTCAAAGTCCTCGTGGGCCTGCCGCCTGATCTCCGCGATGGCCTCGCCGGCTGTGAGGCTGGTGGATACGGACAGCACCTCCCGGGTCATCAGCCCACCGGCCGATTCTTCCGGATAGGTCAGGAGCTCTTCGATCTCCGCCGCTTCTTCGTCCGCCACGGCCGACAGGACCTGGGCCTGCTGCTCCGGCTCCAGGTCGCCGATAACGTCGGCGGCATCGTCGTCCGCCATTTCGTGGACGATCTCCGCCGCGCGCTCCGGCTCCAGCTGCAACAGAAGTTCCCCGGGACGCTCGACATCCTCCATCTCGGCGAGCGTGTCTGCCGCCAGGTCGGATGGCAGATGCTGGAGCAGCCTGAGCCGCCCCTCCTCCTCGAGGTGTTCGACGAGGTCGGCGAGGTCGCTGGCGTGAATGTTCTCGACGGCGGCACTCAGACCTGCGTAGTCGCGGGCCTCGAGGAGACCGAGCACCTGGTCCCGTACCTGCTCCATCTGGTCGGTCTTGTCGCTCATTGCCCGTCCAACGTAGGCTCCGCCCTGGCCGACTCAGGTACGGCCATTCCGGCGGATAAGATCATCTTGAATCCCTCCTCCACCGTCATGTCCAGCCTGTGCACCCGGCTTCGCGGGACGAAGAGCAGGAAACCCGAGGCCGGATTTGGCACGGTCGGCACAAACACCGCAACCGAGGGCTCCCCGATCACGTCTTCCGCCTCTCGCGCCGCGTCCGCCGTCTCGAATACCAGCGTGTGCGATCCCGCTAAAGGATACTCGATCAGGGCACAGTGCCGGAAGAGCTTCTGGTCGCGGGTGAGAACGGCCTCGAATACGTGCGAAGACGCGCTGTAGAGCCTGCGGGCGACGGGCACTCGGTTTGCCACGGAATTCCACACTCGAAGCGCTCGCCGACCCATGGCCTTCTGCGACGCCCAACCCACCACGACCAGGAGAACCAGGAGGGCCACGAGACCCAGCCCACGTGGTTGGTAGCCGGCGATCGGCGGGAGGAACCTCCCGATGATGGGGTCCAGCTTCAGGAACAACCACGACAGCACCCACACCGTGACCCCGATCGGTGCGATCACGATCAGCCCCGTGGCCAGGTATCGCCTGATTCGCTGTGCGATCCGCTGCATGTCGGCCCCTGCGCGTTGCCGGGTTCGTGTGTCCGCTGTCAGGCTAGCCGTCAGCCAGGCATCGCAGCAACTCCTCCTGCAGGGCGAACATTGGCGTGGTCTCCCTCTCCGGTCCCTCGGGGTGGTCGAGGCCTATGACATGCAGGGATCCATGCACGACCAGCCTGAGGATCTCGTGTCGCTCCGATTCACCGAGACGGGCCGCGTTCTCGGTGGCGACTTCCGGAGAAATGTAGACGTCGCCCAGGAGGCTCGGCCCGTCGCCCAGTTCAAAGGCGATGACATCCGTGGCCCCGTCGCCCTCGAGGTACTCTCGGTTGAGATCTCGCATCTCATCGGCCGATACGAAAGTGTACGACACCTCGCCGGTGCGCTCCCCGTGTGACTGGAGGGCGGCGAGTGCCGCCCGGCGCAGCACGGGCTCGCGTGCGGCGAGGCCGGGCCAGTCCGCGAGCCGGTTGAAGTAGAGGTCAGGCGGCATGGCGGGGCCCGGACCGGATCAGGACGGAGTAGGGCCGGACTCCGCGCCCTCTGCTTCGGCGACGGTGGGCTTGGCCACCGCCTGGATACCCGACGGATACTCGATCCGGGTGTGATACATGCCGATCAGGACGCGAGCGAACTCGGCCTTGGCGACCTCGAGATCCCGCAGGGTCAGCGGGCACTGATCGAGCTGATTCTCGGCGATCCGTGCGTTCACCAGCTGGTCGATCGTAGCCCGGATCCGATCTGGAGTCGGATCCTGCAGGACACGTGTCGCCGACTCGATGGCGTCGGCCAGCATGACGACTCCCGTCTCCCTGCTCTGTGGCTTCGGGCCGGGGTACGCGAAGTCCGAGGGATCGAGGTCGAGATCCGGTTCCGCCTGGCGCGCTTTGTCCAGGAAGAAGGAAATCATCGTTGTCCCGTGGTGCTCCCGGATGAAGTCGTGGATCACACGAGGCAGACGATGCTCGGATGCGAGTCGCAGGCCATCCTTGACGTGGTCGCGGATGATCGCCGCACTCCGGCGCGGTGGCAGTCGGTCATGCGGGTTACGGCCGCGAGGCTGGTTTTCCACGAAGAACTGAGGATTCGCCATCTTGCCGATGTCGTGATAGTAGACGCCGGCCCGCGCCAGCAGTGGGCTCGCCCCGATGCCCAGGCAGGCAGCCTCCGCCAGGTTCGCCACGTTGATCGAGTGAGCGTACGTGCCGGGCGCCTCGCGTGAGAGTTCGCGAAGGAGCGGCGCGTTGAGATCGCTGAGTTCGAGGAGCGTCTGATCGGTGCTGACGCCGGTCAGCTTCTCGAGGGCCGGGATGAACGCCGCCAGGGCGAGGACCGTGCATAGGGTGGCGCTGACACCCCCCCAGAACAGGGCTCGCAGGATCTCTTCTGCCGGCAGCGACCGCAGGAGCACCATCGCCAGGCCGGCCAAGAAATAGGCGCCGCCGATCAACGCGATCAACACCCAGCCGTGGCTGCGCCGCCTCACCCGTCGGATGCCCAGGGCCCCGGTGCCGCCCGCCGCGATCATCTTGAACGGCACACTGACCGCCGCCAGCGCGAACACCGCCTCGCCCAGCAGAACGATCTGCCCGCCGACCACACCTGCGACGACAGCCACGGCCACGAAGCTGATGAGCCCGTCGTACAGCGCCCCCACGAGGAGCGCGAGAAGAGCGACCGGGATGAGCTCCGATGGATAGCCGGCCTGCTGAATCAGGCTGGCCGATACCATGACCACAAAAACCAGGCCCATCAGGATGAGATACGCCCGCACGTCCCTGTATATCGCGGGCCTGAACATCAGGAGCACGGCCGCCAGGAGGGCGATGAGTATCCCCGTGTACAGGACGCTTCCGGCACTCGCCAGGCGCTGGCCGGTGCTCCCGGCCAGTCCTCTTCGCACCAGTTCGTCGTTGTAGGCCCCGAGCCGGTGCAGGTCGCGCCCACCGACCCGCTCGTGAGCCGTTACGATTCGTTCGCCTTCCAGGATCACGTCCGACACCGTGTCCACGGCCGCCCGGGCCTGCTCGAGCGCAGTCCGGGTCGCCAGGTCGTCCGGTATCAGTGTCGCCTTTCGGAACCGTATCAGGAGGCTCACGTAGATCTGGAAGCCATCCACGGACACGTCCTGCGGTGCGTACACAAGGGCATCGTCGTGGAACCGATTCAACGTGGTGATGGAGTCCTTGCGCACCAGGCGGTCCGTCGCACCGCGCACGGTGACTACGCTCGCCGACTGTCCCGCGGGGTCCAGCAGCGCCGCCACGCCGGCCGGAAGAAGAATCCGGAACGCGGTCTCGATCGAACTTCGAAGGGCGGTCCGGTGCAGGGGGTCAGCCAGGTATGTGAGTTGAGCATCCGTGACGGTCAGACCGTTCGACGCCAGGAAGTCTCGCGCATCCGCCAGGTCTTCGCCGCCGGGGTTCGAGCCGAATATGGAATCGGCCTGCTCGAAGAAGCGGCCGACGTTCGCGAGCGCCGTGTCCGCGGCGGCGACATCGAGGACATAGACAGGGAGCACCACGCGCTCCGCGTTGTCCCGCTCCCTCGCCACCTGATCCGGCGATTTCGGAACCATGAACTCGAAGGCGGCGATCACGTCTTCGGTAGCGACGGCCCCTTCCTGGACGTCCACCGTCTCCGGAAGCGTGTGGCTTCGGAACATGAGCGGAACGGCTATCGCGATCGCGAGCACTACGAAGATGCGGAAGCCGTGGTGAAAGAGCTGGTCCCGCCAGCCATCGCCTGGCCGTCGGTCGATTGCGCGAGCCGCGTCGCGCCACGTCTCCCGGAACCGGGCCGCGCTCATCCTCCTCGCCTGCCACCGTTGTCGTGATCGGCGTACGCGCGAATGATCTCCTTCACGAGGTGGTGGCGCACGACATCCGATTCGCTCAAATACACGAAATCGATACCCTCGACGGACTTGAGGATTCCCTCGATTTCGAGCAATCCTGAATCCTCGGGGCGAGGAAGGTCGATCTGTGTCACATCGCCCGTGATGACCGTGCGCGAGTTCAGTCCGAGGCGAGTGAGGAACATCTTCATCTGAGCGGTGGTCGCGTTCTGCGCCTCATCCAGAATCAGGAAGGCGTCCGACAGCGTGCGACCCCTCATGTAGGCCAGCGGCGCGATCTCGATGGTGTGCTCCTCGATCGCGCGGCGCATCCTGTCGGCGGGCAGCATGTCCTCCAGGGCGTCGTAGAGCGGCCTCAGATACGGATCCACTTTGTCCCGGATATCGCCGGGAAGGAACCCGAGCGCCTCTCCCGCCTCCACCGCGGGCCGCGTCAGGATGATGCGGCGCACTCGTTTTCTGGCCAGGGCATCGACGGCCATGGCCACGCCCAGATAGGTCTTCCCCGTCCCGGCCGGTCCGATGCCGACGACGATATCGTTCTTCCTGATCGCTGACAGGTATTCCTTTTGCCCCTTTGACTTAGGGCGAATGACCTTACGTGCTCCAGGAAGTGCTACGACCTCCTCTTCCGACTCCACGACCGGAGTGAGGGGCTCCTTTTCGGCCTCCGCGAAGAAGCGCTCCACGTCGGCCAGATCGAACGAACGCCTGAGCTGCGCCATCTGGATCATCCTCTGGGCGACCGGGGTGCAGCGCTCGACCGCCTCGACGTCTCCCGAGAGGATCAGCTGGTCGTTTCGGAGAATGACACGCAGATCGCCGAGCCGCGCCAGGGCTTTCACGTGAACGTCGTTCACTCCTGCCAGGAGCAACTCGTCGGCACCCTCGGCCGCGAGACGGTGCTGGATTACCGGTGCGTCCAGCGGCTGCGAACTCGAAGCGCCCGGTTCAGCCATCGTTCCGGACCTTCTCCCCGGCCAGCTGGATGCCGAGGTCCGCCAACAGCTCATCGTCCACGCCGGATGGGGCCCCTTCCATGAGGCCGCGCGCAGCCGTGGTCTTTGGAAACGCGATCACGTCCCGCAGAGACGAGACACCCACCATAAGTGCCACCAGGCGATCGAGGCCGAGTGCAAAACCCCCGTGGGGCGGGACTCCGTAGCGGAACGCCTCCAGGAGGAAGCCGAACCGGGCGTCCACCTGCTCCTCGGTCATGCCCAGCACCTCGAGGATGGCTCGCTGCAGAACCGGCTCGTGGCACCGGATGCTGCCGCTGGCCAGCTCCGTGCCATTGAGAACGAGGTCGTACGCCCTCGATCGCACGGAGAACGGATCGGCGAGCAACTCCTCGGCGGTCACGTCCACTGGCATCGTGAACGGGTGGTGACTGGCCGCCGGGGCGCCGGTCTCGGGGTCGGCCTCGAACAGTGGGAAGTCGGTGACCCAAAGCCACTCTTCGCCGTTCGACATGGCTCCCAGCTCGGCTCCCAGCCCGCGGCGAAGTACGTCCAGGGCCGGAGAGCTCTCCGAATCCGGGCCGGCGACCATCACCAGCAGGTCGCCCGGTACGAGTCCGAAGTCCGATCGCAGGAGCGCGGCGGCTTCTTCGTCAGCCGCGCGGGCCGCCGGACCGGTGAAACCGCCCTCGGTGCATTTCATCCACAGGGCGCCCTTCGCCCCTGCGGCGCGGGCCGTGTCGTTGATCGCATCCAGCCGGGAGCGGGACAGCGACGCACCACCGGGAACGACGATCCCCCTCGCCCTTCCCCCGGCGGCGATCGCTCCGTCGAGGATTCCGAAACCCCGCCCACCAAGGACCTCCGAGAAATCCTGGATTCGCCAATCGATCCGAAGATCGGGCTTGTCGGTTCCGTACCACTCGGTCGCCTCGGCCCATGTCATCCGCGGGAACGGAATCGGGATGGAGCGGTCGAGCGTGGAGGCGAACATCTCGGCCAACATCCGCTCGCAGGCACCGAAGACGTCGTCCTCCGCTACGAAAGCCATCTCGACATCGATCTGCGTGAACTCGGGCTGCCGATCCGCCCTCAGGTCTTCGTCGCGCAGGCACCGGGCGATCTGAAAGTAGCGATCGAAGCCTGATACCATGAGCAACTGCTTATACAGCTGGGGCGACTGCGGAAGCGCGTAGAACTCGCCGTGATGTACCCGGCTCGGCACCAGGTAGTCACGGGCGCCCTCGGGGGTTCGGCGCGTAAGGAACGGTGTCTCCACTTCCAGGAACCCCTGTTGCGACAGCGAGGCACGGGCGGCGTTCGTGGCGAGGTGCCGGACTACGAAGTTCTGCTGCAGTTCGGGACGGCGCAGATCGAGCACCCGGTGCCGAAGGCGCAGCTCCTCGGAGGGCAGTTCTTCTCCCGGCGGAATGGCGACCAGGATCGGCAGTGGATCCGAGGAGGCCAGGACCTCCATCTCCCGCACCCGGATCTCAATTTCTCCCGTAGCCATCTCCGGGTTGGCGGCCCCCGCGGGCCGCGCGGCCACTTGACCGTGGATCCACAGCACGTCTTCCGGGTTCAGGCCGGCCGCCGCGCTGATGACCTCGGCCGGCGTTTGCTCGGGCTCGAAGGCCAACTGAACCAGGCCCGTGCGGTCGCGGAGCAGAACGAACTTCACCCCACCCTTGTCGCGGCGGCGGTGCACCCAGCCCGCGAGGCGTATTGTCCTTCCAACCCAACTGGCGTCGATCAACCCGCAGGCGACGTCGCGATAGTGAGTCGCGCCGGGCAGACCGCGAAAGGTCCCGCGATCGATCTTGCCGCCCGGCTCCATGCTTCCCTCGTGACTCAGAGTTCCTCCCGGTCTTCCACTGACCCCTGCCGCTTCGGCGACTGGAGTACGTTCCACAGTATCATACCCGCTGTAAGCCCGATCGTCGCGCCGACCACGTCTGCCGCCATGTCACCCATGCTCGCGACCCGACCGGCCAACCACTGCTGGTGCACCTCATCCAGCAGCGCGAACAAGGCCAGCACCAGAAGGGCGACGGCCCCGGCCGCGGCGTTGCGCCGTCCCATCGCGCACAACGCAGCGCCCACCAGCCACCCCAGGACGAAATACAGAACGCCGTGCACCAGCTTGTCCAGCCACAGTGGCGGCGCCCGCACCGCGAGGCCCGCCAGTGGGACCGTCGTCGCGATGAGAATCAGCACCGCCCAGGTGGCGACGGAGCGCCAGGAGCCGGAAGGGCCTCTCAAGCGCCAGCGTCCAGAATCAGCCGACGGAAGCGACCCGCGTCCTCGGCCCCTGAGAGCTTAGCTCGGAGCCCGGGATCGCGCAGCGTTCGACTGATGTGCCCCAGCGTCTTCACGTGGTACCCCGCGGTCGATGGGGGGCCCACCATCATCACGACCAGCTGAACGGGATCCCCGTCCACGGCCTCGAAGTCCACCGGTTCACGGGTCCTCCCCGCCACGATCTCGAGGCGCTCCAGTCCGGGGCACTTGCCGTGTGGAAGTGCAATACCCGACCCGACGCCCGTACTGAGCACAGACTCCCGCTCGATGACGACGCGATGGATGTCCTCCAGCCGATCGAGCGAATCCGCTACGGTGGCAAGGAGAAAGCACATCTCCCGGAGGATCCCGGGCTTGTCCAGGGAATCCAGGGGTACCTTGATACGCTCCTCGGTGAGGCGCGAGGAGAGCGTCAGGGGCGGGCCTGGAGAACGGGTACTCGTAGCCGAGCTCCGGAGGCGGAGGACACTGACGGAGGCACCCTGTCCGGGGCTCCGATTTCGCGCCGGTTAAGATACCGGCGACCGGAAGGGGCAGCAAGCCAGCACTTGCGCTACGACGGCCCGATGAGGAACGTCGTTCCTATGCCAGAAAACGTGGAAGGAACCCGACGGATCGAACTGCTCGACCACCTCCCGGGCGACTACGAGGCGGTTCTCGGCACGACACTCGCTGAACTGAAACAGCCCACCTATCGGGCGAGGCAGATCTCCGGGTGGGTGCACGAGCGATTCGCCGCCGGGTTCGACGAGATGACCGATCTCCCGGCGGACCTGCGCAAGGTCCTGGCCGAGAGGTTCTCCCTCTCGCCCCTGGAGATGGCCTTCCAGGCGCGCTCCGCGGACGGCACGGTCAAGCACCTGTGGCGCCTGTGGGACGGGGAGCAGGTTGAATCGGTGCTCATTCCGTCGCGGGACCGGGTCACCCTGTGCCTCTCGTCCCAAGCCGGGTGCGCGCTGGCATGCCGGTTCTGCGCCACCGGCGACTTCGGGTTCCGGCGGCACCTGAGCGCTGCCGAGATCGTCGCCCAGTTCAGGGACGCGGAACTCCTCTCACGCCACACGTTCGGCAGGGGCATCGCCAACGTGGTCTACATGGGCATGGGCGAGCCTATGGCCAACCTCGATGCGGTCCTCGCGTCTCTTTCGATTCTGCACGGCGGATTCGGATTCGGCGCCCGCCGCATCACGGTATCCACCGTGGGGCTCGTGCCCGGGATCCGGGCGTTGGCGGCTCGGCCGGAGCCCTTCCGGCTCGCGGTGTCCCTGCATGCGCCCGAGCACACGCTACGGGAAATGCTCGTCCCGGTAGAAAAGCGGTACCCGCTCCCCGACCTGTTTGCGGCGCTGCGGGAGTACCAGGAGGCCAAGGGCCGCCGAATCACGTTCGAGTACACTCTGATCGAACGCGTCAACGACTCCCCCGAGCTCGCGCACTCGCTGGCGGATCTCCTGCAGGACGTGGACGGATTCGTAAATCTCATTCCCTACAACCCGATACCGGGGCGGGACTGGCGACCCAGCCCACCGGAGCGCATCGCCGGCTTCGCGAAGGCTCTCGAGGATCGCGGGGTGGAGGCTGCCGTTCGGCGGCCGCGCGGACGGGACATCGCGGCGGCCTGCGGACAGCTCAGACTGGAGCGTGAAGGGATGGGAGTCGAGGCGGCGGCCGCTGCTGGCGAGGACGCCACGGACGGGTCCTAGCGCAGCTTCTCCAGTCGCAGCTTCCAGTCCAGACCGAGGACGATCGTCGCGTCCAGGTGGAGCGCCGGCTGGGGCTCCGAGCGGACCTCGTCCACGCCGAGCGCGTCGGCCACCGATCGCGCGGCGCCGGACCGGGCGGATCGGTCGATGACGATCGTCTTCTCGTACTCGAAGCTCGCAGCGTTCCCGAAGGTCTTCACGTCATAACCAGCGTCGCGCAGCGCCTCCGTGACCAGTGCCGCTGCGCCGGCCTCGCCGGCTCCGTTCAGCACTTCGACGCTGATTCGGTCGGCGAACGACTCGGGCGAAACTGACGACGGCAGCCCCTCGAAGTCGGCAGTCGAACCGGGAACCTCCAGTTCGTGGCCCCTCCACTCCAGGAGGAACGACCCGAGGAGGACCCCGGCCCCGAGCAGCACGAGAACGAGCAGAGCGGTCTGCGCCCTGGCGATCACGGGCCCACCAGCCGATTCCAAAAATCCACCGAGCAGCACATGAGAGGCCGCTTCTTGTTGAGAAGTCGGCTGAATCTCTGGCGCACGATCTCGGTCAGGACGTCGTGGCGGTCGTCCGGGAGGCGGTCCCTGAGCCTGCCTCTCTTCCCGGCGCCACCGGTCCGGCCCGGTTCCAGGTAGTCCGCCAGGATCAGGTATTCCCCGAGGCCGTCCAGGTCGGGATGGCCCACCGGATGGAACCGGATGGCATCCAGCAGAGAGTGGTCCTCCACGCCATCGGCAGCCAGTCTCTCTGCGCATGCAGGAGCATGGACCACGGGCTCGGGCCAACCCGTGCCCGCGATGTCATGCAACTCGGCGAGCGGCGCGTCCTTGAGGGCGTCGTGCAGTACTCCCGCCGCGCGCCACCTCATCTGCTCTCCCGCAGGGAGGTCAAGAAGCGCTGCCCACGTCGCAAGGAGATCGCCGACTCGCACCCCGTGGGCGCGCCGCCTCGACCCACACCGAGCCCACTCGGGTAGCTCGGCGGCCGCTCCTGCGCGCTCGATGACGGGGTGCACTCCCAATGGACTCCCACGGTGACGATGGTTGACGTCGGCAGCGGCGGGGGTGTGCCACGCCGGGCATACAGATAGATATTCACTCCGGGCCACACCAACAACGGGGGCGTCCGAATTGGCGTCGCCGGCGGCCTCGAATCGATGGAAGAGCGAAAGGACCCCAGCAGTTGGCTGTTCGATACGATCCGGTTCTCATCCTGGGGATCGTCGGGGAGATCCGGGCCCGGTACATCGGTCGCCGCGTGACTGGATTGCGGCTGTACCGAGAGCGGCGCGAGGCGTGGCTCTGCCTGGCGGAGGAGGACGAGGAGGCGGGCGCCATCGGGCTGCTTCTCCACCCGACGTCCGGGTTCATCGTCACCCGCGGCGCTTCTCCCACCGGCCAGGAGGAGGCGGACCGCCGAATCGACTTCCGCCGCTTGTTTCTGAGCGGTGTGTGGGCCCCGGCCGACGAGCGCCTTCTCGTATTCGACCTGGCCGGCGGGCTCCGGGACACGCGGCCGGACCGCTCCCCCGTCTTCCGCCTGTTCGTTGAACTGCATACCAACCAGTGGAACGCCGTTCTCACCCGGGGCGCCGACGACCAGGTCGAGGCCGTCCTGTGGCCACGATCCGCTGGGGGGCGCTCCCTCCGGCCAGGCACGCGCTACGTGAGACCCGAGGGGGCCCGAACCTGGTCCGACTCACCTCCGGATCGAACCGAGTGGGCCAGTCTGCTGAGACCCGTTCCTCCGACGGAGTGGCGTACGACGCTGCTCCGTTCGGTCGCGTGGACCAGTTCACTCAACGTCGATTGGATCCTGGGCGACCCGGCCTCGGACGTGAGCGGGGGCATCGACGATGCCCTCGACAGAGCGCACAGCCGGTACACGGCCATCAGGGCTGTCGGCGCGGAGGCCTGGCTGCTCCCCCGCTCTGGAGGGCTCCAGCCGTACCCGGCTCCGCTGATTCCCGATGCGAGGCGCTGCGATGGACTCCTGGAGGCGATGCGGATCGCGGCCGTGGAAGGTTCGAACGGGCCCGTGCCGGAAGCGTCGGGCAACGCCGCGCCGGGCCTGTCCGATCCAACGCCGGAGGCGGAGCGGCTCGAGCTCCTGCTGCGACGGCGAATTCGCGACCTGGGAAAGAGGCGGGCAGCGCTGCTGCGCCAGCTCGATGGCGAGTCGGCCAGTCACCTGCGCGAACTCGGCAACCTGCTGCTCGCCCGGAAGGCAGAGGTCCCCAGGGGCGCGGAGGACGTGGTGCTGTCAGGGTTCGACGGGGAGGCCGTCGAACTGTCACTCGACCCGAGGCTCGACGCCGTCCGAAACGCCGAACGCCTGTACGATAGAGCGCGCCGCAGGGAGCGCGCCGCCCGCGGGATTCCCGACCGGGTCAGGCTCACCGATGACAGGATCGCCCGCCTCGAGAGAGGGCTGGACGAACTGCGCTCATCCGCTGCCACCGACGAGTTGTGGCAACTGGTCGGGGGTCGTTCCGAGACCGGAACGTCCCGCGGAACTGGACGCTCAACCGGCGACGAGCCCCTCCCCTACCGACGCTTTCGTTCCTCCGGTGGACTCGAAATCCGAGTCGGCCGTTCGTCGCGGACCAACGACACCCTCACGTTCCGACATTCCGCTCCCGATGATATCTGGTTGCATGCCCGGCAGGCGGCGGGTGCACACGTGATCCTGCGGTGGGACAGGCGCGACCAGAATCCCCCGGCCGCGGACCTGGCCGAGGCTGCCGTACTCGCGGCCCTGCACAGCGAGGCTCGTCACAGCAGCCTGGTTGCCGTGGACTGGACGCGCCGGAAATACGTGCGCAAGCCTCGCAA
>Ga0209567_10000781_pt1 | contig 17214 bp, 12 predicted proteins | sample COG_12_FD_184756 | JGI IMG/M metagenome (GOLD analysis project Ga0209567, IMG submission 184756) | Pelagic marine sediment microbial communities from the LTER site Helgoland, North Sea, for post-phytoplankton bloom and carbon turnover... | ecosystem: Environmental > Aquatic > Marine > Neritic...
CGCGATGGAGCGGCCGTCGTGCTCTTCAACTTCCGTGGGGATCGCGCGCTCGAGCTCACGCGCGCGTTTACCGAGCCCGAGCTCAGCGAGTTCGACCGTGGCCCGATCCCCGACGTCGAGTTCGTCGGCATGATGGAGTACGACGGCGACCTCAAGCTCCCTCGTCACTACCTCGTGCAGCCCCCGCACATCGATCGGACCATGGGGGAGTACCTTGCACGCAATCAGGTCAGCCAGTTTGCCTGCAGCGAGACCCAGAAGTTCGGTCACGTGACCTATTTCTGGAACGGCAACAGGACCGGGATGTTCGACGAGGTCTACGAGGAATACGTCGAAGTTCCGAGCGACCTGGTTCCCTTCGAGCAACGCCCCTGGATGAAGGCCGCGGAGATCACGGATGCGACGCTTGCGGCTCTTCACCGTGGCGGCATGCGGCACGGGCGCATCAACTATGCCAACGGCGACATGGTGGGCCACACTGGCAGCCTCAACGCGTCCGTCATTGCGGTTGAGGCGGTTGATCTTTCGCTGGCGCGGATCATTCCCGTGATCGAAAAGCTCAACGGCGCGCTCATCGTCACGGCCGACCACGGCAACTGCGACGAGATGTTCGAGCTCGACAAGAAGTCTGGAGACTTCAAGCGCGATGCCACCGGGAACTTGAGGAACAAGACGAGCCACACGCTCAACGCCGTCCCTTGCTACGTCTACGTTCCGGGCAACCGTACGCTCCGCCTCGACGACGGTATTCGAAACCCGGGCATCGCCAACATCTCGGCGACGACCTTCCAGCTCCTCGGCTACGAACGCCCCGAAGGCTACGAACCCTCGATTCTCCTATGAGTGGATTCGCGCTCGCTGACCGTGCGCGGAAAAGGGCTCTGGTCCCTCTTCTGCTGGCCGCTCTGCTCAGCGCGGGGACCGCGCAGGCGCAGGCCCTAGTCGAGGCGCCGACTTCGCAGACCGCCCGTATCGAGGCTCTCCTCGAGCGGTCGGCGAACGCGATGGCCGCGGTCTACGATTACCGCGGGACCTTGGTGAAGCGGGAGCTCTTTGGTGACGAGCTCGTGGAGCAGACCGTCGAGTTCAAGTTTTCGCGGCCCTTCAAGGTCTACGTGAAGTACATCGAGCCGCATGCGGGACGAGAGGGCATCTACGTTCGAGGAGTCAACAGGGACAGGTTGCGCGCGCACAAGGGCTCGATTCCAGACGTCGCCGTGAGTCTCAGTCCGTTGGGACGCGTGGCGATGGAGGACAACCACCATCCGATCACGTCATTTGGACTCGAACGCATGCTCGAAGTCGGCACCCGCAACATCCGCAAAGCGATCGAGCGGGGTGACGCGACGCTCAGCCTGTCCGATGGCGGTGTGGTTAACGGCGAGCCGACTTGGCGCATCGACGTCGAGTCCAGGCCCGGCGGGCACTATGTGAGGGCTCGATACGCCGAGGACCTCTGGGAGCTCGCCACGCGGGTCGGGCAGGATATGTACGTGATCCTTCACCACAACGACGAAATCGATTCGCCGACAGACGTCAGCGAAGGTCAGCGAGTGTTCATCCCGCATTATTACGCCCGCCGCGGGGAGTACTTCATCGGAAAGCGGACGCTCGTGATGCTCAAGGCGAAGTCCTGGGACTACCGCGGGACGCTCTACGAGTCCTACGAATACCCGGTGCTCGAGCTCAATCCGGGTTTGAGCGAGCGCGACTTCGACCACCGGAACAAGGACTACGACTTCGTGCTCGTCAATCAGCGGTAGCGTAGCCGCAGCTTGATGCCGAGGAAGTCGGCGATCTGCTGCGCATACGACCGGGGAATCAAGTCGAGCCGACCTTCGACGACGGCCCGCGCACGCGCATGGGGCTCGCCTTTCAACGCCGGGAGTACGATCTGGCTCCAGGCGAAGAGCGTCTTTCCGTCCGCGCCATCGAGGGCGACGGTGAGTACCGGCTCGAGGCGCTTTTGGTAGGCGACCGATGCGGTGCACAGCGCGGCGAACGTCTTGACGAGGCCATCCTTGCCTACATCGTTGGCTTCCTCGAATGAGCTCTTGAGTACGTCGAGTTGCCGGGCGACGCGCGCGGGCGCGATCCGGGCGATGGCGGGGAGCGCCTCGGCCGAGGTTTGCACGACGCGTTTGTTCGAGGACGAAACGCCCCTCGCAAACTTGGCCACTAGGGGCACCACGAGCTCTGGCCTGGCCGTGATGATCTCACTGAGCACGCGCGCGGATTGGGTCGCAGCCGTCCGAGGGCCTTCCATCATGGTCTCGCCATGTTCTGCGATCTTCGATTGTGGGCTTTCGTCCGCGAGAATCTTCTGAGCTGCAGCGACAGCTCCACCGCCGGTCGCCTTCTTGTCCGCCGCGGACTCCGCACCCGTGGCCTCGGTCGCTTCTGGGGTGCTCTTCTTTTTGGTCGTCATTCGGGTCCTCGAAGTGCTTCAACGATTTGCGGGAGCGAGACTTCGTAACGCCACGAAGTGCCTCGGTGTCCGCCTTCGTACTCCTCGTAGTGAACGGGCAACCCACGCTTGCGGAGCGCGTCGTCGAGCATCCGCGCTGCGAAGTGTAGCCCGTGCTCATCCCTGTTGCCTGCATCGATGTAAATAAGCGACATTGTTTGCAAAGCTCCCGCGGAAGCGTCGATCCGCCTGAGTGGATCCTGCCGAAGCCATCTCGACCAGACGTCTTGACGGAGCTCGCCGGTCGCAGGGTCCATCGGGATTTCCGCAAGGGGAAAGCCGGCGGGATCGGGCGAATACGCTGCACCGGCGGCGAGGACGAAGATCGCATCGAACTGGGTTGCGTTCTTTGGACCTGCCACGGGGATCTCTTCGGCAAACGCGCGGAGCCCGCCCGCGAGATCGATCGCGATCGCTGCGCTCGTGAGCATGGGTCGCATGCTGACCTCGAAGGCCGCGTCACCCGCGTGGCTCCCAATGACCGACACCACGTCGGGCCTGTCCATCCCAAGGCGGAGCGCCCCGAATCCGCCGGACGAACGTCCGACAACCGCTCGCGCCTCGCGACTGGGGATCGTCCGGAACTCTGCGTCGACGAATGCAAAGACCTCGTCGGCGAGATACGTTTGATAGCGTCCGGTCCCCTCCGAATCGATGAACTGCGACCCACCCCAGCGATTAAAGCAGTCGGGCAGCACCAGGATCGCGGGCTTGCATTGCCCCTCGGCAATCAGCCGGTCAAACAGCTCGATCGCGTTCGGCTTCCATGGGCTCCAACCTGCGATCGAGTGATTCGTCGAGCCGAAGCCAGCGAGCATCATCACCGCGGGGAAACGCCGCGTTCCATCGTACTGCGGAGGCAGATAGACGTAGAGATCGCGTTCGTGCGGGTCGCCGAGCGGGTTGTCGCTCAGACACTGGCTCTCATGGGATGTTCGAACGACTCGGCCCTTCATCGGCGGCCTTCGCATAGCACACTCGCGCTCCCGCGGCGGGAAATACAGCGAATTTCGCTACATTCTATCCACTACGCTGATGCCCACGAGGCCGAGGCCACGGCGGATCTGCCGGGCGGTCAGCGCCGTCAGCCCGAGCCGGCTCTCTCGCGCGGTGCCTTCGGCATCGAGCACGGGGCACTCGGCGTAGAAGCCGTTGAACGCACGGGCTAGCTCGTAGATGTGCTCGCAGACGAGGTGCGGCTGACTGGTTGCGCCGGCCTGGTAGACGACATCGGAAAACCGCAGCAAGTGCTTGCCGAGGGCTCGTTCGGCGGGCGCCTCGAGCGAGATCGTCGCGCTGGCCGCCATCGCGCCCATATCCACGCCGCCCTTCGCGAAAATCGAGGCGCAGCGCGCGTAGGCATATTGCAGGTACGGCCCCGCATTGCCTTGGAACGAGATCATCTTGTCCCAGTCGAACTGGTAGTCGCTGAGCCGGTTCTGCCGGAGGTCGGCGTACTTCACGGCGCCGATGCCGACGACCTGTGACACCTCGTCCATTTCCTCGGGCCGAACCCGAAGCCGGCCTTCGGCAATGCCCTCGTCGATGCGTTGCCGCGCCCGTTGCTTCGCTTCTTCGAGCAACGACACCAGAGTGATCACATGCCCGCTCGCGTCCCTCGTTCGTAGAGGCTTGCCATCCTTGCCGAGCACGGTGCCGAAGCCGATGTGCTCGAGCTCCATGTCTGCGCCGAGGAGCTTCATCACCGCAAACAGTTGCTGGAAATGAAGCCCCTGGCGGCTGTCGACGATGTAGAGCGCCCGGTCGGCATGGAAATGGTCCTTACGGTGCTGGACGGTCGCAATGTCGGTTGTCGAGTAGAGAAACGCGCCGTCCTTCTTTCTGATGATGAACGGCGTCTTCTGTTTGCGGAGTGCCTTGGGGGCGCCGTCGATCTCGTTCCAGAAGATGCACACGGCCCCATCGTCCTCGCGCGCGATGCCGCGCTCGAGGAGATCGTCGACCACGCCGGGGAGAGCGTCGTGATAGGCGCTCTCGCCGAGCCAGACATCGAACGAGACATCGAGCTCGGCGTACACGGCTTCGAGAGTTCCGCGGCTCACCTCCACGAAGTGCTCCCAGAGCTTGCGGTTTTGCTCGTCGCCGCTTTGGAGCTTCGCGAGCTCCGCCCGTGCGCGTTCGGCGAACTCCTCATCGTCGCCCGCCCGTTCGGATGCGAGCTTATACACCCGCTCGAGCTCCACGATCGGCTTCGCTTGCAGGGCGTCTTCTTCTCCCCACTCGCGCATCCCGACGATCAGCAGCCCAAACTGAGTGCCCCAATCGCCGAGGTGGTTGTCACGGACAACGTCGTGACCCATGAAGGACAAGATTCGCGCGATCGCATCGCCAATAATCGTCGACCGCAGGTGCCCGACATGCATCTGCTTGGCGATGTTCGGGCTCGAGAAGTCGACGATCACCTTGGAAACCTCGTCGACCGCCGGCACCCCGTCACGCGCAGCGTCTCGCAACGCTTCGGTCAGCTTGGACGCAATCCACGAGGGCGAGAGATGAATATTGACGAACCCGGGCCCCGCGACCTCGGCCTTTTGGATCGCATCGACGCCAGCCAATGCCTCCGCAATAGGCTGCGCCAGCTCTCGCGGAGGCTTCCTGAGCTCTTTACCAAGCGGCATTGCTCCATTGATCTGAAAGTCGCCGAACTTCGGATCCTGAGTAGGCCGGACCAGCGCCGGCCGAGGCCCGTCGAGATCGAGTGCCTCTTGGATCGCCTTGGAGCCGAGGGACTCGAGGTAGCGCTCGAGGAGCATGGTCGGAGGCTTACGAGCTAGTCGCCGACAGCGCCAGCGCCACTGCCAGCGTCAGCGCCACTGCCAGCGTCAGCGCCACTGTCAGCGTCAGCGTGAGGGGATGTGCCGTGAGGCCAAGTTCAGCGCCGTGCTAGGCTGCCGCGCCGTGAATGTCATTCGGACCTTGATGGATGGTTTTCGCAGCCGAGCAGCGATGCGGATCGGGTGACCCTCTACTTCCATGGCGGCGGGTATTCGACCGGTTCGATCAACTCGCATCGGGATTTCCTGGCGCGGCTCTGTATCGCGAGCGGAATGAGGGTGTTGGCGGCCGATTACCGGCTTGCGCCCGAGCATCCGTTTCCGGCGCAGCTCGAGGACTCCCACCGCGTCCATCTGTGGCTGATCGAGGAGCAGGGGATTCACCCCGATCACATCGTCATGGGTGGAGAGTCCGCTGGGGCAGGCCTCACCCTCTCGACCCTGGTTTCACTGCGCGATGCGAGGCTCCCGCTCCCCGCGGGTGGGGTTCTGATCTCTGGGTGGCTCGACCTGGACCCCCGCAGCACGTCCATGCAATTCAACAGGCACTACGACTTCGTGACGCGGATCGGCATTCGCTCGATGGCGAAAAGGTTCGCGCCAGTGGCTGACCACCGTAACCCTTTAGTGTCACCTGTTCACGCCGACATGACTGGCCTTCCACCTCTGCTGATTCAGGTTGGAGCCGCAGAAACCCTGCTAGATGACAACCTTCGCTGTGCGGAGGCCGCCCGATCGGCAGGCGTTGAGGTCAAGCTCGAGGTCTGGCCCGACATGATCCATGCATGGCACGTCTTCGCCCCGATGCTCGAGGAAGGGCGGCAGGCGATCCAGCGAATTGGCGACTTTGTGAAAGCCCGGACGGCCGAGTAGGCCTATCGACGACTTGACCGAAAGCACGCCTGCCCCCAGCTTTCTTACAGCTGGCATCCATCAGGGCCTTCTCGCGTAATCATGCTGGAGCCCGAGGGTGACCGACTCGAACATGGGAGGCTGACGTGGCGCAGGCAATCAACCGCTATCGTGCGGATCTACGAGACTTTCGGTTCTTATTCTTCGAGCAGTTCGACCTGCCCGCCGTCCTCGGCAAGGAGCCCTACGCCGAGTGGAGCTCGGACGAGTGCAATATGGTGCTTGACGAGGTCTATCGCTTCGTCTGTGACGTTACCGGCCCGCTCAACGGCACCGGTGACGCGCAGGGCTGTCGACTCGAGGACGGCCGCGTCGTTACGCCCGATGGCTTCAAAGAGGCTTGGGACAAGATCTGGGAGGCTGGCTGGCGCACGATCGCCTCGCCGTCGCGCTGGGGCGGCCAGGACGCCCCAGGCATGCTCGGTTCCTTCGTCGAGGAGATGCTCTGCGGGGCCAACACCGCGTTCGCGCTGTACACCGGCCTCACGTTGACGGCGGCGGAGCTGATCATGGATTGCGCTACCGAGGACCAAAAAAAGAAGTACGTGCCCAAGATGATGAGCGGCGAATGGACTGGCACGATGTGTCTCACCGAGCCGCAGGCCGGCTCCGACGTCGGCGCCGCGTCGACCACCGCGACGCGCAACGACGACGGAACCTACAACATCCGCGGTACCAAGATCTTCATCAGCGCCGGCGACAACGACCTCGGGACCAACGTGGTGCATCTGGTCCTCGCGCGCATCGAAGGCGCAGAGCCCGGCACCAAGGGCCTCTCGCTCTTCCTGGTTCCCCGGGTGCGGATTGGCGAGGACGGTTCGCTCGGCGAATTCAACGATGTAACCGTTCCCTCGATCGAGCACAAGATGGGTATCAACGCCTCGGCCACCTGCGTGGTGCAGTTCGGCGACGAGGACAACAGCATCGGCGAGGTCGTCGGTGGTATCGAGCATCAGGGCATCCGTCAGATGTTCCACATGATGAACGCCGCCCGCATCGGCGTCGGCATTCAGGGCTTGTCAGTCGCTTCCGCGGCGTACCTCAGCGCGCTCGAGTACGCGCGCGAGCGCAAGCAGGGTGCGAGCATCAAGCAGTTCAAAGACGCCAACGCGCCGCGGGTTCCGATCATCGAACACCCCAACATTCGGCGTGACCTGCTGGCGATGAAGGCAAGGGTCGAGGGTATTCGCGCCCTCGTTATGAAGCTTTCTAACCACGGCGATCGCCTCGCGGCGATCCAGGGCAAGGACGACGAGTCCGAGGCGTACCACCGGGGCCAGGTCGATCTTCTGACCCCGCTTGTGAAGGCTTACGGCACCGATGCGGCGTTCGAGGTGTCGAGCCGTGCGATTCAGGTGTACGGGGGCCACGGCTTCCTTAAGGATCACCCGGTCGAGCAGTACTGCCGCGACGCAAAGATCTTCCAGATCTATGAGGGCACGAACTTCATCCAGTCGATGGACTTGGTCAGCCGCAAGCTCGGCCAGGCAGGCGGCGCCAATACGCAGGCGTTCCTGATGGATATCCAGAGCTTCATCACCGAGAACAAGGACACCCCGGAGCTCGAGCAGGGCATCGGTCATCTCCAGGCTGCGCACGAGGCGGTCGCCGCGTCGGTGATGCAGTTCATCGCCTGGTTCAAGGGTGGCAAGCTCGAGCACATCCCGCTCGCTGCCGAGGAGTTCCTCAACATCATGAGTGACCTCGCGGTAGGTTGGCTGCTGCTCGACCAGGCAGCGATCGCGTTGATGAAGTTGCCCGAGACCTCGAAGACGCATCCAGACCACGCGTTCTACACGGGCAAGAAGTTTGCCGCGCAGTACTTCGCCAACAACGTGCTCTCGACTTTGCCGGCCCGTACGCGGCGCCTGAACTCGATCGACACGCTCCCCGTCGAGATCCCCGACGAGGCCTTCGCCACCGTCTAAGCCAGCCTGCGAGACCGGCCTGCCGCGCCTATTTCTTGGCGCGGCAGTCGGCGCAGACGCCGTAGAGCTCGAGCTTGTGGCGCACGAGGGTGAAGCCCAGCCTCGCGGCCACGTCGTGTTGTAGCTCTTCGATGTCTCCGTCTTCGAACTCGACGATTCTCTCGCATTCGATACAGATCATATGGTCGTGGTGCTCGTTGGCCCAGGCGACTTCGTAGCGGGACACGCCGTCACCGAAGTGGCGCTCGAACGCGAGACCGCACTCCTTGAGGAGCTTGAGCGTGCGGTACACCGTTGCGTACCCGATCTTGGGTTCCTCGATGCGGACGCGGTCCAGTAAGTCCTCGATGGACAGATGCTCCGAGGTAGCGAAAAACATCTCGGTGACGAGACGCCGCTGCTCGGTCGACCGGAGGCCATGCTTGGCCATGTAGTCGTTCAAGCGAGCACGGAGTTGCTCGACGTCGTGTTCGGCGGTGGCTCCCATTCGCGCTCTATACTCCAACCGTTCCTAAGGTAACATCTCGAACTTGTCCATCCCCATGAACGCGCCGGATCGACAATTCGAACGTTTTGCTTGGGCGATCCGCATGTCACCGTTGCTCGTCGCGATCATCCTCGCGGCGCTTTGGATGGCGGGCGCTCCGCCGGTGGTTCCCGATCTTCGCCTGAGCGCGCCGGTGGTCGCGCGGCCCGGAACGACGATCGGACTTCGCGCATGGCAGGTCGATGAAGACGAGGATGGGTACATCGTCATCCTCGATCCGGCCGTCGCAGTCGAGCTTCGCAACGCGGGCGGCATGGTGCTCGCAAGGACCGAGTTGAAGAAGTCACTCGTGCAAGGGAGGGAAGGGCACCTGCAGATCCCAGCAGGGCTCGACGAAGTGGTCACCTTGGTTGCGCTCTCCGAGATCGATGGCCGTGAGGTTTCCGTCGAGCGAACCCTCTACGTACGGGAGTCCATCGAGTCGCGTCTGCCGAAAGGCCGCGCGGTCAATGCGTTTCAGGTCTATGAGCTGGGGCCGATTCGTGCCGCCGGCGCGGGACACGAGGCCATGCCGCTCGACCCGCGTGTGGAGGAGGGAGCCTGCGTCCCCGATCTACGTTGTTGGCTCTCGGTCTGGGTAGGCGAGCCAGTGGAAGCCGTGCGGCTACGGCCCATTGCCGGAGCCCGGGTCGAGTCGAGCACCGTTCGGCCCTCGAACGGGTTTGCGCGATTCCCAGTCACGGTCGCGGGCAGCGAAGGGCGGGTCGAGGTCGAGGCGCTCAGCAACACTGGAGCCATCGTCGCCGCCCGGGAGGTACGCCTGCCCGTCGTGCCCGGCGGCGTCGTAGCGCGTGCATCGGTGACCGAAGGGCGCATCGAGGTCCAGTGGGAGCAACTGGGCGGCCGCGGCCCGGTGTTGGTCGACGTCTTCCAGGACCGGCGGTGGATGTACGCGTTCTCCCTCTCGCCGGACGCTCCTCTTCTTCCAGCGCTCGGCCCGGGGGTCTGGCGGCTTCAAGTCCGCGCGGATCTGTTCTCGGACAATACAGCGGGGGTGTCGTACGCAACAGTGGCGGAGCCGCAGGGGCCGGGCCGGTCGCGCCAAGCAGCGGAGGCTCTCCTGGCGGATGCGGATCGCGAAGGCCTGGATCCACTCGCCATGGCCATCATCGATGGCGCGGTCTCCGAAGCCGACGACGACGATCTCTTGCGTGCCTTGTTCGCAATTCCAAGCTTCGACGTCGTCGCGATCGGGCCGGGGACGAGCGCGCGCATCGGCGTCGATGAAACGCTCGGACAGAAGCAGGAGCTCCGGCGCTGGCTGGCGGCCGGCGCGATCCTGCTGATCGGCCTGCTGGTGAGCATGGTGCTGCTTCGCATCGAGCTCCTAGCCCAGGCACGCGCGCGCCAGTTGCTCGACGACTTCGGAGATGAGGCCCCACGCCCCCGCCGAGGTGATGCCTCGGGCCGGGGCCTCTGGGCGTTCGTGCTCCTGGTCTTCGTGTTGATGGCGGTGCTCGCGCTCTCTAAGCGTTGGTTTTGACAGTCGTTTGCGTGCCTCCCTTGGCCGACTTAGATTGCGTCCGTGTTCAACTCGGTCCTGAAAAAGGTGCTTGGCACCAAGCATCAACGCGAAGTGAAGCGCATGCAGCCCACGGTCGCTGCAATCTCGGCACTCGAAAGCGAGATCCAAAAGCTGTCCGACGCGCAGCTACGCGGCAAAACCGCGGAGTTCCGGCAGCAAGTCGATAACGGGGCTCCAGTCGATGACCTGATGATCCCGGCGTACGCCGTGGCGCGCGAGGCCGCCAAGCGCGTGCTCGGAATGCGCCACTACGACGTGCAGCTCGTCGGCGGCATCGTGCTGCACCAGGGCAAAATCGCCGAGATGAAAACCGGCGAAGGTAAGACGCTCGTCGCTACGCTCCCCTGCTACTTGAACGGGCTGGAAGGCAAGGGCGTGCACGTCGTTACCGTCAACGACTACCTCGCGAGTCGTGACGCCGAGTGGATGGGCAAGCTCTACGGTTTCCTCGGGCTGAGCACCGGTGTCGTCGTTCCCGGTCAGAGCAACCAGGTGAAGAAGCGCGCGTACGCCTGCGACATCACGTACGGCCAGAACAACGAGTTCGGCTTCGACTACATGCGCGACAACATGAAGTTCAGCATCTATGACTATGTGCAGCGTGATCTGAACTACGCGATCGTCGATGAGGTCGACTCGATCTTGATCGACGAGGCGCGCACGCCGTTGATCATCAGTGGCCCCGGCGAGACCGCAAGCGAGAAGTACGAGATGATCAACGAGATCATCCCGCGGCTGCGCAAGGACGAGCACTACGACCTCGATGAGAAGAGTCGGAGCGTGACGCTCACCGAAGACGGCATGGAGCGCTCACAGGAGCTGCTCGGTGGCCGCGGACTGCTTGGCGGTGACGGCAACCTCTATGATCCCGCCAACCTCGAGGCACTTCACATCTTGCAGCAGTGCTTACGAGCCCATGCCCTCTATCACCGAGACCAGCACTACATGGTCTCCGAGGACGGCAAGGTGATGATCATCGACGAGTTCACCGGCCGTGTGCTTCCAGGCCGGCGTTGGTCGGACGGCCTTCACCAGGCGGTCGAGGCGAAAGAGCGCGTTCTGATCGAGAGCGAGAATCTCACTCTGGCGACGATTTCATTCCAGAATCTCTTTCGGCTGTATAAGAAGCTGTCCGGCATGACCGGGACCGCCGACACCGAGGCGACCGAGTTCCACAACATCTACGAGCTCGACGTCGTCGTCATCCCGACCAACAAGCCGATTGATCGCCTCGATGAAGAGGACCTGATTTACAAGACCGAGCGCGAGAAGTTCCGCGCGCTTTGCCTCGAGATCGAAGCGTCGCACAAGCGGGGGCAGCCCGTTCTGGTCGGTACCACGAGCGTCGAGAAGTCCGATGCGGTGGCGCACTTCCTCAACCGCCAAGGTGTCCCGCACAACGTGCTCAACGCCAAGCAGCATGAACGCGAGGCCTACGTGGTCGCGCAAGCGGGCACGCCGGGTGCTGTGACGGTGGCCACCAACATGGCCGGTCGAGGCACCGACATCGTGCTCGGCGGCAATCCTGAGATGCTCGGTCGAATCGAGGTGCTCGAGCACGGCTCGGAGGAGGTCCTGTCCAACCCCGAGCGCCGCGAGGCCGCCATCGCCGAAGCCACCGAGCGCCTCGTCAGCAAATGCAAAGAAGACGCCGAGCGCGTCAAGGCTGCGGGTGGCCTTCAAATCATCGGCACCGAGCGCCACGAATCCCGGCGCATCGACAACCAGCTTCGCGGCCGATCAGGCCGTCAGGGCGACGCCGGCTCCTCGCGGTTCTTCCTCTCGCTCGAAGATGACCTGATGAGGATTTTCGCAGGCGAACGCGTCCAATCCATGATGGACCGGCTCGGGATGGAAGAAGACGTTCCAATCGAGCATCGCTGGGTGACGCGCGCCGTCGAGAACGCACAGAAGAAGGTAGAGGAGCGCAACTTCGACGTCCGAAAGCACCTGCTCGAGTACGACGACGTGATGAATCAGCAGCGCAAGAGCATGTACGCGCTGCGAAAGCAGGTCCTGCGCGGAGAGCACCGAACGGTACCGACCGATGATCAGCGAAAGGCAGGCGTGGAGCCGGAACCGCTGGTCGACGGCGTCGACGAGGCCCTACTCTCGCGCGTGACGAAGGTGCTCGAGAACATGGTGAAGTTCCATTCGTATCCGTTGCCGGATGCGGGCCTCACCCAGGACGATGTGCCTGCACACCGCAAGAAGTCGATCGAGGCGGACTTGTCGTCGCTGACCGACTTGCGGGTCCAGCTGCTCGAAAAAGACATCTACGTCTGGTTCGGTTGCGCCGTGCCGCTCGAAGAGTTCCGGCACGACCCGCAAGGCGCTTACAAACACTTGGAGCAAGCGGTTGGCATGTCGCTGACCGAGCAAAAGGAGCGCCTGCTCGATTTGGTCGAAGAAATCGTCATCACGATGACCGACCACGCGTGCCCGCCCGGCAAGCACTACGAAGATTGGGATCTCGGGGGGCTCGAGCGCGCCTATAAAGAGCAATTCGCGATCAGCGCGACCGGTATCCACGAGATCAGCGATCGCGCGGAGCTCCTTCAGAAGCTCTACGCCGACGCCGCTGCGGTTCAGGAGCGCAAGGAGCAGGAGTTCGGCACCGAGAACTTCCTCCGCTTGTTCCGCGACTTGTATCTGCAGGAGATCGACAAGCAGTGGATGGACCACCTTCAGGGGATGGATCACCTTCGCGACGGCATCGGGCTACGCGGTTACGGTCAGCGCGACCCGAAGAAGGAATACCAGCGCGAGGGCTTCGACATGTACCTGGAGATGGTGCAGAGCGTGAAGTCGTCGGTCACTCTCGGGATGTTCACCGTCGAGCGGGCGGGCGAGGAAGAATTGCAGCGGCTCGAAGAGCAACGCCGTCAGGCAACCGAAAAGCGCCAGCGACAGATTCGCGCGAGCCATCAGGGCGAAGGCCCGGGCGGTGGAGGTCAGCAGCAGCAATCGGGCCTCAGCAGGCAGGCTCGCCGGGCGGCGGCAAGGCGCGGCCGGCGTGCTGGCGGCGCGGGTCCAGGAGCGCCGCCTCCGCAGCAACCCGCCGCAGCGCAGCAGGCGACGGTCAAGCGAGACCAGCCCAAGCTCGGTCGCAACGACCCTTGCTACTGCGGCAGCGGCAAGAAGTATAAGAACTGCCACTACCGCGAAGACCAGGCTGCAACCTCGCCGCAGTAACGCCCATCTGGTAAGAGGCACGCCATGAGCGGACGGGTGAAGGGGTTTCGCTTCGCTGGCGTGCATGGCGGAGTCAAGGCGGGTGACGCATTGGACTTGGGTCTGGTGTTTGCGGATGAGCCTGCCGTTGCCGCAGGCGTGTTCACGAAGAACCGCGTGCGGGCGGCGCCGGTCGTCATCAGCGAGCGCCGCCTGAAGAGCGGGCGGTGCCAAGCAATTCTGGTGAACAGCGGCAACGCGAATGCGTGCACCGGCAAGCAAGGGACGCAGGCAGCGTTGGCGTTGACGCGCGCCGCAGCCGCGTCGCTTCGCGTTCCGAACGCGCTGGTCGTCCCCGCCTCGACCGGCGTCATCGGTGTGCAGCTTCCCCGCGAAAACATCGAGGCGGCGATCCCGGCGCTCATCGCGGATCTGTCCGAGGCAGGCGCCGCACGATTCGCGCGCGCCATCATGACCACCGACCGTGGTCCGAAGGTTGCGCAAGCAGAGGTCAAAGTCGGGCGAACGACCTGCCGTGTGCTCGGCATTGCCAAGGGGGCGGGCATGATCCATCCGAACATGGCGACTACACTCGCCTTCGTGGCCACCGATGCGCCGCTCAAACAGGCCACGCTTTCGAAACTCTTGCGCCAGTCGACGGAGCTCACCTTCAACCGGGCGACGGTCGACGGCGACACCAGTACCAACGATTCGATCTACGCGCTTGCATCGGGTGCAGCCAGCCATCGGCTGGTCGAAGAGAAGAGCGCGGCAGGGCAGCGTCTCGTCGGGGCACTCACCGAGGTGCTCGAGTCACTCGCCAAGAAGATCGTCGCCGATGGAGAGGGCGCCGAACACTTGGTCCGAATCGACGTTCGTGGTGCACGGACCAATGCGGACGCGGTGCAGATCGCCCGCACGATCGCCGGGTCTCAACTGGTCAAGACCGCGCTTCATGGATGCGACCCGAACTGGGGCCGCATCCTCGCCGCGGCAGGCCGATCGGGGGGGCGTTTCAATCCTGATCACGTCTCGATGAAGATCGGCAGCGTTCTGATTTGCGAAAATGGGACTCCGGTGATGACCCCAAAAACCGAGGCCAAAGCGGCGGCGACGATGAAGCGTCCCGAGTACGTGATCTCCGTGACGCTCGGGCCTGGACGCGGCCTTGGTCATTATTGGACCTGCGACCTCGGTCACGAGTACGTTCGGATCAACGCCGATTACCGGACGTGACCCAAACCGATGCTGCGCAAATCGATCCTCCTTTGTGCCATGCTGCTCGCGCTTCACGCGACCGCTGGTGCCGACCAAAACGAATCTCCCGCCGAGGGTGATCCCGCCGCCGAGCCTGCAAAGCCCGAGCGCTTGTGCATCAGGAGCGAGAAGCTGGAGCTCGTTGCGAGCCAGTTGGCCGATCTTCAGCACATTCCGCCATCTCCGGAGCTCATTCGCAAGGCACGTGAAGCAGGGGTCGACGCGAATCCGGTCTACGCGAAGTTCGGGGTCACTGGTGAGTTCGACAGCTTCAAGATCTGGCTCGAGAACTTGAACGAGACCGCCGATGCGCCAATGATCTGCGGGCGCGCTCGCTCCGGAGAACGCATCGTTCTGGTTGCAGCCGTCCGTGCGGGCTCGCTCGAGCTCGTTGGCAAGAATCGTCTTCACGCGGTGGTCGTTGCAGATTTCCGCGACCCGTACCTGGTGGTACGCGACTCCAAGGGGTCCTCGCGACGCCTCGCGGTCGACGGAGGCGACTCGGGGGCGACGATCTCTCTTCCGCTCGAGTGGGACCGTCCGCTCTTCGTGCAACTGGTCGCGACAGGGCCGAACGGTCCGCGCCCGGTCGCCGAACGCTGGGTTGGCAAGATCCCGCAAAGCGAGCCCACGCGACAGGCCTCCCAGTCGCCGGAGGCCTGGCTGATGCAGCTCCGACGCGGGGCCGGGGCGCGCACCTTGCGTTCGAATCGCTTACTGACCAAGGAGGCGACGAGCCATGCACAACTCGTATGCGATTCGGGGAAGTTCGGACACGAGCTCGATGCGGACGGCGACCCTGAAGCCCGGTTGCTCAAACGTGGGATCGAAGCACGCGTCGTCGGCGAAGCCGTCGCCCGGGCGGCCACGATGCGGGAAGCGCTCCACGCGATTGAGGACAGCCCGAGCCATCGGATGACGGTCACCGATCCACGATTCACCGATGCCGGTTACGGCAAAGCCAAAGATGAGCGGGGGCGGACCTGTGCGGTCATCCTGCTCGCGTCATGGCCGCGCAAGGTACCCTGAAGCTCAGGGCACCATCGAGACGCGTTCTCTGACCCGGTTGGACGTCGCCTGGTACGCGGCCACGAGAACCTGCGCGAGCGCCATCCCTGCGACAATCGTCCCCACGACTCCGGTGAGGATGGCGGCGATCGTGGGCCCCTGGATCGTGGTTTCGATGCCCTGCATCGGACGGAGCTCGCTTGCGACTAGCAGCGTGAGATGCACGCCGTAGAGGATGAGCAATGCGACGGCCCAGACATGGGAGCCGCCGCGGGTGCTGTTGTCCATGAACGCCATCAGTGAGAGCAGGGCCAGGAGGCCGAAGGTCATATGGGTGCTAGCGGGGGCCCAGGACTGCCAGTCGCCCTCGAGAGTGACGAGGCTCTCATGGCCCCCCGATAGGAAAAACCACGCGCCGAGTGCCAGGACGCCAAGCGTGACCGCGACTCGGGCGAGGCGCGCGCCACGGTAGTACGCCCGGAACAGCAGGCTCCCGCTGAGCAAGATCGTCGCAGCTGCGAGAATGATGCCTTCGGGCGCGATGCCCTGGAGGGTTTGCTGCCAGAGCGCGACTCCGGTTGCGATCGAGCCGACCAGGAACAGTGCAATCGCGCGGCCACGATAAGACATTGGCGTGAGAGCCAGGGTCGCGATCGTGATCAGCAGTGCCAAAGCGACAAATGTCAACGGATGTACGCCACCGGTGAGCAAGGCTCCGAGCGCGCCAACCGCGGTGAGTGCCACCGCCGTGCGGCGCAGCGCGTTCTCACCGGGGCTCGACGGACGCATCTGCTCGCGCAGCAGGTCTGAAGCCAGGATTGGCGGCCCCGGTGGAATCGGCATATTCGGCAGGCTGGTATCTCGCTCCGGGGCGGATGCTCGAGGCTCTTTCGCTCGGGACTCCAGCGCAGCAGCTTCTTCGCGTCGCTCGCTCTCGGTGCCGTTCTTTTTCCGGTGAAGCGGTAGGACCGGCGCCGGTTCGCTGTGCGGCTCCCGCTCGCGAATCGCGGTACGATTGAGACCCGTGTCCGGAGCCTCCTCGAGCTCCGGATCGGCGAGCGCAACGATCGCCACGGCTCGCGCTGACGTTGCCGTGCCGCTCAACGGTGGGAACGTCCCGCTCATGCGATCGCCTGTGGTCTGCACCCCGCTCGGTTTCGACTCGCGTGCGATCGGCACCACGGGCTTCCCACCGGGAACCGGCTCACCACATGTGCCGCAGAAAGCATCCGTTCTCAGCACGTTACCGTTGCAGCTATTGCACTTGGGCATCGGGTCCGGCCTTGTCCGGTTGCTCAGATCATACGCACGATGGCCCGCGCACTTCAACCGCAGCAGTAGGGAGATGTGTGTTCATCGGTGATCCTCGCTCCGAGTTGTGCCGACCACGACAACCGGATGCGGGTCTATGACAGAAATGTCCTACCGATAGAGCTGTTGGTGAACAAAACCCCTGTTTTTCCGGGTCTGACAAGTTGGCATCACCATTGCAATAACCCCAATCGCTTGCTTAAGACCCTCGCCGCGCACTTTCCAGCTTGCCCGGCATCCGCGCGGCGATGGGTCGTCCTTAACTTACTTGCCCTAGCTTTTTCTACTGT
>Ga0209567_10000783_pt1 | contig 17193 bp, 19 predicted proteins | sample COG_12_FD_184756 | JGI IMG/M metagenome (GOLD analysis project Ga0209567, IMG submission 184756) | Pelagic marine sediment microbial communities from the LTER site Helgoland, North Sea, for post-phytoplankton bloom and carbon turnover... | ecosystem: Environmental > Aquatic > Marine > Neritic...
CGGCTTCGGTCGAGCACCCGACAGTCTCAGCGATCTGTTCGTTGGAGAGTTCTTCCCAGGCGGCCAGCAGAAGGACCTCGCGGTCCTTCGGCCGCAGGGCCTCAAGGGCGGCGTGCACCTGGCCGTATTCGGCCCGTTGCACCACCTCCCAGTCGGGCTGGGAGGGCACGCCCGGTCGGATACCGGACAGTTTGCTTGCCAGACGCCATCGCCGGTTCTGAGACCGGTAGTGATCAGAGACGATCCCTCGCGCCACGCCGTACAGCCACGGCAGCGCCATCTCGTCCTCCGGAACGTCGTCGATCCGACGCCAAGCAACGGCGAACACGTCAGCGACCGCATCAGAAGCGCCATCATCACCGATGCGACGCAGGCAATAGGCTCGCACCGCACGGTTGTGCTTCTCATACAGTTGGGTGAGGGTCGTCTTGGCTTGGCATCCTGGGTCAATCCTCGTCCCGTTGCACCGTTTATGGCCGGCCAATTGCGATCTTGACAAAATGTTCAAACAGGACCTGTTGAGTCGCGGAAAGATCCGGTCACGCCATTCGGCGGCTCGGGCGGGCTACTGTGGCCTCTCGGGGCGGAACGGACCGCACCACGACTGAGGAGAATCGGAAGAAGCCATGGCGTCATCGGCCACGACCCGTACGATCACCATCACGAGGGCGCAGGAGATCTTCTTCTCCTGGACGTCCGATGTGCTGGTCTACACGATCGTCCTCAACCTGTTCGTTGAGTATGTGGACGCGGTGGTGATCGACTCGTTCACGATCTCGATTCTGACCGCGGTGCTCTTGAAGATCCTGCTGGATGTGGTCATGCACTACGAGCACGGTGTCCGCAGCTACTTCGCGGACAAGGAGGGGGCGTTCTTCAAGGTGGCGGGGACGGTGTCGCTGATTGTGATCCTGTTCGTCGGGAAATTCGTCATTCTCGAAGTGGTGAACATCGTGTTCGGCGACCATGTCGAACTTGGCCACTTCATCGAGGTGGTTGCTCTCGTCCTGGCACTGATGATCACCCGGCGCCTCTTCGGGGTCCTGTTCCAACGGTTGGGTGGATCAGATTCCAACGAGGAAATCATCGACGAAGCCGCCGCCGACGAGTGACCGCGCTGCGCTTGGCACAGGAACGCCACTGCGTTACACTTCCGTTCACCCGGACGGTCGTCCGCGCCCCGTTTGCCAAGTCCACGAAGGAAAATGCCTGCGTGAAAGACACAAAGACCATCATCGAAGAGTTCGGTACGCACCCGAGCGACACGGGATCTCCCGAGGTCCAGGTCGCGTTGCTGACCGAGCGAATCAATCACCTCACCGATCACCTGCGGTACCACAAAAAGGACCACCACAGCCGGCGAGGCTTGCTGATGATGGTCGGCAAGCGCAGACGACTGCTGGGATATCTCAACGACCAGGACGTTCAGCGGTATCGATCGCTGATCGCCCAACTCGGTCTGCGGAGATAACGACGGAAGAAAGGCGGCCTGCGGGCCGCCTTTTTGCTGTCAGTCATTCGAATCTGGAGTAGCGCTTCAGTTGTCAGTGGCCGCAGCTTGTTCCCCCACGAGATGCGACCACTGCCAATTGAGCGTTCTCCCTCACTCAACAACAAGGAGACACGCGTGGCAGAGACCACCGTACGCGGTCAAGTAGGCAACGCAGAGATTGCCCTTTCGACCGGAAAACTCGCACGACTCGCCGGCGGCGCCGTCGTGATCAAGGTCGGCGGCACTGAGGTGCTGGTGACCGCAACCGCAAATCGCGGTGGCAGGGAAGGCCTCGATTTCTTCCCGCTCACCGTGGATGTCGAGGAGCGGATGTATGCCGTTGGGCGCATCCCGGGCTCGTTCTTCCGCCGTGAAGGCCGTGCCACGGAAAAGGCGACTCTTACCTGTCGCTTGATCGACCGCCCGCTGCGGCCTTCGTTCGTCGACGGCTTTCGTTCCGAGACACACATCGTGGCGACCGTCATGTCGGCCGACATGGTCCACGACTACGACGTTGCCGCGTTGAACGCTGCCTCGGCCGCACTCATGATCAGCCCGATCCCGTTCCTCGGCCCGCTCGGCGCCGTACGCCTGGCCCTCAGGGACGGCGAATGGGTGCCGTTCCCTACCTACGAGGATCTCGAGGAATCAGTCTTCGAACTCGTCGTCGCCGGCAAGCGCAATGCCGCTGGTGAAGTCGACATCGCCATGGTCGAAGCCGGCGCTACCGAAGATGGTCACCGCCTCGTCACCGCCGGCGCCCCAGCCAGCGACGAGGAAACCGTGGCTCGCGGGCTCGAGCTTGCCAAGGAGTACATCGGTGTCCTGATCGACATGCAGGTGGAACTTGCCGCCCAGGCCGAAACGCCGACCCCGATCGAGTATCCGCTGGTGATCGACTACTCCCAGGAACTGTACGACCAGGTCGCCGGTGTCGCTCGGGACCGTCTCATGGCCATGGGCACCATCGCCGACAAGCACGAACGCCAAGACGCCGAGGACATGCTGCGCGAAGAGGTGCTCGCTGAGTTGGCCATCGCTGAAGACGATGAGGCCGCGTTCAAGGCTGCCAAGAAGGCCTTCCGGGCCGTGCAGAAGAAGGTCATGCGCCAGAGGGTCGTCTCCGAAGGCGTCCGGATGGACGGTCGCGGCTTGACCGATGTTCGGCCGCTCATGATCGAGGTCGGTCTTGTAGCCGAGGGGCACGGCTCAGGCCTGTTCCAGCGTGGCGAGACTCAGGTCTTGAACGTCACGACCCTCGGCATGCTGCGGATGGAGCAAATGCTCGACACCATTGATGTCGAAGACTCCAAGCGTTACATGCACCACTACAACTTCCCGCCGTTCTCGACCGGAGAGACTGGCTTCATGCGTGGTCCGAAGCGGCGTGAGATTGGTCACGGTGCTCTGGCTGAGAAGGCGTTGCTGCCGGTTATCCCGTCGGCCGAGGAGTTCCCCTACGCCTTCCGTCTCGTGTCCGAGGTTCTGATGTCCAACGGGTCGAGCTCGATGGCTTCGATCTGTGGGTCATCGTTGTCCTTGATGGATGCCGGGGTTCCGATCGAGTCGCCCGTGGCCGGCATTGCGATGGGTCTGATCCATCACGATGGCCAGTTCGTGACGCTGACCGACATCCTGGGCGCGGAAGATGCCCTCGGTGACATGGACTTCAAGGTCGCTGGTACCCGCAACATGATCACGGCCCTGCAGCTCGACACCAAGATCGAGTCGCTTCCCGCCGACGTCTTGATCCAGGCCATGGGCCAGGCGCGCGACGCCCGCCTGTTCATCCTCGACGCCATGGCAGATGTCATCCCCGGACCGCGTGAAGAGCTTGCTCCGAACGCTCCGAAGATCGAAACCATCATGATCCCGAAGGATCGGATCGGTGAGGTCATCGGACCCAAGGGCAAGGTCATCAGGGAGCTCGAGGAGCAGACCGGCGCCACCATCGAAATCGACGACGACGGCGCCATCCGGGTCGGCGCCTCGGACACGGCTTCGATGCTGCTGGCCAAGGAGCGCATCTTGGCGATCGGTTTCCCGCCAGAGGCCGAGGTCGGTGCCGACTACGAAGGCGAAGTCGTCAACATCACCAAGTTTGGCGCCTTCGTCAACATCCTCCCGGGTCGCGACGGCCTGCTGCACATCTCCAAGATGGGTGGCGGTCGGCGCATCGAGCAGGTTGAAGACGTGCTCTCGCTTGGCGACAAGGTCCAGGTGGTCGTTCGTGAGATCGACGACCGTGGCAAAGTCAGTCTCGACCTGGCCGAGGGCGTCGAACTGGAACTGCGCGAAGGGGCAACCGCTTCGCCCAAGAGCGAAGGTGGCGGCCGCGACCGCGGCGGCGATCGTGGTGGTCGGGACCGCGGCCGCGGCGGCGATCGTGGCCGTGGTGGTCGGGATCGTGGTCGCAGCAGCGACCGTGGCGGTCGTGATCGGGACCGCGACCGCAATCGGGATCGCGATTCGGGCAGCGGCGGCGGCTCGAAGCCGGGCCGCACCGTGGTCTCGTTCGAAGACGAGTTCGAGGGCGGCGAGTAGCACCCACGTCAATCGTCAATGCGAGAAGGCCCCGGATCAGCCGGGGCCTTCTCAGTTGAATCAACGGGTCGAGATCAGTCTTCGAGCACAAACGTCAGCTTCATGTCGACTCGGAAGTGCTTGATCGTCCCATCGTCGGAGAGTACGACCTTCTGTTCTGAAATCCAGGCTCCCCGAATGCCGTCGATGGTCTTCTGAGCTTTGGCGATGCCCTTTCTGATGGCATCTTCGAAGCTGCCGGGTGAAGTTGACGTGATCTCGATCACTTTGGCTACGGACACGTAGCGTCTCCTTTCAGGAGCGAGGGTGCTGGTCCCACGCTAATGCCTCCATGTCATCCCATCGGTTCGGTCACTCCGCAGTGATGTCGCCGAGGGTGACATTGAGTTCCGAAACGATCGAGGCGGGGGAGAGCTCGATGAGGAAGCCGCGCTTGCCGCCGTTGAGGTAGACCAGGGGAGCCTCCAGCAGCGTAGCCGGAGCGTATACCGGCATGACGCGGCGGGTCCCGAATGGCGAGGTGCCACCAACGAGATACCCAGTGTGTCGGTCGGCCGCGTCGGGATCGCACGGCTGCACTCGCCGGCACCTGATGAGGCGAGCGAGGTTCTTGGTGGATACCTCGCGATCACCATGCATCAGCACGATCATGGGGTCGCCGGTTTCCGTCTCCATGATCAGCGTCTTGACGACGTTGTGCAGATCAACCCCGAGAGCCGCCGCCCCTGCCGCCGCTCCTCCGCCCGGCTCGTAGCGGTAGAGATGGGGAACGAAGTCGATCCCGGCGTCACGGAGCGTCCGGACGGCCATGGTGACGGGGATCTTCATGCGAAGAGCGTACCCACCCCGGCGGCAGACGCCGGCCTTGACATCCAGAATTGGGGGACGCAAGCATGATCCGGAGAGATGTCGCGGGTGATCGCTTGACTCTCCCCCGGGGGGAGGCCCGACGATGGAGAGGAAAGGAGGTTGCAAGCGTGAATCTGATCCCCATCGGCCGATTCTCGAAGATGACGCGGCTCTCGGTGAAGGCGCTGCGCCTTTACGACGAGATCGGCCTGCTGGTTCCTGCCCATGTCGATCCGTCGTCCGGATACCGGTACTACCACCTGGGACAGGCGAATCGGGCTGAGGCGGTGAGGATCCTGCGATCGGTCGACATGCCACTCGACGAGATTCGGGCGATTCTGGAGACTGACGACCCAGAGCTGGTCCACAAGCAGTTGGTGATGCACCACGAGCGGCTGGCTGAACGGTTGGCTGCTCAGGAGCGCACGCTTGCCTACCTCGAGGCGCTCATCCACCGCAAGGAGGGAATCATGCCCTACGACGTCAACGTTACAGAAACGGCCTCGCAACTGGTTGCCGCCACCAAGGTCCACACCAGTCTGAGTCGGATCGGCAACGACATCGGCGCAGGATTCGGATCGCTGATGCAAGCCCTGGGTCGCGCGGGCGTAGCGCCGGCGGGTCCACCGCTGATCGTCTACCACGATGTGATCGACGACACGACCGACGGGGACATCGAGATCTGCGTGCCGATCGGCGCCGTCATTTCGGACGGGGGCGAGGTCTACGGGCGGGAGCTCGAAGGGGGAGCAATGGCGACCACGGTCCACCACGGCCCCTACGAGCAGATTGGCTCGGCCTACCACACGTTGACCGCCTGGATCTCCGAGCATGGCCACGACGTAGCGGGACCACCCCGGGAGATCTACCTGAATGATCCCCAGACGGTCCCGCCCGAAGAGCTGCTCACCCGGGTCGAGTTCCCGATCTGTTCCGAAGCGGGCTGAGCCGGCTCAGGGGTAGTCCACGGGTGGACGATCAGTGGTTGAGCAGAGTCTCGATCACGTCGGTGACTTCCCGGCTGATCGAGAGGTCGATGGCTCCGATCGGGTGGATGAGGCGCTTCCGGCTGACCGACCGGATCAGCTCACACTGGATGTAACTGACGTGGTCGAGACCTGTGGCGGAGCTTGCATCGACCTCGATGTGGAGCGACAGGCCGCGCCGTGTGGTGGTGAGCGGAATCACGATGACGAAAGGGAAGTCGGTCCCGAAGGTCTCGGGTGGACCGACAATGAGTGCGGGCCGATGGGCTGCGGGTTCTCCTGGGTATGGCTCGCCAAAGTCCACCAACCAGAGATCGTCAACCGATGCCATCGGTCACAGAGGTGGTGTCGGCTTCGGCGAGGTAGTCCGCCCACGCCGCCGGGTCAGCCTTCAAGCTGGCTAGTTCTGAGGTCACCTGGGAGGCGAAGCGCTGCCGTCGTAGAGCCTCGGTGGCGTCTCGGACCGTCTCGATGAGCGAATCTCCCGTGTCCCGACTCAGTTCGAGAAGTCGCGCGTGGGTATCTGTGTCGACTCGAATCGTGGTGGTTCCCATGGATGTGAGTCTACATGCTGCATGCATCAGGGTCTACATGTCCGATCGTGGTGATTGCCTCTCGTTTTGCATATTCCACTCTTGACATCGAACATATGTTCGATAGGGTGAGGGTCCGAGTGGCGGTGCTGGTGCTCGGGACCGTAGGAACGGAGCGGGTGGCAGGTGACGGCGACAATCGCATCGGTGGGGGACTCCGTTGCTACCCCCGTTGCGTCACCGGGACGGAATCTGCTCACCCCCGAACCGGGAAGGGTCACCGGACTCATCGGTCATCCCGGGTTCGGGATGACCAGGATCGGGCTGACGATGCTGGCGCGGCGAGCCGTGGCCGGGCCCGTCGTGTACCTGGACGCACGCGGCTGGTTGTGCCCACCGGCAGCGTGGGAAGCCGGCATAGCTCCGGAGCGTCTCATCGTCGTGCGGTGTTCCGACCCGGTGCACTGGGCCCGGGTGGCCGCTACCTTGATCGAGGGGATTCCGGGTCTCTACGCCGAGGTTCCGCGGGGGGTCAAGGATGCCCAATTGCGCAAACTGGCGGCGCTGGCGCGCAGCCGCCGAGTACCCGTCGTGCTGCGTCCGGTCCGGGGCAAGCTTCCCTCCGGTATCGCCCATCTGCGGTTGGAGGCACGCGAGGTGCGCTGGGACGGTCCCGATGCCGGTCATGGCCGGTTGCGGCAACGCCGGATCATCTTCGAGGCCTCAGGAAAGGCAATGCGGGGCATGACCCAAACGATTGAGGTGGAGGATCATGGAGCGGACGCTGTGCGTCTGGTACCCCGACTGGCCGCTACGTCGGCCAGACGCGCCGCCGGGTAGCCCCTGTCAGGCCGTTGGCGAGGACAACCGGGTCATCGCACTCAATCAACTGGCGGCGGATGCCGGGGTCCAGATTGGTATGCGGCGTCGTGAGGCGGAGGCGGTCTGCCCGGTGGTGTGCACCGTCGTGGCAGACCCGGGTGCCGACGCGGCCCGCTTCGAACCGGTCGTTGCCACGATCGAAGAGCTGATCCCACGCGTTGAGGTAGTGACACCCGGCTTGGCCCTCGCTCCCGTCACCGGAGCCGTTCGCTACTTCGGCAGCGAGGAGGCGCTGGTGACGAGGGCCGCCAAAGAGGTTGATGCCCTCACCGGCTCGGGGTATCGACTTGGTCTCGCTGCCGGGCCATTTGCAGCTCGACGCGCCGCTGATCTCGCCACAGCTGAGGACCCGATCCATATCGTCACCGACGACACGGCTTTCCTCGGCTCGCTCGACATCGCCACGCTCGGCAAGGAGGAGCTTGCCGCGACGTTTCGCTGGCTGGGGATCACCACGCTGGGGGAGTTGTCCCAGTTACCCCGGGAAGCCATCGTCTCTCGCTTTGGCCCCGATGGGCTGGCCGCGCACCGCCTGGCACATGGTGATGATCGCCCGGCCAACCCGCGTCAGATTCCGGCCAACCTCTCGGTCGTAGACCGGTTTGCGCCACCGTTGGAGAGTCTGGAACAGGCCGCGTTCGAGGCGAGGGGGCTCGCCCACCGACTCATGATGGAGCTCGAAGCTCATGGGGTTGCTCCCCATCGGGTAGAGATCGAGGCGGAAGCCGATGATGGGTCCATTCGGATTCGAACCTGGCGCAGCTTGGATCCGTTCACGGAGGAAGCCCTCGCCGAACGAGTGCGCTGGCAGCTGCGGGCGTGGCTCGACCACGCCAGGTTTCGCAGTGGGCCGGGGATACGGGGCGGCCTGGTTCGGTTACGAATCGCACCCGCCGATGTCTCCGGAGGGGGCCGCCAGTTGGCGCTGCATGAAGACGCCCGGAGTGCGGCTGAAGCGGATCGGGTGCTGACCCAGGCCCAGGCAATCGTGGGCATGGACGGCGTGCTCCAGGCGATCCCGCAGGGGGGCCGTGACCCCGCAGAGCGGGTGGCTTGGTACCGCTGGGGTGAGGAGGTGCCACAACCCGAACGCGACCCGGCGGCTCCATGGCCGGGGCAGACCCCGACGCCGTCACCAGCGTTGGTTCCCCCCGAGCCGGTACCGCTGGAAGTCGATTGGGAGGCAGGGATGCCGGTTCGGGTCCGGCTGGGGTCACGTTGGGAACCCGTGCTGTCATGGGCGGGACCGTGGCGGCGGATGGGGCGTTGGTGGCAAGGTGAGGGACCCGGTGATCGCTATCAGATTGTGACCTCCGCCGGGGCCTTCCTCTGCGAAGTGAGTGGCGAGCGCACCTTCCTGACCGGGGTATACGACTGAAGCGCCAGGCATTCCTCAACCCTTCGGGTTGAACGGTCGATCACATACCCTGAGAAGAACGAAGGGGTACAGCACGATGCGAACTGCTGCCACCACGATCCTCGTCCTGGGGACGATGCTGGTGGGTGCTCAGCTCTACCTGGTATTGCTGCCGCGCAGTCCGGCACTCGGCGTTGCCGTTGTTGTGGGGACGGGCGCCGCTCTCGCCACCGTGCTGTTGTGGCTCGATCAGATCATCCATGAACGTCGCAGCGTCACCGGCGATAGTGCGGTCGACACCGGCGCCGACTCCATCGACTGACCGGGCCTGTTCTCAATACCGGCCGGCGGCTTCGTCTCGCATCTCGTTGAACGAGGCTTCGACGAGGTCGTGGGTCTGCTGCCTGACCGTGTCGATATCGGCGATCGTGAGTCCCTCAACCGGAATCGGATCGTGGATGACCACTTTGGCGCGGCCGGGGTAGAACACCCAGGCGCCGGGTCGCCACACCTCCCAGGTCCCGTAGATCGACACTGGGACGACGGGAAGCCCGTTGGTGATGGCGATACGGAACGCGCCTTTCTTGAAGCCGTGGAACTGTCCATCGCGCGCCCGGGTCGATTCGGGGAACACGATGAGCGAATAGCCCTGCTGGGTGGCCAATTCAACGCCCCGGTTGATTCCGGCGTGGGCTGCCCGGCCGGCACCCCGATCGATCTTGATGATGCCAACGCGGCTCATGGCCTGGGCAAGGAGGGGGATCTTGAAGAGTTCGGCCTTCGCCATGTAGCGAATGCGGTTGGGGATGGCGCGAAACAGCAGTGGGATGTCGAAGTTGGAGAGGTGGTTCGACACGAAGACGTACTGAGCTGCCGGGTCGACCCGGTCGCGTCCTTCCACCGACCAGGTGATGGGCGCAACGCTGAGGAACAAGCGGGACCACAGTTGGATCACGGTATCGACGTGCGGGCTGTGCGGTCGGACGGCAACGACAATCAGCACGTAGGCCGATACGGCCAGCGTGAACAGGAAGAACGTCGGCACCGCGATGATGGTGCGAATCGTGGCGAGCACCCGCTGTTTCATGCGGGTAACTTAGCGGCGCTCGCCGTCTCTATCGGGACTGAACCACCGTGGTCACCATCCAACCCACCGCCGCTCGCCGTATCGCCCTGGCCGCCCAGGGCTTCGCCACGGCGCGTCCGCAGGGCCGGGTCGATATCCGTCACCTCCGGAGGGTCATGGGAGACGTCGGTGCGCTCCAGTTGGACTCCGTGAACGTGCTGAGCCGCTCGCACTACCTGCCGATGTTTGCCCGCCTCGGGCCGTATGACCGGGTCGCCCTCGATCGATACACCTCCGAGAGTGGGGAAGTCTACGAATACTGGGGCCATGCCGCTTCGCTGCTTCCGGCCGCTCGGTATCCGCTATTTCGCTGGCGAATGGATGCCTTCGAACCGTGGGGTCGCATCCGCAACCTCCAGGCTGAGCACCCCGGCTACATCGAAACCGTCTACGACGAGATCGCGGCACACGGGCCGATCAGTGTGGCGCAGCTTTCCGACCCAGGGGCGCGCACCGGTCCGTGGTGGGGTCACGGCCGAGGCCGAGTAGCACTCGATTGGTTGTTTGCCTCGGGTCGGATCACCGCATATCGCGATCACCGGTTCGGGCGTCTGTACGACCTCCCCGAACGAGTGATCCGCGCTGAGTACCTCAACGCACCGTCGGCGACCAGGGAAGATGCTTACCGCGAACTGCTACTCCTGGGTGCCGCTCATCATGGCATCGGTACCGCGAAGGACCTCACCGATTACTACCGATTGAAGGTCCCGCTGGCCCGGCCGATCCTGGCCGAGTTGGTGGCATCGGGTGAACTGATCGCGGCCGATGTCCCCGGTTGGACGCAGCCCGCCTACCTGCACCCCGCCGCGCCGCAGCCTCGAAAGATCCGCGGGGCAGCCCTGCTCAGCCCCTTTGATTCACTCGTATGGGAACGTGACCGTACCGAGCGTCTATTTGGGTTCTACTACCGGATCGAGATCTACGTCCCAGAGCCAGATCGCATCCACGGCTACTACGTGCTGCCGTTTCTGCTCGATGGAGAACTCGTCGGTCGAGTCGACCTGAAGGCGGACCGAGCCGGCGGCCGCCTCTGGGCTCGGGGGTCGTTCGTCGAAGACGGCTATGACGCCGCGGTGGTTGGCCGAGCGTTGGCGTCGGAGCTCCGCGCGATGGCGGGTTGGCTCGACCTCGGCGGTGTCGTGGTCGAAGACCGCGGGAACCTCGCGACCCAGCTGCGGGCCGCGCTCGCCTGACCCATGGATCAACGGAGATCGATGGCAACGGCAACGCCGACGCCGAGCGGGACCGGGATGATGCGGCCGAACTGCCAGTCCACAAAGATCAGGTCGCCGGTACCCCTCGTATCTTGAACGACGAGAAACTGACCGTCCGGAGTCAGGCTCACGACATCGGCCGGCCGCCCGAGCGAGACGATTTGAACCCCCCTCCCGGTCAGGTCGTAGGTCGTGATCGTGCCGGATTCCTGGTGGGCCTCGATAACGTGTTCCCCATCGGTGGTCAGCAGATGCGTGCGTTCGGGGAGGAGCGGACTGCTGGTGGTGAAGGCGATCAGGTCGAGCTCTGGGTCGGCCAGGAAGATCCCGCTCGGCGCAGGTTTCACGGCGGCCGGGTCAACACCAAACCCGGTCAGGTCTTCACCGTTGCTGATGACCTCCTCGTAGGCCTCGACCGTCGAGGCGAGGAGCAGCTTGCCTTCGTCTGTTGCGTCAAGGAAGGCTGCCGGGGCCGTGGCGATGCGTCGTCCTTCGAGGTCGAGCGCCGTCACCAAAGCGAACTCCACCAGCCGGGAGCTGCTGGGGTCTTGGGTCAACGGCACGCTCACTGCGTAGGCCGGGTCGAGAAAGGAGCGGCGCTCGAGGAGGAATCCCCATTCTCCCCATGCCACCAGCGCCTCAGTTGGGAAGACTTCAGCCACCTGGCGGGTCACCATGAGCTCCTGCGTGTTGGGGTCGGCCACGCCTTCGTACAAGTACGCCGTTTCGGCCGTCGGCAGGTGAGCCGTCCAGGCGATGCGAAGCGGGTCGTCGGGATGCCATGCGGCGCCGGAGACGCCGATGAACTGTGCCGGTTGACTCGTGGCGGGCAAGCCGAGGTGAAGGCTCGCGTCGGTTCGAAAGAAGGACAGGTAGGCGAGCCACCGTGCGGAGGCGTCGAACGAGGCGAGGTCCGGCCTCGCGGTGAGAGGCAGGAACGTGGGGATGGTGCTCTTCGCTTCCCAATGCACCACGGTTCCAAAGCGCCCGTCGCGGAACACCGCGGTTAGTCCAGATTCGGTGCCGGGCAGGAGGCCTTCCAGGGTGGGTGGCACCGTGGTGGTGGGCGAGGCCGTCGTCGATGGGGCGTCCTCGGCAAACGCCGGGATGGTTGTCGTTGTGGTGGTCGTGGCGACAGCACCGCCGGCCCCGTCACCGTCGACCGGCGAGTCGGTGTCACCGCCCAACAGCGCGACGCCCACCCCGACCAGAACCAGCGCGCCGGTCGCGACGGCGAGGGGTAGCCAACGGCGCGGCGACCGTGCTGTCCCACCCGGGGGAGTGCCCTCGGGTGGATCGGGGGGGAGCGGCCGGATTCTGACCTTCTCGTCCCGTGCCTCCATTGGCCGGAATGGTAGGCGTGCGTTTCGGCAAGTGGCGATGACGCTGGAACGAGTGACCGGCCGACCGGTCGACGGGTCTCCCCGTCTACGGCAGACGGGGAGAGGTCACCGCAGGGTCGGCGCTGTGCATGGGACGGCGGGGTGCCACCAGCGACGCGGCAGTGACCGTGGTCGACTCCGCAGCGGGTCCAAGACCCTCGTAGTTGCCGGCGATCAAGGCTGTTGCCGCCACCAGTCCTGCCGCCAACACGACGCCGAGCCGTCTGAACAACGGTGGCTGGGTTCGTGGCGGGCGCAGCGGTTGGACCATGAAGTCCATAGTAGGGCCTGGCGGATGGGCGCTATCGTGCGGGCGCAGGACACCACAAGTGGAGGGTCGATGATCGATTTTCAGGACCGGGTTGCCGTCGTCACCGGCGCCGGGGGAGGGCTTGGCCGTGCCCACGCCTTGTTGCTCGCAAGCCGCGGCGCAGCCGTCGTCGTCAACGACCTGGGCGGGTCGGTCCACGGGGAAGGGGCCAGCAGTTCAGCTGCGGACGATGTTGTTGCTGAGATACGTGAGGCCGGCGGAGAAGCCGTAGCCGAGCATTCATCCGTCGCTACGCCTGAGGGCGGCGCCGCCATCGTTGCGAAAGCAGTCGATGAGTACGGGCGCATCGACATCGTGGTGAACAACGCCGGTATCCTGCGCGACCGCTCGTTCGCCAACATGGAATGGAACGAACTGAACACAGTGCTCGATGTCCACCTGCGAGGCGCCTTCTATGTCACCCAACCCGCGTTCCGTCACATGAAGGAGGCGCGATACGGTCGCATCGTCATGACGTCATCGGCGTCCGGTCTCTTCGGCAACTTCGGTCAGGCCAACTATGGGGCCGCCAAGGCCGGTCTGGTCGGGCTCATGAACGTTCTGAAGCTGGAGGGGGCTAAGTACAACATCAAGGTCAACGCCATTGCCCCCATTGCCCGCACTCGTATGACCGAGGAGTTGTTGGGTGACATGGCGGATCGCTTCGATCCGGCGTCGGTGGCGCCCGCGGTTGCCTACCTCTGTTCAGAGGAATGCGAATACACCGGAGACATCTGGTCGGTTGGCGGCGGATCGGTCAGCCGCATCTTCATCGGGTTGTGCGACGGCTACTTCCAGCATCCCGATAGCGAAGGTCCGTTGACGATCGAGGACGTCGCCGAGAACCTCAACCTGATCCGCAGCGAAGACGGCTACATCGTTCCGTTCTCCTCGCAGGACGAATTCGCCAAGCTCGGCCCCCGGCTGTTGGGCTGAGAGTGGCCCCCCAACCGCCATCGTGGGGCAGCAAAGACGAATGGAGAGACTGGGCTCGGACCACCCGCGCCGGGTTGGACTTCGCTGCACTCTCCGACCAGGTCCGGTCATATCTCGAACAGTGGCCGACCCTGCAAGAGGCGTCCGTTGCTCTCCTCTACCTACCCCTCGGTGACGAGGTCGACCTCGTAGCTCTCCAAGGCACGGAATTGGGCTGTCAGTTTGTAGCCACCCGCACTCCCGACCGAGAGGGAGCGCTCACGGTGCATGAGTTGGGCGGACCGCTCGAGGTGCACCGGCTCGGGTTTCTGCAGCCGCATCGCGCCGCACCCGAGGTTGATCCGCGGGATATCGATGTGCTTCTCCTGCCCGGGCTGGCATTTGATCTGTGGGGGACGCGGCTGGGTCGCGGTGCCGGGTACTTCGACGAGCTTCTCAGTCGGCTGCCCGCCGGTGCCGTCACGGTCGGGGTGTGCCCGGCGGCCCTGGTGGTCGATCGACTACCCCGTGAGCCGCACGATCAGAAGGTGCAGTGCCTCGCTACCGATGAAGGGGTTATTGCCACCGCGTAGCGCGGAGTGGGGGATGCCCGCCGCCGGGCGGGACGGCCCACTAGCGTTGTCGGGTGCCTTGCGTTCTATCCGAGGAGGGGTCGAGACCGTGAGCGACTGGGCGAACAGCACTGCGCTGCTGGTGATCGACGTGCAGAAGGGCTTCGATGACGAGGCGCATTGGGGGCCGCGGAACAACCCCAACTGCGAACCGAACGTCGAGCTCCTGCTCGAGGCGTGGCGCAAACAGGGTTGGCCCGTGGTCTACGTGCGACACGATTCGACGTCGCTGAACTCACCGTTGCGCCCCGGAACCAAGGGCAACGAGTTCAAAGACATCATCAAGGGCAAGCCCGACCTGCTGGTTTCGAAGTCGGTGCATTCGGCGTTCTTCGGAGACCCGGATCTCCACTCCTGGTTGCGCCAGCATGAGATCAGTGCCATTGCGATCTGCGGTATCCAGACAAACATGTGCTGCGAGACGACGGCCAGGATGGCCAGTGATATGGGCTACGAGGTGCTGTTCGTGATTGACGCCACCCACACGTTTGACCTTGCCGCGCTGGACGGGAAGATCCTCCGTGCCCGAGAACTGGCGAGGGTGACGGCGCTGGAGCTCCACGAAGAGTTTTGCCAGGTGGTGTTCACCTCAGAATTGGTCGACTAAGACGCCGGCTCAGCGGTCGAGCAGAATGAAGCGGCTCGGGTCGACGGCAACGCCGACATCGGCCCCGGTGGGAACGGCGGTGTCGCCGGTCAGGATGATGTCGTCGCTGCCGAGCCGGGCTCTGATGCCATAGCTTCCACCGCGATATGAAGCCGTCCGCACCGTGGCTCTGATGACCGACGTTTCGTCGAGCGCAAAGGCCTGTGGGGGGAGCACCAGTCGGTGGGTTCCCTCAGGGATGGACGTGGCAAACGCACCCCAACCGAGATCCAGTGTGCCGTCCGTAACACGGGCACTGGTGATGGCGTCCAAACCGATGAAGCGCGCAACGAACTCGGTCTGTGGATCCGACCAGATCTCCTCTGGGGAGCCGACCCGCTCGATTGCACCTTCCCTCATGACCGCGACCCGATCGGCGACGGCAAATGCCTCACCCTGGTCGTGGGTCACGTACAACACGGTGAGGGCGAGTTCGGCGAACAGTTCTCTCATCTCCGTGATGAGCCGATCTCGCAGGGTGCGATCGAGTGATCCGATGGGTTCGTCGAGCATGACGAGGCGGGGGGATGGCGCCAATGTGCGGGCCAGCGCTACCCGCTGTTGCTCGCCTCCGGAGAGGTTGCCGATACCCCGGGCGCCGTAGCCGGCGAGCCCCACCTTATCGAGGGCAGCATTTGCGCGGTCGGCGACCTCGGCGGAATCGGCGTCTCCCATGCGAAGCCCGAAAGCGACGTTCTGTGCCACCGTGCGGTGCGGAAAGAGGGCATAGTCCTGGAACATGAGCCCGAACCCGCGCTGGTATGCCGGCGTGGCATCAAGCGGGGTGCCGTCCCACACCACCGACCCGGCTTGGGGTTCCTCGAGGCCGGCGATGACCCGCAACAGCGTCGTCTTGCCGCATCCGGACGGTCCCATGACGGCCAACACCTCACCGTCGGCCACGTCGAGGTCGAGGCCGGCCAACGCGATGTGCTCGTTGTAGCGGACGGTGAGGCCGCGGAGTTGCAGCATCAGAAGTCGCCCAGATCACCGATGCGGAGCCGGTCGATACCGGCAACCACTGCGGCCGTGAGCACCATGAGGATGGTGGCGAGTGCCATGGCCCTGGCGAAGGTGACGGACCCCGGCTGGCCGAGCAGGCGGAAGATGGCGACCGGCAGCGTGGGCGAGTCGGGACGGGCGATGAACGATGTCGCCCCGAATTCACCGAGCGAGACGGCAAAGGCAAAGCCTGCCCCGACGAAGGCGGCCCGGGCCACGATGGGGAGGTCGACCTCCCTCCAGGTCGCCGCGGGTGAGGCTCCCAACATTGCCGCGGCTTCGCGAAGCCGGTGTCGAACACTGCGCATCACTGGGACCGTCGTGCGGACCACAAAAGGAATCGCGATGAGGGCGTGTGCGATCGGCACCAACCACACGGAGGTGCGCAGATCGATCGGAGCGTCCAATGCCACCAGGAAGCCGAACCCGATGGTGACGGCTGAGGTGCCGAGCGGCAGCATCAGCATGGCATCGAACGCGCGGATCGCCGGCCCGGACCGGTAGGCAATCACTGTTGCGGCCATCATGCCGATGAGGAGGGCGATGAAGGTCGCCGCAGCTGCAAACTCGAGCGAATTGAGGATGGCCTCGACCGGGGCCACGAACAGTGCGCTGCTCGCCTCGTCACCGAGGCCTCGGTAGGCGTCGATGCCGAAGCGGCCGTCGTTGGTCAGCGAGCGCGTCACCAGCACCACTAGGGGGGTAGCCAACAGTAGACCGAGCCCGGTCAGCGTGACTGTCACCAGCGCCCACTGCCGTCTGGTGCGGGGGCGTTGTGCCGTCTCGCTCGTGGGGCGAAGGTTGAGTTCGATGGCGCGCCGTTGCTGGTATCTCGAGTAGAGAAGGAGCATCGCACTGACGGCCAGCAGTTGGAGGATGGAGAGAACGGCGGCGACTGGCAGGTCGAGAAACGCGGTTGTCTGCCGCCAGATCTCGACCTCGAGGGTGGCGTGACGAAGGTCGCCGAGGATGAGGATGACGCCGAAGGACGTGAACGTGAACAGGAACACAATCGACGCTGCCGAAGCGATGGCCGGGGCGAGGAGTGGCAGCGTCACTTCTCGCAAGGCGCGCACCCTTCCCGCTCCCAGGGTCATGGCGGCTTCCTCCAACCCGGGGTCGATTCGTTCCCACATCGAGCCGACTGTGCGAATGACGACCGCAACGTTGAAGAAGACGTGGGCGAACAGAATGGCCCAGATCGTGCCGCGTAGATTGACCCCGAGCGGGCCGTTTGGTCCGAGCAGCGCCAAGAACGCCGCGGCGACCACCACGGTCGGAAGTACGAAGGGGATTGTCACTCCTGCCCTGACCCACGCCTTG
>Ga0209567_10000784_pt1 | contig 17191 bp, 15 predicted proteins | sample COG_12_FD_184756 | JGI IMG/M metagenome (GOLD analysis project Ga0209567, IMG submission 184756) | Pelagic marine sediment microbial communities from the LTER site Helgoland, North Sea, for post-phytoplankton bloom and carbon turnover... | ecosystem: Environmental > Aquatic > Marine > Neritic...
CCGCGCGGCAAGGGTGAAAGGGTGAGGTAAGAGCTCACCGGGCTGGCGGTAACGTCGGTCGCACGGCAAACCCCATCCGAAGCAAGACGAAATAGGGAGGCGTCGAGGGTAGTCCCGCCCGAGTCTCCGGGTAGCGTCGCTCGAGGCCGATGGCGACATCGGCCCCAGAAGAATGATCACGACCCGCCGCTCGGCGACGAGCGCGGTCTACAAAACTCGGCTTACGAACCCTCTAACCACGGCGCCTCGCTCAGCGGGGCGCCGTGCTGTTTTAAGCAAGCCTGCCCTCATGTCTTCCGCGTAGGCTCGAAGACGATGCCGCGTTGCCTGGCGCGCTCGAGGGCTTCGGCGCGTGGCTGTTGGTAGTGAACCGAGCCCAGATAGGCGAAGAAACGTTCGCTTGCGGGGACGACCATGTCTTCGGGGATCCATTCGATCGGCTCCCCGTCGGACCAGCACACCTCTCCGCGTTCCATCTTCCAGGCGGCTTCGGCGAGATCGAGCGGGGCGAGCGTCTCGCGGATCGCTTCGAATCGACCTTGGAGCTCCGGATCGAGAAAGAAGGACTGGCCGCGGCCAATGAATGCGATGTGGTAGCGCGACGGGTGATGCGCCAAGCCGTCGAGCTCGAGCCGCTGCGCTCCATGAAACAGCATGAGCATCGTTTCCTCACCAATTCCGAGGCCCGGATGGTCCTGCCCAGGCCATTGCGGGTTGCGGAGAGAGAACGCTTCCGTCGGGTTCTGGAGCATCATCCACTCGATGTAGAGCAAACGGATCTCGTCCGGCGGCTCGATGCCTTCGGGGGCCGGGCGCGAGACACGGCGCAACACCTGATCGACCAGCAAGTGCTGCTCGCCGTCCTTGGTCGCGTGCAGAGTCAGGTGTTGTCGCTCCGGATCGGTCGGATTGACCTTCAGCTCGAGGTCGGTGAAGCCGAGCTTCCGGACCTGATCTGCCAAGCCGTACTTCTCGAGCGCAAACTCGATCCCATGCCGGGAGTAGTAATCGAGAAGCCGCGTGGACTTGTATCGAGGTCCCGCCAGGTCGCCCATCAGGTCGGCCTCGGTGAGCTGCCACTCGCCGCTCGGGCGCTGAAGATCGTAGGGGTCGAGCTCCTGAGCGATTTGAGCGTATTGCTCGTAGAGGCTCGTCTTGGGTTCTTCGCTGACCTCCGCCTCGTCGATCAGCAACCAACGAATGAAGTCGGTCGAAGAGCGCCAGGCGTCGTCGCTATAGCCGCCGCCCAGGGTGACCACGGCCGGGCAGTCGAGCTTTCGTGCGAGCTCGATGACGAAGCAATCGCGGTCGAGGACGCCTTGCCGCGTGAGCATGAAATCGCCGAGACGATCTCCTTGCAGGACGTCGTTGCCAGCGACGTAAAAGATCAAGCTCGGACCGATCTCTTCGAGCGACCCCGGTAACGTTTCGCGAAGCTCTTTAAGATACGTTTCGTCATCGACTTTGGAGGAGAGAAGAAATTGCTGGTCGGCGGCCGCCTCTACGTGGCTCCAGACCGAGCCGTGAATCGAGTAGGTGAAAACCGTTTCGTCGTCTTCGTAGGTGACGATGTTGCCGTTGCCCTGGTGGTAGTCGAGGTCGACGATGGCGATCGGGGCGTCAAAGCCATCGGCGCGCAAGGACCCGATCGCGACGGCGATGTCGTTGTACACGCAGAACCCCGACCCGGACTCCGGCTCCGCGTGATGAAAGCCGCCTCCGATGTTGAACGCCACGCGGTCTTTGCGTCCGGTCGCCCAGCGGGCCGCCTCCACGGTGCCTCCAACCTGACGGCGCTGCGCGATCAGCACGGGGTCCACGTCGACGTCATGCGCTTCGAGGCCAAAGATGCGCCCCAGGTTTTCAGGGCGCGCCGTCCGATCGAGATAGGCTTCGGAGTGAGCCCTGGCGAGCTCCGCCAGGGCGATCAGAGGGGCGGGCCGCACTTGCTTCGGGCGGATCAAGCCCTCTGCGCCGAGGAAGCCCAGGATCTTCTCGCCGCGCGCGACTTCGATACCGGGCACGCGCGCAGTCTCGACCAGCGCATCGACTTTGTACTGCGGGTGGTACCAGAGCCCGACCTCATCCCTGAGCCGGCGGTGGGCCTTTCGACGTTGAAGCCACTTGGCCATCGTGTTTAGACCGAGATGGAGCCCTTGCGGAAGTCGGTGCCAGCGATGTGCACGTTGATCACCACTGGCTTACCGGAGGCAGCGAGAGCCTTGGCTTCGTCCAAGGTTTCGTCGATTCGCTCAGCGTCATCCAAGAGAAGCCCGACTGCGCCGTAGCCCTGGCCCACTTCGTGGTACGCGCTTCGGTTCAGCACCGTTCCAACGTCCGTGCCCAGCATCGGGACCTGTTCGCGGGCGATTTGCGCCCAGGAGCCGTCGGTCCCAATGACGGCGATGGGCGCAAGCCCGTGTCGAGCGCAGGTGTCCATCTCCGCCAGGCTGTAGGCGCTGGAGCCATCGCCGTAAATCAGCCAAACCTCTTTGCCCGGGCGCACCAACGAAGCGCCGACCGCGAAGCCGCCACCGACACCGAGCGTTCCAAAGACCCCCGGGTCGAGCCAACACAAAGGTTTGCGCGGCCGCAAGATATACGACGCGGTGGCGACGAAATCTCCACCATCGACGATGAGCACCGCATCTTCGGCCATCTTTTCTTCGATACGCTGAAACAGCTGTAGCGGGTTGACGAGCTCCGAGGCCGCTTTCGCCTGTTCGTTGATCTCCTCTTCGCGCTCGACCTCGCGGGCCCGGAGCGTATCGAACCAATCGGTCCAGGGGCCAAGGCCCCCGCCGGACGTGTTCCCGAGCTTTTGCAGGAAGTCGCCCGCGTGCATGTGAACGGGAATCTCGGGACGCCGGTTCTTGCGCATCTCGCTGGCGCTGAGGTTGGCGGCGACCAAGGTCGCCCGGCTCGAAATGCTTCGCCCATATCCCATACGGAAATCGAAAGGAAAGCCGGCAACCATCACCAGGTCGGCTTCCTTGAGCGCAGCGGTCCGCTTGTGCCGGAACTGGATGTCGCTGTGCCGGCCGAGTAGGCCGCGCGCCATTCCTCCGAGCCAAGTCGGGACGCCGAGGGCGTGCACGGCGTCCGCGATTGGCTGGGCGTCACGACAGTTCACGAGCGCCTGACTTCCAATGACTAGCGCCGGCCGCTCTGCCTTGCGGAGAAGCGACGCCACCTTTTCGATCTGCGGGCTCCTGTTGCTCGGCTTGGGGGGGAGGGAATCGCGCGTCGGCGGGATCATGCTGACGTGGGGCTGATGGAACTGGCGGTACAAGTGCCCCCGCATGTAGAGCTCGAGCGCCTTCGAGCTGAGGTTCTTGGCGTCCTTGACGCCGCTCTCTTTCATGAACATCTCCCGAACCATTTCTTCGGGGTAGAGCACATCGATCGGGACTTCGATGAAGACGGGGCCCGGGACACCGTCCTGCGCGAGGTCCAAGGCTTTCTCGACCGTCGGTCCGATGCTATTGACTTTCTTGATCGACACGGCCCACTTGGTGATCGGCTCCATCAGTGAGATCTGGTCGATGTCTTGAAGCGCGCCTCGACCCTTGAGCAAGGTCGCCGCCGCACCGCCGAAAATCAGCAAGGGCGATTGGGCGAGCTCCGCGTTCTTCACGGCGGTCAAGGTATTTGTCACCCCTGGGCCGGCTGTCACCGCTGCGACGCCGGGAACGCCGGTCATGCGAGCCACCGCATCGGCGGCGAAAACTGCGCTGACTTCGTCGCGAACGTCGACCACCTTGATGCCGTTCGCCGCAGCGCCCACGAGAATGGGCGAGATGTGTCCACCGCAGAGAGTGAACAACTGCTTCACGCCGCGAGATGCGAGAATTCGCCCGATGATCGCGCCGCCGTCGTCCGCCATCACTTGCTCCCAACTGCTTCGAGCACGTGTCGCTCGAGCACGAAACAGGTAAACGTTCCTTCGAACACCTTTTCGGATTCCACAGTCGCCTCCACCTGCACCTCGTGTTTCCTGCCGTCCACGTCGCGCGTTCGTGCGATTGCGATCACCCGATCGCCCGAACGAATCGGCTTGAGAAAGCGCGTCTGCGCTGCTCCCAGGACCACGTTGGGGTCGTTGACCGCGAGCATGGCCGCGTAGTCAGCGAGCCCGAAGACGAACCCACCGTGGACCAGTCCCTGCACGTCCACCGACATCGAGTCGACCGTGTCGAGCGCCACGCGCGCAGAGGCCTCTCCGAGCTCGAGCAGTCTGCCGCACAAGCGAGGATCCGCTCGAAGATGGGTCCGGGGCTCCATGGCTGGGCACGATTACACGAGCCGGAGGTCGAGAAAAGCAGGCTCCGGCCTCGCGAGGGCCTTTATCGCTTGCCGTCTGGGCGATCGGGTGTCTAATAGATGACTGAATCACGGTGAGACGGAGGGTCATGTGAACGAGCTTGCGCGTTACCTCATGGAAAACGCTTACATCGATTTCCAAGGTGGAATCACGATTGAGGAGGTCCGAAAGTTCTTGCGCGACGAAGACAGCCGCGAGTCAAGGGCCCTCCTGTCCAGGCTGATCGAGGACAATGGATTGGATGATCTGATGGTGACCATTGCGGATTGTCTAAAGGAATACATCCGAACGGGAATCAATGAGGACATCGTTCGGGCTCAGCTCACCACATACAGCGAGTCGTAGGACCGGGGCACCCGCCCAGAATCTCTGCTAGGATCGGCTTCCTGATGCGCTGGATGGCACTGTGCGTTTTGTTGGTTTTCGGGTCGCCCGGATGTGAGCGTCCGACCGAAGCCGACAGCAGCTCCAAAGAAGGCTCCACTACGGTCAAACCCGCCCCCGGTGCTTCGAAAGCACCAATTCGGAGCTTGCCGCAAGTCGACACGGGCGCGCTCGACGAGTTCGGCGAGGGCATCTGGATCGACATGGTGAACGAGCTCCTCTCGCCCTGCGGCGACCCGGTGAGCGTGGCCCGTTGCGTCTCCGAGAGCCGTAGCTGCAAGAAGTGTGTGCCGGCCGCGCGCTACGTCGCCCGTCTCGTGGACGACGGCTACTCGCGAGACGAGATCCGCAACATCTACCGGACTCGTTACGCCGACGAGACCAAAATCCAAAAGCTCTCGGCCCATGATTCGCCGTTGCGCGGCTCCCCCATGGCGGCGGTGTCGATCTACGAATTCAGCGACTTTCAGTGTCCGCACTGCAAGACAACAGCGCCGTATCTCAAGAAGATCGTCGAAGAGTCCAACGGCAAGGTGAAGCTGGTGTTCAAGCAGTATCCGCTGCCGGGGCATCCGAAGGCGCGCGACGCTTCCAGAGCGACCATCGCGGCTCAGAAGCAGGGCAAGTTTTGGGAGATGCACGACCTGCTCTTCAAGAATCAAGACCAGCTGCAGACGGCCAACCTGGACGACTATGCCAAGCGGTTGGGTCTCGACGTGAAGAAGTTCAGAACCGACATGCACTCCAAAGAAACGGAGAAAAAGATCGAGGCGGACATTGCCGAAGGGCACTCGGTAGGCGTCGACTCAACTCCGTCGATCTACGTGAACGATCGCCGCTTCATTTTCCCGGCGGACCAACTGAGCGCGTATGTACGCGAAGAGCTCGACCAGTGAATCGTCGTGGTGGAGCCTACGTCGTAGTTCGATGAAACCGCTGCTCGCAGGGTTCGCCGCCGTGCTCTTCGTCGCGTCCTCCGCGAGCGCGCTCGTGCCTGGGGATACGCCGCCCGCGATCGACATGCCTGATCAGACCGGCAAGACGGTGGACTTGACGGCGCTCAAGGGGAAAGTCGTAGTGATCGATTTCTGGGCCTCGTGGTGTGGGCCTTGCAGACAAGAGATGCCGGTTCTCGAACACCTCCACAAAAAGTACGCGGGGCAAGGGCTGGCGATCATCGGCGTCAACATCGACAGCAACTCCAAGAAGATGAACAAGTTCTTGAAGGGCACAACGGTGACGTTTCGCATCGTTCACGATCGCAAGCTCGGGGTCGCATCCAAGTACGAACCAGGAACGATGCCATCTTCGTATTTAGTCGGCAGGGACGGGAAGATTCGGTACGTGCACGAAGGGTTTGAGAAAAAGGACGCAGACGAGCTCGAAGAGCGGATCAAGGCACTCCTGGCGGAAACCAGCGATTGAATCACGTCGACGACTCGACGGGAGAAAAGGGGACAGTCCCCTTTTTGAAAGGGTTAGTCTCGTCGGTGTCAGCGCCAGAAATTGTGTTGCGTGACTGAGTCACCGGAGGACAGCTCGCGACGGGCGTGCTCGGTCGCGGGGTACCCGCTCGCCTGGCTCTGTACGTCGAACCACGCGGGGGCTCGCCCCCCACTCCCTGTGCTGTGCCCCGGTACGCCCGTGAGCACGCCCGTCCCGTGCCGTTCTCCGCTTGGACGGTTGGCGTGTCGCGTTTCGCCGTGGCCCGGATGCCCGTCGCAACCCGTCCTCAGGCTTACAGCTGGTCAGCTTTGGATCGCTGCGGTCTTGGGCAGCGACACGCCTCTTGCCACGAAGGCGCTCAGTTGCTGCGTGATGTAGTCGACGACTTCGCAGTCGGCTTCAGTGAACATGCCGCGAAAGGCTCCGTTGGCGAGTTGTAGGACGCCGAACATTCGTCCTCGGTGGACCAGCGGGCGGTACAAGAGCGCCCGGACATCGAGTTCGGGGACGCCATCGATTTGCTCGTTGAAGCGTGGATCGGCGGCGGCGTCGGCGAGTACGAGCACGGCGTGTTCCGCCAGCTCGCTTGCGGCGGCCAGAATGCCGCCGGTGCAGGGAAGTGCCTGGCCTTGTCGCGCTCTCGCGCCTGTACCTCGTGCCGCAACGACGCGAAACTGATCGGTGTTGATGTCCAACAGGAATGCTGCAGTCGCCTCCGATGGGACGAGCTCTTCGAGAAGGTGTACCGCGAACTCCAGCGCCTCGGCGCGATTCCTCAAAAACAACAAGTCGTGACAGGCCTCGAAAGCCGCTGCGAGTCGGTCTTCGGTCGGTGGCGGCGGGACACTGCTGATCCTCGGCGCCTCCGAATGACGGGTATCATCCTCGAGCGGGAACTCGATCGCGATGCTCTTGTTCCAATCTTTCCACTCGACGCGCACGACCGGGGGGTGGTCGGGAGCCTCTTTCCAGATGTGATCAAAGAGCTCGATCCGGATGAACTTTGCGCCGCGCTCCCGCTGGATTTCCTCCTGCACGAGACGGAGCAGCTTGGTAGCGAGCTTCTCGCCGGTGCCGGCCTCGAAGGGCACCGGCACCGCGTACATGCGCTCGCGGAAATGGATTGGGCTCGCGCTCGTCGGGGCCTCGTCCCGTGCAGCCAACAGGATGAGCTTGTTTTCCACCGTACCCGGTGGTGGGCTCGTAGGCCGCGGCGCGCTCGGTCGGCGCGCGCGCATGGGCTCAGGCGCGGCTGGGTGAGCGTTTTCCGGCAACGGATCCTGGATTGGGTCGGGCCGGAGCGGACCGCCGGAGGCCGATCGCGGTTTCTTCCCTGGGGTCGCTGCACCGTCGACGGCGTCCTCCGCGTCGCGGGGCGCCGCGACGGGAAGGATTTGATAGCGCCTACGTTCCCGCGCGTCCTGGATCGTGACGGTTCCGTTTGGGTTCACGTTGCAGCTTGCTCCGGCCGGGACGCCACCGGACTCGCCGATATTCGCACGCCCCGCTTGCAGGGCGCCGGGCCAGGTCGGCGCCTGGACGGTTCCGAGGAACAGCGGCTCCGACGCGCCGAGCCGACTGATTTCGACTTTCCAATACTTCGTAGCCACGTGGTCCTGTTGGTGCGCCGGTCATGATAGCCGGGATTCCCATTGAAGTCGCGTCTCCGGCTGGCATGGTTTGAGTCCCCGGGGTAGGACTCGCCGGTGTGGATCCTAGTCATTGGCCGTGAAGGCCTCGAGGAGCGCGAAGGCAGCGCCGTGGCGTGCCTTCACGAGCTCGGCTGCGAGGTGCAGACCGCCACCCTTTGGGATCGGTTGGACACGGATGAGCTGGTCAAGAACCCGCCCGCCGCCGTTCTCATCGAAGCCGGGGACGAAGGCGATGCCGGCCGGGCCGCCCTCGTCCGAGTCCGTGCAGCCGAGCCCCTGCAAGAGGTGCCCGTCTTGATCGGCGTCACGATCAGCGCAATTTCGCGTCTCGACACGGGTGACGGCTTCGACGACTTCGTCTTGATGCCCTACGTGCCCGCGGAGCTCTACATGCGGATCCGGCGCGTCGAGTGGAGCCGCAGCGAGTTCGCTCAACAGGAGCGAATCAAGATGGGGCCGCTCTGCATCGATTTGGCGGCCCACGAGGTCACGGTCGACGGTCGCTCTCGCCAGCTCACTCATCAGGAGTTCGCACTCCTGAGCTTCCTCTGCCAAAACCGCGGTCGCGTATTCTCCCGACGCCAGCTCCTCGAGCGGGTTTGGGGTGTCGACTACTACGGAAGCAGTCGCACCGTCGATATACACGTCCGGCGTCTTCGCATGAAGCTTGGTCACACCGTGAGCAACCTCGAGACAGTTCGTGGCGTTGGCTACAAAATGAAGGAGCCCTGATGCTTCCGCCGCTCGCGATTTCGACAGGCGATCCGGCAGGCGTCGGTCCTGTGGTGACGGCCGCGGCCCTTTCGCGAAGCTTGGGCACCGATCGCGCGTTGGTCTACGGCGATGCCGCATGGATGGAGCGAGCGCTGCACCGCTACGGATTCGAAGCGTTGAAGCGAATCGAGCCAGCCGAGGCCAAGAGCTTGAACGCAGGCGAAGTCGGGCTCGTGCACGTAGCGGATTGGCCGCTCACGATGGTGCAGGCGAGGGCGCCGACGATCGCAGGCGGTGGCGTGCAGCGTGAAGCGCTCGAAGCGGCCTGCGATGCTTGTATCGACGGAACGGCGCGAGGCATCGTGACGGGCCCGGTCAGTAAGGAAGCGGTGAGCCTCTCGGGCGTATCGTTTCGCGGCCAAACGGAGCACCTCGCGAGGCGCGCCGGGGTCCACGTCGAGAACGTCACGATGATGTTCCTCGGTCCGCGCCTCAAGGTCGCGCTGGTCGCGACGCACTGGGCGATCAAGCGCGTGCCATCGACGGTGACCCGCGAGCACATCGAGCGAACGGTCCGGCATTTGACCGATGCGCTGTCGCGCTGGTCGCCGGATGCGAAACCGCTACGCATCGAGGTCTCGGGGCTCAACCCGCATGCGGGCGAGGGCGGGCTGCTCGGGACGGAGGAAGAAACCATCATCGGTCCCACGCTCGATGCCCTTCGGGAAGAAGCGCCCTATTCGACCGGCGAGGTGAAGCTCATCGGACCCACACCGGCGGAGGCTGCTTTCCGCTACGCAGCCGACGGTCGTGCACACGGCGTCGTGGCGATGTTCCACGATCAGGCGACCATTCCGTCGAAGCTCCTCGACTGGGGCGAGGCGGTGAACGTCACCTGGGGTTTGCCGTTCGTACGGACCAGCGTCGACCACGGTGTCGCCTACGACGCAGCCGCGGCTGGTGCGGCCTCCGAGAGCGGCATGATCGCCGCAATTCGGGCCGCACAACGCCTGACCGGCGAGCCGCAAGAATGACGGCAGACATCGTCATTCGAGGAGCCCGCGAACACAACCTGAAGAACGTCACGCTGAGCCTCCCGAGGGGGCGGCTGACCGTGGTCACGGGGCCGAGCGGTAGCGGCAAATCGAGCCTGGTTTTCGATACGCTCTATGCCGAGGGCCAGCGGCGCTATGTCGAGTCGCTCAGCGGACATGCGCGGCGCGTCCTCACCAAGTTGCGGCGACCCGACGTCGACGTCATCGAAGGGCTTTGTCCCGCCATTGCAGTGCGCGAGCGCGCGCCTTCCCGCAATCCGCGCTCCACGGTGGGCACGCTGACCGAGGTCAACGACTACCTGCGGGTGCTATTCGCCACTGTGGGAGAGGTGCACTGCCCCGTCTGTGGAGAGCAGCTGAACGCGCACTCGGTAGCGCAGGTCGTGCAAGAGGCAATGGGCCTTCCGGAAGGCACGCGGTTTGCGGTTCAAGCCCCGCTTGTGCGCGCAGGCGCGACCATTCCGAAGGACCTGGTTGCCGACCTCCGCGGCAAGGGTTTCGTTCGCTTGCGCGTGGACGATGCTTTGGTCGATTTGGAGGACCTCGGCACCCTATCGGCCGGAGTTTCGGTCGACGTGGTGATCGACCGACTGTCGGTTCGAGACGGGATTGGCTCACGTATTGCCGAGGCGGTCGAGCTTGCCTACCAGTTGGGCGGAGGCATCGCGGAGCTTCGCGAGCGCGAAGGTGCCCGTCATCGTTTCTCAGAAGGCTATGCCTGTTTCGAAGCCCATGCTTCGATTCCGAGCGTCCGCCCGCAGCTGTTCTCGTTCAACACCCCGCTTGGCGCCTGCGCGACCTGTGACGGTCTCGGACAAACGCGGCGGTTCATCGAAGAGCTGGCGATCACGGACCCGAGCCTTTCGCTTCGGCGCGGCGCCGTCACCGCTTGGGGCAAGCCGGGCCTTGCGTACTACCGGGCGATGCTGGAAAAAATTGGCGCGGCTGGGGTGGACCTGGACACATCGTTCGAGAGGCTTCCGGAGAAGCAGGGACGCGTTGCGCTCGCAGGCGGCGCAGGTTTCGAAGGGATCTTACCCGGGCTCGCGCGACGCGCGCAGGAGTATGCGCGCCGCAAGCTTGCCGAGGGTGGCGACGAAGAACGCGTCCTCGAATTTCTCGACGAAGAGCTGGGGCAGTTCGCGCGCATGGAGATCTGTCCGGATTGCGGCGGCTCGCGCCTGAACGAAAACGCACGCTCGGTTCGCATCGAGGGACGGGCGATCAGCGAGGCAAGCGCGCTCGGTCTGGGCGCGTTGCGGGACTGGCTCGACGGGATTCGGGTTTCGCCACAACGCGAAGCGGCGGTGCGGCCCCTGCTTCGGTCGATCGGCGATCGCCTCGCGTTCCTCGAGCAGGTGGGTCTCGGATATCTGAGCCTCGACCGCAGCGCGGCGACCATGTCCGCTGGGGAGGCGCAGCGCGTCCATCTCGCAACCCAGCTCGGCGCGCGTTTGTCGGGCGTGCTCTATGTGCTGGACGAGCCGACTGCCGGGTTGCATCCCGCCGACGCCATGCGGCTTCTGGGCACGCTGGACGAGCTTCGCGACCTCGGAAACACGTTGGTGGTCGTCGAGCACGACGAACAAACCATGCGGGCAGCGGATCACCTGGTCGAGATGGGGCCAGGCGCGGGCGAGCTTGGGGGGGAGCTGGTTGCCGAAGGGAACCTCGAGGCGATCGTGGTCGATGAGGCGTCGTTGAGCGGGGCTTACCTGTCCGGGCGCCGGAGCATCGAGGTGCCGGAGCAACGACGAGGGTCGGCGGGCTCACTCGGCGTTCGGGTTGCAGCGCTCCATAATCTGCACGATGTGCGCGTGGAGTTTCCGATGCGCTCCCTCTGCTGCGTGACGGGCGTCAGCGGCAGCGGCAAGAGCTCGCTCGTCGTTGATGCGCTTCTGCCTGCGGTTCGAGCCAAGCTTGGACTGCGCGCAGAAGTGCCTCCGGGTGTGTTGGTCGAAGGGGGGCAGGGGCTCGCGCGGGTCTCCTTCGTCGACGCTACCCCGATCGGACGGAGCGCCCGTTCCAATCCGGCGACGTATCTCGGTGTGCTCGGGCCGCTCCGAGAGTTGTTCGCTGGGCTTCCCGAGGCGCGCGCACGAGGTTACCGCGCTGGGCGCTTTAGCTTCAACGTCAAAGGTGGACGCTGCGAGGCTTGCAAGGGGGAAGGCGTTCAGCGCATTGCGATGCAACTACTGCCCGACGCCGAGGTGGAGTGCGAGGTCTGCGGCGGAAGCCGATACAACGACGAGACGCTACAGATCCGGTATCGCGGGTTGAACATCGCGGAGGTCCTCTCGTTGCCGGTCGAAGCCGCGTACGCGTTGTTTGAAGCGGTGCCAGCCGTCCGAAGCCGACTCGAAGCCTTGCGCCGCGTGGGCCTTGGCTACCTCGCGCTCGGCCGCCGCTCGACGAGCCTCAGCAGCGGCGAGGCCCAACGCGTCAAGCTCGCCCGCGACCTCGCTCAACCCGCCCGCAAACCGACGCTATACATCTTCGACGAGCCCACGCGGGGGCTGCACTTCGTCGACGTCGAGCAACTGATCGGTATCCTGCATCAACTGGTGGAGGAAGGCCACACGGTGATCGCCGTCGAGCATCAGCTCGATGTGATCCGCAACGCGGACTTCGTGCTCGACCTGGGGCCCGGATCGGGGCCGGACGGCGGGCAGGTGGTTGCACGGGGGACGCCGGAGGAGGTGCGCGGGGGCGGGTCGGTGACCGGGGGGTTTATCTAGCCGGGGCCAGCGGTAGCGACAGCGACAGTGAGGAAACGGCTGGATCACGGCCGCGCATTCGCGATAGAAACCTAGGGACAGCCCGTCGCGGCTCGATAGCGAGGAGGCATCGATGCGTACGTTCGTTTTGTTCATCGCCCTGGGGATCTCGACACCCGCCTTGGCGTTCGAGGGAGAGATTGACGCGAAGGGGGTTGCCGATGCGGGCTCTGGATTGGCTGCAATGAAGATCTTGGTGTCGAAAAGCGGCGACGTGAGCATGGAGATTACTGCAAGGGATGCACACGGCGCGCCGCAAAAGATCGGTTATCTCAACCCCGCCAAGGGCAAGTACAACTACATGCTCGAGCACTCGAAGAAGACTGCGATCAAGATGCCCAAAGAAATGTACGACAAGATGACCAAGAGCTCCGAGGTCAACAAGGCGGTTGAAAACCCAAACGTCGAGATCAAGAAGCTCGGCACAGCAAAAATCGCCGGGCACACGACCCGCCACATTCAAATCATAGACAAAGACACGGGTGGCGTGTCCGACATGTGGCTGAGCGACAAGTATTCGGCGCAGCTTTGGTCTCGAGTGTTTGCTTTCGGTAGCAAAGGGTCGACGGACCAGATGAAGCACTGGAACAAAGCCGCCAAGAAGATCGGGTTCAAACCGGGCTTCATCATGAAGATGGTGCACAGGGACAAAGACGGGACGGAAGGCGGCATAGAGGTGACCAAACTGATGGAGAAGACGGTCGCCAAGGCGCAGGTTTCGCTGCCCGCAGACTACGAGGTGAAAGAGATGCCCATGCCCACCGGAGAGATGGGCGGCACCCCGATCAAGGTCCCCACCACGCGAGAAGAAGCGGAAAAGATGCGAGACGAGTGGATGAAGCAGATGGAGCGCTGAGCGGCATCCCAGCGGAGCGTCAGCCGCTGGCGTTGAGCGATCGGCTGAATGTGTCACCCACCATCACGCAGGCCTCTCGCACCTCGAGCTCGCCGCCGACTAGGATGGCCAACGGATTCACCTCCACGGCTTCGACCTCTGCCCGCCATTGATGGACGAACGCTGCCAGGCGCATCAGGACGTCGCCGATGGCGGTTACGGCTTGGGCCCGTTCTTGCGGCGTCCCGGACAACAGCAGCGAGCTTCCTCGAAGTCGGAGCATGACTCGCTCGAGGGCCTTGGCGGTCGCGGGAAGCACCGTTTGGGTCACGTCTGCCGACGCCCGTCCGTGCGGATCCGCGAAGCCAATCTCAGCCAAGACCGGACCCGCAGCAAGAGGCTCCATGCGTACGCGCAGAAGCGTGCGCGCCATCGTCGATGCGCTGACCGTTACTCCGAGCAGTCGGGCATCAGCGGAGCGGTTCTTGGCCATCGCCATGATCTGACGAAACGCATCGCGCGCCTGGCCGGCCGAAAAGACCTCTGCGGCCAGATCCGGGTGGTCCCACAATCTGAGATCGGGTGACGCCAGAGCGACACGCACCGGGAAGCCAATCCGGGCTGCTTCCGAGGCCGCGCGGGATGGGGTCGCACAAAGCTCCTCGATCGGTAGCGGAACGTCGTACGGTCCGAGTGCCGCCTTGCTCGCCGGATCTGAGAGCGCTCGTTTGGGTCCGAGGATCACGTCGAGCACCGCATCGGCTTCGACCCCTTGGACCACTGGAACTTTTGCCCGTGACGGGTCCTGTGACGCGCGCATCGCCCGGAGCGCAGCGGCCACGTCACGAGGGGAGCCGATCGGCGTGCTTCTTGCGCCATCCCGTTCGTGCGCGATCAGGCCATCGTCGATGCGAACGAACTTACCGTCGCTCCGGTGGCTCACGCTTTCGCCGAGCCGCACGCGATCGACCGCAGGGAGCTCTCCGGTCGTGGCTGCCCAGGGCCGTTCGGTGCCGAGCTCGAGCAACGCGGCCACCGCCACCAGAGGACCGGTCTCGTGAACTGCGGGCAGGCCGAGGTCGTGGAGCAGGCCGAGCGGCTGCGGACCGATGACCGCCACCGGGATCCTCTGCTTTCGAGGGCGCATCGCCTCGGCCAGGCGGACCACAGTGTTCGCAGCCAGCGGCTCCCCGACCGCCAGACCCACCCGGTCACCGCCGTTCAAGGCTTCGATCGCCGCTTCCCAGGGGCGACCACGTACCTCCGGCTCGACGGACAAGCCAATCCGCCCAGCGCCGCGCGCCACATCAACCGCCAGGTCCGGGCAGTCACAGAAAATGCTCCACGCCTTCGGCATCGCCGTGACCCGAAGGATACCCCCGGCCTGCCTCCGCGCCCACTTCCTCGAATCCGGACCCTGCCGGGAATTTGCTTGTGTGCTCGTGTGGCTCGATCCCAAACATCGGATCAGCTCTAGCTTTCTTGCGCCGCGAGCTTGACGCCTCGAACAGCACGGTGATAATCCGGGCTCGGTCGGCGTAACCCCTCATTATCAAATGGGGGAATCCGCCGATGGGGGTCATTCTGAGGAGAGTCGCGACATGCGCCTGAAGCTGATTGCGGGCAATCTCGTCATCGTATTGCTCGTGGGGTTGGGGTCGTATCTCGTGGTGCGGACCCAGCTCCGAGCCGAGCTCTCGAGAAAGCTCGAGGATGGTATCGGCGACGATTCTGAGCTCTTCGCCAGGTCGTGGCGTGCCAATGGCGCTCGTCTGGCCGAAGGGGTTTCGAACCGTGCCAGCAGCCAATCGGTGCGGAACGTGTTCACGGCTCTGGGCGAAGCCAGCCGTCGCAGCCGCGCGTACGAAGCGGCGCAGGACGCATCAAAGTGGTTCCAAGATCCGGCGCGCGAGCGCGGTGGTCGGCCGCACATCGTGGCGGTCATCGACGAGACCGGTCGTGTCATCGCCCGCGACACCGACCGGAACCGAATGTTCGGTGAGCCGCTCCTCAGTCAAGTTCCGGCCTTGCGCCGGGTTCTGAAGCGAGGTGCTCCCCGGTATGGGATTTGGTCTCACGAGGACAAGCTCCTGCAGGTTGGCGTTGCGGCCGTCCGAAACGACCAGGGCGGGATCGTCGGTGCACTGCTCGTCGGATACGACCTCTCCAACGGTTTCGCCCAACAAGAAGCGAGGTTGGTTGGACACGACCTGCTCTTCGTCATGGGCGATCGGATCTACAGCACCTCGACTTCGGTCGAGGTTCGCGATGCCCTACAAGACGCGCTTTACTCTCCGCCACTCGACAATGGGACCAAAGCCGCGCTGCAGGGCAAGCCGACGCTTCCCTGGAAAGCGACCCTCGCCAGTGACCACTACGTCGGGGTGACGGCCGCGCTACCGATGGCGCGCGGCGTGGAGGCTGGGTACGTCGTGCTGGCCAACCAGGGAAAGCACACCGCGCTTGCGGGCGTGGCGAACATGATTCTCTGGCTCACCTTCTTGGGGCTGCTTGGCGTGGCGATCTATGGCTACATCGTCGCCAACAACCTCATGGAGCCGATCGAGCAAATGGAAGATGACATCCTCGCGGTCATAAACGGCCGGGGCGACGTTCGTCTCGAAGTGGAGACTCCGGAGCTCGGAGGCCTGTCGTATAGGGTGAACCAACTGATCAATTTGTTCACCGGTGTGGCCGAGGAAGACGACGAAGGCCGGGCGGTCACGAGTAGTGGCGGATGGGAATCGGTGAGCATCTCGAGTCCCGGGCCCACGGCGCGGCAGAGCTCCGCCGGCCCAAACGAGAATGACGGCTCGGAGTCTGCCGCACTCGCAGCGATTCCCGAAGACCAGTACTACGCCCAGCTCTACCGGGACTACATCGCTGCAAAGCAATCGGCGGGCGAGGATGTCTCGAATATCCCCGAGGTGCGGTTCATCGAGCGGATCAAGGGCAACGCCGCCCATCTCGTGACGAAACACGGGGCGCAAATGGTGCGCTTCCAGGTCGAGACCATCGGTGGCCAAGTGAATCTGAAGCCGCTGGTCATCCACTAGGTCCCCGCGTTTGTGCCCCGAGTTGCATCTCATTGCATCGGCGGCCCGTTCGGCCTAGTTGTTGACGCGTCATGGGGATTTTCGATGTGTTCAAGGGTGGCGGCGGATTGACGAAGCATGTCGCGCGGGTGGCGAACAGGCGCGCGCAGAGGCACGAACGCTGGGAGTCGATTCAGGTGCTGGCGGGCGACGGCTCCGACGAGGCGCTTCGCGCGCTCTTGACCCGGTTTACCGTTCGCGTCGATCCGAGCATCACCGATGGCGAGGAGAAAAACGAAGCGTTCCAGGGCATTGTCCAGCACGGGGAAGCTGCGCTCGGGCCGGTGCGTGACTTTCTCGATTCGTCGGAGACTCTCGCCTGGCCGCTGAAGATCCTGCGGGAGATCCAAAGCGAGGAGGAAGTCAACACGATCTTGCTCGAGCTGCTCTCCAAGATGGACACCGAATACGAGCGAGATCCGCAGAAAAAGATCGACGTGATCGCCAGCTTCGAGGAGCGCAAGGACCCGCGTGTCGCCGATGTCGTGACCCGCTTCCTGGAAGACATGAACGAAACGGCTCGCTTCCACGCCGCCGGAGCAATCCTCGCCCAGGACGACGCCGATGCCGCGCTCGAGCCGATGACGAAAGCGTTTCTGGTCGAAGAAAGCGTGCGCGTAAGAATGCGCATGCTCGACGGCTACATCGAGCGCGGTTGGAAGCTCGCCGATGTGAAGGAAGAGGCCTCGAAAAAGATGCCAACCGGGTACTCGCTTGGGAAGAAGGGCGAGGTTCGGAAGAAGTAGTTGTTCGTACCGGGGCACGGCGGAACGCGACACACGATGGCAACTGCCGCACCGGAGAACGGCACGGGACGGGCGTGCTCGGTCGCGGGGTACCCGCTCGCCCGGCTCAGTACGTCGAACCACGCGGGGGCTCGCCCCCCACTCCCTGTGCTGCCCATCCCGA
>Ga0209567_10000785_pt1 | contig 17170 bp, 15 predicted proteins | sample COG_12_FD_184756 | JGI IMG/M metagenome (GOLD analysis project Ga0209567, IMG submission 184756) | Pelagic marine sediment microbial communities from the LTER site Helgoland, North Sea, for post-phytoplankton bloom and carbon turnover... | ecosystem: Environmental > Aquatic > Marine > Neritic...
CCCGCGACCATGATCACGGCCGCAAAAACCACGCTGATAAGTACTTTGAAATTCATGAACTGGTCTCCTCCAGGAAGTCTGGGGCGGTCCTAACACAGATTGGAAGCTTCGAAAGTGACTTTTCCTCACAATTCCGAGCTTTTTCGTAACCGATTGAATTGATTAGGCGTTTACCCGCGGTATGGACTGGATTCATCCATATAGACCGCCAGGTAGCCCTTCAAGAGAGTTTTCATTTCGCTGATTATGCGATTTGCCAGCTCCGGGTCGTCTTCGGACAGCGCCCAGTCCTGCAAGGCGTTGACCGCTTGAATGGCAGAACGCGTGACGAGTTGAATGCGGTCAGGCGGGATCACCGCTTGAAGCGCCGGGTGAAATGCAAGCATCGCAGCGATGCGCTCGTTGGACTCGTCGGTGATCGCGCGAAACTCCGGCGTCGGACGAATGCTCAGCAACAACTGCACGTAGCCGGGTTGTTTGGTGTACCCCTTCATCGTTGCATCGATTGCGCGGTCGATCGCCTGATCCCATGGCAGAACACCGAAATCCTCTGCGATCGAGCTTGCTGTCTCGAGGTCGACCTGCTCCATTACCTGCCGCGCAAGCTCGGCGAGCACCGAGAGCTTGTTGGGAAAGTACTGGTACACCGACCCAATCGGCACGCCTGCTTTTTCAGCAATCGCGGCGGTGGTGATCTTGTCAGCAGGGGTGTGGCCAAGAAGCGCGGCCGTTGCTTCGAGGATGCGCTCGACACGGTCGCGAGAGCGTTCCTGGCGGGGTTTCCGGCGCGGGGTGAGTTGGTCGCTTTTGTTGGTCACAATTGCTGAGGCCCAGCTTTGGGGGCGGATTTAGCGGAAAAGCTGAAGTCTGACTAGCCCCTGCTCATTTTCGCACCTAGATCCGGGCCGTAATTGCGAGCTACACTGAGAAGTCACCATTTGTTTCCATGAGCACTCCTTCCACGACCAACGGGCATCCTGCGACCAGCGTTTCGCACGAAGAGGAGCAGCGTCCGGAAGGCGAGCTCGATTTGGATGCGCCCGAGTACTACCTCAACAGGGAGCTGACTTGGCTCACCTTCGTCAAACGCGTCCTGCACGAGGCTGAGGATACCCGAACCCCGTTGCTCGAGCGGGTGAAGTTCCTCGCGATTACGAGCTCGATCCTCGACGAGTTCTTCATGAAGCGCATAGGGGGCCTCAAGCAACAGGTGGCAGCCGGGGTTCACAAGCTCACGGTCGACGGCCGTTCTCCGATGCAACAGATCGAAGAGAGCCACGAGCTCATCCGGCCCCTCAACATCGAGCAGCAGAGCTTGTGGCTCGGTCTTCGCAAAAAGCTCGAGGAGATAGGCGTCGAGATCGCGTCCTATGAGTCGCTTCCCGACGATGATCAGCAGTGGCTTCGCGATGACTACCTCGACAACATCTTCCCGCTCATCACGCCGCAGGCGATGGACCCGGCGCACCCGTTCCCGTTCGTATCGAATCTCTCGCTGAACTTGTTGGTGTCGCTTCACTATCCAAACGATCCGGCGCCACTGATGGCGCGCGTCAAAGTGCCGTTGGGCGCGGGAGTACCGCGTTTCATCCAGGTGCGTGACTCGTCGGCCTTCGTGCCGCTCGAGGAGATCATGGCGAACAACCTCGATCTGTTGTTTCCGGGCATGGAAATCGAGCGCACCGAGTTGTTCCGGGTGACACGCAATGCCGACGTCGAAAGCGATGAGGACAAGGCCGACGACCTGCTCGCCCTAATTGAATCAGAGCTGCAAGAGCGCAAGTTCGCCCCAATCGTTCGACTCGAGGTGGCGCGGGGGATGGATTCGACTCACCGCGGCAGGCTGGCCGCAGAGCTGGGCCTCGACGAGCAGGCCGACGTCTTCGAAGTCGATGGTTTTCTGGGGCTTGGCGACCTGTTCCAGCTAGCCGGGCTCGATATCCCCGAGCATCGTGACCCCGATCATCGGCCGGTCGACGCAGCGACCTTGGTGGGGCGAAGCAACATCTTTCATGCAATCCGCGACAACGAAGCTCTCCTGCTTCACCACCCTTACGAGGCGTTTGGGACCTCCGTCGAGCGCTTCCTGCGGGAGGCTAGCGAGGACCCGAAAGTCCGCGCGATCAAGATGACGCTCTATCGCACCTCGTCGAAGTCGCGCGTCATCCAACACCTGATCAACGCGGCGCTCAACGGCAAGCAAGTAGCGGTGGCCGTCGAGCTCAAGGCCCGCTTCGACGAAGAGGCCAACATCAACTGGGCGAGCAAGCTCGAACAGGCCGGCATTCACGTGACCTACGGTGTCGTCGGGCTGAAGACGCACTGCAAGATCATCCTCGTCGTCCGTCGTGACCACGACGGCTTGCGCCGCTACGTGCACCTCGGCACAGGCAACTACCATGAGGAGACGGCGAAGCTCTACTCGGATATCGGCCTGCTGACTTGCGATCCGGGCATTGGCCGGGATGGGACCGAGCTCTTCAACTACCTGACCACCGGGTACAAACCCAGTCGTAGCTACAAGAAATTGCTGCCTGCGCCGAAGCTCCTCAAGCCCGCGCTCCTCAAGAAGATCAGACGGGAGATCCGGCGCGTCACCGAGGGAAAGAAAGGTCTCATTCAGATCAAGACCAACGCCCTCGAGGATGTCGACATCACCCGCGCGCTCTACGAAGCATCACAGGAGGGTGTGCACGTCGATCTGATCGTCCGCGACTCGTGTCGTTTGCGTCCCCGCGTTCCGGGCCTTTCGGACAACATCCGAGTCGTCAGTGTCGTAGGGCGGTTCCTCGAGCATTCGCGCATCTATTACTTCCACAATGCCGGCGAAGACGAGTACTATATTGGCTCGGCGGACTGCATGACGCGGAATCTCGTGAGCCGGGTCGAAGTCCTGACTCCGGTAGAGCCCAAGCATCTTCAAGCCGAGCTCCGAACGATTGTCGACGTCCTTCTCAACGACCAGCGAAGCGCCTGGGACATGATGCCCGATGGAAGTTACGTTCAGCGGAACGGCGAAAAGGACATCGACGGTACGCACCAACAGATGATCAAGTGGGTCGAAGGCCGGTTCGCCGAGGCCAATCGGTTGCGCCGACGAAGCGCGCGCGGCCCACGCGGTCTTGCATCGAAAGACGAATAGCGCGAAAGTGGCGGTTCGGCGCGCCATGGTCTCCAAGCTGTCACTGATTTCCCTCGCCTTTGCTGCTGGGACGCTTCTCACGATTGCTCCGGTCATGATTGCTCCGGCATCGTCGCAGCGAACCCTGATGGCGTCCCCGACCTGTGAGGAGCTGACCATCATGGATTTCCTCGCCCGCCTCGATGAGGAGCGAAGCCGTTACAAGAGAGGCCTCGACACCGAGGACCGGCGTGAGCTGTCGCAGCTCCGACGGGAAGTGTGTGCGCCGTACGTCGGCTATCGTGTGACGCGGCAGCCGACCGCGACTTGGTCGAATGGGCGCGTGATCGTCCGTGGCTATCTGGAGCTCAATCATCCGAATGGCCGGATCGCCAAGAGCCGAAGCGGCGAGTGGTTCTACCCGAGCGGCGCGAAAGCGAAAAGCGCGCTTGGGAAGTGGGAGTATCCAAACGGTATGCTCGCCAGAACTAAATCAGGCATTTGGTACACGCGCGAAGGGAAGTATGTCGAGGACGCGGATAAGGCGCGTGCCGAAGCCTGCGAGTACCTCGGCAAGCAGCTGTGCCCCATTGGAAAGGCTGACGAGGACTTGCTCGCGGCAACGGTGATGGGGCTCATCAACATAGTGACCCCCTCCAAAGAAGAACCAAAGGAACCTGACCCATGACTGAGCCCGCGCTTCAAGCTGCGTCCTACTCACCGGACCGGGACGCCCTCCTTCGGATTGCCAAGGCATCTCCCGAGATCGCCGGACGGCACGACAAGGAAGGGTGGCTCGCACTGTACTCCGACGACGCGGTCGTTGAAGACCCCGTGGGTACGCCGGCTTCGCACAAGGGAAGGCGGCTCGGCCGTCTCGGTGACGAGCTCGGCAGATTCTACGAGGCGTTCATCGCGGAGAGTGGGATCAACATCGTGGCACGCCACGAAATCGTCTCTGACATGTACGTCTTTCGTGCGGTCGATATCCACACGACCAACCTGAAGACCGGCCTGGAGATGAAAGTGCCGGCGAACCTCTTGTACGAAATCGTCACTCGCGACGGCGAGCGTGCAATACGACGCATGCAGGCGCATTGGGAGGTGAACCGCATGGGTCGCATCGTGATGAGCCAGGGGTTGCTCGGGATGCGGACCATCGCGACTATGAACTGGCTCATGCTACGCGCGTTCGGGCCCAAGTGGTTGGTGTCGTACTTCAAAGCGACGCAGCAGGGCGTCGGCCGCGTCGGCAAGGAGCTCGTCGAGCAGCTCGCGATACCGTCCGGTCACGACGCGAGCCAGGCGTTTGCTCCTGCCGCGACCGTGGAGTTGCCGGGTGGCGCGACCGCCTCGGTGGCCGAGTTTCTCGAAGGCTGCACCCAGCTCGCGGCTCGCGACCTGCTGGCATCGGGTCACACCGTATCGGGCCTCGCATCCCTCGAATGGGGAGCGCGCATGCGGGACGCGGCGTTCGTCGCCGAGCTCGACCCCGCGGGCACCCAGGTGCTGCGGCTTCGGTGGTTCTGGGAGGGCTGAGGAATCGCCGGCTTGCGAGACCCGTAGAATCCGGGGACGATCGCACGGTTACTTAGATAGGAGCGGCTGGATGGTACGGATTTGTCTTGTTGGCTTGGGGCTCGCGCTGGCGACGGGCATCGCCGGTTGCAGCGAGACCTCATCGGGTTCGGGCGGGCCGGTTCAAATCGTTGCTGCCGACGACGGGACGATCGAGGTGGTGGCCCACGGCGAAGTTCTCTTCGCGGTCGCGGCTACCGGGCCTGTCGCTAGGAATTTCACGGAGGGGTCCGGTGGCGTCGGAGTCATCTCCTTCATGCGGACCGCCGAGGTCGCCGATCCGCTTTCGGTGCGTTCGGTCGTGAACAAAGGCATGAGCGTCGCGGTCGAGTATGCCAACGCAGATGGCTCACGCACCGCCACTCTGGATGCGGTCGTGGTCAGTGACGAGGTGAGCGAGTTTCAACTCGAGCTTGCGGGCCCGGCCGCGGATTCGGTCGCCGTCGGCATTCGATGCGACGAAGGCGGAACCTTCCACGGCTTTGGGATGCAATACAACGCGACCGATCAGCGCGGGGAGAAGTTCCCGTTGTTCGTGAACGAGCAAGGCAATGGCCGCGACGGCAGCGGCGGCCTCAACGTGGGTGACTCGCACACCACCTACTTCCCGATGCCGTACTACATCGATGCGCGGGGGTTCGGCACGCTCTTCGATACCAAGCGTCGGGTGAACGTCGACTTGTGCGCGACCGATCCCGATGTTGCCTGGGTCGAGGTCATCAGCGGCGGCGCGATGCGCTGGCGAGTCTTTCATGGCCCCACAGCCCTCGAGGTAATTCGTCAGCTTGGCGATCTGCTAGGCCGACCGACGCAACCGCCCCCTTGGGCGTACAATCTGTGGCTTGGGTCGCAAGGGGGTCGGGACGTTGTCCTCGCCGAGGTGGATGCGCTCGAGGCCGCAGACATCCCCGCGTCGGCGCTTTGGGTTCAAGATTGGACCGGCATTCGCGGGAACCAAGAGGGGGGGCTCGGCGTTCAATATCTGTGGGAGCCTAAGGAGACTTGTAATGGCGAGGACGACATCTGCTACCCGAACCTTGCGGAGATGATCTCGGGCTTGCACGAGGACGGCTACAAGTTCCTAACCTACGTGAACCCGTTCATCGTCGATCCGGCTAGCGTCGACGACGAAGATGCTCGGTTCTCCAAGCGGTTCGATCCCATGAATGAAATGGGGCTTCTCGTGAACGACGAAGTTGGGGAGACCTACAGTGATGCCCGCGTCGCGAATTTTCCACAGCGTGATGCACACCCGGATTTCTCGAGGACAGAGACGGCCGATTTCACCAGGGAATCGCTTGCCAGCGTCGTGGAGACCTATGGCATCGACGGCTGGATGGCCGACTTCGGCGAGTACATCCCATTCGACTCGGTTCACTCCGATGGGAGCAATGCGGACGAACGCCGCAATACGTTCCCGGTCGATTGGCATCGAATCAACCGTGAGGCGTTGGAGCAGGCCCGGCCGGACGGCGACTGGGTGATGTTTGCGCGCTCCGGCTTCACGGGCGTGCAAGGCGTGGCGCAGATCCATTGGGTCGGCGATCAGCAAACCGACTGGGGAGAGCTCGACGGCCTTCCAACCGTGACCCCCGCGCTTCTCAACCTCGGCCTCGCAGGCCAGCCCTTCGTATCGCTCGACATCGCCGGCTTTTCGGTCGGCGCCGGACCAAGCACGAAAGAGCTGTACATGCGGTGGACGGAGCTCGGTGCGTTTGCCCCGGTCATGCGCACCCACCAGGGCGCCGACAAGAACAACAATTGGAACTGGAACAAAGACGAAGACACCGTCGCCCACTTTCGAAAGTTTACCTACGTGCACTGCGCCCTCATGAATGACTTCATGACGTTGGCAGCCGAGGCGGAAGAAAGCGGCGCGCCCCTCCTGCGCCACTTGATGTTGGTGTTCCCCGACGACAGGGAGACATGGAGCATCAGCGACCAGTTCCTGATCGGCGATTCGTTGCTGGTGGCACCGGTCACCGAGGAAGGCGCAACCTCCCGCTCGGTGTATTTCCCTGCTGGGACCTGGTACGACGTTTGGACGGGGGAGGCGGTGCAAGGCGGCGAGCGACTCACCGTGAACGCGCCAATCGGAAGCCCGCCGGTCTATTCGCGGGACGAGGACCGAGAGGATCTGCGCAACTGGGAGATGTTGTCGTATGAGGATTGTCGGTAGGTGGTGCCGGCGCATTTGCGCCGGGCTTCGCCCTTCAGGCTCGCGCTGCCGTACATGTTTGGAGGGTGTAGGGAGTGCTGGTTAGCGGGTTTGGTTTAATTACACCGCCCGCCCACCCCCACCCGTAATCCTCCCTGCCGCGCCCGGCGCTTTGCTTGGGCTTGGCGGCGCGTTGCGCCGGGCTTCGCCCTTCGGGCTCGCGCTGCCACCTGCCGAAGGGGTGCACTGCCAGTGCCAGTGCCAGTGCCAGTGCCAGTGTCAGTGTCAGTGTCAGTGTCAGTGTCAGTGTCAGTGTCAGCGACCGTGTCGGCGTCTATTTGGCGCCTCTCACGGCGCACCGACTAATCTGCTCGGGTGGGGATCGCGGAGCGCGTGGGCGGGTTCTTTCAGCGGGTTCATCCGGGTTGGGTGGGGGTGCTTGGGTTTGCGTTGTATGTGCGCACCGTTGCGTACGATTTCGTGTTGCGCGATGACCCGTGGCTCATTCGTGACAATCGGTTGTTGCATGAGCTGAGCGTCGCGTCCGTCTGGCGCGTGTTGACCGACTTCTCTTGGGAGCAGCGCTACCGGCTCGGTGCGGAATATCTACCGGTGCGCGACCTGTCGGTGATGCTCGACTATGCCGTCTATGGGGACTGGGTTGGCGGCCAACACCTGACGCAGGTCCTGCTGTACGCGGGCGTGTGCGCGGTGCTCGCCTCTTTGGCGCTGGCCCTGTTTCAAAGTCGCCCGCTTGCGTGGCTGACCGGTCTCTTGTTTACGACGCATCCGGTCCATGTGGAGGTGGTGGCGTGGCTCTCGGAGCGCAAGGGAGCACTCGGGTCATTCCTGGTGGCGTCGTCTTTGCTGATCGCGACGGCGTACCTTCGTCGTGGTGGGTCAAAGCGTGCACTCGCGGCTTGTGCCGTCTTCCTTTTAGCCGTCGCGGCCAAGGCGCTCACCATCGCTGGCGCCGGTGCGCTCTTGATCATCGTGCTGTGGCTCGACTCCCCGCTCGACCGGCGACGGCGAATTGCGTTTGTCTTCGCATATGTGGCCTGCGGCCTGCTCGTTTTCATTCCGAACGTTTGGGTCTCGAGCTCGATGGGCGTCATCGTCCCGTATCACGGGGAGGGTTTCTCCGATACGCTCCTGCTCTTCTTTCGAGCCCACACCCAATACCTGAAGCTGATGGCGTACGGCGGCCCTTACGCCGTCGAGTACGCGGTGCGGCCCGGTGTCGTTGGGGTAGGTCGATGGCTGCCGGGTGCGCTCGTTGCGGCCCTTGGCGTCGGTGCGGTCGTTTGGGCGCTGCTCAGTCGATCACGGCGCACGGCAGCAACGTTTGGCTTGGGATGGTGGTTCGTCTTTCTCGCGCCAGTGAGTCACTTGGTGGTCCCCGTGCAGAACTACGCCGCGGATCGGTACCTGTTCTTGCCGAGCTTTGGTTTGCTCCTGGCTTGTGCGGCGCTCTTGCTGAAGCTTCCTCGCGCAATTGCCTGGCCCGTCGCCGCCATCGCGATTCTCGTCGGGTGCAGCTGGACGATCGTGCAGACGCCGCTCTGGTCGAGCACCGATCGGCTGCTCGAGAATGCCGTCTATGTCGAGCCGACCAATGTCGACGCTTGGGACAAGCTCGCGTCCTCGGCAGCAAATCGTCAAGACCACGAGCTTGCCTGGGCTTACACCCGCAGCGGCTTGGAGCATTCGCCCGGGCATTGGCGTCTGCTGCACCGTCAGGGGTTGCTGCTAGCGAGCGAAGGGAAACTCGATGCGGCAATCAAGATGATGCAACGCGCGGCGTCGGTGCCCGAATCACACAAGGCCTACGCCAATCTGGCGTTGCTTCATCTCAGACGCGGGGACCGTGCGGACGCGTTGCGCATGGCTGAGGAGGCGGTTCGCCTGCAAGCGGAGACCTCGCACAATCAACGGGTGCTCGGCATCGTGACCTACGAGCTCGGCGACGCCGCTGCCGCGTGCCGCGCCTTCGAACGGGCCGCCGCCCTCGATCCTTACGACGAGAACAATGTGCGTAACCTCGAGCTCTGCGCCGGAGAGGGTTCAGAGCCACAGGCAGAACCATGAGGGCGTTGCAGGGGACGACCGATGCGTGAGCTAGGCATCGTTGCCGCGATCACCGCACTGATGTGTCTGCTCAGCGGGGTTTGGTTCACTCCCTGGGAGACTCTCTATTACAACGGCATTTGGGTCACGGGTGCCGGTTTCATCGTTGGAGTTCCAACGGGCTTCGTCTACCACGCCCGCCTCTACCGAACGCTGAACCCACGCGGAGAGCTGCCCCGAGGATGGTACTGGCGCCCGCTACGTTTCAACGCTCGTCTTCGCAAGGATGAACGCCGTGGTGTCATGTCGTGGTGCTACATCGGCGGCCTGGGATTCGCGGTCATATGCCTCGGACTCCTGATGATGGCCGCAGGCGTCTCTGTGGCCTTGATCCGTGGCGCCTAGTCAGTGATCGACCTGAGCGCCGCCATCCAGGTCCTCGCCAAGCTCGGCAATCAAACGCTCTGCCTCGGCGTGGGCCTCTGGCGTGTCGACGTCGATCCAGGTTGCGGCACCGATGTCGGCCGCCTTCATTCGACCGTCCGCGGCCAGCGCTGCGACCCCCTGCGAGAGTGAGCATCCCTCGGGACCGTTGACCCGGTCGAGTGCTTCGATGAGCGCAGGCGTGATCAAGAAAAGACCTGTGTCTAGGGCGTTGTAGTCGGTGAGCTCTTTGCCGATTTGCTCGATGCGGTCTCCACGCACCTGAACCTTCGTGGCGTCGTCCAGGTCGAAGCAGGCGTCGATGCTATAGTCGACACCGAGCACCGACTCCCGGTCGGCGACTGGATACGAGGCCACCGATTTCAGCAGCCGCGGCGACCACAAATGATCGCTCATCAGAAGCAACGTCGGCCCGGTGACGAAGTCCCGCGCCTTCAAGAGGGAGGTGCCGTTGGGTTTCTCGTATTCGTCGTTCCGGAAGAAGGAGAGCCTCGCGCGGTGCTCGTAGTTCGAGAGCCCCCTCTGCAGGTCTTCGCCGAGGTATCCGATGACGATGCCGATCTCTCGGATCCCGCCCTTCTCGAGAGCTCGGATGATGCGAACGATCAATGGCACACCCGCGACCTCGCGTAACGGCTTCGGCGTCAAGTCGCCATCGGCAAGGCGGCTACCGAGGCCGGCGGCGAGGACGACTGCACGGTTTCGTATCGCGGGTGTCGTCATCCGGCGTCCCCACGCTACCACGCGCGGTCGAAAAAGCATCCACCTCTTGTGTCCATCGTCGGAGTCGGGCATAGGGTGAAGCACGATGACCCAACCAAATCTCAAGCCCGCTACAGGCAAGCTCGGCGTCCTGCTCCCAGGAATGGGTGCGGTCGGCACGACGTTCATTGCGGGCTCTCTCCTTGCCCGAAAAGGCCTGGCCGAACCCGTCGGCTCCCTGACGCAGATGGGCACGGTCCGACTTGGGAAACGGACCGACAAGCGCTCGCCTTTGATTCGCGATTTCGTGTCGCTCGCCGACATGAACGACCTGGTCTTCGGAGGATGGGACCTCTTCCGAAACAATGCTTACGAGGCGGCGGTCACCGCGGAGGTTCTCTCCATGGAGCACCTGAATGCCGTCAAGGAAGAGCTCTCGGCGATCAAGCCGATGGAATCGGTGTTCTTCCCCGAGTTCGTCAAGCGCCTGCGCGGTGAGAACGTCAAACCCAGCCAAGACAAGATGGAGCTCGCGGAGGCGGTTCGCGAGGACATTCGACGATTCAAGAAGGACAACGGCCTCGATCGCTGTGTCGCCGTCTGGTGTGGCTCGACGGAGGTCTACCGCGAGCCAGTGAAAGCGCATTCGTCCTTGCATGAGTTCGAGGAGGGCTTGCGTCGTTCCGATCCGGCGATCAGCCCATCCCAGGTCTACGCCTACGCCTGTCTACGAGAAGAGGTGAGCTACTCGAACGGGGCGCCGCATCTCACCGTGGGCGAAGTGCCCGCCATGGTGGAGCTCGCGCGCGAGACGCAGACGCCGGTTTCCGGCAAGGACTTCAAGACGGGACAGACCCTCATGAAGACCATCCTTGCTCCGGGCCTCGGGTCGCGAATGCTCGGCATCAGAGGATGGTTCTCCACCAACATCTTGGGGAACCGCGACGGTGAGGTCCTCGACGACCCGGAAAGCTTCAAGTCGAAGGAAGTCAGCAAGCTCGGCGTGCTCGACACCATTCTGCAACCGGAGCTCCACCCCGAGCTCTACGGCGACATGTATCACAAGGTCCGCATCAACTATTATCCTCCGCGCGGAGACCAGAAAGAGGGCTGGGACAACATCGATATCTTCGGTTGGCTCGGCTATCCCATGCAGATCAAGGTTGATTTCCTCTGCCGCGATTCGATCCTGGCCGCACCCTTGGTGCTCGACCTGGCGTTGTTCATGGACCTCTCGCATCGAGCCGGTCTCAGCGGCATTCAGGAGTGGCTCTCGTTCTATTACAAGAGCCCGATCACGCCGGAAGGGCTGTACCCTGAGAACAATCTTTTTGTTCAGCTCGGCAAGCTCAAGAACACCTTGCGCTGGATGCAGGGTGAAGATCTGATCACCCACCTCGGCCGCGAGTACTACGATTAACCCAATTAAGCCGTAGGCACGGCGTAGCGAATTGTTCTACAGCCGTGAACCACATTCACGGTGGTGTTGCAAAACTATCACGCGGCGAGGGGCTGTCGGGTGTCCTCCACTTCGATCACGGCTACCCCAGCAAGCTCTTCGATGGTCCTGCGTGTCGCACGGCGTTGCCAAATGACCGCGACCAAGAAGATGCCGTTCATCACAAAGACTCGGATGAAAAGGTAGATGTCCAGGCGATTGAGCATCGCGCATATGGCCATCAGATAGCTGTGCGGTGCCAATGAGACGAGCGCCCAAAGCCGCATGGGCCAAACGTTCTCTTCCCTATAGATTTCAGCCGTTTGATCATCGCCCGGAAGCTCTTGGCTCAGGCGCCAAGCGTCGGGATTCAACCAATTGACGAACGCCTTTTGCCGCATCAGATGGGGCACGAGGACGTAGTTGATCGCCATCCGAGTGATGGGCCCCTTGCTGCGAGCGGCTTCGATGGTTTCTGCAATCTTATCGGCATCGTGGCCTTCGCCACCCTGGCCCGGCCGTGTCCCTCGCAGATACGACTCCTTGTAGAAATCATAGACCGCCAGGTGCAATACCGTGAGGCCCACAGCGGGGACCATCAGGGCAAGATGGTAAGGATTATGGTAGGTTACCCAGATATGGTAGAAGGCTGGGAAGACGGTGAAAACCGCGACCAGGGCATCGGCCGCCCCGTCCAGCGCGCGCCCGAATTCCGAATGTAGGTTCTTAGCACGGGCCAAAATGCCGTCCGCGCCGTCCAAAATCGCCGCGGCCCACAGGGCAGCCCCCCCGACGAACATGGCGGCAGGCGTACCCCAGATAAACGCGCAACCAGCAGCAAAACCCATCACTACGGCCGATAGCGTGATCATGTTCGGGGTGATCGGGGTCCTAAAGATCGACCTTACGAGCAGGTATGCGAGCGTGCGGTGCACATATCGGTTAACCGGATCTTCGACGTCATTGGGTTTCACGACGCTGCTGAACGGGGGTGGCTGAGCCATCTGGGCGCGCATACGCGCCAACGATGCAAAAATTACGCCGTCTTCGCGAGATTGATCACGATCTCACCTAAAAGGGTGCCCTGCGGCGTACACCCGGCCGGGCGATGCGCCCTGCGAAGGGGCTTTCGCGTGGTAGACCCCCATTCGTGCCGAGGCGCTTCGAACGCTTCGCATGTCCGATGGTTCTAGACCACCTCTCGCCGGCCGGGCGCCGGTTTTCGCTGACACGATCAGCGCCGTCTATGAGGACATGCCGAAGGCGATCGGCGCGGCTTTCTTCGCAACGGTCGTGCTCGTGTTTTGGTTCAGGGTATTCTCCGTGGGTGAAGAAGAGCTCGCCGGAGTATCCGATTGAATCGCCGATTCCGTTTCGGACAGGGTCGAATGGGGAGTTCGAGCCGCGGGCGTTCAGCAAGCTCGACCGTGTCGCGGAGGAGACCTTTCATGGCGTGGCCGCGGAGAAAGCGAAGCGGCTCGGGGTTTCGAGGCGTGATTTCGTGTCCAGCTCGATGGGTACGGCGACCGCGCTGTGGGTCATCAACCAGGTTTACGGTTGCTCGAGCGACGGAGATACGCGCTTCCAGGTCGACGGCGGCATGATGGAAGACGCGGGAGCCTGCGAGCCGCTCGAGGGTGACGAGTTCATCTTCGACGTGCAGACCCATCACGTGAATCCGAGCGGTGCTTGGCGAGACGGCGGTGGCTTCGAGGACTCTCTGTTTGGTTTTCCGCAGGCGAGATGTGGTGAAACCGATTTCGTCGATTGCTTCGACGCCGACCACTACATTCGTGAGGTCTTCGTCAACAGCGATACAGCGGTGGCCGCGCTCTCCCAAGTCCCTGCCGTCCCGGGAAACAATCCTCTCGAGACCGCCGAAGCCGCCGCAACGCGCGAGCTCGTCAATCGAATGGCCGACTCGCAGAGGTTGATCATCCACGGCATCGTGGTCCCAGATCGGGGGGCTGAGCAGCTCGATGGGATGCAGGCGCTCAAAGAGGAACAGAAGATCGCGGCGTGGAAGGTCTACACTCAGTTTGGGGGTTGGCGTCTCGATGATGAAGCGATCGGGATTCCCTTCATCGAGAAGGCCCGCGAGCTCGATGTGAAGTTGGTCTGCGCTCACAAAGGGTTGTCACAGTTTGGATTGGATCCCTCGGTCTCGTCCGCAGACGACATAGGCGTCGTCGCGCCGATGTTTCCCGACGTTGATTTCCTCGTCTACCACTCGGGGTTCGAGGTGAATGTGCCAGAAGGCCCGTACGACCAGACGTCAGTGCAAGGCGTTGACACCCTGGTGAGAGCGGTGCTCGAAAACGAGATCGGCAAGCAGGGCAACGTCTACGCCGAGCTCGGTAGCACGTGGCGGTTTCTGATGACCCAGCCCGACGCAGCCGCCCACGTGCTCGGCAAGTTGCTCCTGCATCTCGGTGAGGATCGAATTCTCTGGGGGACCGACTCGATCTGGTACGGGACTCCGCAGGATCAGATCAGCGCGTTTCGCACGTTTGAGATTCCGGAAAGCATGCAGGAAATGTATGGTTATCCCGCGCTTACCGACGCGGCAAAGGCCAAGATCCTGGGCGTCACCGCCGCCGACGTCTACGGAATCGACGTGGAAGCGACACGATGTGCGATTCGCGACGATGACGTGTCGATGGCGAAGCTCGCGATCGAAGAAGACCCTTCGCTACGCCGGCCGTCGTACCGCCGCGCAGGACCGCAGAGCCGGAGGGAGTTTTTGCGGTTCTTGAAGTTGCATGAGGGGCAACCGGGGTAGACGCGCCAGTTTAGCTCCAAACCGCAAACTGCACACCGCCGAATCGCGGTTCGCGGTCACTGGCACCGGCACTGGCACCGGCACTGACACCGGCACTGGCGCCGTACGCCGTCGGCAGACGGTAACGCGAGCCCGAAGGGCGAAGCCCGGCGCGAATGCGCCGCCAAGCGCGAAGCGCGCGGCAGGGAGGACTACGGGTGGGGGCGGGCGGGCGGTATAACTAAACCGGCGGTGTAACTAGCTGCGCCACTGTTTGCAGCGTCGCCTTCGAGCGGTTGAGGGTGTAGAAGTGGATGCCGGGGGCGCCTTTGGCTAGTAGGGCGCTGCATTGTTGGGCGGCGAAGGTGACGCCTGCTTGAAGGGCTGCTTCGTCGTCTTCGCCGGCTTTATGCAACGCGTTCTCGAGCTCGGGCGGGATGGTGGTTCCCGGTGACAGGGATGCGATTCGCTGAAGGTTGACGAGGTTCAGGACGGGCATGATCCCCGGCACGACGGGCACCTCGATGCCCTCTGCGCGGACCTCGTCGACAAAGCTCCAGTACTTGTCGTTTTCGAAGAACAGCTGCGTGATCAGGAACTCGGCGCCAGCGTCGACTTTGCGCTTGAGATTGCGGATGTCGGTTTCGAGGCTGGTGGCTTCGTGGTGCTTTTCGGGGTAGCAAGCGCCGCCTATGCCAAGAGAGAATCGTTGACGCACGAACTCCGCGAGCTCGTTGGCGTAGCGGAAACCGCCTTCCACCGGTGTCCAGTCGGTTGCGCCCTTTGGAGGGTCGCCTCGCAGAGCGAGGATGTTGTCGATCCCGTGCGACTGCATGTGGCGGAGCGTGCCCTCGAGCTCCGACTGCGTGGTGCCGGTGCACACCAGGTGCGCCATGGCGACCAGCCCGAATTTCTCTTGGATCTCGATCGCGAGGTCTGCGGTGCGCTCGCGCGTCGTGCCCGCCGCCCCGCAGGTGATGGAGACGAAGCCCGGCTGGATCGCCTGTAGGCGCTCGATCGCCCGGAACAGTGCTTTACGCCCCGCTTCATTCTTGGGCGTGAAGAACTCGAGCGAAAGCACTGGGGCCCCTTCGGCCGCGTAAAGATCGGCGATACGCATAGGCGCCTCTCTATACGGGCAAGCGGCGCCTGCGGGCAAGACGGCAAGCGAAGAGGATCAGGAACAACAGCATCAGCCCGGACCCTGTCCTCGCGGTAGGCGCAGCGCTGCATCCGCCCCCACTGTCAGCGCCAGGGTCAGTGCCAGGGTCAGTGCCAGCGTCGGTGTCAGTGCCAGCGTCAGTGCCAGCGTCAGGGTCAGTGCCAGCGTCAGTGCCAGTGCCAGTGCCGGCGTCAGGGGGTGTGCCGCCCTCGCGGAGCACCAGATCCGCGCACTGGTAGTAGATGTCGTCCCCCGGTGTCGTGAAAGGCTCCTTGTCAGTCATCACCTGGATCACCTGGAGCGTACAGTTGTCGCACGTCACGTTGGGCAAGGTCACGGTCACTAGGTAGTCGCTTTCACCCCGTCCCTTGTCGGCGATCCCGTCCAGCAGCACCGTGTCGTTGGAGTAGGGGCCCATCATCGGCGGTGGGTTCACGAAGTGGTCTAAGGGCGGGTCGATGAAGTCGTCGTCCCCGTCGTCGTCGAACGCGATTCGGTAGTGCCCCGGATGGTCGATGTATTCGTCCCACCTCACGTCGATGGTCTCGCCGGGCTCGAAGGAGGTGACGTTCCCGGATCGCTCGCCTGCGGGTATCCCGCACGGGCCGGTCTTGAGGGCGTCCCGCCCGTATCGAGACGTTGGCGAGGTCAAGTCCAGGTGGGCGTTCGCTTGCGCAGGGAGTAGCGCCATGAGGGCAACGAAGATGGCGACGAGTGCGAAGGGCATGAGGCCATCCTAACGTAGGCGGTGTCTCCGGGCACGCTTTCGCCGCGGCTTGATCAGGGCCCCCGGATGGGAGTAAGCACACGCCATGTTGCGGGTAGTCTTGGTTCTGTCGCTCATCATTACCGCGTCTGCCTGCAAGCGCTCGAAGGTCGACGAGGCGAAATGGAAGGAGGCAGGCGCAGAAGCGTTGCTTCCCTTCAAGAAGAGCCTCAAGCAGGCGCTGGTCGCAGGGCTCGAGGACGGGCCGATCGAAGCGATTTCTGCCTGTCGCGTCGAGGCGCCAAAGCTCGCGGAAGCAGCGAGCGCGGGCGGAATCAAGATCGGCCGCACCAGCACGAAGTTACGCAACCCGAGCAACGCCCCCAAACTTTGGATGCAACCCTTCCTTCAGATCTACGAAACGGACCCCGAAGGAAGAGAGCCGGGCATCGTTCTAATTGACGAAAAGACGGTGGGGTATGTCGAGCCCATCTTCGTCGAGCCACTTTGCGTGACGTGCCATGGCGCTGAGCTCGCGCCTGATCTGCAAGCGAAGCTCAAAGAGCTGTACCCCGCAGACCAGGCGACCGGCTACGTGCCAGGTGACTTCCGCGGCGTCTTTTGGGCGGAGCTTCCGCGTCAGTAGCCGAGCTTCCGGCGTCAGCCCATCGCGGCGACTCGCTCAGGCTCGATGTAGTAGAGGACTCTCACCTCATCGGGCTGTCGGAACGGATATTCATCGACGCCCATGTACTTCTTCGCCATGCGATCGATGTGCTGGTCGGCGCCGTCGTTGGTGATCTTCGAAACGCGACCGCGAATCATTAGAGAGCGATACGGGTTCTCCGGATCGGTGATCGAGATAGCCACCCTTGGGTCTCGCCGAATGTTTCGGTCTTTGAGCCGGCCTTCCGCCGAGTTGACGACGATCAAGGGTCCGTCGGTGTCCACCCAAACTGCGCTTGCCTGTGGGCTGCCGTCGGACATGAGCGTCGACAGGTGCGCAAAGGCGGGCTTGTCGAGAATGTCGGCA
>Ga0209567_10000786_pt1 | contig 17142 bp, 14 predicted proteins | sample COG_12_FD_184756 | JGI IMG/M metagenome (GOLD analysis project Ga0209567, IMG submission 184756) | Pelagic marine sediment microbial communities from the LTER site Helgoland, North Sea, for post-phytoplankton bloom and carbon turnover... | ecosystem: Environmental > Aquatic > Marine > Neritic...
GCCGCCGTCGCCGCCCATGCCGCCGTCGCCGCCCATGCCGCCGTCGCCGCCCATGCCGCCGTCGCCGCCCATGCCGCCGTCGCCGCCCATGCCGCCAGTGCCGCCGCCAGTGCCACCGGTGCCGCCCGTGCCACCGGTACCGCCATCGCCGCCGCCAGTGCCACCGGTGCCGCCGGTGCCACCGCTACCGCCATCGCCGCCCGAGCCACCGCTGCCACCGAGGTCACCACCATTTGCGCCACCGCACCCGTAGGCGCTCAGCGCCAAGACGAGCACGAACATTCCACTCCATCGCCTGGTCATGCGGGGAGAATAGACGACGCGACCGACTCGAAGAAAAAAGTGACGCCCTGGGAACTGATTGGTCGAATTGGTCGGAACGAGTGCCAGAAACGCCCAACTCAGTTGACGTGTGCTTCTGTTGCGCCGCCTAGCGGCCGTCCCTGACGTGCATGATGCTCGATCGCGGCGCGCACGAAGCTCGTAAACAGCGGATGGGGCCGATGCGGCTTGCTCTTGAACTCGGGATGAAACTGACACCCGACGAAATGCGGATGCCCGGGCAACTCTACCATCTCGACCAGGCGCTCATCAGGAGAGACGCCGCACAGGACGAGGCCGCCACGCTCTAGCTGCTCGCGGTACGCGTTGTTTACCTCGTAGCGGTGGCGGTGGCGCTCGCTGATCTGGGAGGTGCCGTAGATCTGGGCGGCAAGCGAGTCGGGCGCGATCTTGCAGGGATACGCACCAAGGCGCATGGTCGCGCCCTTGTCTTTGATGCCGCGCTGGTCGGGCATGATGTCGACGACGAGGTGCTTCGCATCGCGATCAAACTCCGCGCTATTCGCGCCTTGGAGCTCGCAAACGTTTCGCGCGTACTCGACCACCGCCATTTGCATGCCGAGACAGATGCCAAAGAATGGAATGTTGTTCTCGCGCGCAAACTGAATCGCGCGGATCTTGCCTTCGGCGCCGCGATCTCCAAATCCGCCCGGGACCAAGATCGCATCGTGTCGCCCGAGCCGCGCTTCGAGGTCTCCACCCTCCAGCTCTTCACTGTCGACATAGTCGAGGTCGAGCTTCACGTCGCACTCGAGCGCAGCGTGGACCAACGACTCGTGAAGCGACTTGTACGAGTCGCGCAGATGGACGTACTTGCCTACGAGCGCAATCGAGACGTGACCCCTGTCGGGAGCCATGTAGCGGTCGACGGTCCGACGCCAAACCGAAAGGTCCGGGTCTCGTGACCAGATGTTGAGCCGCTCGGCCAAAAGCCTGTCGAGCCCCTGGGCATGCAGAGTCAGCGGCAACTCGTAGATCGTCCGAACGTCCGGCGCGGCGATCACCGCTTGGACCGGCACGTTGCAGAAATGCGCAATCTTCTCTTTGAGCTTGTGCGGAAGCTCCCGGTCTACCCGACACAGGAGGAGCTCGGGTTGAATCCCGAGGCCCAGAAGCTGCTTCACGGAGTGCTGTGTCGGCTTGGTCTTGAGCTCGCCGGCCGCAGCGATGTGCGGAACGAGCGTGACGTGAACCGACACGCTGTTTTGCGGACCAAGCTCTCCGCGCAACTGGCGAACCGCCTCGAGGAACGGGAGAGATTCGATGTCACCCACCGTGCCCCCGACCTCGACAATCGCCACGTCGACGTCGCGTGTACCTTCTCGAACGCGTGCTTTGATCTCATCGGTGATGTGCGGAATCACCTGAATCGTGGCCCCGAGATACTCTCCGCGGCGCTCTTTCGAGATCACCGAGTCGTAGATTCGGCCGGTCGTGAAATTGTTCGCCTTGGTCATCGTCGCCTTGGTGAAGCGCTCGTAGTGACCGAGGTCGAGGTCGGCTTCCGCGCCGTCGTCGGTGACGAAGACCTCTCCGTGCTGGAAGGGCGACATCGTGCCGGGATCGACGTTGATGTACGGGTCCAGCTTCATGTTGGTGACCCGCAGTCCTCGTGCTTCTAGGAGCGCGCCCATCGAAGCGGCTGCTAGGCCTTTTCCGATTGAGCTGACAACACCCCCTGTGACGAAGATGAACTTAGTGTGTCGCGCGTTCATCCGGTGGGGCTCCTGGAGCAGTGCGTGTTCTACGCAACAGCTCCGACCCTAAAGGCCCGGTCCGATGGTGTCAACGCGACGTTGGTTCCGAGTTACGGATACCGTGATCGTTCGGATTTTCTAGCGCCGCGACTCCTCCGCGTTGATCGGGTCGGCAATCAAGGAAGCGCGGGTCACACCCGCCGTTCCGAACCGTTCGCGCAACGCTCGCGTCGTCGCTGCCAAGCGCTCCCGCCGTGCACGCTCTGCATCGGGGAACAGCTCGGCGTCGGGGAGCTTGGTCAGCGACGAAACCGAGACCCCGGTGAGCCGCACGCCCGAGTCGAGCCCGTCGAATCGCGCGAGCAAGTCGCTGGCCACCCGAAAGATCGCGTCGGTGTCCGAGACTGCTGAAGGGAGGCGAGCCTGGCGGGTGCGAATGCGGTGATCCCCGTACTTGATCTTCAGCGTAACGACCCGCGCCCACAGCCCCTTGTTCACGAGACGGTCGGCGACTTGCATGGACTGTCGCAGGATCGGCTTGAGAAGCGCGTCAGCCGTCTTGAGATCACGCTCGAAGGTAGCCTCACTTCCAAGACTCTTGGGCGGCGCGCCGACGAGGACGGGCCGCTCGTCGTGCCCTTGGGCAAGCTCCCGCGCTACCGGCCCCCAGCTCCCGAGTAACCGCTCGAGTGTATGTACATCCGCGCGCGCCAAGTCGCCGATCGTTTGCAGCCCGGCGGCGTGGAGTCTCGCCCGCGCCTTCGGACCCACCCGCCACATCCGCTCCAAAGGTAGTGGTGCGAGGAATTCCTCCGCGCCGCCCTGCGGGACCACGGTTAGCCCGTTGGGTTTGTCGAGGTCGCTGGCGATCTTGGCCACGAATTTGTTCGGCGCGACGCCCGCGGACCCACTCAGCCCGACCTCGGCGCGGATGTCCTGCTTGATGCGACGGGCGATCTCGGGCCCATCCCCAAACAGGGCTCGACTCGCGGTCACATCGAGGAAAGCCTCGTCGACCGACAAACCCTCGACCAGCGGTGTGTAGCGCCGAAATACGTCGAAAACCCGGCCACTCAGCTCCAAATAGCGGGCTCGGCGGGGCGGGACGACGATCGCCCCCGGGCAGCGGCGCAGCGCCTCAACCATCGACATCGCCGACCTCACCCCGGTTGGGCGGGCCTCATAAGAGGCGGCGGTCACCACACCTCTGCGCGAACGGGCACCCACCAGCACCGGTTTGCCGCGCAAATCCGGGTTGTCCAGCTGCTCCACAGACGCAAAGAATGCGTCCATGTCGAAGTGGATGACTGTACGCATGACCTCTTTGCGGACCCTACCGCAACAAGTCTTGATCGTCAGCGCGATCGAACGTACCGTCCGGCGCTATGGCGGATTCGGGCAAAGACAACCCCTATGAAGGCAGGTGGGGCCCCGTCCGACGGGTAGACGACTGGATCTTCACCGTCGAGATGGGAATCCTTTGGACGTTCCTGGGCGTGTCGGCGGTCATGGTGTTTCTCGACGTCATGTACAGACGCCTGGCCGCGCCCGATAGCAAGGTCGCCGAGCTCACCGCGCGCATCTTGGGCATCGAGAGCCCCGAGGCGATGGAAAAGCTGACGACCATCGGTCCGATGGCCACCGCCGTCATCGGCATCGGCCTGGTGTATTTCGCGTTCTGGACGGCGGAAAAGCACGCGGCGGGGGACGGGAAGCAATCGCGCATCAAACCGATCATCGAAACCATCGTCGCCTGCGCCGGCCTCGGCCTGCTGGGATGGATCATGATCCGGCCCGAGGTCGAGTCCCGCTGGTTCTACCTGTTGCTGTACACGCTGTGCGCCGGCGCCTGGCTGTTCACGCTTCTTCGGGAGCGCGCGTCAGGCTGGACGAGCAAGCTCCTCGCATTCATCGTCGTCACAGCGATCTACGTCTACATCACGCTCAACTATTTCCCGGACGGCTATAGCTGGTCCAAGGAGCTGTCCCTGATCATGCTGCTCTGGGTCGGCTTCCTTGGCGCGAGCGTGTGTGCGCACGAGGGCAAGCACATTCAGGTGGGCGCGCTCAAGAAATTGGTTCCTCCATCCATGTCGCGCTGGGGGGATGCAATCGGCTTTCTCGTCACCGGCGGGTTTTGCTTCTTCATGGCACTGCTCGGCTACGAGTACGCGAAGGAGGCGATCATGCTCGAGGGGCGCTTCGAGCAAACCAACGTCCCGGACTGGGTCGCGACGATTGCGGTTCCCGCGGCGTTTGCCATGACGATGATTCGTTACGTCGGCGCTGCTTTTAGCTCCATTCTAGGCGGTTCATACGGCGCTGCTCCCGAAGAAGAGGCATTGGTCGCCGCCGCGCAGGCCAAAAAGAAGGGAGCCGAAGGATGACCGAGGTTCGCGAGCGGAAGCTCCCTTTTCTCATCGTCATCGCCCTCGTCATCTTCCTGCCGTTCCTCGGCAAGGGCGGCTTGTTGGCGTCTGCCATCATCGCTGCGGCGCTCGTAGGGTCGCCGCTTTTCGTGTTGATCGGCATCGGCACCCTCGGCAGCCTCTTCCTTTGGAGCGACCTCAGGGACATCAATCAGTTCACGATTGTCATCGAAGGCATTCGAAGCCTTGCCGACAGCCCCACCCTGCTCGCCATCCCGTTCTTCATCATGAGCGGCGCAGTCATGAGCAAGGGGCAGATCAGCCAGCGCTTGATCGAATTCGCGCAGGCCTTCATCGGATGGGTCCCCGGCGGCATGGCGATGAGCGGTGTCCTCGCGTGCATGCTCTTTGCCGCAATCAGCGGGTCGAGCCCGGCAACGGTCGTTGCGATCGGTTCGATGATGGGCCCCGCCCTCATCGCCGAGGGCTACCGAGAACGCTTCTCCCATGGCTTGCTCACATCGGCGGGTTCGCTCGGCATTCTGATCCCCCCGTCGATCCCGATGATCGTCTACCCGATCGTCAACCAGGGCGCGGTCATCGAAGTGGAGCGGCTGTTTGCGTCAGGCTTCGGTCCCGGCCTCGTGATGGGCTCGATTTTGATCGGCTATTCGTTCTACCAAGGCATCGTCGACAAGGTCCCCACCTCTCCATTCAAGTTCAAGAAGCTGGTCGCCGCGACCCGAGACGGCTTTTGGGCCTTGATGTTCCCGATCTTGATCCTCGGTGGCATCTATGGCGGCATCTTCAACGCGGTTGAAGCTGCAGCGATCAGCGTCGTCTACGCGGTTGTGGTCGAGGTCTGGCTGCACCGCGCGCTCACGCTCAAGGCCATCCCCGGCATCTTTGGCGAGACGGGTGTCTTTCTCGGTTCCTTCCTCGTGATCTTGGTCATGGCGCTCGCGCTCGGCGAGTTCCTCGAGAAGGAAGACATCCCGACCCTCATGGTCGAGTGGATTCAGGGTAAGGACCTCGAATACTGGCAGTTCCTCCTCCTGCTCAACCTCCTGCTCCTAGCGGTCGGTATGATGATGGACATCCTCAGCGCGATGTTCGTCTTCGTGCCATTGCTGGCTCCGATCGCAGCCTCGATGGGCGTCGACCCGATGCACTTCGGCATCATCTTCATCGTCAACCTCGAGATCGGCTACCTCACACCGCCGGTCGGCCTGAACCTCTTCGTCGCGAGCGCCCTCTATGAAAAGGGACTCGGCCACGTCATACGAAGCGTCGCACCCTTCACCGTCCTGATGTTGTTCGGTCTCGCGATCATCACATGGTATCCGCAGCTTTCGATCGGCCTCGGCAACGCGATCATGGGTGGCGACCCCAACGCGATGGTCGACGAGGATGGCGATGGAGTAGACGATCGCGGCGAGGATGCCGGCGGCATGCCCACCATGGAAGAAATGATGCGCGAAGCCATGGGTGATGACGAAGATGGGGACGACGAGGAGCTCGAGGACGAGGAGCTCGAGGACGAGGAAATCGAAGAGCTTCTGGACGACGAGGAAGCCCCAGATCCCGACACCACCGAGTGAGCGCGGCTGCGCAGGGCGGACAGCCGTGATAGGCTCGCTCGCTCGATGGCGTACACCGTTCTTGCAAGGAAATACCGTCCGCAGAGCTTCGAAGACCTGGTGGGTCAGGAGCACGTGGCGCGCACGCTTGCGAATGCGATCGGTGCCGATCGGGTCGCGCACGCCTTTCTGTTCACCGGGGTGCGTGGCGTCGGCAAGACTACCACCGCACGCCTGCTCGCCAAGGCACTCAACTGCGAAAAGGGCCCGACGCCGACCCCCTGCAACGAATGCAGCCCCTGCCTCGACATCACCGCCGGCATCGACGTAGACGTTCAGGAAATCGACGGCGCCTCGAACAATAGCGTCGAGGACGTGCGTCGGCTGCAGGAGTCGCTCCCGTACCGACCGCAGCGCGACCGCTACAAAATCGTGATCGTCGACGAGGTCCACATGCTTTCTGCTGGCGCATTCAATGCCTTTCTGAAGACCCTCGAAGAGCCGCCGGATCACGTAAAGTTCATCTTCGCGACGACCGAGAGCCACAAGGTTCCCGTGACGATCCGCTCGCGATGCCAGCAGTACGACTTTCGGCTGATCCCGCACCGACTGATCGCCGAGCGAGTTCGCGCCATCCTCGACGCGGAAGGCCTGTCAGCCGACGACGAGGCAATCTCGGTGGTCGCCCGTGAGGCCGCTGGCTCGATGCGCGATGCCCTCACGTTGCTCGACCAACTGGTTGCGATCTCCGACGACCGAATCAGCGCAGGCACGGTGGCTACAAGCCTGGGAATCGCGGCCCGCGAGGCACTCTACGACGTGGCCCGAGCGGTGCTGGAAGGGGACGGCGCCCGGGTGGTCGGAGCGATTGACGGCCTTGCCGACAAGAGCGTCGATATGCAGCACTTCGCCCGACAGTTGCTTCAGCTGATGCGCGACCTGGTCGTGCTCAAGCTCGGCGCGGGCGACCCGGCCGAATGGGTTCCCGAAGAGCGAGAGACCGCCGAAGGCCTCATCGGCGACATCGACATCCTCGAGCTCCAGCGAGCCTTTCGAGCGACCTCGATGGTGATGGACGAGATGGCCCAGAGCCCAAACCCGAAGCTCATGCTGGAGATGGGCTTGGTACGCGTCGCGACGCGGCCTCCCCTTCAATCGGTGTCGGAGCTCATCGCCCGACTCGAAGCGGTTCAGGGGCACACCGGCACAACGGGAGGCTCCTCGGGCGATCCCCGCCCACGCAAACCGAATCCCAAACCGGCGCCGCGTCCTGCCAAGCCCAAAGCCGAAGCCAAACCTGAACCCACACCCGAAGCCAAACCCGAAGCCAAACTCGAACCGGAGCCCAAGCCTCAAGACCCGAGCCAACCGATCATGCCAGCCACCAAACACTCCGGGGGTTTTCAAACCAGTACCGGCGAGGTGCTGACGCCGATCCGCAGGGCAGCGCTTCAGGAGTGGGAAGAGTTGGTCGGCGCGCTCGAGCAGCAACAGCCAGCCCTCGCAGCCGTGCTCGAGCACGGGATTCCCAAGGCCGTCGGCCCCGACAGAATTATCCTCTCGTTCAAAGACGGCTCTTTCTACGGACGCCAAGCCGAATCGCCCGAGTCGATCGAGGCAATCGAGCGAGTCGCCGAACAGCAGCTCGGGGCGCGCCCGCAGATCGAGGTTCGGTTCGATGCTCAGGGCGAGGCAGCCACCAAAACCGTGGCTGCGGTCGCGGCGCAGCGAAAAGAGGCAGAAGCCGAGGCAAAACGCAAGGAGGCGCTCAACCACCCCCGCGTGCGCGACGCCGTCGACGTATTTCCCGAATCGGCTGGAAAGCTGACGGTACACATCGAAGCGGATTGAGAGGGTCGGATGAATTTTCGCGGCGGAATGGGAGAGCTCATGCGGCAGGCTGGCCGCGTCCAACGCAAGGTCGAGCAGCGTCGGGAAGAGCTCAAAGAAGAAACCTTCGAGGCCAGCGCGGGGAACGACAAGGTGACCGCCGTGGCCAACGGCATTCCGGAGCTCGCCGAGATCCGAATCGACAGTGCCCTGCTCCAGGAAGAAGACCTCGAGATGGTACAGGACCTCATCGTCGCAGCCGCCAACGCGGCTCTCACGATCGCGCGTGAGCACGTTGACGCAGAGGTCGAGAAGATCACGGGAGGCCTCTCGATCCCCGGGCTCGGCTGAGCGATGAAGCCCAACGACCCGATCGCATCGTTGATCTCGCTACTATCCCGCTTGCCCGGCGTCGGTGAGCGGACCGCGGCGCGGCTGGCTTTTCACGTCCTCGAAGGAGAGGCGGAGTACGCCGATGCGCTCGGTAGTGCGCTGAGCACCATTCACGACGAGGTCACGCGCTGCGAGCTCTGTGGAAACTACGGCGCTGAATCACGATGCGCGATCTGCCAAGACCCGCGGCGCGACGGGTCGGTGATCTGCGTGGTCGCCAAGGTCCCCGACTTGATCGCACTCGAAGCGCTCGGAAGCTTTCGGGGCCGCTACCATGTCCTGCATGGTTTGCTCGCTCCGCTTGATGGCATCGGGCCGGATCAGCTCCCCCTCGGCGCCCTCGAACGCCGCATCACGGATGAGAAGGTGATGGAGATCATCGTCGCGACGCCGCTGAACGTCGAGGGAGAGGCAACCGCGCTGTACGTGGCCGATTCACTGGCGTCCTCTCCGGTGCGGGTGTCGCGGATCGCAGCCGGTGTGCCTCATGGTGGAGAGCTCGAGTTCACCGACCAAGTGACCTTGGGCCGCGCGCTCGAGGACCGACGCGCCGTTCGCTGACCGTTGAAACGGGCCTATTCGCATACATTCTCGCCTTGATTTCGGGGTGTTTGAATGTTTTGGCGGGCTTCCTCGTAAAAAAGCGAGAGGTGGCCCAATGCTCCGATTCATCCTGTTCCCTGTCATCGCCTTCGCTGTCCTGTTCGGCAGCACCAACGCCGTGCGTGCTGAGGTCGTCATAGTCCCACAAGATTCGTCGTCGCAAGTGGTCGTCAAGACCAAGCCCCCGACCGTCGTCGTCGTCAAACACAATACGATTCCGCAAGCAGACGTCGTGCAGGCACCCCCGCCGCCCAAGCAGGACCGGAAGGAACGGGACCGCAAGGTAGGGCTTCACTTCGACTTCGGTGGCACGTTCGGGCCGCAAGTCGTGATGGGAGGCTTTCAGGGGGCGCTTCGTTTTCGACCGAAGGAGCACGTGGGAATCGACCTGGGCTCAGGCTACTTCGCCGGCAACGACTATCAGGGTTTCTACCGCACCGAGATCCCGGTCACCGCGAATGCTCTCTTCTTCGTCAACCCGCAGCACAAATTGCAGCTCTACTTTCTGATCGGTCCCGGCCTCTCCTTTGGCCGCGTCGACACGTTCAATGAGGTTCGCCGCATGACCCACATCGGCGGGCAGGCAGGCATGGGCATCGAGTGGAGACTGGCACCGGCGTTTGCACTCAACGTCGACGTGCGAGGCATCCTTCGCCATCGAATCGACAGCGATCCGCGCCCGGAGTTCATCGACGGAACGCGCAGCACAAACACGTCCGGAGGCGCAATGCTCACCTTCGGCGGCACCATCTATTTTTAGTGAGCGGATCTTTTCGCCTGTGGTCGGCTTACCTCCTCGCTCGCTCCCTGCGAGGTACAGACGTACCTCTCAGTCGCTCTCTGTGGGGGCGCTCGACCACAAACGAAAATCTCTCGCACACTATATTGCTGGAAGACTGGTTACGGGCGGTTGCTTGTGCGGCGTCCACTAAAAAGCTTCTTGAAGAAACCTTCGTCGTCCTCGCCCTCTTCGCCCTCTTGGGGAAGCGCGGGCGGCCTGGTCTTCATCGCATCGTCTTCGCCGACCTTTTCGAGCTCCTCGAGATCGTCCTCGTCGACGAGCAGCACGAAGTCCGACTCGTCGATGATCTCTACTTCGGTGTGCTCGTCATCCCAGTCCGCATCGGCAGCGCCCGGTACCTGCGCTTCGGCAACGTCCAAGCTGATGGGCGGGATCTCAATTGTGACACCCTCAAGAAGCGTGCTGAGCTCGCCATCGACGGCCTGCAGGTCGACCGACTCCTCGCCAGCGAAACGACCACGAACCTCCGAGATCTCATCGTCGCTCTTGCCGAGCTCCGCGAGTGCCTGGTCCACCTCCGCCAGCTTCTCCTCAGGAACGGTCACGTGATCAATGTCACAGGAAAACGCGGCGCCGTAAAGTCTTTCGCTCGAAAAAGGGGCTCACGAAGGAGGGGAAAAGCGAGCGATCTCGGCTTCGACGAGCGGAAGGCGGTCCTGGCCCCAGGTGGAATAGGAGCCGATCTGAAACGAGGGCACCCCCCAGAGCCCAAGCTCGGTGAGGGCATCGCGGTTGGCCTGGCCCTTGTCCTTCCAGCTCGGGTCCTCGAGGGCGGCCCGCACTTCGGCTTCGCCGATGCCGGCTCTCTTGGTGAGAAACAGGAGATCTGGAATATGGGCGACATCTCGGGCCTCCGACCAGATGCCCTGCATGACGGAGCGCGCCAGCTCGAGCTCGAGCCCCTTGCCGACGGCGCAGTTGAAGAAGACCGCCATGCAGTACCCGATGCCCTTACCAAGCGGATCGCAGACATGGCCGAAAGGGATCCCGAGACGATCGGCTTCGCGCTTCGCGTCATGCACGATGTAGAGCCTCTTCGCGCGAGGAACGGGAAGACCGCGCATCACCATCGGTAGCACAGGCCGCACGAGGACCTCGACCCGATGGCGATCCCGTAGATCGATCAGCTGCGGAATCGACAGATACGAATACGGGCTTCGGAATGAAACGAAAGCCTCGACCCGCAGTTTGTCTCCGCCAGACGCTCGAATCATCGATGCCAAATGGGGAGCAGGGCCTCGGGTGAGATCGAGGCTCTGGTCGAACCCTTCTCGCTGGAGCCTTTTCTCGAGGTAGTGGAGTCGATCGATCCCCCAGTACCACTCGCCTCCGTAGTAGAGCATTCCCGGTTGGTAGTGTCCCGCACGCTCGAGGGCGGCGTAGTTGGCTTCGAGCGCGATCCCGACGGACTCACCCGAAATGCTTCCGCATCGATCGACGATGGCGGCCAGCGCTGAACCGTCGTCGCGCCAAAGCGCCTCCCCGAGCTCCACAGCCACTTGGAACTGCTCCTCTGAAGAGCGACGCTCCAGCAGCACGGCATGAACGCGCCGCATACGGTCTTCCGACGGAGGCGTGGCGTTGCTTGGGAAACTGAGACCGTAGCTTTCCGCCAACAAGGAGGCGTCACGGATCGCGTGGAGAAGCAACATGTCCGGCGCGGGGTTGGCCGCGGTGCTCGGGTGGGCAATCGGGATGATCTCGATCCCAAGCCCGTATGTGCTTGCCAAGCGCGGCAGGGCCTGCACCAGGAGGTGGCTGTAGGGGTCGTCGGCGCGGTAATAGAGGCGTGCGCGCCTGCGCCCACCGCGCAGCAGCCGCCCGGCGCTGTAGAGCGCGCGCTTCGCCGGACGCGAATTGAGATAGGCATTGGCCCCAACCCCAAAGACCCGAGACTTCGAGGACAACTAGACGGCTCCCACGAGCTCGTACACCTTGGTGACCGCTTCGCCGAGCTTGCTCGGATCGGGCCCTCCGGCCTGGGCGAAATCGGGACGCCCACCGCCCTTGCCTCCCACCACTGAAGCGGCAGCTTTGACGATGTCACCCGCTCGGAACCGATCGGTGAGTGCCTTCGAGACACTGCACACGAGCATCGCCTTCTTGCCATCCTTGCTGCGAGAGCCGAGCAGGATGACTGCGGGCGCGAGCTTGTCGCGCAACTGGTCGGCCATTTCGCGAAGGGCACCTGCATCGCCGAGCTCGACCGTAGCCCCTAGCACTCGAGCGCCGTCGACTTCGCGCGCGTCGGCCGAAAGGTCAGCACTGTCGCCGGACATCAGCGAGCGCTTCAGCCGTTCGATCTCGCGCTGGGACTCCTTTTGCTGTTCGATGAGCCGTCCGACCCGATCGCGAAGCTGCTGCGTAGGCGCCTTGAGCAACGATGCAGTTCCAGTGAGCTCGGACTCCACCCGGCGCAGATGCTCGAGCGCGTTCAATCCGGTGGTCGCCTCGATACGGCGGACGCCAGCCGCAAGGCCGGTTTCGGACAGGACCTTGAACAGTCCGATGTCCCCAGTGCGGGTTGCATGGGTGCCTCCGCATAGCTCGAGCGAGGGACCGATGGTCAGCATGCGGACCACATCCCCGTACTTCTCCTCGAAGATCCCGATCGCGCCACGCTTCTTGGCCTCATCCATCGGCAGGGGCTCGGTGGTGATGGTGGTGTTCTCGAGTACCTGGGCGTTGACGAGGTTTTCGATCTGCTCGATCTGGGTTGCTTCGAGAGGACGGGTACCGCTGTAGTCGAATCGGAGGCGATCGGGTCCGACGAGCGAGCCTTTCTGGGTGGCGGTCTCGCCTACGACCTGGCGCAGGGCCCAGTGAAGAAGATGCGTTGCGCTGTGGTTGCGGCGAGTCGCGCTCCGAAGCTCGTGATCGACCCTGAGATCGGCCTCCGTGCCTCGCTTGAAGGAGCCCGACACGACCTTGCCGCGATGGATGATCAAGCCCTCGACCGGCTTCTGCGTGTCTTCGACTTCGAAGCGCGAGCCGTCGACCTCGATGACGCCCCGGTCACCCACCTGGCCACCTTGCTCAGGATAGAACGGTGTGGCGCGCGTGATGATCTCGCCGGAGGCCCCGGGTCCGAGCTCGTCGACCGAGTCGTCACCGGAAACGAGGGCAAGCACTTCGCTTCGAGCGCTCTCGCCGTCGTACCCGATAAACTCTACCGCTCCGATTTGCTGGGCGAGCGCGGGGTACACATCGGCGACCGCGTCACCACCGACCTTCGAGCCCTGGCTGCGCACGCGTGCTTGCGCGAGCTCGGCCTCGAAGCCTTCTTGATCGACCTCGAAGCCTTGCTCCTGGCCGATGACCTCTTGAAGGCCGATCGGAAATCCGTACGTGTCGTAGAGGCGAAACCCGACTTTGCCCGGCAGCGAGCGAACACCCGCCTGCTCGACCCATTCGTCATTGTCGGCGATCAGCTGAAGGCCGCGGTCCAAGGTTCGCCGGAAGCGCTCTTCTTCTTGGTGGGTGATCTCCTCGACAAGGGCGCGGCGCTCGGAGAGCTGAGGATAGACATCGCCCATGTTGTCGACGACGCGAAGCGCGCAGTGATGCAGGAATGGCTCCCCGATGCCGAGGCGGTGCCCGTGCCGAATCGCACGCCGCATCACGCGACGCAAGACATACGAACGCCCGTCTTTGTCGGGGAACACGCCCTCGGAGATCAGGAAGGCGGTGGTGCGCGCGTGGTCCGCGATGACCCTCATGCTGATGTCGTCCTCGGACTGACTCGATTGGTAGCGCTTCCCCGAAATCTCGGCGGCCAGGTCGACGACCGGACGTAGAAGATCGGTGTCGTAGTTGCTCAGGACCCCTTGTTTGACCACGGCGATGCGTTCGAGCCCGGCGCCGGTGTCGATCGAGGGGGCGGGCAGCGGTTCCATCTTGCCGTCCCCGTGGCGCTCGAACTGCATGAACACCAAGTTCCAGAGCTCGAACCAACCTCTGCCGTCCGCTGCTGGCTCTTCGCCAAAGGTGCGCGGATCGATGTCGTCGAGGCCGAGGCAGTAGTGAATCTCTGAGCACGGGCCGCAGGGGCCGGTGTCGCCCATCTGCCAGAAGTTCTCTTTGGCGCCGCAGCGGATGATGCGCTCGCTCGGAAAGCCTGTGACGTCTTTCCAAATCGCCGCGGCCTCGTCGTCGGCTGGCGCAAGCCCTTTTTCGCCTCCGAAGACGGTGACGACAATGCGCTCCGGATCCAGCGCGAGGGTGTCGATCAAGTAGTCCCACGCAAACTTGATCGCGTCGCGCTTGAAGTAGTCGCCGAACGAGAAGTTCCCGAGCATCTCGAAGAAGGTGTGGTGGCGCGCGGTAACCCCGACGTTCTCGAGGTCGTTGTGCTTCCCGCTGATACGAATGCTCTTCTGCGACGAGGTCGCACGCGAGTATGGCCGCTCTTCTTTGCCGGTGAAGACGTCTTTGAACTGCACCATGCCCGCATTGGCGAACATGAGAGTGGGGTCGTTGGGTGGGACCAGTGGGCCGGACGCAACCCTTTCATGCTCGCGCTCCGCAAAGAACCGAAGGAACGATTCCCGTATTTCCGACGACGAGGTCATTCGCCTCGATTGCTAGCGCTTGTGCAGCGCCGACGCAATGCCTGTGCTAGAGCTTTCGCTGTGCTGACGTGCCTCCGCGTCCGGAGCTTCGCCATCATCGAAGCGCTTGAAGTCGAGCTCGATGCGGGGCTCAACATCGTGACCGGTGAAACGGGAGCCGGGAAATCGATCCTGGTTGACGCGCTACAGCTGGTCCTCGGGGCCCGAGGGCGGCCCGAGGTGGTGCGCACCGATGCAGAAGCAGCGGAAGTCGAGGCGCTTTTCGACCTGAGTGATCAGCCTGCGGCCCTCGCTGCCCTTCATGACCAAGGCATCGACACCGACGGGGAGCTCTTGGTCCGCCGCGTCGTGAGCGCGAGCGGCCGAACTCGCGCCTACATCAATGGGCGGCTTACCACCCTCGCCCAGCTCAAAGAGCTCACCAAGGGCCTAGCCGACATCTCGTCACAGCACGAATACCACTCGCTTGCGGATCCCCGGCAACACCTGACGTATCTCGATGCCTTCGCGAGCCATGCGGCGCTTCTCGAAGAAGTGGCCCAGGCCCATCGAGCGCTCGTCGATGCGGCTGCCCGGCTCGAAGAAGTCGTGACCGAAGAGCGCGGCAGAGCAGACCGCGAGGATTTGCTGCGCTTCCAAGTCAACGAGATCGACACCCTGCGGGACGCGCTCGACAAGGAGGAGGAGCTCTCGATCGAGTGCGAGCGGCTTCGCCACGCGGAGAAGCTCGGGACGGCAGCAGGCGAGGCCGAGGCACAGCTCTATTCGGACGATGAGTCGATCTGTGGCGCGCTTTCGCGAGTCGCGTCGTCTGTGGAACACGCGTCGACTTTTGATCCGAGCCTCGACCCAATGGCCGCACAGGTCCGCGAGGCCCTGGTACAGCTCGAAGATGCGGCATCGGAGCTTGGAAGCTACGCGCGGGACCTTTCCTTTGATCCTGGCCGCCTGGCCGCGCTCGAAGATCAGCTCGATCGGCTTTCGCGAATCAAACGCAAGTACGGGGGAAACGGTGCGGAGATTCTCGCCTATCGTGACCAGGCCGCCGGAGAGCTCGATTCGCTCGAACGATACGAGGAGCGCCTCGATCGTCATCAGCGTGAGTACGACGAAGCTTTCGAAGAAGCTGCGCGTCTCGCCCTCGCGCTCCGGAGCAAACGACAAGGCGCAGCCGCCAAGCTGAGCAAAGCTATCAGCAAGGAGCTTTCTTCGCTCGGCATGGGAGAAGCCAAGATCACGGTCGAGCTTGCCGCGCTCGAAGGCGGCCCACGCGAGCTCCAAGTGCAAGGCGCTCGCCTTTCGCCGACGGGCATCGACCACGCCGAGCTTCTGATCGCCCCCAACCGTGGTGAAGACGCCAAGCCCCTGCGCAAGATCGCAAGCGGGGGCGAGCTCTCGCGCGCAATGCTGGCGATCAAGCGCGTGCTAGCCGGGTTGGGCCCAGCAAGTCTCTACGTGTTCGACGAGGTAGACGCAGGCGTCGGCGGCGCAGTCGCCGAGGTGATCGGCCGCAAGATTCACGAAGTGGCCCAACACAGCCAGGTCCTGTGCATCACCCACCTGCCCCAAATCTCCGCATACGCCGACGCCCACTACCGCGTACACAAAGAGGTCGTCGGGCAACGTACGAAGAGCGACATCCGCTTGCTGTCCGACAAGGAACGCCTCGAAGAAATCGCCCGCATGCTAGGCGGCGTCACGGTCACCGACCAAGCCAGAGCCGCCGCCCAAGCCCTCCTCCAAAGCGCCACCACCTAAGGGGACACGCTCCCCCTCCGAAACCCGCCTTTTTACGGCAAGTTGCAGACCACACCGCGAAAACTCGGGCACAGCCTTGGGTAGAGCTGATGTCGAGCGTCTGCGGGTCCACGTTTTCGCGGTGTGGGTCGGAAGCACCCGTAATGACGTGGTTTGCGGAGGGGGAGCGTGTCCCCTACTGACGCTGCTTGGGGCCCACCAGGGTTCGAAGCGTTCCCTCGACCACCACGTCTCCGCTCTCATCCTTGAGCGTCACCTTGATCTGGTATTCCTGCTTGGCGCTCGAGTCGATTTGGGGAGTGCGGCATTCGCCGGTGATGGTTCCGCGGGCCTTCTTGATGTAGTCGAGGCCCATGCCGGCGACGATGAAGCGGGCGTCGTCAGGGAGTGAGTAGCCGAGTGCGAGGTTACCGGTGAGCTCGACCAAGTTGGCGAGGGCCACCGCGTGAATGCACGACAGGTGATTTCGAACCGCGCGCCGGTCGGCCAGAGTGACGCGCGAGTAACCGTCGCCAAGCTCCTGCACCATCGCGCCCATCGTCCCGGTGTAAGGCGCCAATCGCCCAACCATCCGGCTGTACAACAGCTTCCCTCCCGGAATTCGCTCCAACCGATTCCACACATCCCGAATGAAATTCGTCTTGGATTCCGTGGTTAGCGCTTCAGCTCTCAAAAACGTCGTAACCGCCATGCCGGCAACCGTAACACACCAGGCCCGAGGGCATATTCACCGGTACAACCTCTCCTTCATTTCATCCCCCTGCCTGGCACTCAAGGTCTCACCAACCTGGGGCTGCCAGGCAGGGACTTTTAATTACACCGCCCGGGGGGAGTTGCCGGACTTGGGACCTGGTTCGGTTTTGTTACATCCAACCCGCCCACCCCCACCCGTAATCCTCCCTGCCGCGCCCTGCGCTTCGCTTGGGCTTGGCGGCGCATTCGCGCCGGGCTTCGCCCTGCGGGCTCGCACTACCGTGCATGTCTTGCGGGCGGGTACTTGTTGCTCACATTGCGCGCTCGGTGCCATTACGCCCACTTCACCGGGGCGGCTGATGTCAGCAGGCGGGAGCGCGAGCCCGCAGGGCGAAGCCCGGCGCGAAGCGCCGCCAAGGCGGAGCGCAGCGACCGCCGCGGCAGGGAGGATTACGGGTGGGGGTGGGCGGGCGGTGTAATTAAACCTTAGGCGCTAATCAGATC
>Ga0209567_10000787_pt1 | contig 17139 bp, 14 predicted proteins | sample COG_12_FD_184756 | JGI IMG/M metagenome (GOLD analysis project Ga0209567, IMG submission 184756) | Pelagic marine sediment microbial communities from the LTER site Helgoland, North Sea, for post-phytoplankton bloom and carbon turnover... | ecosystem: Environmental > Aquatic > Marine > Neritic...
CTTGCAGCCTACCTGTATGTGGGCAAGAGCACCGTAAGCCGACTCGTTGAGGGAATGGTCCAGAAGGAGCTTGTGTTAAGGCAACCACACCCCGACGACCGGCGATCACTCCTCGTCACGCTGACCGAGGTCGGCAGTCGCGTTCACTACAGGATTTTGGAGGAGTACCTGGAGCGGGAGCGGGAGCTACTCGCCGAATTCGCCCCAGAGGTTAGGCCGGATTTGATCGCGTTCATTCGTCGTCTTGCCGCTACCGCGACAAAGAATGCCACGACCGGGCCGTCCGATTGCGGATGACGTAGCAGCGGGTGTCTACAAAGCTGTCATTAGGTGAGTTACTAAATACGCCCGAAGGGATTCGAATCCCCAACCTCCTGATCCGTAGTCAGGTGCTGTAGGCCCCGTTTCGGGGACTACTCAGGGGGGCTCACTTTGACATCCCTGTGCCCCACTTTGACCGAGTCGGGCTGTGGATCCAGGCCGGCCGGTTGTTCGGCGACTGGCTTGGGCTGTCTCATGCCTGCTCTTGCCGGTCGTATCTCCTCCAGCCAGGCCTCGAGGCGAGCTGGTGTGCCCAGTTCCGACCACCCCGCGCCGGCCACAGAGACTACTGCCATCTGAACATCGCTGTGCTCCAGTACATCCCTCGAGAAATCAATGGTCGTAAGACTGGGGTAGACTGCCGCCAACGCCTTGGCGAGACGGTGGCAATCGTCCGCACTCCCGGATACGGCCGCTCGCACGGCATCTGCAGTGTGTGGGAAGTGCTCCCGGATTACTCGCATGAGATACCGGCCGTGGGCGGCGAAGATGAGTGTATTCCATAGCGCTCCGCGCCCGACGAGCGCTTTGGCGCTCTCCCTCGATGGTTTCTCCACAAAGGAGACCGCCGGCTGCGGGCCGCTACCGCCCTTTCGGAGAGGGACGATGTATCCGAAGTCGCTCGTTGGAGACTCTGGCTCTATGCCGACGAATACGAGGCTGCCGGGATCCTCATAGCTGAACTCCAGGGCCGTCCGGACGGCTCCTGCCAGCAGGTCCTCGTGGCGAAACCAGTGATCGGCCGGCAGGAACACGAGGTGTGCGCCCGGATCGCGGCTCAGCACCCGGCAGAGGGGAAGCAACACACCGACAGCCGTCCCGCGCGCCAGGGGCTGGACCACAATCTTATCACGGTGGAGAACTCCATCCAGCTGCGGCTCCCACCACTTGCGATGCTGACTCGAAACCACGGCCAGCACGTGCCCCGGGTCTACGCAGTTCTCAGCGCGCGCGACGGCCGCCTGCAGAAGGGTCCGCTCACCGTCAATCGCCCAATACTGCTTCGGCACGTGGTGTCCGGTATTGTCGACCGTGCACCCACGCAAGCGCGATCCTCCCCCTCCCGCCAGCACGACAGCCCACGGCTTCCTCCACACGTGGCTTCCACCCGCACTCATAATCATGACAACCCCTCAGACCACGACGACGACTCCACCAGGACTGAACACCGGGGGGGTTGTACGCAAGCTAACCGCCGGCAGGGCGGAGGCAATAGATCGCAGGACACGACGATTCGGCTCGACTCCGTGCAACCACCGCCCCTGTCCGCGCTTGGCTCAGAAGCCTACCGAGAAGGCGAGCGCCACGCCGCCGCTTGTCGGAAAGATCCGCACGTGGAGCCGGTCCAGGTGGATTGGCTCCCATTGGTCGCTCCGGCTCAGCGTGCCGATGAGAGCGCCAACGCCGGCCCCGAGGAGCCCGAAGGTTACCGTGGATATTGGGATGATCCCTGCCTCGCCCCAGTACCAGCACCCATCCCAATCCCAGGGATCAGCATTGCAATCGTATGACGCAGCGGCGATCCCCGCGGCGAGGCCGAAACCGCCACCGATCAAACCACCGAGAAGCGCACCTTTGCCGGCATTCGACCTGGTGCCCCGATTCACCTCCAGGCTGCTAATCGAGTCGACCGGGAGATCCACCACCTCCCACTTCCTGACCGTCGGCTGCCAGCGATTCACAGTCAGAGTATCGGGGCTCCGGGTTATGACTTCACCGACGAGCAGCGTCCCGCCGTACTCCGCTACGGTGACTCGAATACGGTCACCTTCTCGGATGACACCTGCCTCTTGCGCGGCAAGACTGGCCGGCCGTGCGGCCCAGGCAGAAAGGAGCGCGAGCAGGAAGAATGCTTTGTTCATAAGGACCTCCCGTGACCTTCGAAATATCAGTTCTTTGCGACGCGAGCGCCGCAAGGCGGCGGCAGCTCCTGGGCTCCTCGCTCCACCGCTCGTATGGCCTGTTGGATTTCTTCGGTACTCGTTCCGGGGTGCCGCTCGAGGAATTCAAGGATCGCCACCCGGATGTCCTCGCTCAGCTCCTGCACCGGCAGCGAAGCTCCTGCAGACGTCGGTGCATTGCTTACCATGTCACCTATCTCCCATCGGGCCCGACCCGAGCCGGGCCCGATTACACGCGCCGCTAGTTCGAGCGCAAGACGATATTCCCATCGGACGTTGACAGCGTGAGACTCGGCCCCCCACTGCCCAGGATCCCGAGCATTTGTCGGAACGAGCCCTGGGCGGTGATCCTGAGCGGGAAGTCGGTGGAGATCGACCCCCAGGCGATTGCCGATACACGAGCGTTCGTGCTGCTCGGAATCCGGACCGCCACGTTCCCGTCCATCGAGCTGAACAACAGGTCCCGGTCCCAGGTCGCCCGGCCGATCGAGGCGGTAACGTCCCCCTTCATGGTCGTCCCAACCGCCAGTCCCGATGTCGAGATGTCTATGTCTCCGGCGAGCGTGCTGGCGAAAACGTCGCCGTCGAGGCCGTCGGCCGTGACGTCTCCGCCCATCGTCCTGCCAGCGAAGTCCGACCCGACCGGTACCAGGACGTCGAAAGACACGTCAACGTCGTTTTCCCGGGAGGAAAGGTGGCCCTGAAGGAAGCCCGGCAAGCACTGGTTCGCCGGCTGGCCCGGAACGTCAGGATAGACGGCGCAGATAGTCACCCCGTCCTGGTGCTGTACCACTTCGATTCTCACCGACGACGGATCGTCTCGCTCGCCCCTCTTTTGGGCGGACACGACGACCGTGTTGCCCAGCACCGGCGAAGCGCTGATGTCTCCGCCGATGCCCTTGATCTCGACCGTGCCTCCCGGCGCGATCTGCCCGCTCCATTCGAAGCTCTCGGTTCCGTCCGGACCATTGTCTCCATCCGGACCGGTGGAATCACTGCACGCCGCCACCAGGGCGGCGAGCGCCAGGAGCATGAGAACATGTCGTGAGTGAAACACCTTGTTGCCTCCTCTTCATCGGTGTCGACCGCGCTCCGTAGGGCGGCCTACGCCTTGGTTTGCCCGCCGCTGTGCCCGCGGCTACGTTTTGAGCGGACCGTATCAGGGACGCGTCTCGCCGCCGTCCGGTCGCGTGTCATATCGCAGGTTATGCCTCATGAGCCTTCAGTTGGCTTCGCCGTGATCACGTTTCGGGCTTTCGGCACGCCCGAGATGCAGGGACCCGACGGAACCACGCTGCAGTCCATCCTCACGCGACCCAAGCTTCTCGGCCTTCTCTCAGTCCTGGCAGCGAGTTCTCTGCGCGGCTTCTACCGCAGAGACACTCTTCTCGGGTTCTTCTGGGGAGAGACCGACGAGAAACGAGGACGCCGAGCGTTGCGACAGTCGCTCTACTACCTCAGGCAGTCTCTCGGTGAGGGTGTCCTGGTGGGTCGAGGCGAGGAGGAAATCGGACTCGATCGGGAGCAGTTCTGGTGCGACGTCGGAGCCTTCGAGGACGCGTTGGCGCAGGGCAGCGCGGAGAAGGCTCTCGAGCTCTATCGAGGAGACCTGCTATCCGGCTTCTTCGTCTCCGGCGCACCGGAATTCGTGCGGTGGCTAGAAGAACGACGGGAAGAACTGCGCCGGCGAGCATGCACCGCAGCCTGGGACCTGGCCGATCAGGCCGGGCGGGAGGGGAACGCTGCGGCGGCGGGGCGCTGGGCTCACCGCGCCGCGAGTCTGGCTCCGTTCGACGAAGGTCTCGTGGTTCGAGCCATCACGCTCCTGGATGCGGTGGGCGATCGATCCGGGGCCGTGCGACTCTTCGAGGCGTTTGCTGGCCGACTCGAGGAGGAACTTGAACTACAGCCTTCCCCGGAGACGCGGGCCCTCGTTGAGCAGATCCGCGCGCGAACGGAGCTCAAGAGTGAGCGAAGCGGTATCGCGTCCGCAGTCTCGGCCGACCCTGTCGAAGGCGAGGCGGCCGAGCCTCTGACACAGGTAGCCGCCCCGAAATCGGCCTCCTCCGAACCAGTCTCGACCGTCCCTCCGGTACGGAAGAAGCCGCGCGGCCGGGACTTTCGACTCGGCGCTCTGGTCGGAGCCGGCTTCATCATCGTAATCGGCCTCGCGTGGGCGTTCCGTTCCGAGAGCCCTCAACTGGACCCCAGGCGGGTGGTCGTTGCCGTGTTCGACAACCAGACGGGGGCGCCCGATCTCGATCCGCTGGGACGCATGACTGCGGATTGGATCACCCAGGGGCTCGTCGAGTCGGGGTTGGTCGACGTCGTGCCAAGCACGATCGGTCTGGTGCCCCGAGCCGACTTCACCGACCCGGAGCTGCCCCCCGGGGGCACGACCGCACTCGCCGAGGCGACCGGAGCCGGGACGATCGTCGCCGGAGCCTACTATCGTCGGGGCGATTCGGTAGAGCTTCAGGCCCAGGTCATCGATGCGCGAGACGGACGGCTGCTGAGCGCCGTGGCTCCAGTGAGCGGGGCTGTCGACGATCCCGGTGCCGCGGTCGATTCGCTCCGACGCAGCGTGGCGCGAACTCTCGCGGTGCTTCTGGAGCCCAGCCTTCGCCAGTCGGCCGCCGCCGCGCACCCGCCATCGCTGGAAGCTTACCGCCACTACCTGGAGGGCCTGCGCAGGTTCGAGCGTTCGAACGACATGCGTGGGGCGTTGACGAACTTCTATCGAGCGGTCGAGCTGGATTCGACCTTCATAGCTCCTCGCTTCTACATCGTCTTCGCCCACGGCAACCTGGGTGAACCGGTGCAGGCCGATTCGAACGCGCAGTTGCTCGTCGCTCAGCGTCCTCTTCTCACCGAATACCAGAGGAACACCCTCGACTGGCAGCTCGCGAGCCTGCACGGGGACCAGATGGCAGGCCTCGAGGCGGCGCGCGCCAGGGGTGGAATCGACGTAGGAGTGCAGGCGCTTAAGGTCAACCGTCCGCAAGAGACTGTCGACGTCCTCGCCGAGCACGAGGCCGTGCACGATTACTATTTCCACTGGCTCACGCTGACGGAGGCCTACCACATGCTCGGCGACTTCCAGCGTGAGCTCGAGGAAGTGCGACGCCTTCGCGAGTCGCATCCGGATCGGCTTCGGGCGCTGGACGCGGAGCTGAGACCCCTGGCGGCTCTCGGTCGGATCGGAGAAGTCGAGCCGCGACTCGAGGAGAGCCTGCTCCTGCCACCCGAAGAAGGCATTACGCCGGCCGGAGTGATGGGAGGCGCAGCGGCGGAGCTGCGTGCGCATGGTTATCTGCAGGCGTCCTTCGCCGTCGCCGACCGCGCCATCGAGTGGTTTCTGTCCCGTCCCGCGGCAGAAGCTGACGGATGGTGGTACGGTTACGGGCTCGCCCTGGCCTACTATCAAAGGGAGCGCTGGCAGGAGGCTCGCGTGCTATTCGAGCGGCTGGCTTCAGAGACACCGAACGATATCAATGTGCGCGGATTCCTGGGCGTCCTGGCGGCCCGGCGTGGTGACTCCGAAGCTGCACTCAGCATCGGCGAGGGGCTGGAGGGGCTGGCTCCGAGGAACTTCGGGCGGGATTCGTATTGGCAGGCGTGTATCGCATCGCTGCTCGGTGATCGCGAGCGCGCAATGGTTCTCTTACGAGAAGCCTACGCCCGGGGACGGCCGTTCGCGGTCAACCTGCACACGGACATGGACCTGGAGCCGCTGCACGACCTTCCGGCGTTCCAGCAGTTCATCCGGCCCAAGGGGTAGAAGGCAACACCGACGTACCTCGCTCGCCATCCTCAGGACTTCGCAGAATAGCCGATCGAAGGCTAAGCCCTGACACTGCCGTTCCGGACCTCACTGAGGCTGCTCCCCACCTCCGCCATCACGTCCGCAGAGACCCGTCACGCCAGAGATGACGCGCCGGCAGACAGTAGCGAGACGCCTATTCCTTAGCATGTCAGCGGAAGGCAGGGTCGGCCCGTTATGGGCTCCGCCACTGAGTCATTCGAACCGGGCCGGGAAAGACGGCCGAACCTGAGGGGGATACGATGAAGCGAACGCACAAGATCTCACCGGCACGGAGACCGCGAAGTATCCGGTGTTTCTTGCTGACGGCCTCGATCGCGGGCCTTTGCCTCGGAGTCACGGCATGCAGCAGCAACACTCCGGCGGAGCCGACAGGAATGGTGGACGGCGGCTCGTGGTACGTGACCGGGTTTCGCTGGCCTCACGATGGAAACCCCTATGAGAGTGCGAACTTCGAGGTCTTCAGCGACGCCGCCAGCGAGCAGGCCCGACGATCGCTCGCGCAGATTGGAGAAAACGTGTTGGCGGACCTGGTCGGTCAGTTCGATGCGACCGGTCAGGAGCTCTTCCAGTTTCCGGCCGGCCAGGAGAAGATCCACATGTACGCCTACAAGAACCGTTTCCCTCAGCAATGGGGAGGCTGGGCCTACTACGGCGGCTTGCTGATCTATTCCCTGGATCACGAGGAGCGTGGGCTGGCCGGCCACACGGCCCTGGACATGTATGTGCCCGTCGTGAGGCACGAGGTCATGCATGTGATGGAATCGCTGATGAAGGCAAGCAACAACCCTGAAACAGTGGACGTGTGGCTCACCGAAGGGATCGCCGAGCACGTCTCGGGCGGAACCGCGGGGGGCAGCATTACGGATGAAGCCAGGCTGAATGAGCTGGTGGCTGCCTTCAGCGGCCTCAATCCCATTACGATGCACCGTTACACGGACTATCCCGATGAAACGGGGATCGGCTACGAGTACCTCTACCCGATGTTCCAGCTGGCCGCGGAGTATCTGCTCGATGCCAGAGGTTTCGGGGCCACGCTGGGAGACTTGCGAGACCTGTATCTCGACGTCAGAGGCGGGACGCTGTTCGCCGAAGCCTTCGAGAACCGATTCGGAGTCAGCGTGGCCGACTATGAGGCGCAGTTCTTTGGCCTCGTAAGGGACTACCTGGACTAGCGACGATGAGGTCGATGTAGGGTACCATCAGCAGGTGCTGGAGGTCCTGCGCATGAATAGGCCCCGACTGCGTACCGTGCTCCTGGCAGTTGTTGCCACGGGTGTGACAGGTGCAGCTCTCGTGTACGTCGTCTACCGTCCCTGGGCGCTGAACTGGGGCGCAAGCCGGGAAGAAGTCGCGCGCGTGATGCCCGGGGACCTCATCGTGTCCTATCCGACGTTCGTAGCCACGCGCGCCGTTACGATTGATGCCGCACCGGCGGAAATCTGGCCGTGGATCGTGCAGATGGGCTTCGGGAAGGCCGGGTTCTACAGCTACGACCGGCTGGACAACGATGGTATCCCGAGTGCTGACTACATCATCTCCGAGTACCAGCGACTGGAGATCGGAGATTCCGTACCGCTGACCGCCCGCGCCTCTATGACGGTCACAATCATGGAGCTTGAGAGCTCGATGCTTTGGGAGTACCCGGACGGCGACATCAAGACCGTATTCACCTGGGTATGGGGGCTCTATCCTCTGGACGCAAGGCGAACGCGCCTCGTTACGAGATTGCGCTATCGTCCCGAGGACGTTCGCTCGTGGGTGATGCTGAACCTCTTCGAGATAGTGATGATGCGGAAGTGCATGCTGGGAATTAAGCACAGGGCTGAGACCGCCATCGGCCAGAGCGCAGGACCACCCCTGAAATGACCTCAGGGATGTCGTCCTGCAGGAAGAAGAATACGCCCGAAGGGATTCGAACCCCTAACCTCCTGATCCGTAGTCAGGTGCTCTATCCAGTTGAGCTACGGGCGCTTGTTTGAAACGCAGCATCGCGCGCGCGACCCGCGCTCGTGCCGCGCCGTTCAACGTCAGGCATGCCCAGGAGAGGATTCGAACCTCCACGCCCCAAAGGGCACTAGCCCCTCAAGCTAGCGCGTCTGCCAATTCCGCCACCTGGGCAAGTGCTCGGGGGGGGAGTCGAACCCCCACGGGATATTATTCCCACAGGGTCCTGAACCCTGCGCGTCTGCCAATTCCGCCACCCGAGCGTCCGGCTTCTCGAATCCACGGCCCGAGCGGGCCCGGCGATCGCCTCCGGAATCCTGAGAAGACTTACCCCCCGCGTTGCGGCCCGGTCCGGTCTCATCGACCTTGAACGGGAACCCCGCCTGCGAAGGGCGGGGTAATCTAACGGGGAAGCCCCTGCGCGCAAGCGACGCCGTACCCTCCCGGGAGAGGCGTATGAATACCGGCCCGATCGCATTGATCCTCGCGTCCCTGGCGGCCTCGATCGGCACATCGGAACTGCCCGCCCAACAGGACGTCTCGATGTCCATCGATGCCTTCAACGGCGTCGCGTGGGGTTCTTCAGAAACAATCATTCGGGCTAGATTTGGCGAACCAGCCGTCGTTGACTCTCTCGACAACGGAATCGTGGTGCTGGCCTACCGTGTGGACTTGCTCGGTGAGCCCTCCGTGGCCTACTACGCACTGCTCGGTGAGGAAGGCCTGGTCAAGGGTCAGTACATAGTGAAACTGCAGCTGGAGGAAGGGGACTGCGAAGGGCAGTACCGGGTGTATCGAGACTACGTAACCCTGACGTATCCGCTCATTCCCCCGGTGGAGAACTACGACTACCCGTTCACCGAGGATTTCTGCACCGCGCTCCAGAACGATCGTGGCACCTGGGCCAACCAGTGGACGGACCCCAAGAACGGGGCGGTGGCCACGGTCATCGTGCAGGAAGGCACCGACGAGGTGAAACTGATCTACGAATCCGCGACGTTCCTGAACTGGATCGAGCCGCAGCCCTCGCCAGGCGGCTAGTGTTCTCCGACGGACGCTTCCGGAACCATGTAGCGCGCACAGCCTGAAAGATCTTCCCCGTCGATCACCACCAGGGCCCGCATCGGATGGACGATGTCCGCCATGGTGTCCTGGCAGTCCCCAGCCGTGATCCTGACTTCGATCTCATGCTCATCCGAGCTGTCACGCAGCGGGCCCAAGACGAGGACGGAGTCCCCCTCCGTGACGTCTGATGCCACGGACGGAAACGAGATGTCCGCTTCCCCCATCCGCCCGTAGACGATCGAGTCCCCAACCGGGATCGTTACGTTCCAGAACGGTTCGTTCCCGAAAGCCCGGATCGTAGGCCACTCGAAGGACATGGTGCAGGCCAGCCCCAGCACGATCGTGACCGCAACGGCGAGACTCCATTGCATGATACCCTCCTGTGAACCACCGGCCGGGCGGACCTCACCGATCGTGTGTGAACGATGGGCCACCAAGTTATGTTGCCCCGGTCGATGAGCGCACGAGACCACCGATACGCCGGTCACACACCCGCGGAGACTCTTTGACGCCACCCTCGTGGTATCGTCCGGGCACGAAGGCGCGAACACCGCGCGCGAATCGGCTCAACCGGCATCTTCGGCATCCCCTCCTGGTCGTGGTGTTCCTCGCAGCCTCGGCTGCGTCGCTGAGAGGCCAGGAAGAGCCGGCGACACCTCCTGACACCATCCCCCCGGTGGTGGACTCCATCGCTGTCGTCACGCAGAACGTGTTTACTGACGAGGAGGCCGAGAGGACGGGCATCTTCCGGTTCGCCAACAAGCTCCGATTCAAGACGCGGCACTGGGTCGTCGAACGGGAACTGCTGCTGAGCGCAGGTGAACCCTTCGATTCGAGTCTGGCAGAGGAAACCGAGCGGAATCTGCGCAGTCTCAGAATTTTCGCCGAAGCAAGCGTGGACACGGCCACCGTGGACGGAAGACTTCTGGCTACGGTGCGAACCCGAGACGCGTGGAGCACTCAGCCGCTCTTCGAACTCAGCTTTGCCACGGATGGGACGATCACCGGACGGCTTGGCCTGACCGAGACCAACGTGTTTGGAACGGGCAACTACGCTCATATCGCCTACCGCAAGGACGTCGATCGAGATGGGATGGAATTGTCTGGCGAGCTGCGTCGACTTGCCGGCACGCAATTGAACGTGGGCGGGCAGTACTTCAACCTGTCGGACGGCAACTTCGGCAACTGGTTCGTAGGCGACCCATGGCGCTCCTTCAACGACAAGCGCTCGATCGTTTTCTCAGGCGACGCGGCCGACAGGCAGGCCATTCAGTACCGGAACGAATCCAGCTCCGTGCGTGATACCACGCGCTACTGGCACACGAACTATGCGCATCGCGGGGTCTACGGATTCGCCACCAACGCAACCCCCCGATACTTCACGCGTTTCGGCATCATCGGCGAGCTGCGCAATCAGAAGTACGTGCTGGTGCAGGACACGTCGGAAATGGTCCCCGATACGGTCCGCGCCTTTCTGGGAGTATTCGGCCAGTACCGCCGCTCCGAGTTCAGGGTCCTCCGATTCATGAACGGGTTCGCCGAGGAGGATATCGACCTGAGCGCAACGGTGTCGCTCGGGCTGAATCTCGCGCCGGAGTCCTTCGGGTATGAGAGCTTCGGGATTGGGCCGTCCATGGTATTGCAGGCTGGCGGATCCCTGGGGGAGGGGTTCGTTCACGGCAGGCTGTTGGCCAACGGTCTGTTCAACGCAGCCGGCCTCGATTCGGGCAGAGTCAACCTCGCCGTCACCATCGGCCAGAAGCTGGCCCGAAAGCATGCCACGGTGCTCCACGCGCGCGCCGGGATGATGGAGAACCCAAGGCCTGGCGGTGAGTTCGACCTCGGGTTCGACTTTCCGCCTCGAAGCTGGGAACCGCATTCGTTCGTGGGCACCCGATCTATCTGGGGAACCCTGGAGCACAGGTGGTGGGCGCTCAACAACGTGCTCAATCTGTTCGGGGTGGGATTCGTTGGATTCGTGGACTACGGAGGGGCCTGGTACGCGGACCAATCCCCGAGGTGGGGCGGGGCCGCCGGAATCGGGATACGGACGGGTTCCTCCCGTGGCTCAGCATCGGATACGGGTCGTATCGACCTTGGCTACCGCTTCGGTCGGGACGTGACCGGGAGCCGGTGGGTGATCAGCTTCGGGTCCGGCTGGGCGTTCCCCTGAAGGCCGCGCCGCACGCGGCGAAGCCCCCGGTCGCAGGCGGCGGTCCTACAGCATGTTCTTTATCCAGCGGCTCGTCTTCCACTTGAAACCCTCGTAGCGGGGCAGGTACTGGTTCAACACGTCCACGTCGTCGATCCAGCGAGCCGCCCCCGCGAGCATGATCGCATCCAGGAAGCCGTGAATCGCGGCCTTTCCCGAGATCAGGAGTCCGACCTCGCCGTCCATGAGCATCGACCGGTAGTCCATGTTGGACGAACCGACCAGGTGGTAGAACACAGTTGTTTCCCGTTGCTCTTCCGTGGCCAGTTCCCGCGTGGACTCGAACAGTCTCCAGAAGTCCTCCCTCACCGCCCTGTTCAGCTCCTCCACGTCCCTGTAGTCGTCTACCGAGCGCTCCGACTGCACGTCGAGGGCCCGTTGCTGCATGTATTCGAAGACGAACGGCCTCCATTCCGGTGACTCTATCAGGAGCTGGAGGATCCCGGCCGAGACGATCAGGTTCGTCTTCATGTGGAGCTTCGGCCGGCGCACTTCGACATCCTCGATCACGTATTCGAGGTCGAAATCCGGGAATTGCTCTTCCGGGTTCGCAAACATCGGTATCCAGTCGGCTGGAATCTCGAACGTCTCCCTCAGCCACGGGACCTTGAGACCCTCCGCCGCGGCGTTCACTCGGGCCGGAATGTTGGCCACATCGATGTCCGTATCGTAGAGCCCGGTCCGCAACTGCCCGTTCACGGCGGCGATCTCGTCGGCCATCTCGTGCTGGATGATAATCAGACGCTCGAACAACTCGTTGGCGCGGGACAGGGTCATGAACGCCTGGCCCGGTGCGTTCCGCTGGGAGGGATGAATGATCAACACGCGCCCGCCCCTCAGGCATGTGCCGACCAGCATCGACGCCCACAGAGGCGCGTGCCAAAGCGAGTCCGGAAGGATCATCACCGTACCCGGCGGTGACAGCGTGAACAGCACCGCTCTCGCCACGTTGATGGGTTTGGGCAGATAGCCGGTCTCGTTGTGCAGCTCCATCGCACGGGCGCCATCCCGATACTCGGTCCTGAATTCCGCCACGATCTCCCAATAGTCGTCGGCCAGGGGCTTCGCTTGCAGGGGGACCGGGATCTCCTCCGGCCTGAACCCCTGGTTCAGCAGTAGTTCACGCGCGGCATTCTTCATATCGAGCGCGGCCGGCCCCTGGAGCAAAATCGCCCGGTCCTCCCAGGTCGGCCCCATGTAGTGCTCGCCGATGCCCATGCCGCTGTACATCGCCCTGCCCCGGTACGGATCATCCTCCGTGATGTCGTAGAACGAGATCTTCCGGTGGTCTCTCATCACATTGTCCGGCCACGAAACCACCGGGAATGGTTCGCTCGCCCAGTACGTGGGATCAGCCGGGTTCGTGATGCTGGCGTGCACCTTGATGCGGTTTCGAAGCCAGTCCTCCCCGTACTGGCTGGCCTCGGCCTGCAACAGCCTGGATTCAGCCACGGCCTCCCTCAGCGCGGCCTGGCTCACGGCCAGGCTGTCTGCCATCCACTCGTAGCCCTCGGGAAAATCGTACTCGTAGTGCATCGGGTCTTCGAGGTAGCTGATCCACCGACGCGCCTTGTTGATCTCGTAGTAGTGCTGGTCCATGAAGATCATGTAGGTGGGCAGCTTGCCCGCCTCGTCGTATTCCCGGACCCGCTTGGTCAGCGTCTTGATGTACAGGTTGACATGGAACTGGCTCACCCGGTCAGGCTCACCCGTACCCGTGATTCCGCGAATGTCGTGAATCCACAGGACGTGGTAGTCCTCGGCCCTTTCAAGCGCGTTTGCGAGTTCGAACTGAAACTGGGCATTGATGACATACCATACCCCGTTACCGTCAAGGAACTCGCGGCCTACCGCCCGCTCGATGATGGCATCCAGCTCGGCATTCGAGTCATGCTCTTCGGGTAGGAGACCGTACTGGAGCGGTAGCCACACCAGGCGTTCGTCGTGCCAGACCTTCTTGTTGTAGGCCCGTACCTCCTCGACTCCGTTAAGCAGCCGCTGGAACACGTAGCGCACCGCAGCTAGGCGCTCGTCTGAAGCGCCACGGCCGGAGTGAATGACCCAGCGGCTGAACGCCCCGGCGGCCCGTGCGGAAAACTCGCGCGTGGAGTCATTCGTCTTCTTGATGCCGAGAAGGCGGTTGTACGGGAACAGCACATGGTCGAGCAGTATCTGTCTCGCCTGCGCCGCGATTTCCTCTCCTTCCGGCGTGCTCGTGCCGAAGGGAATCGGGTTCCCCGACGCAGCGATGGAGAAGGCCCGCGCCAACTCGGCGTGAAACGCCTGGATCTCGGCCTCGGCGTTGTGGCTTCCCCCGAGCATCGGGTCCGGACTTCGCAGGCGGTCCCGCATCTCTTCGATATCCGCCGTGAAGTTCGCGGTTGCCTGGTCACGCGTGCGCCCCCGTTGATCGACGCCAGGGGTCACGAACCGGTTGATCCACCAGCCGGTTTCCTCGACGTTATCGAGGGCCTCCAGGAGGGCCGGGCTCGGGTTGTCGAACGGAAGGGGCTCCGGGCGAACTTGCTTCATCTTGACCGATATCGTCTTCGGGCGGGTCTTTCCCCTCCACGGCTGGTTGATCGGGAGCTTCACGCCGACGTTGAACGAGTTGCCCCGGGCCGGCAGCCAGTCGATCGTGAGCAGCCCTCCGCGTCCGAGCAGGCCGCCCCGGCGCACGGGCCCGGCGAAACGGAGGAGGAAGGGCAGGTCTCCGTCCCTGAAGTTCCAATCCACACCGAACCCCAATCGCAGAAACGGTATGCTGGCGAGGGCCCGGAGGCCGCCGTCGATTCTGCTGCCCTGGACCCCCCCGTAGAGTTCTCCTCCCAGCACCAGTCCCCCGACCACCGGGTTCATCAGGTCCTTGTCCATACCGATGTCGACGTACGCCGTCATGTCCGAGGCGTCACCGGGGTAGTAGCTGCCAAGGGAGCCTCCGGCGTACGGCTTCCAGAGCGGGGGCTGCCCAATGGAGATGATCTCTCCACCCTCTTCGGGTGGGAGAACGACCTGCGCGTCGCTGCGCGCTGCGGTCGCGGCGAAGATCAGGGCAAACGCGATACTGAGAAGGCGTTGTCTCATCGTTATCTCTCAGGGGCTGGGTCGGGCTGGAATTGTCGCCATATTCAGTGTATCGCGCAACGTGAACGCGTTGCCGGGTGAGGCCTGGCGTAGCAACGTATGCGAAGGCGCGTGCAGGTCCTCGCTTAGCCCACACGGGAGGTAGCCCTGAGCCGACGGGTCGGTCCCACTCTGGCCCCCTGGAGCCTCTTTCGTTCTCTGCCCGCCGTACTCGTGGTCTCAGTCGGCCTGGGGCCGGGGACGAGTAGGTCCGTAACGGCGCAGGAGGTCGATGGCTCGGAGGGAGCGACAGTCGCCGGGGCCGCTCTCGGAATCTACGCGGGGGCGGCGCTCGGCGGACTGGCATCGCTGATCCCGTGCAATCAAACCCGGGCAGGCATTTCCTGCGTGCGCACGGTAGCCGTCCTGGGCGCGGGGGTAGGTCTCGCTTCAGGCCTGACGCTCGGGAGAGAGGATTCGGACGCGGTCTGGAACGCTTACCGGCGGGCCGGGATCGGTTTCGTGGCCGGTTCTGCGGCGGTACTCGCGCTCAAGCCCTTCGTGGACCGATGGAGCTGGGCCGATGTGGCCGCCGGTGGGGTCATCGGCTCATCTATCGGGGCGGGGGGTTCCGGGGCGTGGATCGGACTCGTCCTCGGCATGGGTGTCGGCGTCGGTCTGTGGCAGCTCGTTCCATCGATGGAGATGCCGGATGCGATCGGTGTTGGCCTGATCGGAATGGCACTGGGCGGTTTTACTTCCTGGGTCATCCGGGCCGTGGATGGGGGAAATTCTCCCCCCTCGGACCTTCCCGTGCTGCAGTTTGACGTGGCGGTCCCATGGTAGGCCTTCACCGAGCTTTGCTCGCAGGCCCGTCGCGCTGGTTGGCGCCCGCCCTGGGCGCCGCAGTCATCGCTGGCTGCAGTGTCTCGCACAGCATGCAGCCCGTGGGCCCCGTCTCCGACGAGTATTCATGCGATGCTCGCCACGCGGGGCAAGGAGCCTCCGTGCGCTGGTTCGGCCCCGAACGAGACCCCGACCGGCGATCGCTGGCCGACTGGTGTTCGGCCGTGGGTCCAGTGGTACTGCAGCCGGAATTGGCATCCGGCGTGTCAGCCCCGCCAGCCGGCTCGATCCTGACAACCGTGACGTGGAACATGCACGTGGGAGGCGGTGATCTCGTCAGTTTCCTGCGCAGTGAAGTGGGATACGACTGCGATGCCGCCGCGGCGCAGCGGGCACAACCGCATTTCGTGCTCCTGGTCCAGGAGGCTTTCCGGGCGTCGGACGAGATCCCTGACGCGCCTGAGGACGCTCCGGTACCGAATCGCATTGCGGAACACCCACCCAACGGACCCCGCCTGGACATCGTCGAGGTCGCGGGGCGTTGCGGCCTGGCCCTCTTCTACGCCCCGTCGATGAGCAACGGACAGGCGGACGAGGACCATGCCCGCGAGGACAGGGGCAGCGCGATTCTCTCCACGCTTCCGCTCACGAAGCCGGTGGCGATCGAGGTGCCGCTCGAAGCCCAGCGGCGGGTAGCGGTGGTGGCTACCATCGAGACTCCGAGCGGGTCGCCGGGACTCCGCGTCGCCAGTGTCCACTACGACGTGGCCGGGAATATCCTGCGAGTCCTGGGTACCGGCGGATCGATGCGCGTGCGTCAGAATGACGGATTCACCGAAGCGTTGGATTCGCTCGACCCGGAAAGAGCAATGCCTGTCGTGGTGGCCGGCGACCTCAACACCTGGTCGTCGCGCGAAACCGTGGTGCTGCGGATGCTGGAGACCTACCCCGACTCACCATCACCGGGCAGAGAGAAGACCAGGGGTGACTGGCCACCGGACCACATGTTCTTCCGGGCCGGCGAAGGAGCTATCGAGTTGGTGGAAGGATCGTATCGGGTCGCCGAAGACACTTTCGGGTCAGACCACCGGGCGAGGCTGGCCACTTTCCGTTTCCGCTGAACGCCGGGCCTCGTCATCCAGCTTGAAGATGTACTTCGCCAGCACCCAGACCACCGCGAACACGGCCAGCCCCGAGAAGATCACGTCGCTGAGGAAGTGCCCTCCCTGCACGATGCGACCGAATCCGGCTATCAGGCCCAGTGCGGCAGCGGCGACGAAGATCCTGTTCCGGCGCTTTCGGGCGGCCACGCCGAATCCGAGCGCGGCGAGCCAGAACACCACCGACGGGTGACCCGCGACGAACGAGCAATTCCGCTCGCACTGATCCGTCGGTTGGAGGGCTGGTGTGAAGTGCTTCTCGCCTGCGAACTCGGCGACGTCACGCGGGCGGGCGCGTCCCCAGTTGTCCTTGAAACCCGCGTTGACGACCAGGCCGGGCCCCACGGCGAGCGCCGCCAGCATGAACAGCAGGAACCGATTGGAGAGTGGGCCTACCTGGCGCTTGCGCACGAAGTTGACGATGAGCAGGACGAGACAGCCGACCCCCACCGTGACGGCGATGATGGGGATCGAGTCGTAGATGGCGACGGCCCACCACGAGTCCTTCAGATAGAACCCGCCGCCGGGCCTGTAGAACAAGTCGGACATCCATAGATCGATGTCCGGGAACGCTGTGAATACGATCGCCGCGACGATCGCGATGACCAGCAGAACGCGGCTCATCGGCCGGTCCGATCCCGCTTCACTCGAACCTCACCCGCCGACGCGGTTGAGCTCGTCGTCGATCACGCGGGAGACTACGGTGAAAGGCTGAGCTCCTGAAAGGAAGCGGCCGTTGATGAACAGGGCCGGTGTGCCGGTGACACCCGCCTGCCGCCCCGCCTCGAGGTCCACCGCGAC
>Ga0209567_10000788_pt1 | contig 17126 bp, 17 predicted proteins | sample COG_12_FD_184756 | JGI IMG/M metagenome (GOLD analysis project Ga0209567, IMG submission 184756) | Pelagic marine sediment microbial communities from the LTER site Helgoland, North Sea, for post-phytoplankton bloom and carbon turnover... | ecosystem: Environmental > Aquatic > Marine > Neritic...
TCAATGGCTGTGTTCTCCAGGATAAATGGATTACACATCTATTTTATAAACGCTAAGGTGTGCATCAAACCGATTCAAAATGCTCGAATACTAACGTGTATGCTCCACTTTTGAATCGGTTTTCGCCTTGCCCTTGAGGGTGATCTACTATTTTTAAGATGGGTTCTTGCGTTTTTTCATAGATGTAAAAAATCTAACTGTTTCGTTTGAAATAGTAAAACTCTGAAAAAAGTTCGGATCGTAATGTTCAGAAGGTCATGTTGTTTTCTGAAAGGCGCTATGCCAATAAACTACCGCCATTGTATTCAGTGGCCCGATATTGGGGATGATCGGTAACAAAATTTTCGAGTTCAAATAGCAACGTATGTTTCATTCCAAATATCGGGCCACCGGCAATTTACAAATCATAGCGCCTGAAAGAAAATTACATGACCGGCCTCACCTTAATAAGGATTTTATAATTTACTTGAGGGTCATCTGCGGATGGATTGAGCCAAATCGTTTATGCGTTCTCGGAATGAGATCAAATATCGCGCCACCTTGCCACGATGGTCGGCGGTAATCGAATCATGATCCCCCCTTAGAACAATCAATGGATCAAAAGTGCAAATCTGTTCCATATCCCGAAATGCAATGCGCACATTTTCTTCTCCACCTTTTTCTTTTATTTCCGGGTAAAGCTCAACAAAAGATCGCAGAAAATCCCTTAGTACAAGCATGACGCCCTGGGTATAGTATAGGCGGTCATCCAGCTTGGTATACGGCACTTCATCGTTGGTCTGGACCAAAAGCCCGAGAGGCTGGTCCAGAACCTGGCTGCCAATGATAAAAGTAAGCATATTGTACATATCATCTGAACGCATGTTATAAATCGCTTCGCCGACAGCCAGTTCGTCTTGGTATTTGCGCAGCAATTCAATGCCTTCGCGATACTGGCTTTCCGTAGATGGAAACCACCAGCTCGCCTCGCTAAAGGCAAAATATTTTTCCCGGCCTTCCTTCAGGGCAGCATTTTCAGCATCAACCGTGCCGTACTTGGCCAGATTGGTTGAAAAAAAGTTGATTAGCATCCGGGTAGCAAAAATAACGCCCCGCTGCCGATTGGCGCGGTTATCAAGCCAGCGTGTCGGAGAAACAATCAAATCATTGACCGACCAGCCAAAAGTTGAGGCCATCTCTTCTTCCAGCCGGTTGCTGATAGCCGTACTGAGCACCATTCCCTTTTTTACTTCAGCTGAATCCGGTTTAACCTGATCAAGAACGGAATGTATTTTTGAGCCGTGCCAGGGGAACCGGGTGGCATCTATGGCGGTAAAGACTTTATACACGCCCCAGTAAATTCCAACTGTCAGCGGCCATATTAAAATAAAAGCCAGCAATACAATGATGGTCCATTTGCCAAAAGTTGTCAGCTTGGGTTTCAGTTTTTTTAGCATTGTGCCTGTCCTGTATGAGTTAAAAGTGTGGTTGCCCGGCAGCATCCGAATTTTCAAAATTAACCGGTTGCCGGCCGACTGTCAATATATTCCGCCCGGCAGCGATTCCGATTGTATACCACGCCAGAGGCTGAATCGATTTTAGTTGCCTCTTGACAGGATGTACGAAAATGCTACTCTTAATCAGACATTCATCTGGTGTCATTAACCTGAGTCGAAGTGCTTCAAAAGCGCTTTAGAAAGATACTGCATGTTATTTGACATTTGGCAAGTACAAAATAAAAATGTTGAAATATCGACAAGAAATATGCGGCCATGGCCCCTCGTGATGATTTTGCTGGGGCTTGTCGGGCTGCTTTGTTCCTGTGCAACCACTTCCAATTATGGGAAGTTGCAGTCCAGTCATGACATCACTCAACTGTTTGAGAAGGCTCAGGTGTTGTCGGACCACACCTATTATTATAGCGGGCTGCATGGTGTGCCGGATGCCATCATTGCAATCCATCCCAATTACACGCTGCGGGCAAAGCTGTGGCAACAGATCGATTTTTCCAAATTTATCCTACAAAAATGGACATCCCGCATGAATTATGTCCAGCTGATAAGACCTCAAGGTGCATGGATTTTGGGCCCTGGTGGCGACCGCCTGGGCATGTGGTACTCAGGGCAGCCACAAACCAGTGTCCGCCTCAACCGTCAAAATCGCCTGGTCGTTGCGCCCCCTCATCCACCGGAATTAAGAGGCATCCCTTAACCGCTATTTTTTGCCGAAAGGTATCAGATCGTTATATCGGTGCTGGCCATCCTCCTGATGCGCGATTTTGCATGTGTCGGCTACTTTAGATCCGGTAACATTCAGGCTGCAACGGGCGGGGTATTTGCATTTGAACCTGATAAGGGGCTTGATATGTTCAAAAGATGGCTATTGCTTATAACCCTTGCGCACACATTGTTAACCACCGGATGCATTGCTCTGGTTGTTGGCGCCGGCGCCGGCGCCGGCGCCTTTGCTTATGTTAACGGTCAATTGAGTCGCACGTATCAGGCAGCGTATGAGAAGACCTACGCAGTGTGCCATCAAATTTTATCCGACCTCAAACAGCCTATCCTTGAAGAGAAAACCGACGGCACCCAAACCACCATCAGATCCAAACGGGTCGATCAAACGCCCATGACGGTGCGGATTCGTATCATCGATTCAAACTGGACCGAGGTATCGGTCCGGACAGGTCACGTGGGCGTGTGGAAGAAACAAATATCCGAACAATTTCATGAATTTGTGGCCGAACGCATCAAATAGCAGCGGTACGGCTTTAAAGCAACTGACACCGCTACTGCCCCTGAGCAGAAGGTCATTCAAAAAAAGATGCCAAATGGAATATTGGGGATCAAAAACAGAAAAAACATAGATTGCAATGATTCACCATTCCCTCATGCCGTAATGTTCACGAAACTCAAAATTCAGCATTCCAACATTCCGCCTGAATCTTTACCGGCAGACAGGACAAGCCGATAATAGACACCATCCTGAAAAAAGAGGTTTAAGGATAACTTTTTTGCGCAAAGGGCAAATCGGCATTGAGCGCATCGATCTGTTCCTGTTCCAGGCGGTTTATTTCTTCAATATGAGAATTCATGACCTGTTCGAGGCGCTCATCGAAGAATCGATGCAAACTGTAGTTGCTGACAGCAGCGAAGCCACGCCGTATCTTATGATATCCACCCATTCCCGGATTGAACTGCTTGATGCCGTTGGCAATCCCCCATTCAATCGGGCTGTAATAGCACGCGTCAAAATGCAGATAATTAATCTCCGTTGAGCAGCCCCAATATCTGCCGTGCAAAAGGCCTCGCTTGTGCACCAGAAGGGACAAACCGACCGGTGAATCCGGCCTGGACTTTTTATAAGCGGCCACCACAAGCAGCCGGTGGCGGTAGTTGTCTGCCAGCCCTTTAAAAAATGGCCGTTTAAGGTATTTGCAACCCCAGGGACCAAATTTATCATTGGTCCGTTCGTAAAACGGAAAAATCTCAGATAGAAGCGCCGGCGGAATTTGATGGCCGGCAAAGGTTTTTACATAAACGCCCTGATTTTCAATCGACCGCCGCTCCCGCTTAATGTTGCGACGCTGGTTTGAATTAAATACCGACAGATAGTCATCAAAAGATTGATACCCCTCATTGTACCAGGAAAAGCTTTGATGCAACCAGCTGATAAACCCGTAATGGATCATCTTTCGGCGCCATTTCGGATCGACGAACAGAAAGCTGCAACCGGACAGCCCGTATTGACGACAGAAGCGCTCGATTTCAATAATCATTTGTCGGGTTAATTGATCCTCATTTTCTCCGGGTGCCATTAAGAAACGGTAGCCGATCATTGGGGTAAAGGGGCTCATGCCAACCAGCTTGGGGTAGTAGGATATCTTCAAATGGTGGGCTACGTCCGCCCAGGCATGATCGAACACAAACTCACCGGCACTGTGGGCCTTGATATACAAAGGCGCCGCCGCAACTAATCGGCCATCGGACCAAATCGTTAAATGATGGGGCAACCATCCGGTTTCAGCGGTCGTGCTCTTGGAAATTTCCATTTGCCGAAGCCAATCCCACTCCAAAAATGGGGTGTCCAAAGGCTCCGCCAGGGCATCCCATTGGATCTGATCGACTTCGGTAATGCTTTTAAGCCAGGCGGCAGCATATGATGTTGATGATGGAGGAGCCATGCGACTATCATTCATTTCGCTTTAATTGCCGGGCAGTGGCCCGGATGGTTTCGGCCTGCATAAAGCTAAGGTCAAACAGCATCGCTGTCACCCTTTTTCTGACAATTGCCGGCACCCACGTCTGGAATAACCGTTTTCACGGTTTGGGTTGTCCCGGTGGCGGCCGTTTCACTCTCAAATACAAAGGTTTTATAGCGCCTTGGCATCTTGACAACCCGGACAAGAAGAGCATATTATTACGGTGTTTAGATGCACGGCCAGTTTCTATCCTGCGGCCACGAGTCGCGCAAAACAGATGTTTTTCAGATACTGCCCGGGCAGCGTAGTGCGTTTAACGATACAACAAAAGGGAAAATAGATGCCACTGTATGAGTTCAGATGCTTAAAATGCAATGATTGCTTCGAAATATTGGTAATGAAACAAAAGGATGAGGTGGAACTCAAATGCCCTCACTGCGGTTCCGAAGATTTTGAAAGGATCATGAGCGCTTCCTGCCATAACATGGGCAGCGGTTCGGGCAAAAGTGAAGGCGCAAGCACCCAAACACGCAACTGCCCCAGCGGCAGCTGTACCACCTATGAAATACCGGGACACGAGGCTTGATTTCCAAAACCTACCCTGATCACCCGGTTCGTCAGTCCCTGCCTCATGGTGAGCCAACCCATCGGGTCCATTTGTTTGCTAACTTTCACAATGATAGCTAACGCCTGCAAGCCTGTCTCCTAAAAACCCGCGTTCGGTTATGCATTTGCCTGTCTGGGGAGTGTACATGAAACAGATTCATATTCAGGAAAAACAACAATTTAAGAAATTGTTTAAACAAGAACAAATCGATAATTTTGAAGATCGTTTCAAGGTCCTGGAAGTCTTTATGCAGACTGAAAAGCATGTCACCATCGAAGAAATGGTTGAACTTTTAAATCGCGCCGGCTGGCGCCTTGAACATGAATTTGTGCGGGAAACAATGAAATTGATGTGCCGCTTCGGATTTGCCCAACAAAGCCGATTTGATAACGGAGACCTGCGTTATGAGCATCGGCATCTGGGGCAGCATCACGATCATATGGTCTGCACCAAATGCAAAAAAATTATTGAGTTTGAGAATGAGCAACTGGAAGAGTTGCAGATTAAAATCGCAGCCACGCGGGGATTTCACATGCTGCAACATAGAATGGAAATTTATGGCATCTGTGATACCTGCCTCAAAGAACGTATCCAGTTGATGTCCCTGGTTATGGCAAGACCGGGTGAGCGGCTGGTGCTTAAAGACTTTGAAGGCGGCGTCGGGGCTCGCATGCGCTTGATGTCGATGGGGTTGCGACTGGGCGATGAAATTGAAGTCATATCAAACAATAACCAGGGCCAGATTGCGATTGCAGCCGATTACAAGCGTTATGTACTTGGAAAAGGACTGGCGCAGAAAATTCGCGTTGAACCGATAAGGCAAGCTCGCGCCGAATTATAGCATTAATAAAACCACGAAGGCACAAAGACCACAAAGAAATAAGTTATGATTAATTATAAAAATCCTTTGTGACCTTTGTGATCTTTGTGCCTTTGTGGCGAATAAGTTTTTATCACAGTCTAAATTGCGCCAATTTTTAAAAGGTATAGACGCTTGTAAAATGGAACTGTTTGAACCGGCATATATCCAAACCTTTGAAAATGGGACCCTGCGCCCAAAGATAAAAAAAGCCCGCCAGCTGTTAAGCCCCTGCACCCTTTGCCCCCGGAAATGCCGTGTTGACCGGCTAGGCGGTGAAACCGGCGTATGCCAGACTCCCGCACAGGCCTGGGTCTCCAGCTACAACCCGCATTTCGGCGAAGAGTCACCTCTGGTGGGTAGCCATGGTTCCGGCACCCTTTTTTTTACCTATTGTAACCTGATGTGTTTGTTTTGCCAGAACTTTGATATCAGCCATCAAGGCCATGGGCAGGAAGCAAGCGACGAACAACTGGCAGCCATCATGCTTGCGCTGCAGCAGCAGGGGTGCCATAATATCAATTTTGTCACGCCGTCACATGTGGTCCCACAAATTTTAGCCGCTCTTGAAATTGCCATTCCACATGGGCTTCGTGTGCCGCTGGTTTACAATTCAGGCGGTTACGATAGACCCGCAACGCTCAAGCTATTGGAGGGTGTGTTTGATATTTACATGCCGGACTTTAAATTCTGGGATCAGGAAATTGGCGAGAAGGCTTGCCAGGCCGGGGATTATGCCAAAATCGCCTGCAGCGCACTCAAAGAAATGCACCGGCAGGTCGGTGATCTGGTAACCGACGATGCAGGTATTGCCCAGCGGGGCCTGATCATTCGACATCTGATCCTGCCCGGCGGAGTGGCTGGCACGCGCGAAATTATGCGCTTTATCGCCCGGGAAATTTCAACCTGCAGTTATGTGAACATCATGGCCCAGTACCGCCCTTGCGGGCGCGCAACCGAGATAAAGGAATTGAATACCTTTATTTCATCGGCGGATTACCGCCGCGCGCTTCAGGACGCTGCCAAAGAAGGTATCACGCGTCTGGATCAACCCCGGCGCCGCTTTGTGCTCAAATAGACCTGCTATATCGAAAACCCTTGGTTAAATTTCTTTTGCAGCACCTCAGCATTTGTCTGGTTAATGAATTTGTGAAATAATGAAAAATATGCAAAGAATTTTTGCCATCGGTGATATTCATGGGTGCTATGAAAAGCTGTGTGCACTCATGGACAAAATACCGTTCAATAAGGAGCAAGACCAGCTACTTTTTATCGGAGATTACATCGATCGGGGACCGGGTACCATCAAGGTCCTGGACTATCTAATTGATTTAAAAAAGCGCTTGCCGGGCATCCTCTTTTTGAAAGGTAATCATGAAGATATGCTGCAAAATTATCTGGACGGCAACGATCGATTTACCTATTTGTTAAACAGCGGTCAGCAGACCCTGGACGCTTATCTGAACAAACAGGAAGCGTCAGAGGATTACCCGGTGCCGTCCGCGCATCTCGAATTTTTAAGTGCGTTGCGTCTTTACTACCAGACTGAAGATTATATCTTCGTGCATGCCGGTATGCGAGATAAAGTCCCTCTGGAATCACAGGCGGAGACCGATTTGCTCTGGATCCGTGATGAATTTATCTACTCTGACTATGATTTCGGCAAACGCGTTGTATTTGGACACACGCCTTTTAAAGAGCCGCTTGTACGGACGAACAAAATCGGGATTGACACCGGTGCCGTTTATGGTAACCGACTCACGTGTGTTCAGCTGCCGGAAATGAAATTTTATTCGGCACCGTAAGATTGAGCTGAATTGGCCCGGGATTGACATGCGGTGCTTGCATCGTTTAACAGGCAATGATATTCACGATGAACCCATTGGGGCGCCGGTCTAATTTGCGCCAGCAGTAATATGCGATGGGGTTATTAGGCGATTGATGAGGAGGAAGACTGATGCCAGTGAAAGTCCGATCCATTTTGATCTTTCTTTTGATACTTGGTTTTTCAGCGACCGCCCTTGCAGAGCGTATGGCGGTTTCAGCCCCGGTTGCCAATATTCGGTCCGGCCCAGGAAAGCGTCACAATGTGTTGTGGAAAGTAGAGAAATTTTTTCCATTGCTGGTAATTGACAAATCCGGTGAATGGTACCAGTTTAAGGATTTTGAAGGTGACCGCGGCTGGGTACATCGCTCGCTGGTGGACAAGATTCCAACGGTGATTACTAAAAATGACAAGTGCAATATTCGGTCCGGCCCCGGCCAGAGCCATAAAATCCTGTTCACGGTCGAAAATGGGATACCTTTCAAGGTCCTTAAGCGTAAAGGAAGCTGGATTAACATCGAGCATTCAGATGGCGACAAAGGCTGGATCCATAAAGCACTGGTTTGGTAAATAGGTGAAAAAACGAACGTGCCTCCATTAAAAAGCGTTAAAACAGACAAAAAGTTAATCGTTGGTGTGGGGTCGGCTTTAGTCGACATACTGGCTCATGAAGAAGATGATTTTTTAGTTAAAACCGGTGCCATTAAAGGCGGCATGACATATGTCAGCAAGGAATTTATTGAAAAAACCCTTTCGCAAGCGTCCAATCGGCCCAGCTTGGTACCCGGAGGGTCTGCCTGTAATACGACTGTGGGGGTTGGCAAACTCGGCGGGGAAGCGCGTTTTGTCGGAAAATGCGGTAATGGTGAAATGGGCCAATTTTTTGAAACGGATCTAATACGTCAAAATGTTGAACCTTCACTTTTGCGCTCAGATTCGCCTACAGGCCGGGTTCTTTCCATTATTACCCCGGATGCGCAGCGCTCGATGTTTACGTTTCTGGGTGCCTCGGCTGACACTTCGCCGCAAGATATCACCATAGATTTTTTTAAATATGCGGCCATTGTTCATATCGAAGGCTACCTGCTGTTTAATCCGGATTTGATCTTAAAGGTTTTAAAAACGGCTCAACAGTCCGGTGCACGGATTTCATTGGATCTGGCCAGCTTTAATGTTGTACAAGAATCCCATGATCTGGTAGAGCATATTGTCGAATCTTTTGTCGACATTCTTATCGCCAATGAAGATGAAGCTCAGGCATACACCGGGTACAAGGATGAGGACCGCGCCATCGAAGCCCTGTCCAAAAAAGCAGAGATTGCCGTCCTTAAAGTCGGAGAGCGGGGCAGCTTTGTCGCCTGTGGCGATCAGATTGTGCCGATCCAGCCCCGGACCGGAGGCGCCGTAATTGATACGACCGGCGCCGGTGACCTATGGGCAGCGGGCTTTCTTTATGGTTTGGTCAACGGGTATTCGTTGGAGCGATGCGGCAAACTGGGCTCGGCTTGCGGTTATGAGGTTTGTCGGGTGATCGGTGCCAACATTCCCGAAACCGGCTGGGAAAGGATCCGAAAGCTATTGGTGTAATGGCGTATTGATAAAAGACTGCTTTTAGCATATCTATTCAATTCCAACACTCCAAGGGGACGCTTTAAAGCAAACAAGCCGCCTTTAGTATAACGCTGGATAGCAGGGATTGCAGAAAAATAGAGAAGAACGGAGGTTAAATGGCTGCAAAGTATAAGAGCCGCAAAGAATTATTGAAAAAACCGGATGAATTTATCACCCTCACCGGCAAGGCCATCGCCATAACCAGAGACTACCAGAATCAAATCACGTATACCCTCCTGGCGATTGTGGCTATCGGGTTCATTTTTCTGGGTTACCGATTTTTTGCCCAGCGTGCCGAGACAAAAGCATTTTCGATGCTGCAAAAAACCCAATCTGCGTACGAGACACAGAAGGCAACGTCCTCATCAGAAGAAGCCTACAACACCGTTTCGCAGGCATTTCAGGATATCCTCAAAAAATATGGTGGCAATGCAGGCGGCAAACTGGCACGGGTTATATATGCCAACATCAGCTATGAAGCCGGCCAATATGAAAAAGCCATCACGCTGTACAAGCACTCGCTCAATGACTTTCAAGACGATAAAGCCGTCAACAATTTAATCCTTAACAGCCTCGGGCATGCCTACCAGCAGATGAAAGATACCCAAAATGCGGCCGTTTATTTTGAACGTGCTGCTGCACAGACCGATTCGTTCGTGCGAGAAGATGCGCTTTTTAACCTGGGATGGGTCTATCAAAAAATGGGGCAAGCCGACAAAAGCCGGCAGACGCTTCAGCAGATGGTAAACGACTATCCAAACTCACTCTATTTTGATATGGTTCAGGAAGAATTAAGCGCTCGAAAGAGCGATTCCGCCTCCTGATGGCTGACTGCAAAAGGACCGATTTAAGCCCTTTACTGTTAAGCGAGAAACCGGTGCTTTACTGCTTAACCCCCACTTCCAGATTATATTTTTTTATTTTCTGGTTCAGACCGCTTTTTCCAATCCCCAGCAACTCTGCCGCATGTGATTGGACATTATTACTCATTTTCAGCGCGCGCTCAATCAGGGTGCGTTCGATCATGGCCAGCGTATCATAAAGTTTCGCATTTACCGGTATGCCTTCAAGATGCAGGGTATTGTATACATTATCCTTAAAACCTTTGGGAAGATCCTCGACGCGGATGGTTTCGCCTGCACACATGATCATCACCCGCTCGATAACATTTTCCAGTTCTCGTATATTTCCAGGCCAGTTGTAATCATAGAATAAGCGGTCCACTTCCTGCTCGACGCCCGTGACCGGAGCATCAGATTTACGCTCAGATGCATATTTTTTGATAAAATGACTGACCAGCAATCGAATATCTTCCTTACGATCTTTCAAAGGGGGCAAAACAATATGAACGACGTTTAACCGATAGAAAAGGTCCTCTCGGAATCGGCCGTTGACCATTTCCTGTTTCAATTCCTTGTTGGTGGCAGCAATGATCCGGATGTCCACCGATATGGTACGGACACCGCCCACACGCTCAAAAACCTTTTCCTGCAGCACACGCAATAATTTTACCTGCAGATTCGGCGATAACTCACCAATTTCATCTAAAAACAATGTCCCGCCGTCAGCCAGTTCGAAACGGCCTTTTTTGGTAGCAAATGCGCCTGTGAAAGCACCCTTCTCATGGCCAAAAAGCTCGCTCTCCAGTAAATTCTCAGCAAGGGCCGAACAATTGACAGCTACGAAAGGCTTCTCGCGCCTGGCAGAGTTAAAATGCATGGATCGCGCAACCAGCTCTTTACCGGTACCGCTTCCGCCTTCAATTAATACGGTTGCACTGGAGGGCGCCACCTTCTGGATGGTATCAAAAATATCCCTCATCTTTTTGCTTTTGCCGATAATGTTATCGAAACGAAATTGGGATTCAACCGCATCGCGCAAGCGCCTGTTTTCTTTGACCACCTGATACGTAGCGATGGCTTTTTTTGTAAAAATAATCAAACGCTCATTGTCGAAAGGCTTCAGGATATATGTATAAGCGCCTTTTTGCATGGCCTCAACCGCTTTATCAACGGTACCGTGGGCCGTCATCATAATAACCGGCAGATCCGAATCATCTGCTTTTATTTTTTCAAGTAATTCAATTCCGTCCATTCCAGGCATTTTCATATCGGTGAGAATGAGATCCAGATCAGAGGTTTTATGAATTTCAAAAGCCTCCTGCCCCTCGGACGCACTGAGCACTTCAAAACCTTCTTCTTCCAAAAGCGCGCTTAGAATGGTCAGATAGTTTTTTTCATCATCAACAATGAGTATGGTTTCCATGATCTTTTCGTTTAGCAGTGAATGTGTTTTGGGTTTACAGGTTTCGCCCATGCTGACTGCCAAGGGCCAAAGCTTAGTTGAAACCTGTCTGAAAAATGCAATTAATCCGCCGGGCGGCCAGGCGCCCAGGGGCATTGTTATCCAGGATAAGCGGATGACATATCTATTTCAAAAAAATTAAAGCATACGTATAACCGATTCAAATGGAGACTAATTACGCTCCGCGGCTGCTTCTTCTGGCAATTCTGAGTCTGTCCCTTTCGGCTTGAGCGGCAGCTCGACCGTGACCCGAGCCCCTGAAACGGGCCGATTGACGATTTGTATGCTACCACCGTGGGATTCGATGATGTTTTTAACGATGCCTAAACCGAGGCCTGTGCCCTGATCTTTGGTTGTGAAAAAGGGATCCCAGATTTTATTCATATTTTCGGGCGGAATACCCTGGCCTTCATCATCAAAATGGATCGTAACCCGGTGATCATTAGAATTGACTTCAACCAGGATTCTGCCTCCCTCTGGCATCGACTGCATTGCATTTAGCAAAATATTCAGAAAAGACTGATACAGCATGGTCGAATCGGCCATGATGTCGGGCAACTCGTCCTGATAATTCCGTTTAATGGTATAGCCTTTTTCATTATTCTGGGCCTCGAGAACGGTCAGGTTTCTATCAATGATTTCTTCAACCCGACAGGGGGCCATATTCGGCGCTCTGGGTTTGGCATAGTTGATAAAATCGGTTATGATTGAGTTTAAACGACTGGCCTCTTCAACGATAATATCAGGAAATGTGTTTTGTGGATCGACCTTGGCAATCTTTTTCTTTAACATTTCGGCCGAACTACTAATAATGCCAAGTGGATTGCGAATCTCATGTGAAATTCCAGCGGCCATTTCACCCAGTGATGACAGGCGCTCTGCGTGGGCCAATCGTTCCTTGAGGCGCAATCTTTCCATAGCTCGCCTTTGGATAATACCTTCACCTCTCTTGACCACAAAGACCAACACCACAAAAAGCACCCCCATCAACAGCGTGCTGGTAATAATCACCAGAATCTGAATCTGAAAAATGGTCTTATAATCTTCAGATAGATCCTGGGCGATCTCAACAACGCCAAGGATCTGTCCCGAAATTTTACCCAGCTGCGGTTCCCAGCGCAAAGGGGCGAAAGTGATCAGTTGAACTTTTTTAGGGAAACCCAGCAGAATCTGTAAAAAATTTCCTCTTTGAACCAGTTTATGGTTCCATTTCCCCGAAAGGGCCTGCAAATATCCGGTACCGCCATAATTTCGACGCCCGATTAAATATTGATCAAAACTGTAGGAAACCTCGTTGTCCATGCTATAAATATTGATCTTGTCAACCTCGAAGCTATGCAGTGTGCTGCGCACAACTTTATCCATGCGCTCAAATTGCTCCCGATTTCTCAATCGAATTTTGCCATACATCAAGCCAACTGGAACAATGAATTGTAAAAATACCTGGTGGTTTAAATTTTCAATCATCACGTGCGCATAGTCTTCGCTTTTCTTGCGCTGCATGGATTTTACCCAATGCGTATTGAGGGCCGAAAATATGATGGTCGCTAGAAAAATAACGACCAGCCCGCTGAATGCAAAATATTTGACCAGGCGAAAAGGCTTAAGTTTGTCTTCTGGAAGTTTGGGTTCCATTGTTAAAAATCTCAATAATATCAGTGCCTCTTTCGGTGCGGTATAAGAATACTAATTTTTCCGGGCAAATTAAAGCTTTTTCCGCTGATGCTGGAAATTATTTGACCCAATCTTTCAAAAAATTGACGCTGAACAGGGACATTATTGCCCAGCATTGCCAAAGCGTATCTTTACATCCGGGTCTGCAACTTGGCGTCATTGGCACAACGCCATACAACTATTTGTAATTATTAAGTTTAAAAAAAATGCGGCTTTCGGTCTATTTATCTATATGTATTGGCGCAAAATTTGCAAGCCAGATGTAACATCACAATATAACACGCTAGATAACATTTACCAACATGGCAGACAGTTTATAGCACCCCGGCAAGGTGGCCTGTTAATGAAAAAGGAGGGATACGGATCAGCAATTCGCATGCGAAAAGGTTCGGCCATTGTGCAGCCATCGTCTCTCCAGCAGCAACTGCTTCAATACCCGTTAAGGCAATTAAATTAAATTAGAATGGAATGATATAGTACATAACTATTCGAAATTATATATAATTATGCATAACTGCTTGACTCCTATAGGATTATATGCGAAAATTTATTTAATTAACACATATTTATCATTGCAATTCATTTGAGTGACTTTCGCATTACAAAAATCCGTCTCTCAAAATAGGGAAACCCTGATCCATGGCAAGCAAAAATCATTTAAAGGAAACCAGAGAATCATTGTTAATGAGCAAAGCCGAACTTGCCCGCGAAGCCCGTGTTTCACCCATTACGATTGCCCGCATTGAAAAGGGCATGCCATGTCGCATGGAAACCAAGCGCAAGATTCTTTTGGCATTGGGCCTGAAATTAACCGAAAAAGACAAAATATTTAAGGACTAAGAGCATCTCATGGTATTTGGTAAAAAAGACACCATAGTTGGACTTGACATTGGATCCCGCTCTTTGAAGGCAGCCGAAATTACCGAGTCTAAACGAGGCCGGGAGTTAAAACGATTTGGCATGACTGACATTCCGCATGGTGCCATAGAGGACGGCACCATTAATGACCCTGAAGCCGTCGCGGAGTCAATTCGCCAGCTTTTCAAAGGGTATGGAATTAAAGAGCGTAATGTCGCCATTTCCATTGGCGGCTATTCAGTCATTGTTAAAAAAATTGCCGTCCAAACCATGGACGAAGCGCAATTGCAGGAAACCATTCATTTTGAGGCCGAGCAATACATCCCGTTTGATATCAGTGACGTCAATCTCGATTTTCAAATTCTGGGCTCCAACGAAACCAATCCCAATCAAATGAATGTGTTTCTGGTGGCCGCCAAAAAAGAAATGGTCGATGACTATTTTAACCTTGCAAATCTGGCCGGCCTCAATCCCTGTATTATCGATGTCGAAGCCTTTGCCCTGCAGAATTCATTTGAAGCCGGTTACGACCCCGGCGATGATAACATTGCATTAATTGATATCGGAGCCAGCAAGACGTCACTGAACATTCTCAAAGGCAACAACTCCGTGTTCATGCGCGATGTTTCATTAGGCTGCAGTCAGATCAATCAGAAAATCATTTCGTTGGTCGATTGTAGTTTCGACGAGGCCGAAAATCTTAAATTTGGCGATAATCCCGATCGTCTGTCAACTGAAGATTTAAAAGAAATCGTTTCTTCGGTTGTTTCCGACTGGTGCACTGAAATTCGACGGGCACTTGATTTTTTCTACTCCACCTATCCGGATGATCAAATCAAACGCATCATTTTAAGCGGGGGTGGCGCCAGTATCAGTGAATTTCGTGAATTGCTCGGAGTCGAAGCCTCCGCTGAGGTTGAAACCATCAATCCATTTAAAGGCATCTATGTTGATGACCGCTTTGATCCCGAGTTTATCAAACAGATTGCCCCCCAGGCAGCCATAACCGTGGGGTTGGCATTAAGAAAAGTGAATGACAAATGATACGAATTAATCTGCTCCCTTTTCGGGCCGACCGGAAAAAAGAAAACATCCGCCGCCAGGTATCGTTGTTTCTGCTATCTTTGGTTTTGGTTTTGATCATAGCGTTTTACTATAATTTTGATTTGAATTCCAAAATTGGCAAATTAAACAAAAAGATCAAAGAAACCAACGCCGAATTGACAAAATACAACGAAATTAACAAGGAAATCGCCCGTATCCGGAAAAATCTTGAAAACCTTCGTAAAAAAATGGCGGTCATCGAACGACTGGAATCAAACCGTTATGCGCCGGTAATTTTAATGGATACCATGACTCAGGTGCTGGTAGCCAAACGAATGTGGTTAGACGAATTGGTGGTAGATGATAAAACCGTAAAAATCACCGGAATTGCGCTGGATGAAAAAACAGTAGCGGATTTTATGGTACGCCTCCAAAAAAGCAGTCTGTTTAGCCTCGTCGAGTTAAAATCCGTGCGGCGTCAAGAGGTGCAGAAAACAAACCTGAAAGGCTTTCAAATCATCTGCACCAAGGTGATGCCCAAACAACCCGAACCAGAAAGAAAACGTAAGCCGAAGAGGGTCAAGACATAATGAATGCAACACATGGAACGGCAACAGGCGTTGATGCCTTTTTCGCCAAAATCGAGCAATTGTCCAAGGTCCAACGCATCCTGATTTTTGCAGGTGTTTTTATTGCGATCATCGCTATTTTTGTTTTTGTTCTTTACAAGCCTAAATGGGCAGAAATCGATAAACTAGATAGCCAGTTGACGGGCCTCGAGAAAAAATTGGTCATCGCCAAGCGAAATGCGGCGGACCTGGAAAAGTTTCAGAAGAAAATGATGGAAGCCGAAGTGCAATTTAAAACCGCAATGAAAGCGCTGCCGGAAAGAGAGGAGATCCCCTCACTATTGACCAGTATTTCCAGATCCGGCCAGGATGTCGGGCTCGAATTTTTATTGTTTGAGCCCAAGTCCGAAGTACGCAAAGAATTTTACGCCGAAATACCCGTGGCCATGAATGTTAAAGGTGGCTATCACGATTTGGCCCTGTTCTTTGATAAGGTTGCGCGCCTGTCGCGAATCGTAAACATCAGAAATATTTCAATGTCGCGCGCGGGGGAGACCCTGGATCTAAATACCTCATGCACAGCGGTTACCTATAAATTTGTTGAGCCCGAACCCCAAAAAGATACTGGCAAAAAGAAAAAACGTAAAAAATAATCCGAAACGTATTTTGACATCCTTGCTGAAAAGTAATTGAAACGCCATGAAAAAAAATCTCATTATTATCTGTAATTTGGCTTGTTTGATTGGCTTTTTTATCGGTTTCCTGGGTTGTGATCAACCGGCGAATGAGCCGGTCACACCCAAAATTGTTCGGAAAAAAATCCGGAGCACCGCAGACAAAAAATCCGGCCCTCCCCCGCGGAAGCCAACGGTTGCATCGCGGCCAGCTCCCAAACCGGAACCGCCAGGTCCCGGCCAACAGGCTTCTGAAAAGCCCGCCCTGGCCCAGAAATCAGCCCAGCCTGCGGTAAAGCCTGCGAAATCGAGGGCGACGCAACTGCCGATAAAACCCAAATCGGATATTTCCAAAATTCAATCCGCACCTTCCGGTCAGCCGGCAGAACCGGGGGCTATCCAGACCACCGTCGCCAGTACCGTATTAAAGGCACGGCCAACATACACTCCCAAAGGCAAAGTGAATCCCTTTGAGCCCTTGTTCAGGGAAAGACAAACGGTGGCGTCTAAATCAAAACGCAAAAAGAGAATACCGCGCACACCCTTGGAGAAAATTGATCTGAGCCAGCTTAAACTGGTGGGCATTGTGATGGCGTCAAGTGGCAACAAGGCCCTGGTCGAAGAGTCTAACGGTAAAGGCTATGTCATCAGAAAAGGCACATATATTGGGACCAATGCCGGCAAGGTGGTCGAAATTGATAGCAACAAAATCATCGTTTCAGAAGAATATGAAGATGTTGTCGGCAATGTAACGCTTAGAAATAAGGAGCTAACGCTACCGAAGCCTCCTGGAGAATTTTAAGGTGATGAACCCACTTATACGCAAGCAAAGATTTTATTTACTGATTTTTTCACTGGTTACGCTGGTGGCGTGGTTTGCCGGATGTGCTTCCAACAAAACTGCAGATGTTAAACAGACAG
>Ga0209567_10000789_pt1 | contig 17125 bp, 20 predicted proteins | sample COG_12_FD_184756 | JGI IMG/M metagenome (GOLD analysis project Ga0209567, IMG submission 184756) | Pelagic marine sediment microbial communities from the LTER site Helgoland, North Sea, for post-phytoplankton bloom and carbon turnover... | ecosystem: Environmental > Aquatic > Marine > Neritic...
TGACGGCAGCGGATCGATCAAAGTCATCGGCGTGCATGGCGACGTCGAGATAGAGGACGGTTCCGGAAGCATCACGGTCGAGCGAGTTGGCGGCAGCGTAACAATTGACGACGGCTCCGGCGGCATAGAAATTGACGACGTCGAGCATGACCTGACGATCGTTGACGACGGCAGCGGCGGTCTCAGTGCATCCAATGTTCGCGGCACAATCGACAACGACAACTAGAGTCCTTCAATCTTAAGTTTCTGATTTTTCTCGCATTAATGCATGCGGGCCGCAGCAGCGTGCCCGAGATTCCTCCCTGCTGCTAGAATCAGTGGGAGAGTCGCGACAGACGGCAAAGGGAAGATGTATGAAACTGGTGAAACATCTGCTTGATTCGAAAGGGCGCCACGTTATTTCGATTGCGCCTGATTTATCCGTATTCGACGCCATCAAGCTCATGGCGGACCAATCGGTGGGCTCGCTCATCGTTATGGACGACGATAAGTTGTGTGGCATCGTCACGGAACGGGATTACGCCCGCAAGGTCATTATCAAGGGGCGCTCATCGGAAAGTACCAGTGTCGCGGAAATTATGACGACGGATGTACTCACGACTTCTGGTTTGGAAACCGTAAACCGATGTATGGAGCTGATGACGGAGCGCCGCATCCGGCACTTGCCCGTCGTTGAGGATGATCAAGTCATCGGCATGATCTCGATCGGTGACCTCGTACAGGCAATCATTGCCGGTCAGCAGGAAGAAATAGAACAGCTGGAGAGTTACATCAGTGGCTAGAGCAGGCGATTTTGATCCTCGCGTACTCAAGCTATTTGACGGCTATGTGCATGGTACCGTCAGTCGCCGGCAGTTCATCGACCAGGCGGCAGCCTTTACGGTGTCCGGTGCCGCCATACTCGCGAGTTTGAGTCCGGATTATGCGCGGGCACAACAGGTTGATCCCGACGACTCGTCGATCTCAGTCAGTTACAAGAAGTACGCATCACCCAAAGGTGGCGGCGAGATGCGCGGCTATTTTGCGCGACCGGCTGTCATCGATCACAAGCTGCCGGGCGTGGTTGTTGTACACGAAAATCGAGGGCTAAACCCGTACGTCGAAGACGTTGTTCGCCGCCTTGCCATGGCTGGGTTCATCGCGTTCGGGCCAGACGCGTTGTGGCCGCTGGGCGGCTATCCAGGCAACGATGACGAGGGGCGGATAATGCAACGTGAACGGGATGGTGCCAAAATGGTCGAAGACTTCGTGGCAGCGGTTGAATTACTGCAGAATCACCCTGACAGCAATGGCAGCGTTGGCTCGGTTGGTTTCTGTTTTGGTGGCGGCATGTCGATGCGACTTGCTGTACAAATCGCCGACCTCGATGCTGCGGTCGCGTTTTATGGTCGCCACCCATCTGCAGAAGATACAGCCAGTATCAAAGCACCGTTAATGTTGCACCACGCGGGGCTGGACGAACGCGTCAATGCCGGCTGGCCCGATTTCGAAAAGGCGCTAAAGGCCAATGACCTGGACTACACCAATTACGTATATCCGGACGTGAATCATGGCTTCCACAATGACACGACGCCACGGTTCGATGAAGAATCCGCGGCGCTCGCATGGCAGCGCACGATAGATCACTTCAATAACCACTTGATGACCGGCGCGTCCTAAGGCAACACAACAGGAAAGACTTGCGATGAATAAAGTGACGACCCAGTGGCTCAAATGCCCGGTCGTCGCTTGTCTGTGCCTGGCTGCGGCAATTGCCCAGGGGCAGGAGAGCAAGACGGTTCTCGGGCCCACCAATCCCGACCTTTACTACGGTGCGGAAGCCTTGCTTGCGGGCGATGGCGAAGAGGGTGTGCGCTTGACGCTGCTCGGCCTGAAGCGTGCGGCGAACTCACGCGACCGCATAACCGGAATGTCGAACCTGTGTGCAGGCTACATCATGCTCGAACAGTATGAGATCGGGCTGTCATATTGTGACAAGGTGCTGGCCAAGAACGAACAGCACTGGCGTGCCTACAGCAACCGCGCCCTGGCTTACCTGAAACTGGGCCGGTTCGAAGAAACTGAAGCGGATCTGCAGAGGGCTGAATCCATTGCGCCCAACGCACGTACAGTCAAAGTCGTCCGCTCGATGCTGCTGGATGCTACCAACCCGGTCGCGCCGCTCATTGTCATTGATGATCGACGCCAGGCGGCTGATTACGATGAGGAATAGCCACCTCTTGGTTGCGGCCGGAATAATGGTCTTTTCCGTCGCGCTCGCCCAGGAGGAACCGATCGTCGAGTACGTGCCCGGCGATGAGGGGGAGCGAAAGCCCCTGCAAACAGTCATTCCGGCCTACCCGGAGAAAGCACGGCGTGCGCGCGTCGAGGGCGAAGTGGAGGTTTGCTTCAAGGTTAATCGGGCCGGAAAGACGAGCAGAGTGTCAGTTCGACGCAGCACGAACCGGGCCTTTGAAAAACCGGCGCGGGACGCGGTGCGGGCCTCGACCTACCTGCCGTTGCCAAAAGACGAGGAGCTGTCCGGCATAAAAACCTGCCGCACATTCCGGTTCCACCTGGCCCCGGTCAGCATCGATCAGATTGAAGCAATGCCACTTTAGTGCGCGAGCGCCAGCATTCGGGTTGCAGCTTCTTCAAGATTGCGGCCGATGCTGATGATCCCTTCATCGTGGCCCGCCATAATGGCGACGCCGCTGGCCCGGAAACTGGTATCTCGGTACAGTCGGGTGAACTCGCGGGCCATCTCGGGCGTACCGTAGCCGACGTCGGCGGAGGTTGTTGGTAACTGGTCCTTCAGTGCGTCCCACAGCGCGCGGCTATGCACATGCACGACGGCGTTTATTGCTTCGTTCAGTTCATAAATTGCCGCGTGGGTCAGTGATTCAGATGAGGACTGAACCGGCCCCGTCGAACTTACACGGTTCCGGTCGATATCATATCGGGTAACGTGCGCGTAATGCCGACCGTCGGTATCGGCGATGTGTCCTGTTTGGGTGCCGCTGATGATGAACTGTTCACTCGACCTGAAACGGATACTCAGGTTGCCGTAGCCGACACCGAGATTTTCATAGTGACCTATGAGGCCTGCGTCGAAGAGCGGTCGCCGCCACGTGTCCAGCAATGATGTGAGTTCCTGATCAGGCGCTGGTCCCGGCGTCCAGTCGCTGTCGTACTTGATATAGCCTTCGTCGATGCTCAACCTGCTGCTTCTTCGGGAAAAAGGTCCGTCAATCCCTTGGTGCTGGCATCGCAAATACCGCGTTCGGTGATCAACCCCGTAACCAGCCGCGCAGGCGTTACATCAAATGCCGGATTGGCAACCTGCGTTCCCCGTGCCGCGGTTCTGACCCCACACCTTGCACCGTCTGATACTCCGTAGCTTACCGTGACTTCACGGGCGTCCCGTTCCTCGATAGGGATCTCGGCAACGCCGTCGGCGGTACCCCAGTCAATCGTCGTCGACGGCAGCGCGACGTAAAACGGCACATCATTGTCGAACGCTGCGAGCGCCTTGAGGTAAGTGCCGATCTTGTTCGCGACGTCGCCGTTCCGGGTTGTTCTATCGGTTCCGGTAATGACGATGTCGACTTGCCCATGCTGCATCAGGTGTCCGCCGGCATTGTCGACGATCAACGTGTGAGGTACGTCATTCTGCGCCAGCTCCCAGGCTGTGAGCTGGGATCCCTGGTTGCGCGGCCGTGTCTCGTCGACCCAGACATGCACATCGATGCCGGCCTCCTGGGCGAGATAAATGGGGGCCGTCGCTGTGCCCCAGTTGATCGTCGCCAGCGCGCCGGCATTGCAGTGGGTCAGCACGTTGATCGTGTCGCCATTCTTCCTTCGGGAAAGTTCCTCCAGCAGCGTCAGTCCATGCCGCCCAATGCCGAGGCAAATGTCGACGTCTTCGGCGCAAATAGCCTCGGCATCGGCCCGGATAATGCCGGCGATATCGCCATCGGCTGCATCTGCAACCTGTGCCATTATTCGTTCGATGGCCCAGCGCAAATTGACGGCCGTTGGTCGCGACCGCAACAAAGCCTCCGCAGCGTGCGCTACCTCATCTTTAGGACATTTGCCACGCAGTGCTGCGAGATACAGGCTCCACGCCGCAGTCGCTCCGATGAGCGGTGCACCGCGGACGTACATATCGGTAATAGCTTCGACGCCATCGCTCCACGTGTGAAGGTCGTGGATGCTGTAGTCGTGCGGCAGAAGTCGCTGGTCGATGATCTGGACGACGTCCGGGTCGTCCGGGTGAAGCCATATGGTGCGAAAGTCCTCGCTAGCCATCCAGGCCTGCCGACAGTCGTGCAGCTCTGAGTGTGTTGGCCATCAGCATCACAATTGTCATCGGGCCCACCCCTCCCGGAACCGGAGTCACCGCTTTCGCTACTTTGCAGGCGGATTCGTAGTCGACGTCGCCCGTTAGCTTCGATTTCTTTTCTCCGTCGACTGCCGTCTGGATGCGATTGATGCCGACATCAATGACAACAGCACCGGGCTTGATCCAGTCCCCAGTCACCATATTGGCGCGGCCGACGGCTGCGACAACGATATCGGCTCGCTTGACGACGCCCGGCAGGTCCTTGGTCCTGCTGTGGCAGATCGTTACCGTCGCATGCGCCTGCAACAACAGGCTGGCCATCGGTTTGCCGACGATATTCGAACGCCCAACGACGACTGCATTGAGCCCCGACAGGTTGGTGCCGAGATGGTCCTGGATCATCAGCATACAGCCGGCGGGTGTGCACGGCACAAACGCGTCGGCCGTGTTGCCCGATGTCAACTTGCCAATGTTGATGAAATGAAAGCCATCGACGTCCTTGCCGGGTGAGATCGACTGGGTGATAGTTTGTTCGTCCAGGTGATCCGGTAAGGGCAACTGCACGAGAATGCCGTGAATCTTGTCGTCATTGTTGAGTTCGTCAATGAGCGCGAGTACGTCGGCTTCCGATGTCTCGGCATCCAGCGTGTGCTGCACCGAGTGAAAGCCGCAACCCTCGGCCCGCTTTTTCTTGTTTCGAACGTACACCTGGCTTGCTGGATCTTCGCCGATGATAACGACGGCAAGGCCCGGCTGCAGGCCATGCTTCTCGAGCAGCTCGGCTGTCCGGGCCGTAATCTGTTCGGACATTTCAGCGGCTTTTTCCTTACCGTCGATTCGTAGTGCGTTGGTCATGCCGAATAATTCCTCAAGATTTGATGGGCGCGCGCATAGTAACGCTGCCAATGCGGCGGGTAAACTTCGGGTGTTACGTAGCGGGAGAATTCTGTGGCAGAACCCTGGCTGGAACGCTGGCGGGAAGGACGTATTGGCTGGCACGAGACGGATGGCAACGCGAGCCTGAAGAAACACTGGCGCGCCACCGGTCGAACGGTTCTCGTGCCAATGTGCGGCAAGTCTGTCGACTTGCGGTGGATTGCCACTCAGGGCAACCGTGTCGTCGGTGTGGAACTGTCAGACATAGCCGTCGAGTCGTTCTTCGCCGAGCAGGGCCTTGCATTCAGAGTCTCGGAGAACGGGCTCCCGCGATACGATGCGATCGACGTCGACATCACGATTTACTGCGGTGATCTGTTCGACCTGACATCAACCCGATGTGATGCGCACTACGATCGCGGCGCCCTGACAGCGCTTCCAGCAGTGCAGCGAGCGGCCTATGCGTCTCATATCGGCTCATTGCTGACCAGCGACGCCGAACAACTCGTCATTACACTGGACTTCGATGAGGAGGTTGCAAAAGGACCGCCATTCTCGGTTGGTGACGAGGAGTTGCTCGGATTCTGGCCGGGCCTGGATTGTGTCGAGCAGCGCGATGATATTGCGAATGCCCCGCCAAAATTCCTTGACGTCGGCCTGACCGAGTTCAACGAGAAAGTCTGGCGCTCGTGCTGATCGCTAACCCGTCGTATCGACATCGAGTACAGGTCGTCTTTTCGTCAATGCAAACAAGACCGTTGCTGAGGCCATGGCTGCGAAAACATGTTTCATCGAATGTCCACTGATGATGCCACCGACCGCATAGAGCTCGCTGTCGATGAACTCGAACAGCTTGGCGAGCACATAAAAGAGCAGCATATACCAGAAGTATTTCGCAGGGCCGATGGCGGGCTTGTACGTCAGCATAATGGCCGGAACCAGCATCATCGGCAAAAACTGCACGACGACGTAGGGGCGCAGATCACCTTGTCCGTTAGTCTCGGTGTATGCCCAATACTCGACCGAAGCGATACCAATCAACAACAGCGGGACAAGGATGGCGCGTCCGATGCGCTTCGATACAAATTCGCCGAGGATGAGGGAAAAAAGTCCCGCGAATCCGATCGTCATCGGCAGGCGATCCCACACGAGAGGATCGTTGGCAGGGTTGAGATGGTAGTACGCAGAGCCGAGCGCGGTCAGAAAAATGCCGGCGAAGAAAACGATGTAGGCGAGCTCGAGTCCCGGCAGACATACGCTGTCGTGATCACGAAATACGATCAGCGTGCCCCACAGACCGATGACCATTAGAGGCAGGTTAGACATGACGTTCCAGAAATTGCTGACGCCGAGGAGCGTGCGTCTGTCAGCAAACTGATGATAGGCCGGATCTTGTGGAACGGGCGAGCTCAGCAGGAAAAAAGCGACCAGTGCTGCCGCCGTGACAACCGGTAATACGACATCGCGACTCGGGCTCAAATGCCCATTTTCGCCAGCAGGTCCGCAAATTCCCGTGCAATACGTTCGGCGACAGGGTGATTCGCGGCGAAGCGGGATTCAAGATGCTTGGCCCGGTCGACTGCCGTGGAATGAGTCTCTCCGGTCAGGCGGTCAATATCGTCTTGCAGTCGCTCCAGCAGCTCTTTTGTGTCGTCGTCGACATCGCCGGCGTCATTCAGCTCCGCATTCAGTTCGGTCAGTAGCTCGCTCAGTCGTTCTTTGCTCAAAGTGATATCCGCCTTCAGGCTACGTCAGTTTCGCGAAAGTCAGTTCTCTTCAGTTCATGTTGCCGTACCGGCAATTCACGAATTCGAATCCCGGTTGCGTTGAATATTGCGTTCGTCAATGCTGGTGCGATCGGCGGTGTGCCTGGCTCCCCGGCACCACCCAGCGGCTCACCGCTGTTGATAATGTGTGTCTCAACGGCGGGGGCCTTGTCCATGCGCAACATCGGGTAGTCGTGGAAATTCGATTGAGCGACAGCGCCATGACGAATCGAGATCTCTCCATAGAGTGCGGCTGTCATGCCATAAGCGATACCGCTCTCCATTTGTGCGGCCATGCCGTCGGGGTGAATTGTGTAACCCGCGTCCACAGCGCAGACAACGCGAGGGACCCTGAGCTCACCGTCGACGACATCGACGTCGACAACTTCAGCGACGATCGTGCCGAATGAGCGGTGTATCGAGATGCCACGCCCCTGATGTTCGGCAAGCGGCTCACCCCAGCCGGCTTTTTCGGCGGCAAGGTCAAGCACGGCCAGGTAACGCGGCTCGTCCTGCAGAAGATCACGGCGAAATTCGTAAGGGTCCCGTCCTGCAGCAAAAGCGAGTTCGTCAACAAAAGACTCGGTAAAGAACGCATGCAGCGAATGGTCCACGCTGCGCCAGAAACCCCAGGGTACATGTGTCTTGCTCGCGGTGTAGACGATACGCTGATTGCCAATCGCATACGGAATATGTGGCGCTTCCTCCGGGTCGTGCTTGTTCACGTAGTGGTTGTGCCAGGCGACTGGCTTGCCATTCGCGTCGAGACCACCCCGGAATCGGCTGATGCTGGCCTGCCGATAATGATCGTGCCGTGTGTCCTCTTCCCGAGACCAGATAAGTTTCACCGGGTACGGCACAGAACTCGCAATCCTGGCGGCCTGCACGGTGTAATCGGAAAAAGCGCGCCGGCCAAAACCGCCACCGAGATACTGGTTGTGAACCGTCACGTCGTCGAGATCCATATCGAGCGCTTTGCTGACGTCTTTCGCGAAACCGAGTGGGTTCTGGCTGCCGGTCCAGAGTTCGCAGAATCCATCATGCACCCAGGCCGTGCAGTTCATTGGTTCCATCGGAGAGTGGGCCAGGTATGGCACGCGGTACTCTGCGTCCAGGACCTGTGCCGCGCCGCGGAGAGCGGCCAGCGCGTCACCTGATGCCACGTCGGTTTCTTCATCGCCTGCCTCTGCCGACTGGTCGAGATCGGCGGCAAACTGATTGAAGATTTCGCCCTGCTCCCAATGGCTGTTGCCACCGTCGCTGTACTCGACCTGCAGCCGATCCAGCGCCGTCTTAGCCTGCCAGTAACCGTCGGCAATGACGGCTACCGAATCGTCGAGGTTGATGACTTTGCGCACGCCGGGCATGTCCTGAATCGACGCCGGATCGAGTTCGCTCACTGCGCCACCAAATACAGGGGCCGCCTTGATGGCTGCGTATTTCATGCCCGGTAAGGTTGCATCGATTCCGAACCTCGCGGTGCCATTGACTTTCGCAGGGATATCGTTGCGCAGCGGCGACGTGCCCATGATGTTGAATTCGTCGCTGTTTTTCAGAATCGGTTTGCTCGGCAACGATATTCTGGCGGCAGCCTCTGCAAGGCTGGCATAGGTCGCAGATCGCTCACTTGCGGCGTGCAGAACAGTGCTGTTTCGTGTTGTGAGGTCACTTACGGATACCTGCCATTCGGCGGCTGCGGCCTGCAGCAAAGCAGTACGTGCCGCAGCGCCCGTTACGCGCATTGCGATCTGGCCGGTGGTCCTCACCGACGTACTGCCGCCTGTGATTTGCAGACCCATTGCCTGCGTAGCCCGGAAGAAGATCCCGTCGACCGTGTCAATAAGCCACTCTGGAAAATCCGCACCGCCGGCCGCATAGCCCCTGGCCAATGCGTAGTTGGCGTACTCCTTGTCACTGGGTGCTTCAAGAATATCGACCCTGGACCAATCGGCGTCCAGCTCATCGGCGAGCATCATCGCGAGGGTCGTGTGCACACCCTGGCCCATCTCGGCGTGCGGCACGATGGCCGTGATCCTGTTGTCCGGCGCGATCTTCAGCCAAATATCAAATAAAGACTCATCGTCAGCTGCTACGATCTCCCGGACCTTAGCCTCCCGACCACCACGACGAATAGCAACACCAAATACGACAACGCCACCGGCAGCGATTCCGGTCGTAATGAAGGCTCGACGTGACCACTTACCCATCTGTCGCAGCCCCCTTGTGCAGCGTGTTGATAGCTACCGCAGCACGCTTGATGCCCTTGCGAATTCGTGGGTACGTGCCGCAACGGCAGACGATGCCGGCCATTGCCTGATCGATATCAGCATCGGTTGGTGTCGGGTTATTTTCGAGCAGGGCGGTGGCTGACATGATCTGGCCGGATTGGCAGTATCCGCATTGCGGAACCTGCTCGTCGATCCAGGCTTGTTGAACCGGATGTAACTCTTCGCCGTTGTCACTGATGCCTTCGATTGTCGTAACTTCCTGATCGACGGCGACCTGTGCCGGAATAACGCAGGAGCGGACAGGGGCACCATTCAGATGCACTGTGCAGGCGCCACACTGGGCAATACCGCAACCGAATTTCGTTCCCGTGAGCCCGACGTAGTCGCGAATAACCCACAAAAGCGGTGTCGCCGGATCGACGTCGACCGAGTGTGGTTCGCCATTAATACTGAGTGTGATCATAAGGAAATACGGTACTCCAAGGTATCTGGCTCGGCAAGTATGTGATTCAAGTGACGGCAGGCTGGCGAATGACGTAGACTGGACGTCGAACCCGGCGCTGGGAGTATCGATGTCTGGAAGCCGCAACTACGACACGGTTGCCTTCGATGTACGCGACAATGCGACGATGTTGTTCTTCGCGAGTACGACGACCGAAGGCGATATCGACGACTACATATTGCTTATGCGGACAGTTGAAGACGACTTTGATTCATCGACTTACATCGAGATCAATGAGCAGCAGTTTGGTGGCCATGATCTGATTCGCGAGGCGGAGCTAATGGGCAATATGCTGACCCTGCACCTGCATCAACCTGCCGCGGAGCTGGATGGGGTCTCTGAGATCGTGCTTACCTGGGCAGACACGCCCGAGAATGGTGCGAGTATCGAAGCCGGCGCGTTTCGCGTGCTCGGCGACACGATGACAGGCGCCCGCGCCTGAGAACGGTGACCGCAGGCGAGTACAGCCTGTATATTGTCCGCTGTGCCGACGGTACGCTTTACACCGGTATTGCAATCGACGTCGAGCGCCGCATCCGGGAGCATGAGTCAGGCACTCGCGGTGCCAAATATCTTCGCGGTAGAGGTCCTCTGAACCTGGAATTCTCCGAGCGCCTGGGGGATCGCGCCAGGGCGCAGCAGTTCGAATTTCGAGTGAAGCAACTCGAGCGCGACAGAAAAGAAGCACTGATCGCCGGCCATTGTTCCCTGGCCGAACTTCTGCCCGATTGAAAGTCAGGCCTCGGGCGACGCCTCCGGATACAGAACGACCGCTTTGCCGAATTCAGGAAGGTGAAGGCGAGTATTGGCGTCCCAGGTCGCGGCGATTTCCTCGAGCCATTTCGACGTCTTTACAAAGTTGTCGAGCGCGCGCGGGTACAGCAGGATTTCACCGAACGGCTGCGTAAGATCATCAAAATGTATCGGCAACACATGTGCTGCGCCTGTGGTCGTCACGACGGCCTGCCAGTATTTTTCCACGTAGTCGCGGCCCAACCCATCGAGCATCGCCATGCCAAGCAAAACGATATCTGCCTGGATGCCTTGCAAGGCACTCTCTGTGTAGCCGCCACTGCCGTGTACAAGAGTAGTACCATACGGATGCGTCAGCACAACGGAGTAACTCTGGCCCTCGCGGTAGGCCCATATCGACGCTGGAGTTTGCAACGCTTCGTCGATGGTTCCCGCCACCGGGACTGAACCACCCCAGCCGATCGGAGCGTGCGGAGTTTCAATCATCGTGAGCGTGAACTGCCCGAACGAATACGTGCCGCGATTCTCGGCGACGATTATCTGGTCTTCTGGCACACCGGCGCCCCGGGCGATATTGGCCGTCGATGCAGAGCCCAGAATAGACGCGCTGCTGCGATTGGCAATTGCGCCTATATCCATCGCGTGATCGTAATGCGACTGCACCGGAACAATAGCCGCAAGGCGTCGCATCCGATATTCGTCGAGCACATAGTTGATTGTCACAGCGTTGCTGCTCACCGCGCGGCTGAGTAATGCGTCGATCAATGTCGGTCGCGAGAAGAAGCCGTCGATCAGGATCTGCGTTTCGCCGTCGTCGAACAGTAACGTCGAGACACCCAGCCACGTCATCGTGACCGCATCGAGACTCGGCTCAATGTAGGGGTACGGAGGCCAGTCGATGTCGTCCAGCGATGCACGGTCACGCCACAGCCAAACCAGCGCGATCGCGACAATGGCCATTGTCGCAAAGACCGTTATGGCAGTACGTTGCAACCAGCGTTTGATTTGTTCTGGAGTGACTGCGCGCATTACTGTCCGACGGCCATTCTGGCGAGATGCCCGGTCAATGGGGCGAGGTAGTTGCCCAGTGCGTAGCCGAGCAGGGCCATCAGGATCGATGCTGGCACCAGGTTGGGCCGGTGGTGTGCGGCAATAATCGGTGCCGATGCGGCCGCGCCGATGTTGGCAGCCGAGGCAATGGCGACACTGTGAACATCAACGCGGAAGATCCATGCGCCCGCGAGACAAAATAGTCCGTGGATAAAAATCCAGACAAACGCGCCGGCGACGAACATTGGCGCTTCGGCCAGCCCGGCGACGGATGCGCGCGCGCCCATGCCGGCGACAAATATATAGATCATGGCTGTGCCCATGGCTGTCGAGTTGGGTAACTTCGATACGGGTGTGGTCGACAGCAACAGCGCCAGCGTCGTCACAAGCAAGATGCGTACTGTCGATTCGCCGAAGATCGTGCTCAGGGCCGGCGCACGCGATGCGATGGACGCGGAGATTTCCGGAGCCAGTATGATGCTGATCCATGTCACGCCGATAACGATGGCGACCAGAAACAGGTACTGCGGCATCGTCGGTGCATGGTCGTCTTCGACGTGCAGCTCGGCAGCCGCGTCCATTGCTTCCAGCCTTTCGGTCGGTACGCGCGCCCAGCGGTTAAATCGTGTCGCGAAGTCACGCGACATCAATAACAATGGCAGCCAGACGATGTAAATGACGTTGTCCGCGATAACCGCGAGACCAAATTGTTCCTCCGATGTGCCTAGCATCTCCGCCGTTGCCGCCATGTTGGCCGTCCCACCGATCCAGCTGCCTGCAAGTGCGCCATAGCCTTTCCACGCATCGTCAGATAACCAGGTGTGAACAAGCATGTACGCGACGACAGCGCCGACCATGACGCCGGCCGTGCCCATCAGCATAACGAGTACGCCCTTACCCATGACACGCACAACGGCCGGCACGTTAACTTTGATCAACATCAGTACGATGAACGCTGGCAATACGTAGGCGCTTAGTCCTCCGTAAACTGGTGACGCGCTGGGAATGACATCAAGGTTGTTCAGGAATACCGGTGTTGCGTAAATAAACAGCAGCGGTGGAAGATATTGAAAGAGCTTTGCCTTTGTTGTCTGCTCAACTGCGAAAAAGAACGCTGCGACGAATGCAAGAACAGCGAGCACGCCAATCGGAGAGGAAATCAGAGCCGCGGAATTTTCCATGTGATACAGAGTCATTGGCATCGTGCAGATGCCGCAGAGTATAAATCAATGACAAGCGCGCGGCGCGCTGCCCGGAATCAGGCTATTTGAGCCCGCAGGTCCTTGCGGGAGTCCTCGTCGGTCAGTGCTGCGGAATTGACGGTGAGCCACGCCGCATCCCAGTCCTTGACCTTGCTTGGCCCGAATACGTGTTTGGCGATGAAGCTGTCGAGTGCAGCGACACGAATTACGTTTTTGGGTGGCGGTGTCGGGAAATCAACACTACCCGTGAACACGACAAGATTGTCGACCGGGACATCGGGCAAAACACTTTGCAAGGCGCGCGTACGACCTTCATTCTGAATGAGCGGATTAAGGAAGCGGCGCCGCAGCGTGCCGTCAACGTTGGTCCACTGGGCTTCGTCCTCAGCGCCGAAAACGATGCCGTTGTAGTGCTTGGTCTGAATGCACAGAATGCCGCCCGCGGTAAGGATGGCATGATCTATCTTCACCAGCCCGCCGTAAGCACCAGGCAGGATGAAGTCGTGAAGTACGTCCGGGCTGCGGGCGCTAAGCGCATGGCGAATCCGGTAGGCGCCAAGGCGCGCCGTGATGATGCGCATCACGTGGCTCGCGGTGGAGCGGAAAATCAGGGTCAACAGCAACGCGCCAGCGATCGTAAAGATGAACGCGGCAGGTCCAACGCCGGTAATACCGGTCGCGATGGGCGCCTCGGCGGCCAGTGCAGGCAAGGCAATTAAAGGCAGGCTTGTTGCGGCTATTCGGATGAACACGATCATGACCCTAAGAGTAGGACTTTTGGCGGAAAATTTATCGTATCAGGTCACGTTTTGTTAAGTCGCCTGCCCGGATACGCCAGATAAAAGCCGTCGACCTCGGCGACTCGTATGCCTGTTTCATAAACTGAACTCAGGAGCTCAGCGTCCAGAACGCTGGCCTTGTCCCCGTCGGCCACGATGGCGCCATTCTTGAGAACAATGACCCGCTCGATCTCGGGCGGAATTTCGTTGAGGTGGTGGGTGACAAGCACGATGTTGTGCCCGCTTCGCGCCAACTCGCGGATGCGATCCAGGTAGTCGAAGCTGGCTGCGAAATCGAGCCCCTCAGTTGGCTCATCCAGGATCAGTGTCTGCGGTCGGTGAACAAGCGCCCGGCCGAGCAGGCAACGGCGTTGTTGACCTGTCGACATCGACCGGAGTGCCGTATTTGCGAGCGCATCGATGCCGAGCCGTCTCAATATTGTCCGAGCCTTGTCGACTTCACTCTTGCTGACACGCTGCGCGAGTGTGCCGTGCACACCGATGCTCGAGTGAAAGCCAGAGATAACGACTTCGAGCGCCGTGGTCGTCGGCGTATAACGCTGGTGCAGATCGTGAGAGACGATGCCGATGTGCCTGCGCAAGTCCCAGACATTCCAGTGATCCCGTCCGAGTATGCGCACTGCGGAGTTCGCGGCGACCACTGGGTACAATTCGCGATTGATCGTTTTCAAAAGCGTGGTTTTGCCCGAACCGTTGGGCCCGAGAATGGCAACGCGTTCGTGCTGCTCGACCGTAAGATTCAGCTTCTCGAACACACACGTCGAACCACGCCAGATCGTTGCGTTTCGAATTTCAATAAGTGGCGGCTCTTTCATCGCGATTCAGATAGTACTCGTATCACTCATTACCCGTCAGGCTACCTGCTGCTTCCACCTGCCGCGCCTGAAGACTGTCACACCTAAGACGGTTACCAGGGATTCTGAGACGACGATCGCCCAGAATACGCCGTTTGGTCCCAACTCCTGGCTTGTTGCCAGCCAGTAGGCGAGCGGGATCTGTAATACCCAGAAGCAGAGGAAATTGATCATTGTCGGTGTGCTGGTATCGCCGGCTCCATTGAGTGCCTGGGTGACGATCATGCCGACGGCGTACATCGGAATGCCGATGGCAAGTATGCGCAGGCAACTTGTGCCGTAACGCAACACCTCAGCATCGTTTGTGAACAAATCGGCAATGCCAGGAGCGAAGATGACAACAAAAACTCCGAGTGACGTCATGAATACCGTGTTGTATTTTGCAGCCCGCCAGGTCGATTTTTCGGCACGGTCCGGCTGCCCAGCGCCGAGATTCTGCCCAACCAGCGTTGCCGCGGCGTTGCCGAGGCCCCAGGACGGTAGCCAGATAAACTCGAAAATCCGCAGGCCGATCGTGTAAGCCGCGACGGCCGTACTGCCGTATATCGCGACGATGCGCATAACGATGATCCAGCTCGATGTCGCAATCAGGAATTGCCCGATACCGCCAACGGAAATGACCAACAAACGACCAAGAACGGGCGGCACCAGGGCGAGGTTGCGCAGACGAAACCGTAGTCGTCCCCGACCGTCGAACAGGTACCAGAGCTGATAGACGATACCGATGCTGCGGCCGATCGTTGTCGCTACGGCTGCGCCTGTTACTCCCATTTCCGGGAACGGGCCCAGGCCGAATATCAGGCAAGGATCAAGAACGATGTTGAGGCCGTTCGCGAGCCACAACGAGCGCAGCGCGACCGATGCGTCGCCGGCACCGCGAAACGCTGCATTGAGTACGAAGAGATAGATGATGCTCGCAGAACCACCCAACAAAACGGCCGCAAATCCCGAACCTGTCTCCACCACACTCGCGCTGGCCCCCATCAGGCGCAGCATATCCGCAGCGTAGAACGCTCCTGGCAGGCCAATTAGCAAGGACAGCCCTGCGCCCACCCAGATGGCCTGCCCGGTAACCCGTGCCGCGGCCTCACGTTCTTTCGCACCAATGCGCCGCGCCACCATTGCGGTGACACCCATGCCCAGGCCGACCGCAATCGCATACAGGACCGTGATCAGTGCTTCGGTGATGCCAACTGCCGCGACGGCATCCGTTCCGAGACGGGACACGAATGCGATGTCGACGACAGCAAATACGGACTCCATCGACATTTCGAGCATCATTGGTATGGCGAGCAGGCCCAGCGCGCGGTTGATACGACCTTTCGTATAGTCCTCGTCGCTGTCACGAAGAGACTCGCGCAAGAAGGCGGCCCCACGTCGAAGCATCGATCGCCTGGTGCCGGTGTTAGAATTCACATCTGTCATCGCTACCGATTAATGGCCATGCCTGAAGGGCTTACTCCGATACTTATTATCATTGCTGTCGTTGTCATCTATACGATCGCAAAAGTCGTGGAACACATGCGCCGAAGCGATGAGCAGTGGCGTGAGGTCGACAAAAGCAAGCTGCGCGAATGGACCGACGATGATGACTGGGACAGTTAACGCTCGATGTCGCCCCGCAACAACGACTCGAATTCCGCCGCCGTGTCCCTGGATGACTGGATCATCTTCTCCTCAGAATGATGAATGGCGTGTTGCTCTTTTAGCAGTCGCGTATCACGCGCGCGGAACTTGGCGCTGATTCGTTCGACCTCGTCCTTCTCAAATCCCAGGTTGGTCAGTACACGCTTCGACATCGACAGGCTCGACAACATTGTTTCGCGAAAAATGTGTTCAATACCAAGGTCCATTAGCCAGTGCGCGTGGCGACGATTGCGTGCGCGGGCGACGATCCTGAGATGCGGGAAGTGCTGCCTGACGGCTTCGGCTGTACGTATCGATGCTTCGACATCGTCGATTGCCAGCACAAATATTTTCGCGTGCTCTGCGCCGGCGGCGCGCAAAATATCGAGCCGGGACGCGTCACCGTAGTGAACGACGTTGCCGTAGCGTCGCACGACGTCAACCTGCGATGAGTCAATCTCGAGCGCTGTGAAAGGCGTTTTGAATACTGCCAGCAAGCGGGCGATGATCTGCCCGACTCTGCCGAAGCCCGCGATGATGACATCATTATGCGGGTTATCCATGTCGTCGTATTCCGGTTCTTCACTGCGCTCGAGTCTGGCGGTCACGGTTTCATTCAGAATGTAGATGAATGGCGTCAGCAACATCGAGACTGCGACGGCAAGAATCAGCTCGTCGATAAGTTCCGCCGCGATCAATCGTTGTCGCGCCGCTATGCCAAAAAGTACGAACGCGAATTCGCCGCCGCCGGACATAACTGCGGCAAGGCTTGTCGATGCGCGTGCGTCACACAACCCAAACACGCGAGCGAGCGGGATGAGGACAAGCGCTTTTGCGGCCATGAGTATTGCGACAATCAGGAGAATGCGGCCCGGTGAATCAAGCAACAGGCCGACATTGACCGACATGCCCACGGCAATGAAGAACAGCCCGAGCAGCAGACCCTTGAACGGCGCTATGTCAGCCTCGAGTTGGTGACGATATTCTGAGTCCGCGAGCAACATCCCGGCGATAAATGCGCCAAGTACCATGGACATACCAGCGAACTGCATCAAAAGGGCTGCGCCAATGACGACGAGCAGCGCCGTGGCAGTGAATATCTCCGGAATCTTCGATCCGGCCGCGATCTGCAGGATCGGTTTCA
>Ga0209567_10000790_pt1 | contig 17123 bp, 12 predicted proteins | sample COG_12_FD_184756 | JGI IMG/M metagenome (GOLD analysis project Ga0209567, IMG submission 184756) | Pelagic marine sediment microbial communities from the LTER site Helgoland, North Sea, for post-phytoplankton bloom and carbon turnover... | ecosystem: Environmental > Aquatic > Marine > Neritic...
CAATAGTGATTTGTCCGATTCGTGGTGGAAGTCGATCTCGCACGAGAAGGGCGCGCCCTACATGATTGCCGTGGCAGTCCTCTGGGCGCTCTCGACCGCCCTCGACAAGCGGGCCCTCGGTCACGCGTCCCCTGCCTCGCATGCCTTCCTTCTCTCCGCGGGAAGCGCCACGATTCTGCTCTCCTGGCTCCTCTCGAGAGGGAAGCAGCGGGAGCTCCGAGAGGTCGTCCTGGCACCCAAGGCCCTGCTTGCGGGGTTGATCGGATTCGCGGTGGCGGCGCTGGCTCTGCAGATGGTGGCTCTTCAGTGGCTCTGGGTGGCAGTCGTCGAGACCCTCAAGCGGGCGTTCGGTGTGTTTGGCAGCGTCTTCTTCGGCCGGCTCTTCTTCGGGGAGCCGATCACCAGCCGAAAGGTGGCCGCCGTGGTCCTGATGGTCGCCGGGACGACCCTCCTGGCCCTGAGTTAGGCGATTGGAAAACACGTGCGGAATCCGCTAATGGTGAAGGATGGCCGAGGAAAAACCGCTTCCGCCCAAGCTCGACGTGGCCCAGTACCTCCTGGCCCAGGGCAGTCTGTTCGTGCACCTCGACCCCAGGGTAGACACGGTGGTCGTCCCGCAGTGGTACCGTTCAGAACCTCAGCTGGTTTTGCAGATTGGCTTCGATATGCCCGTACCTATTCGGGATTTGCAGGTCGATGCGGATGGAATCTATGGCACCTTGTCGTTCAACCGCTCGCCTTTCACCTGCCAAGTTCAGTGGGACGCAGTGTTCGCGCTCGCCGGCGATGACGGCCGGGGTATGGTCTGGCCCGACTCGATGCCCCATGAGATTTCCGAGGAAATCGAGCGAGAAGCGGGCAGAGAGCCACCCCCGCCGCTGGTAGAGGAGCGCCCCTCGCTAAGGGTCCTCCCAGCAGTAGAGGAGGGCGATTCAACCCCATCGACCCCCCCAAAGCCAGGCGAACGCCCCCCCTACCTCAAAGTCGTGAAGTAGCCCTCACTGGCACTCGCACTGGCACTGGCACTGGCACGGGACCGGTCACCGAATTAAAAAGTAACGGCCCGAAAGGGGGGGCTTTCGGGCCGTTAGAGAGATGGCGATTTGGATGAAGTGGGGGGAAAACAAGCCAAATCGCCGGTCTAACCGCACTACGGGGGACGTGGGGGGTACGTCATCGCCGCAGCGCTATGTCGACTTCTGTATATGCTACTACCGTGCCAACTCTACGAGGCTTGGAATCATGAATGATCTCATAGGGATCATCCGATTCGCCGGGTTGCGTTTTGTTCAGATCTGAAAAATTTTCGAAGTTCTGTGGGTTTAACCCCTGAATTGCACCCGATCGACCGAAGGGGTGCCTGCAAATGTGCGTTGGATCACAAACGACACATGTCATGAATAACCCTTACAGATGAATTACAACTGTATTCGAGCTGTACAGACGTGAGGCAGCTTACTTTTCATTTCTGCAACACATTTTTCAGATCTGAACGATCGGCAGCCCATAGTCGAGCAGCATCCGATGATTCTCCGAGATGAGGAGCTCGCTCGAGCGGTCCTCTTCGGGCGCGACAAACCGGAATTCATTGACTGAAGCGTCCGCTGTCTGTTGGGCGAGGTTGGCGATTTGATGTGACGTGCCTGATACCGACACCGCCCCACCTGCACCCGTTTTCCGTGCAGATTTGATTGCAGAGTTGAAATCCGCTGTGCCTGTATTAGCCAGCTCACTATCGCCAGCTATGGAGGTCAATCTGACGAGTACTTGGTCGGGGCGGGGCTCGTATTTCTGTCGAAGCTCAGCGGGGATGTGGGTGTCGTCGTTGTGGGAGATGAGCGCGACCTGTTCGCCCGAGAATCGGAGGGTCGTCCGGCCTGTGTTCCGCATCCGACCGAGCGGCCAGGGGAATCGATCCCGCACACCGAGCAGGCCCGAGAGGAGGGCCGCGATGATGCCGCCGTGGGTGAAGACGATGGCCCGGCCGCCGTTGGGCAAGCGCTGGCGAAGCGCGGCCAGCGATGCGTCGGCCCGTTCGAAGACCTCCGGCCAGCTCTCGCCCCCGCCAATGGCGAAGGTCTGCCGTGCTTTGAGGGCCTCGATTTGCTCCGGGAAGCGTTCGACGACCTGTTCCATCGTCAGGCCCTCCCAGTCGCCCACGTGGATTTCGCGCCAGGCGCGGTCGTGCTCCACTTCGACGCCCGAGGCCTTGGCGGTGTCCGCGGCCCGGCTCAGGTCCGAGCTAAGCACCAGGTCATAGCGTTGCTCGCGAAGGGAGCGGCGGAGACCCTCGACCTGTGTCCGCCCGAGCTCGTTGAGCGGAGAATCCCCCTGACCCTGCCAGACCCCGGCGGCGTTTGATACCGACTGTCCGTGCCGGACTAGGCAGACCTCGAGCGTGCTCATGCCGCGGGGGCGACCCCTTGCTCTTTGCGGGGCATGATCACTTGGTCGACGATGCCGTATTCCTTGGCTTCGAGGGCGGAAAGGAACTTGTCGCGCTCGGTGTCGTGACGGACCGTCTCGACGTCTTGACCGGTGTGGCTTGCCAGGATTTCGTTGAGCCGCTTCTTGGTATTGAGGATCTCTTTGGCGTGGATTTCGATGTCCGAGGCCTGCCCCTGATACCCGCCGAGTGGCTGGTGAATCATGACGCGGCTGTGCGGCAGTGCGCGGCGCAGGCCCTTGGTGCCGGCCGCCAAGAGGAACGCGCCCATCGACGCGGCCTGCCCGAGGCACACGGTCGAGACGGGGCAGCGCACGTAGCTCATCGTGTCGTAGATCGCGAGGCCGGAGGACACCATCCCGCCTGGGCTGTTGATGTAGAGGGTGATCTCCTTGTCCGCGTCTTCGCTCTCCAGATAGAGGAGCTGGGCGATGACCGCGTTGGCGACGAAGTCGTTGATCGGCGTCCCTAGGAAGATGATGCGGTCTTTGAGGAGCCGGCTGTAGATATCCCAGGCCCGCTCGCCGCGGTGGGTCTCTTCGATGATGGTGATTGCGCGCGTCGCAAAATCGTCGCTCATGCGCTCAACCTAGTCCCTCCGGGCCCGCCTGCAATCCGGATTTTGACGGAACCAGTTCGGCGCTATGTTGAGAAGATGCTTCCGCCTGCTCTCGAGATGATTCGCCAGTTGGTCGCCACGCCGTCCGTGAGCTCCCCGGACGATCGTTTCGACCAGTCGAACCGCGGGGTCATCGACCTCGTCGCGGGCTGGGCCGCCGGGCTCGGGTTCGCGGTGCGGATCGAGGCGCTGCCCGGCGATTCGGGGAAGGCGAACCTGATCGCCACCCTGGGTGAGGGCGAGGACGGTCTCGTGCTGTCCGGGCACACCGACACGGTGCCCTACAACGCCGAGCGCTGGACCGACGACCCATTCGTGCTGACTGAGCGGGATGGCAAGCTTCACGGGCTCGGCACCGCGGACATGAAAGGTTTTTTCGCGGCGGCGCTTCATGCGATCGCGCGCTTCGAGCCGGGCCAGCTCCGAGCGCCAATCACCCTCCTTGGCACCGCGGACGAAGAGAGCACGATGAACGGCGCGCGAGCCTTGGCCGAACAGGGAGAGCGCTTGGGCCGATACGCGATCATTGGTGAGCCGACCGGCCTCCAGCCGATTCGAAAGCACAAGGGTGTGTTCTACGTGCAGGTCACGGTCGGAGGCAGGGCTGGCCATGCGAGCAATCCGGCGCTCGGTGTGAATGCCATCGAGGGGCTGCATCTGGTGCTAGCGGGTTTGCAGTCATGGCGTGACACGATCGGAGAGCGCTACCGCGACGACGACTTCGAGGTTCCCACGCCGACGCTCAACTTCGGACGCATCACCGGCGGCGATAGCCCCAACCGGATTTGCGCCGAGTGCAAGCTCGACGTCGATGTCCGTTTGCTGCCAGGGATGCAGCGGCCGGCCGTCGTTGCCGAGCTTCGCGACGTCGTGGCGAATGCGCTCGACGGCGGGCCCTGGACGTTTGATGTGGGCGCGATTGGCGGCTACGCTGACGCGTTTGCCGGGCCTTCGGACGCGGAGTTTTCTGGCGCGGTGGAGACCTTGTGCGGGTGTTCAGCCAAGACCGCGATGTTTGGAACCGAAGCGCCGTTTCTCACGGAATTGGGGCTGCAGACGCTCGTCCTTGGCGCCGGGGACATCGCCGTTGCGCACCAACCCGACGAATATGTCACCATTGCGGCTATTGAGCGTGCCACCGACGTGTACGCAAACCTGATTCAACGCTTCTGCATCGAGTCCGCATGAGCCCCAAAGTCGACCCATTCGTCCAACATTTCCGAGCGAGCGCGCCGTACATCCACGCGCATCGCGGGCGGACGTTTGTGATTATGTTCGGCGGCGAGGCCGTGGCCTCGAAGGACTTGCGGACGCTCCTCTATGATGTCGCGCTCCTGCACTCGCTCGGCGTGCGCGTCGTGCTCGTGGCCGGTGCCCGTCCTCAGATCGACGAGGCGCTGACTCGGCGCGGAGTGGAGCCCCGGTTCGAGGGCGGTTTGCGCGTGACCGACGAGGTGGCGCTTGAGTGCGTTAAAGAGGCTGTCGGTGCCGCTCGGGTTGAGCTCGAGGCGCTCTTGTCGATGGGCTTGCCCAACTCGCCGATGGCCGGTGCGCGGCTTCGGGTGGCCACCGGTAACTTCGTGATGGCGCAGCCGGTCGGCGTCGTCGATGGGGTCGACTATCAATACACCGGCAAGCCGCGCCGCATCGATGCCGATGCAATCCGGCAGCGACTCGATGACGGCGCGATCGTGGTGCTCACCCCGATTGGGTACTCCGCGACCGGCGAGGCGTTCAATATCAGTAGTCATGATGTTGCCGCTGCCGCGGCTACGGCTCTAGGTGCCGACAAGTTGATCGGCTTGCTCGAAGGGGAGGGGGTGCTCGATGTGGAGGGTCTGCCCCCATCGCAGCTCAGCCCGCACGAAGCCGAGCAGATCCTCCGCTCCGGCCGCGACCTGGGGCATGATGTGGAGCGCCATTTGGCTGCGGCGATTCAAGCGTGCCGAGGCGGAGTGCCGCGTGCGCATCTGGTCGCACGCCAAAGTGACGGCTCGCTCCTCCGCGAGCTGTTCACCCGCGACGGTGTCGGCACGATGGTGACCTCTGAGACCTTCGAGGGAGTTCGCCCTGCAGCCCAAGGCGACGTTGGCGGCATCCTCGCGCTGATCGAGCCGCTCGAAGCGCAGGGAATCCTGGTGCGTCGATCGCAGGAGATGCTCGAAAACGACTTCGATCGGTTCACCGTGATCGAACGTGACGGGATGGTCGTCGCCTGCGCCGCGCTGTACCCATATCCTGATGACTCAATCGCCGAGCTGGCCTGCCTGGTCGTGCATCCGGAGTACCGAACGTCCGGCCGAGGCGATCAACTTCTGCACTATCTCGAACGGCAATGCGCGGCCCAGCGCTTGCGTGGCTTGTTCGTCCTCACGACGCAGACTTCGCACTGGTTTCGGGAGCGTGGTTTCGAGAATTGTGAGCTCGGCGACCTGCCCGAGACGCGGCGCTCCGCGTACGATCAGGGCCGCCGATCGAAGATTCTTCTCAAGCCACTCGGCTGACGCATCTACGCCAAAGCATTGCGCTTTCCGTTCGTGCTTGGAGAGGCGCGCGAATCGTGCTACTCGTCCCCGAATTCGCCTAAACGGGACTTGATTCGTCCTTGATACACGCAAAATGAAGCAGGCTGAGCTCAATCGACGACCTGGAGCGGAAGCGCCCCCCGCAGATGCGGAGATGGACGAAATCGTCGCCCAGGAAGAGAAAGTTCTCGCCCGCGTGCATCGAACGGCCCAGTCGAGCCGCCCCACGCACCGGGGCCAGCTCATCGACTACGACGCGGAGCTGATCGCGCTTCGCGACCAGATTCGCGAAGCTCGGCTCGAGGACATTCCGCCGCTGGTCGAGGAGATGGAGCGACTTCAGCAGGTGGCGCAGCGTCGAGCGAAGGTCACCGAAGGCGCAGTGGACCCGTCATCGCCGTACTTCGGCCGAATGATTCTCGAGGAGGAAGGCCGCAAGCGCGAGATCTTGATTGGCCGCAGCACGTTCCTCGATCCCAAGACCGGGGTTCGCATCGTCGATTGGCGGGACGCCCCGGTGAGCCGGGTCTACTACCGCTATGAAGAGGGAGACGACTACGACGAGATCTTCGGCGACCGCGAGGTCGAGGGAGAAGTGCTCGTCCGCCGCAATCTATCGATCACCACCGGCAAGCTACGCCGCATTGGAAGCCCGCAGGGAACGTTCCGGCGCTCGCGCGACGACCTCTGGCGGCGGGTGGCCGATCAGGCGACGAAACTGTCGGGCGGGCAAGGCGCGGCGATGCGTCCCGAATCGCATCATCGGCCCGGCGAGCTCGGGATCGGCGACGAGGATCTTCGCGAGGACAAGCATCTCTCGGAGATCACGGCCCTCATCGACCCGCGGCAGTTCGACCTGATCAGCCAGCCCACATCAGGCCTCGTCGTCATTCAAGGCGGCGCCGGTAGCGGCAAGACCACGATTGGACTTCACCGCCTCGCGTACCTCGCCTTCCAGGACCCGCAGCGATTCCGCGCGGATCAGATGCTGGTGATCGTCTTCAACGACGCGCTGGTGCGGTACATCTCTCGCGTTCTGCCGGCGCTCGGTGTCACCGACATGCCCGTCCAGACCTTTGAGAGATGGGCCGAGCAGCAGCGCCGCCGTCATATTCCGAAGCTGACCACACGCTACGTGGAGGACACGCCAACGCATGTCGTCCGGATGAAGAAGCATCCGGCGATGCTGCGCGCGATCGATCAATACGTTGCTGACCTGGCCGATCGGGTCGGGGCGGAAATCCTCGAACAAACCAAGCGGGGCGAGGGCGGCGCTCTCGTAGAGCGGATTTGGCGGGGCACGGCGGCCGAGCCGCTCGGTGTCCGAGTTGAGCTGCTTTCGCAGTGGCTCCAAGACCGCGACGGCGATGCACAGCAAGTGCCGATCGGCATCCGGCATGCGGTGGGGCGCATTTGCCATCATTGGTCGACGCGAACGAACGATGTCGTGACGGCGTGGGCGGACCTCGTGACCGATCGGACGCGTCTCACCGACACGTTTGCTCGCTGGGCCCCCGACGCGCTGACCGACAAGCAAATCGAGTGGGCGCACTCCTGGTGCAGCCGGCATTCGACCCGCGCGCTGATGGCTTACGAAGAGGCGATCGAGGAAGATGACGAGTCGCATACGCGTAGCGTGGGCGTGGACGGTGTCGATGAAGACGAGCCCGCAGAGCTCGACCGCGAGGACGACGCGCTTCTGCTTCGACTTTTTCAAACGCTCCGTGGTCCACTTTCGGGGCGGCGAGCGGCGCTCGAGTACGAGCACATTTTCGTCGATGAGGCCCAGGACATGAGCCCGGTCGAGTTGGCGGTCGTGCTCGATACGGCAGCCGAGCAGCAGAGCGTGACGCTCGCAGGCGACATCGCGCAGAAGCTCCATCTCGACAACGGCTTCTCGGATTGGCGGCACGTGCTCGAGGAGCTGAAGCTAGATCACATCGAGATCGAACCGCTCAAGTTGAGCTACCGCTCGACCCACGAGATCCTCGACTTTGCAACCGACGTCCTCGGGCCGCTTCGCAACGAAGTCTCGGGGGAGGCCACCCGTTACGGCGCGCCGGTGGAGCTCTTCCAGTTTGGGGGCAGCGGTGAGGCCGTGGGCTTCCTTTCCGAGGCGCTTCGCAGTCTCGTGAGCTCGGAGCCGCTCTCCTCGGTCGCGGTCATCGCCCGCTACCCCGAGCAGGCGGATATCTATTACAAGGGCCTCCGTCACGGGGAGGTACCGAACCTCCGCCGCATCGCCGACCAGGACTTCCCCTTCCGTCCGGGGGTCGACGTCACGGACGTGCGCCAGGTCAAAGGCCTCGAGTTTGACTACGTGGTCATCATCGAATGCAACCGCTCGACCTTCCCGACCGACAACGAGACTCGGCATCTCCTCCATATCGCCGCAACGCGCGCTGCCCATCAGCTGTGGGTGTTTTCGACCGGAAACCCCTCGCTCCTGCTGCCCGACGCCCTCGTCCGCGCCTCGGATTAGCCCGTTCCCCCCTGCCGGGGCAGCAGGGAGTTGCAGTCTTCCCTGGGGCGTGTAAGATCACAATCTAGCGGCGGTTGCGGCCTACACCGGGGTTCCACGGTAGAACGAGCAACGACGCCGCGAGGGGAAAGACGCAAGGCGCGTAGTTCCGTGTAGGTCCCGTTAGCCTCCAACCACAGACCATTCAGGCTGATCACAGCCCTCATTCGATGGCCGAAACTGCTCTCCAAGAAACGGTAGAAGAAGACGCCGCGCCGAGCGCGCTGGCGGAAGAAGCGCCCACCTGGCGTGAACCGACCACCTCGGTGGCCAAGAAGCTCGCTTCCATGAGCGATCGGGCGATTCAACGCGTCACGGGCGGCAACGCGTTTTTGCGCGGGCGTCTGTATGCGCGGCGCAAGGCGGTCGAGAACCTCAAAGAGGACGAGCATTCAGCGAGCGGGGAGATCTCCGTGCGCACGGCCGATGAGCCGTATCGCACGGCTGTGAGCTACAGCGATGAAAGTGACAGCTGGGAGTCGAGCTGCACCTGTCCGGGATGGCGCGGGCCGACGGGGCATTGCAAGCATGTCGCCGCGGTGATGGTCGCATTGCGCGACGAGGTGCGACCGCCACGCGCGAAGGGTCCCCAACAGCAGCAGAGCAAAAAGAAGAAGAAAGCCGAGCCGGTGCACGTTCCGGGGACGGTTTCTGTGGGCGGCAAGAGGCGGCGGTCTCGACGGCGACGTCGTGGCGCAGGTGGCGCTGAGGGTGGCCCACTCGAGGTCCTGTCGCCGCGTGAGCTTCAGGCCAGGCGCGGCGAGGCACGAGGGCCGATGGACGCTTGGCTCCCCGCCGAGGCGCTCCCGAAGCCCCTCGAGTTCGAATACCGCATGACCGTTCGTCCTGCTTCGATCGCCGTCACCCCGGTGCTGGCTGGTACTCGGAGCGCGGTGCCGATCAATGACGCGCTCGGCGCGTTCAACATGGTGTCGATCGACGAGCGTCCGCTTTTTCGAGCGCTCGCCCGGAATATCAACCGCGGGCAGCCCACGACGGCCGAGCTTCGGGGCGAAGATGCGGCCGAGGTGGTGGAGATGCTCAGCGACCGGCGCGTGCTGCTCGAGCCAGCCTCGATGGAGCTGCGGTTTGCGAACGAGGCGCTGAAGCCCCGGATCGAGCTCGATCCGGCCAACGGCGACAGCCTGCGCGTACGCGTCGTGTTCTACCTCGAGAGCAACAAGCGCCGCTTTGCGCTGTCGAGCGGGGCCTGGTTCGAGGGCACACCCGGCTGGCAGATCGACACCACCGAGGGCGTGGCGCGGCCCGTGAGCGAGTTGGTCACTCCGGCCTGGCTTCAGCGGCTCTACCGCTCGCCAGCGATGGTGCAGTCGCACGATGATCTTCCGGAGTTGCTCGGTGAGTCCATTCCGCGGGTCGCCGCGCTGCTTGGTGCGGACCTCCCTGATTTGAGCTCGGTGGCCGATCTCGTCGATCAGAAGCCGCGGTTCGAGCTCAAGGCCAACGGCGACATCATCGATGCGCGCGTTCGGCTGTACGTGCGCTACGAAGATCAGGAGTTCGACGTTCCACCGGATGATTTCCCCTCGCCGTTGGCGTTTCTGCCCCCGAAGCGTGGCAAAGGGCGGCCGCGTGTCGTGCGCCGTGACGTCGGTGCGGAGATGGCCGGCGTTCAGGCGCTGCTCAACCAGAATTTCGAGGTGTCGGAATCGGGCGAAGAGCTCGTAGCTTCCGGCGGCGACGCGATCGCGTTCTGGACGAACGGTATCGGCGAGCTTCCCGAAGACTGGGACCGCTTCATTCCGGACGACTTGGTGGATGTCACCATTCGTGACGAATCGGTGATGCCGCAGATGCGCGTGTCGAGTGGAGTCGATTGGCTCAACCTCGACATGAAGTTCGAGTCGGGTGGCGCGGTCGTGCGCGAAGAGGAGCTTCGGGCTTGTCTCGAGCACGGGCGGCGCCTGGTTCAGCTCGAAGACGGAACGTATGCACCGATCGATCCCGACAAGGTGGGCGACGTGCTCACGCGAATGGCCGAGATCTACGCGACGGCCGGTATGAAGGACAAGCTTCCGCTCTCGCAGGCGGGGCGTGTGCAAGACCTCTTGAAGATGGTCGACAACGCCAAGGTGTCGGCGTCCGCCAAGACGCTGTTCGCAAAGATCGAAGACATCGACGAGATCCCGAGCGTCGCCAAGCCGCGAACCCTCAAGGCCGATCTGCGTCCCTACCAGAAAGACGGATTTTCGTGGCTCGTCTTTCTGCATGAGCTCAACAGCGGCGGCATCCTCGCCGACGACATGGGCCTCGGCAAGACGATTCAGGCCATCGCACTGCTCCTCTGGGCGAAGAGCAAGTACAAGCGCAAGCTCAACCTCGTGGTCGCGCCGACTTCGGTCGTGCCGAACTGGCAGCGCGAGATCGCCAAGTTCGCGCCAGGGCTCAAGACAGTGGTGTGGCAGGGACCGAATCGCAGCCAAAACGCGCCCGAGCTCGAAAAGGCCGACGTGATGATCACCAGCTACGCGTTGCTTCGCCGCGACGAGGAGTTGCTGCAGGCGCTCGACCTTCGCTATGTGATCTTGGACGAAGCGCAGCACATCAAGAATCCGATGAGCCAGACCGCGCGGTCCGCCAAGAAGCTGAGCAGCGAACGGAGGCTGGCTCTGACGGGTACGCCGATCGAGAACCGCCTGAGCGAGCTCTGGAGCATCTTCGACTTCGTGTCGCCCGGGTTGCTCGGGCAGCTCAAGACCTTCGAGGAGCGCATTGCTCGCCCAATCGATCGCGGCGACATGGAAACCGCTCAACGATTGCGGGCAACGATCAAGCCGTTCGTCATGCGGCGTCTGAAGCGCGACGTCGCCGCGGACCTGCCGGACAAGATCGAGCAGGAGATGATCGTGCCGCTCGCCGAGGAGCAGGCCAAGCTCTACAAGCAGGTCCTCGGTCAGGTCCGCAAGAGCGTTCTCAGCGAGGTCGAGAAGAAGGGCGTCAGCAAGGCGCAGATTCAGATTCTCGCCGCGCTCACCCGCTTGCGGCAGGTTGCATGCGACCCACGGCTGATGAAGCTGCCAGACACCAATTTCGAAGCAGACGACAGTGGCAAGCTCGGCGCGCTTCGCGAGATCATCGACGAAGCCGTGGACGGCAATCACCGTGTGCTGGTCTTCAGCCAGTTCGTGGAGATGCTCAATCACATCCGAGCCGCCCTCGACACCGACGGCGTCCAGTACGAATACCTGGACGGCTCGACGAAGAACCGCATCGACCGGGTCGACCGCTTCAACGAGGACCCGAGCGTCCCGGTCTTTCTGATCTCGCTGAAGGCAGGCGGCACTGGCCTCAACCTCACCGGGGCCGACACCGTGGTCCACTTCGACCCCTGGTGGAACCCCGCCGTCGAAGATCAGGCCACCGACCGAGCCCACCGCATCGGCCAGACCAAGAACGTCAACGTCTACAAACTCATCGCCGCCGGCACCGTCGAAGAGAAAATCCTAGAGCTCTCGGCGAAGAAGCGAGAGCTAGTGAGCAACGTCCTCTCGACCGAAGGCAGCCCCCTCAAGGGATTGACCAAAGCCGACGTCGAGAACCTGTTCAGCGAATAAAAGGGGACAGTCCCCCTTGTCCAGGCTGGCGTCATTTGGGGAGGTGGCGGGCGAAGAAGTCTAGGAGCTTTGCCCAGGCTTTGGCTTCGGTGTCGGGGTCGTAGAAGGCGTGGATGGGGGTGTGGCGAGCTAATGGGGCTAGGGGGCCCGCTAGCTGGTTCATGAAGGAGTGACCGGCTTCTTCGTAGATATGGACTTCGTGTTCGATGCCGAGCTCTTCGAGGTGGCGGGCGAGGCGTTTGGCCTGGGGGAGGAAGACGGTGTCCTTTTCTCCGAACTGGGCGATCGTGGGGCAGAGGCCCTCGAGCCGGGAGGCCTTGTTCGGGACCGCTCCGTAGAAGGGGGCGGCGACCGCGAAGGATTGGTCGGCCGCCGCGATCAGGGCGAATCCGCCGCCCATGCAGAAGCCGGCAACGCCTATGCGCTTGGCGTCGACGTCGTCTCGTGCAGCGAGGACGTTGCGGGCCGCGTCGATCACTTCGTACGCGAAGCCTTTGCCGGTGGTCATCGAAGTGAGTGTCTTCACCACACAACCGGGTCGCCCGCCCTCGTAGAGGTCGGGGGCGATCGCGGCGTAGCCAGCGTCTGCGAACCGTTGGCAGTGGCGCTTGAGGTCAGCGCTGAAGCCGTAAATGTCATGGATGACGACGACGCCCGGAAAGGGCGGCGCAGCCTCGTCAGGGAGCGCCAGCGCGCCTTTGTGCACTCGGTTCTGGGTCGCCGGAATCTCGATTGACTCAATCATCTCGCGCCGATGATGCGCCACGGGCATGGGCACGGGCAAGGGCAACTTGGCTCGCCGGACGACGCCCCGTGGCGGACGCTATTCGTCCTCTGTGCGGGGAGCGGCGAAAGTAACGCTGATGCGGCCCCGGCCTTGCGTCTTTGCGTCGTGGACGGCCTCCTCGGCATCTTGGAGCAGCAATCGCCACTCTCCGCTTTGCCTCGGTGAGAGCGTGATGCCGATGCTCGCGTTGAGCCGGAAGCGGGCGCCGGAAACCGTAGCCGGGCTTTCTAGCCGGTCGATGAGCTCCTCCGCGAGCCGATTGGCGCTTTTCATGTTGTCTATGCCATGCACGAAAACCGCGAACTCGCTGGGCCCCCTGCGCGTCACGAGGTCGTTCTCATTCAGCTTTTCGCGAAGGCGTGAGGCGATTTCATAGAGGAGGAGAGCGGCAACGTCTGTTCCGAAGCGCGGGCTCACGTCTGCGAAGCCCTCGAGGTTGACGAGCATCAGGGCAAACGGCTTGCCCGCACGGCAGCGCGCCAAAAGGATCTGTTCGAACCTACGCCGCGGGTCGTTTTCTAGGAGGTCGTCTGCGTCAAACATCTGAACCCTTCATCGTAGGGTGGTGACAAGACGGGGGCAACCGCGGTGGCCGGAGCCAGCGTCAGTGTCAGTATCAGCGCCAGCGCCGGTGTCAGTGTCAGAGACCGGCGTCACTACGAAATTCCAGGCACTGGGGGCTCTCCCGTTCGAACTCCCGGCACGTCGTGCCTCGAATCTCATAGATCCGGCACGCGTTCGGACTCTCTTGGGTTCCGAGATGGACGCACGCTCCGTCTTCTCGCGTTGCAAACCCCACCATACCGAAGTGGCCGGGTTGCACGGCCTCCGCGATATCGTCTCGGCCTGCCTTCCGCCAACGCACCAGGTCCTCCGGCGGGATCAAGATCCGCCCGTCGGTCCCCGTTCGGCAACAGGCGCCGCAGGTTAGGCAGTCGAGCTCTTCGGCCATCCGGTCGAGAGTATGGCCCGGTGGGTGCATGGTGCACGCGGTGGACTTCGTGTCGCAAGCGTGATCTAGTGCGCCGGATGTGGAAAGCGTTGCTTTGCGCGACCGTGCTGGTGTGGGGCTGCACGAGGAGCAAGCCGAAACAAGAGGTGGAGCTCCCCAAAGTGGGGCCAGATGCGGTCGTGGTCTTTTGGAGTGTGGTCAGCCGCAGCTCGGACCGGGACAGCATCCAGGTCGCGCTCGACGGCAGCCGAAAGCTCAACGTGAGCCACAGGAGTGCCGACGGCACGAGGATGAGCATCGAGCGAACGATCTCGAAGGCAGACTACGAAGGGCTCGTGGGAACCCTGCGGGCGCTCGACTGCTGCTCGCTGCAGTCGACGTCGAAACAGCGCACCCACCCAAATGAGGCGAAGCCGCGCCTCGAGCTCAATTTGGGCGACGTGCTCTGCGAGATCGAGCTCTGGGACAGCGAGTGGCGGGAGGGTCGTGCGAGGGAGTGCGGGTTTGCCATTGCACAGCTCCACGGCGGCGGATTCGTGCCGGACCCACCGGTCGACGAGCCCTCGCCGTAGCCCTATGCTCGCCCGCCATGTCCACGAAGTATTTCTGCGCGCACTGCGACAAGGAGTTCGTCCCCGAAGAATCGGGAGACCGGCCGCGCTGCCCCCAATGTATGCGTAGAGGCGGTGTCGAACCGGTGCAGGAGGCTGGACCCAAGGCGGGTGCAAGCCGCCGGTGGGCTGTCATCATTGCCGTGCTGATCGTCGCCGCGGGGATCGGGTACGGATTGTACGTGTCCACGACGGTTGCGCTCGAAGAAACCCCCCCACTACGTCCGCTCGAGGCGCGTGAGCTCTCGGCTTATCTCGAGCGCGACCAGATCAAGGTTGGCCTGTACCAGCCGATGATGATGCTTCCCGATCACGTCGACGAATGGCCCGAGAGCGCCGTCGAGATCGCCGAACGGATGCACGGCCAGTCCTCGTCCTGGTCGCTTGAGCGGCCATTGCCCCGCGAGGTCATGACGGCCGACCAGACCTTGGCCATGATGGACGCCCACGAGGAGCGCGTGAAGCTCTATCCACTCGAGTTGGCCACGGCGATGACGGCCTTGCTTCGTCAGCGCGGGGTGAACGCGATGGTCGCCGAGGTGTGGGAGTTCGAGGGGGCGCGCGCGCCTGCCGATCCGTCCGGCACGCTCGGCTACTTCGTGACGGCGATTTACGACCCGAGTGGCTCAGAGGAGCCCTCCGTGTACGTCGATGCCTGGGGCGGGCGAGGGGAAGTGAACGTGTCGTCCGTTCGCGTGCTGCGCGACACCGAAGTTGTGGCTGCGGCGCTCGGGACCGAGGCGATTCGCATGTTCAAGCGCTCGGGAGATGCGAAGAAGGCACTTCCGATGATCGAGACGGCGCTCCTGCTCGACCCGGTGTCACCCGCGCTGCGCGCGGTTAACGCTACGATTCTCGTCGAGTCCGGCGGGATCGCTCAGGGGGTGACGGAATTTGAGGCCGCGCTCCAGCTCCGCGCCGATGGGCCTCGAAAGCTCAACTTGGCGCAACTCTATCTGGCGCAAGCCGGGACCCTCGAGGAGAACGGTCAGCAGGCGGCAGCCGATGCGCAGTTCAGCGAGGCCAATCGCATCGTCGACGAGGTCATCGAAACCTGGCCTCGCTATGTTCACGCGCATCTCGTGCGGGCCACGATCCACATGGGTTTGGGGGATCCGGATCGGGCCCGGCTGGAGCTCGAGCTAGCGGAGTCGCTCAGCCCCGACACGGCCATGCTGTGGGCGGTCTGGGCGCGGTATCACCTCGCGCAAGGTGAGCCGAGCACGGCGGCGGCCAAGATGAGACGCGCGGTCGTTCTCGATCCCAACAATTGGCAGCTGCGCCTTCAGGCGGCGCGCGTCTTTCAAGCCGCGGGCGATGACGAAGCTGCCATCGAGAACGTCGACGCAGCCTTGGAGTTGGTGTCCGCCGAGAAACGCGCAGAGGTCAGGCAGCTCGCGGACCGGATGATGGGGCCTCGGGCGTTGACGAATTCGCCAGAGCCAGAGCAAGGGACGCCGCAGGATCCTGCGCTGATGCTCGGAGACCCGTCGAACCTGCGTCTGCGCGACCCCGGGGAAACCCTTCAGCTCGACCTGGACCAGTAGAAGCTCAGGGCGCTGCAGGCGCGTCCGGCCGATCGATACTGCTGACGGTCAAGATTCGCTTCCAGAGTGCATCTCGCCCGTCGCCGCTGACCGAGCTGTATGGAATCAGGCGGTGCCGGAGCTCGCCCTGAAGCTTGGCGAGTGCTGGCTTTCGTTTGCTCGCGGGTAGCTTGTCGATCTTGGTGGCGACCAAAATCGGGGTGACGCCGACGCTTTCGAGAAACTCGAGTAGCTGAAGGTCATCATCTTGCGCGCCCCGGCGAATGTCGATGATGACGACCGAACCTCGCAACCCAGGCCGTTCTCTCAGGAAGCCTTCGATCAGAGGGCCCCATGCCTTGCGCTCGGCCTTGCTCCGCTGCGCGTAGCCGTAGCCAGGCAAATCGACCAAATCGAGGTGAGCCTCGTCGCCGTCGGTCCGGAGGCGCACGCGAAAAATGTTGATCGCGCGCGTGCAGCCCGGCGCGCTGCTGGTGCGTACGAGCTTCTTTCGCTGGAGGAGATTGTTGATGAGGCTCGACTTGCCGACGTTCGAACGCCCTGCGAACGCGACCTCGGCAAAGGTCGGCGCCGGCAACTGTCCGAGCGCGGTTGCGCCTGCAACGAATTCTGCGTCGAGCACGTCCATGGTGGGGTTGTAGCGCCCTCCGCAACTCACGCACGTGCGCGGCGCTGGATGGCAGCCCTGAGGTCGCGAAGCTCCGGTGAGCCCAGGGCCGAGGCGGCAGCGAGGTACGTGAGCAGACCGGCTACAGCGGTTGCTGCGAACACCGCCAGGTTGCGCGGATCATTGCCGCCGGCGTCCCACTCGCCTAGCCCGGCGCCCAGCCAGACGACCCCGCCCATCACCGCGCTGGCAGCGAGGACACGAAAGGCGCTCGCCGTGACCTCGGCCATCCCGAGATCCCCGGACCTCCGCCGAAGGAGCCAGAGCAGCGCGACGAGCTGGGTGATCGCAGCCGCGGTCGTTGCTGCGGCGAGGCCAGCGTGCTGCATCGGCCCCATCAGGACGAGACTGAGGGTGACGAAGGCCACGAGATTGCACGCGCTCGCGATGACCGGGGTTCGAGTGTCGTTGTGCGCGTGGAACATGGGGACGATCGTGCGCACCGACGCGACAGCCCAGATGCCGCCTGCCTGCCACACCAATGAGCGGCTGGTCTCGTGGACGGCGGCCGCGTCGTACTGGCCGCGTCCAAAGAACATGGTCGTCGCGGGCTCCGCCAGCACCACCAGGGCGACCGTCGCCGGCACCGCGACAAACAACGAAAGTCGAAGAGCGTGGCGGAAGAGGCGCTTGGCTTCTTCTTCATCGCCCTTGGCCACCGCATCGCTCAGCGAGGGAAGGGCGGCCGAGGCGATGGCTAGTGCAAACATCCCCTGGGGAATTTCGGCCAGGCGCTGGCCGTAGTACAGGTAGCTCACGCTTCCGGTCGGCAGGAACGACGCGAACAGCCGTGAAAGAAGCACGTTGAGCTGGTAGACCCCGAGACCGGCCAGCAGCGGAACCATGAGGCGCGCGCACTTGCACACGTAGATG
>Ga0209567_10000793_pt1 | contig 17099 bp, 15 predicted proteins | sample COG_12_FD_184756 | JGI IMG/M metagenome (GOLD analysis project Ga0209567, IMG submission 184756) | Pelagic marine sediment microbial communities from the LTER site Helgoland, North Sea, for post-phytoplankton bloom and carbon turnover... | ecosystem: Environmental > Aquatic > Marine > Neritic...
AAGGTCTGACCAAAGCTCAAAAGCTCCTGGAACCGATCAATGCCAAAGGCAGCACCAACCTGTATGCCGGATTGGATCTGGGGCTCAAACGCCTGGATGATGATCGGGCGGTCAATATTGTGCTGGTCACCGATGCGGTTACCAACACCGGCATTGTTGATCCGATTGAATTTCATAAGCTGATGCAAAAAGTGGATGTCCGTATTTATGGCTTTTTACTGGGCAACAGCGCCAACTGGCCCCTGATGCAAACCATTACCGAAGCGTCCGGTGGATTTTACGACAGCATTTCAAACGTGGATGACATCATGGGCAAACTCATGCTGGCGGGCAGCAAAATCAATTACGAGGCCCTGCTGGATGCACAGGTCAAAATATCAGGCGTCAAGGTCAGCGACCTGACCAAATCAACCTTTAAAAAGGTTTACCGCGGTCAGCAACTGGTTATCTTCGGCAAATACCATCAGGGCGGCAAAGCGCGGGTAACGCTGGATGCCAGCCTGACCGGCGAAGATAAAACCTACACCAGCAAATTTGTCTTCCCGGATATTGACACGGACAATCCGGAACTTGAGCGGCTATGGGCTCTGGCAACCATTGAAAAAATTGAGGCTATGGAGCGCATTGGAAAAATACAGCCGTCCGAGTCTGAAAACGCCATTCGTGATCTGGGATTGGGCTATCAGATTGTCACCGATTACACCTCGATGGTGGTGCTTTCCGATACGGCTTTTGCCGAGCGCGGAATCGAGCGCCACAACCAGACCCGTATCGCCCGTGAAAAACAGGCCCGGGTCCAGCGCAGCCAGCAGCCCGCCAAAAATTACCGGGTGGACAAGCAGAAACCGGCCTTTAGACACCGGGTCCCGCGCCTGGGCGGTGGCGGTGGCGCCATTGATCCGGTCACCGGCATATTGGGAATTTTAATCACAACTGCCGGGGCTGTAAGGCTGGCCACCAGAAGAAAAAAGCGCTAACATGGCTACCTTTTCCGTAACCGGCTTTAATGCCAGCATCGATCATAAGGCAGTGAGGCGCATCCCTTGCGCCTCACTGCTGTTCACCCTGGTGGCGCTGATCATCCACCTGACAAACGGCCTGCGCGTGGGTCTGCTGTATGAACGCAGTGCCCTGGCCGGTCTGGAGCTGTGGCGCGTCGTCACCTGCCACTGGGTGCATCTAAACTGGGACCACCTGCTATGGTCAGGTGCCACGTTTTTATTTCTGGGTGCCGTGTGTGAAATTCTGGACAGGAAAAAGACTTACCAGACTCTGGTTATCGCGGCGCTACTGATCCCGGTGACAATCTGGTGGGGCCTGCCGGGCCTTAATATCTATGCCGGCTTATCGGGCCTGGATTGCGCCTTTTACGCTTTGCTGTTTACCTTGCTCATCAAACGCGAAATCAGAACCGGCAGCCGGAAGTGGGCTGGATTCTACGCGGTGGGGTTGGTGGCCTTACTCGCCAAGGTCATTTACGAAACGACCACCGGCATGACCCTATTTGTCGCTAATACCCATTCCGGCATGGTTCCTGTTCCACTCTCTCACCTGGCAGGCGGGTTTGCCGGATTTATTGTCGGTATTCGCAAAGCAACATAAACGCCTGACTTAAAGATTGTATTGATTTTTACACAAGCAGAGCAAACACCGGTTCGGCTGCAGCCAGCAGGCAGATGACTATTGCGGTGGTTGCCAGATCTGCTCGAGAGGGTGGATCTGTTGATATTTATCCGGATTTTTTTGGATGAAATCCCAGATGTCGTCGGGCTGTGCGGCGCCGGGTTCAACATTAAAGTTTTTGCCGGCCCTGGCGAAGGCATAGGCAACCAGCCAGGAGCAGATTGGATAATTTTTGCTTTGTAAAATTTTTCGAAAAACGTAAGCGCCCAGAAGCAACCAGTCCAGTAAATGGCCAATCACCGTAAAGATGCCGTATCTTTTGCCGACCTGTTTGACCGCCTGGACAACAATGGTATCCGTTTCCTCGGGCGTGAGGTTGATCGGGCGATAAATGGCAACCTTATCGTGACTGAACGGACCGTAACGATTCCACAATCTGTGTTTACGCACGCGCAGGAGGGTTTCAACAACCTCGCAGCTCTCCAGGTCTCCTTCGGCCACCACAATTCCGGAGTGGTTCACCTGGGTTCTGCTCTCGCCGATGGTACGCGTAAAAAAACGAATGAGTTTTGAAAAAAAACCGGCCCCATAGGTCAGGAACACATCACCTGGTAGCAGAACGATATTTTCCATTGGGTCCTCCTCAATTTTGCATGCACGCCTCCGACCTGTCCGCAAGGCGGACTCGCACAAAATTTAGTTTATACCTTAAGCGTATTTGGGGTCAAATGAAATTGAAGTGTCACGTCGCCACGCAAAAACCGGCATGATCTTTTCTGACCATCGGTAGTTAAAAACCTGAAATTCCATATCATACACCACGCCCTGTTGATCAATTGTCAACTATTCAAAAAACCATGGCGTCTAAGCATTCAAACACGCCGAGAAACGGTGCTGTTAAATCTGGAACGAAGGAGGTTCGCCATGAAGAAAAAAATCGTTATCATCAGTATCGCCCTGATGGCTTTTGCAGTCGCATTAGCCGGTAATTCATGGGCTGAGCGTGAAAGAGGCGGTAATCGCCACCCGGACCGCGGGGCCCGCTTTAATGGAGCGGATAATCCGGTCGACCGAGGCCACTTCCGGGGCCGTGGCCCTGCACAATTTCCGCGGCGTGATTTCAAGCGTCCCGGGCCGCGCTTCAAGCAAAAATCTTTCAAGCGGCATCATTATCGCCCGGCCCACCGGTTTAAGAACAAACATTACAGGGGGCGTCATCATCGCACCCCCAATCGTTTCCATCCCAAATTCCGTCGCTGGCGCCATCGACCGGTCTACCGTCATGGCCATCCTCGACCCTTCAAATGGCGGCACAGTCGCTCGGTGGAGCAGGAAATCAACAACTATTACAGCAACACCGAAGATTATACCGCTCCTTCAGAGGAATTTCAGGCATCGGCCTCGGTGTCGGACAGCGGGTTTTCGATCTCGGTGGGAACCAGCAGAACCAACTGATCGTATGAGGTTTGAAAATATCTGATGCCTTTTTGATCAGGAAAGAGGTTGCAAACACAGGGGGCAGGTTGAACTCAGCCTGCCCCCTGAATTATCAAAAACCTGCAATTTCGATGGCCGTTTCAGATGGCAATCCCCGTCACTTAATGGCCGGTGGCTGATTGTCGGGCCATGCCCATGTAAATGGCCACCAGGGCAACCACAACCCCCAGCCAGTTAAGCAGTGTGGTCGGTCTTTGAAAGAGTAAAACATCCCAGCCGAATGCCAGCGCCGGCTGAAGCAAGAGAATCAAACCGGATAAGGACGCGCGAATTTTCGGCAGGGCATTGGTAATCAGAAGCCAGCCAACGGTATGACTGAGTAGGCCCAGGGCTAACAGGACCAATAAACTCTGCAGATCGGGTATCTGAAATGAATCCCCTTTGTAAACCATATGAGTGCCTAAAAAAGCAGCAGTGGTCAAGGTAACCATCATCAGCACATAGAAAAATGAAGTGCCCATCTGATCGGCCTGCAGCTGACGAAGAGACAGTAAAAATCCCGCATAACAGACGGCCGCCGCCAGACCATAAATAATCCCGATACGGTAGGTGGGTCCCATTGGGGACCCGTTAATGCCCACGATCATATACAGACCGACAAATGCAAGAGGCAAGCAAATCAGGTAAATCAAGCGCAGCGGTTCCTTTAAAAACAAAACCCCGACTGCAGCCAGGATAAACACTTGAAAGTTAGGTATAATCGTGCCAAGCCCCGGGCCGATATATTGAATGCTGAAATGGTACAGCCACAGGTCCAGAGCCAGCAGCAGACCGCATAGCAGGCTCAGCAGCAGATGACGACTACCGGGCCAACGAAGCTCGCGGCGATACAGGGCGGCAATCAGCAAAGCGACCCCACCGATAAAAACCCGGTAAAATGCAGAGACGTTGGGCGCCACATGGGCCATCTTAACCCAGATACCGGTGAAACTGATCAGTACGGCCCCAATGATAAGGGTCAGCAGAGCAAATCGTTTATCCGGGTTTGTGCGGAGATATGCCACGTTCATAAGATTGAGGTTGGCCCTGTCATGAAGGGGTCAGTCATCGTAAAAATGTGTCCGAATCAACCCATAATTCAAAAAAATAAATAACCATCTATATTATTTTAGATGGTTATAGTTATCGCATCATTTCTGCCAACCTGTAAAACAATTTTTACCGGTTATATAGAATTTAAGGTAAATCATCTAAACTTCAGACCCGGAGCGATTAATGCGCTTGCATGTCCGAGGCATGCCTATTATGGTAATCTATCTATTTTTGCAACCCTTCATCATCAGATCATAAATATTATTGCTTAAGAAACGGCTGATAAAATACGGTCAGGCATAAAAGATAAGATGAAAAATACATCCGATAATTTTATCAATTATTATGAGTTACTGGAAATCGACCTCAAAGCCGAGCCCCGTGAAGTCAAACAGGCCTATCTTGATCAGGTCAAGCACTGGCACCCGGATAAAAATCCGGGCCGTGTTGCGGAGGCGGAAGAAAAGACCAAGGTGCTCAATCAGGCCTACCAAATACTGGGCGATGCTGAACGGCGCAAAAATTACGATCGCATGCTGAGATTTACGCGGGGTAAGGATTACAGTGAATTTATAAACGATGAGGCCATACGCAATAAGATGAACAAGGCCTATCCTTCCTTAAAAAAGGTCCTTGAAAATGTGCGTGAGCTATATGCGCTTTTCAAAGACTCGGTCAAGGGCAATTACAAACTTCACACCGCCAATGTGGCCATGATCGGCGGCGGATTGCTTTATTTCATTCTGCCCGCCGATCTGATTCCGGATTTCATTCCCCTGGTTGGATATTTAGATGACCTGGCGGTACTAACCACCATTATGAGCTCTCTTAAGGGTGAGATAAACGCCTATCGCAGTTGGAAAGAAACCGGCAAAAAAGATGGTTTCAATTATTAGTTGATTTCTTGGATTTTATTCTATATAGATTAGAGCCAATTCTAATCGTTCAGACTGCTTGTACTCGTTGAATATGATTCAGCGCCGTTACATCTATTAAATAATTGTCGGAGGTTTTAAATGCTAAAAATCAAATCGAACCTGTCTTATGTGGTGGTATTGGCGGCGATTGCGGGGCTCTTCTTTCTCGCTGGCTGTGGAGATTCACAGGAAAAGCAGCAAATGACTGCATTTATTCATGAATTTGGTGCGACGGTGCAAGAATACACCAAAGCCGAAGATGGCCAGAAGGCTGAATTAGAGACAAAATTAAAGTCCTATGATGACAAATGGACCCAGATGAAAATTGATATGGGCAGTGAGATCACGCCCCAGGTTTTAGATAAGCTGGACGCAGAATTTCAAAAATTCGCAAAAGAATTTAAAAACCTATCGGGTAAATCATAAGATTTAAATCTCTTTTTTTGCAAGGTTGAGCGGCATTTTTGCCGACTTGCAGGATAGACTGCTAAACGTTACGACCCATCCTTACTTTCTCTTTTTTAAAACGATCTCGCGGGGCGCAGGGTGACTTGCGCCTTTTTTCAGTCTGGCTGCCTGCGACATCTCCTCAATTTTCAGTTCGACAGACATCATCGGTACAATCAACCTTAAACGGTTTTCCGGTGAAAAGCCGTATAATTAGCAAAGTGACGCCAACCCCGCAAAGCAAAGCAAAAGCGGCTGGCATCGCGTGCGGGGATAAACCGGGCAGACTTTTAAGGATCAAAGTATCATTTCCACCGGGAATCAATACGCTTCCCGCACCCATGAATAAACCGCCGATAAAATGACGCGGCCAGGTCATACTGCGATGCCATCTCAGTCTAAAACTGCCGCGCTGCCAGGCGGATAAAAGCATGCCGCTGAACAATGCCAGGAATAAAAGTAGATTGATGGTCAGCGATTGCTCGACCGGCAGCCACAGTGACTGTACCTGGCGTTTGAGCGCGTTGGTATACGTCCAGGCTTCATAAAGTGCATAAAGCATACCGCCGCTGATCCCTAATAATAGGGCTCCTGTCGAGAGGCGATAATGCCTGGCAAAAAACAATTGCGCCCAGCTACCGGATTTCTCCCTTGACCGCCACAGACGAACGAGTTCCCATCCTAAATAGAACCATAATAATAAAAGAATCACCCCGATCAGCGGTTTGGGTGCCTTAAAAAGCAAAGGCATTATGGCAACACCGGGTTCTGTCATCGGAAATATGATGGAAAAACCGGCGACTCCGAAACAAAAGCCTAAAAGGGTGGTCAACATCCAGAGGTTGCCATTGGCCAGGCGCCCGAGGGTTGAAAAAGCACATCCGCCGTTTGTCGCCGCACCCATACCAAACAGAAAACCACCGGCAGTCGCCGCAAAGGATACGGCATAGCTGCGATTCGGTGCCGCTATTTCCGGCAAAAACAACAAAATGGGCATTGAAATGGCCATAACCCATAACACGGCCTTCAGCATGGTCGCCATCATAAATGCCCTGCGGGTACTGAGCATTTCGGCAACGGTTTTAACCATGCAAAGACCGGCGCGGTGGACTGCAAAGCCCATCAAGGCTGCAAGCAATAGGGAAACGATATATAGAAATACGGTCATACGCTCTCCACATTTTAATCACCCGCTTTTTTTAGCGGGCGGCTTGCCGGAAATGCCGTCGGACCTGAATTGTGCTTGATAAAACAGTCAAACTCGGGTATTTTTTGATCACGCTGACAAAAACTGCCAATCGTCAGCGTTTTCGGCACGCGAAGGCAATTCTCTATCAGGGATTTACCCATGGGCACCAATCGCATAAAATCATATTTTAGAGGTAAAATCAAAAAAGCCCAGGATTTTTTTCAATTATACACCACCGGGATGAGCCGCAAGGAAATCGAGCGGATGCTCCACAAAGATGCGCTGGAGGCCTTAACCTATTACAAGGAAAAAACGGAACTCAAGGACAGCCCACCTGAAAGGAAATCGTTAAAAACAAAAATCAGCGTCTTTAAAGAAATCTTTATGAGCTTTTTGATGCAGCTGACACCGGCCCGCCGATTTTTTTACGGCCTCAGCTTCTGCGGTTTTGTGCTGGGAATGATTGCGGCAAAAGGATTATGGCTCCTGTGCGCTTTTGTTATCTTGAATTTGCTGCTGGCATTGGAGCTGGCCGACAAACTGACCACGCGGGATGAGCTGGAAATTGCACGCGAAATCCAGGTCAGTTTAGAGCCCAAACAACTGCCGGAAATTCCCGGACTGTCGCTATCTTTCTCCTCAAAGCCCGCTAAAATCGTGGGGGGTGATTTTTTCAACGTGGTCAAGCGCAATGACAACCAGATGCTGAGCATCGTTGGCGATGTCGCCGGCAAAGGCATACCAGCGGCGCTGTATGCCGCCCACATTCAGAGTATGTTTGAATCCCTCTCGGAGCAGAGCACCTCGCCCGCGAATATCTTAAATAGCTTGAATCAGCTTATCTGCAGACGCCTGCGCGAAGGGGACTTTATTACGGCGGTCATCGCATTTTTCGAATCCGGGGAAAATTCCTTAACGATTGCACGTGCCGGGCACAACTGGCCGCTGTATTACTCCTCACAGACCCAAACAATCGAGCCTTTGAAAACTAAAGGCGTGTGCCTTGGAATTGATAAGGATATAGGGTTTTCGTCATGCCTAGAGGAAAAATCCATTCCGGCTAAAAGCGGGGATGTGCTGCTGCTTTATTCCGACGGCATCACCGAAGCCATGAATTCCAGCCACCACCTGTTCGACCAATCCCGCCTGGAATCAGCCCTCAAAGAAAGTGCTCATTTTCCAGCCGAAAAGATCGTTGAACGTATCAACTTGCGGCTCGAGGAGTTCGTCCAATCCGAAGAGCCGCATGATGATGTAACGATGGTCGCCATCAAAGTAAAATAAATTTTGCCCGCACGTCGAACCGTGAGTGCCGGGCAACTGATATTACTGGCCGGCTTCAACCACCGAATATTGGATCTCTCCCAAATTTACATCGGTATCCGGCAGCTCCTGAATAATGCTAACCTGCCAGTCACCCAGGCGTTCAGTTGGGATTTTTTTCCAGGTTCGATAGCGGATGGAACCGGGAAGCTCAAGGTTGCTGACGCTGCGAACTTTGTTATTGCGTTTGAAATGAATGATGATATCGGGTTTGTCCCCGGCAGGCACCAGGAAATTCATCCATAAAAATACTTCCCGGTCCATTTCGATTTGCCCCCCGGTGACCACTTCCTGGCATTCGTATTTATAAGGACCTTCTTCATACATCTGGGAACATAATTTGTGCTCCACCAGGACAGCGCCCAGACCTTTCCCCTGATAGTAGTAATCGATGACTTTCTTGGCTTCTGCGGGTGCGGGTTTTTCCTGTGCCAACAGGATAGACGGCAGACAAACCAATAAAAATGTGAGCAGCCCAATTCTTTTCATGTTGCCTCCTTATAAAAAATTTCGACTGGTTCAAATTTGACATTTGTCTAGGGACATATTTTCAGGATGCAAATTCCATGCTGAAACCTGCTTCTCAATATTTAAAATATTTTAAAATAGTTATGCAATTAGCATATGGCGGGTCGGCCAGAAATGAGTAAAATTGTAGACACCTGTGGATAGTTTTATGCAATTTAAATGCTGGATTCTTCCTTTCCGTAAATTTGCTCGATCTCTTTGGCAAATTTTTCATAGATGTTGGCGCGTCTGACCTTCATGGTTGCCGTCATCTCATCGTCGTCATGATCGAGCTCCTTGCTCAGAAGTAAAAACTTGCGGACATTCTCCACCCGGGCGAAGCGCTCGTTGACGTGGTCCACTTCCTGCTGAATCATGCTGCGGACCTCTGGCAGATTGGCCAATGATTTAAAATTGGTATACGGCAGGCGTTTATCGGTCGCCCACTTGCCTGTATTTTCAAAGTCGATTTGAATCAGAGCGGAAACAAATTTTTTTCCATCGCCCAGCACAATGGCTTCCTTGATGTACGGGCTGACTTTTAACTCGTTTTCCAGCAGGGACGGCGCGATATTTTTACCCCCGGAAGTAATCAGAATATCTTTTTTACGGTCCACGATGGACAGGTGCCCATCGTCGTCAACCTCGGCTATATCACCCGTTAAAAGCCATCCATCCACAATTGCATTTTCAGTAGCCTCGGGGTTTTTGTAATAGCCGGTAAAGATACTCGGCCCGCGCTTCATCAGCTCCCCATCCGGACCGATCTGATAGGCGATGCAATTGATCGGCTTGCCCACTGTGCCCAGCTTGATATCATTGCCCATATGGATAAATGAAAGCCCGGTGCATTCGGTCATGCCGTAGCCTTCCTTGGCCTGTATGCCGATAGCGTGAAAAAAACGCAGCACTTCCGGGCTGACCTTGGCCGCCGCTGAAAAACACAGGCGCACTTTTCGAAGCCCCACATAGTTTTGCAGCGCCCGAAACATCAGCCCGTAACCAGCCCACCAGCCCAGCTTCAGGCCCAAACCGATTTTCCTTTTCACCAGTCGCCGGTCACAGATCCGGTAGCCAATTGTCATGCACTGCTTAAAGAGCCAGCGTTTGAGCCAGCTGGAATCTTTGATTTTGACGGTAATGGAGCTTTGAAGCTTTTCCCAGATACGGGGAACACCCAAAAAAATAGTCGGTGCAATTTCTCTGAGATCGCTCTGGATGGTGGCCACACTTTCGGCAAAATTGACCGTGATACCCAGGTGTATTGGTAGATACAGGCTAAATATTTGCTCGGCGACATGGCAAAGCGGCAGATAGGACACCGCGCTGTCTTTTTCATCCGCTTGCAGCGCTGCGGATGTCGCCAGGGTAGTGGCTTCTATGTTGCGGTGGTTAACCATGGCCCCCTTTGGCAGACCGGTGGTGCCCGAAGTGTAAATCATCATGCACACATCCTCGGTCTGGCCTTTTTGCACCTCGCGCTCAAAAAGATCCGGCTGCTCCCCGGCCAGTTCCCGGCCCAGCACCTCTACGGATTTAAAGGAAATGATGTTGTCTTTGGGATAGTTTCGCAACCCCTTCATGTCTTTGACGATGATCTTTTTAAGCTTTGGAAGGTCATGCAAAACTTCTAAAACCTTGTCGGTCTGCTCCTGATCCTCGCAGACCACAAAGACCGAATCGGAGTGCTTGACGACATAATGGACTTCCGGATACGGACTGGTAGGGTATACGCCCAGGGTAACGCCGCCCAGGCTGATGCTGCCCAAACAGGCATACAACCACTCGCAGCAATTTTCACTGATGATCGATAAGTGTTCGCCACGTTTGAACCCCAATCGCACAAGCCCCAGCGCAAAGCTTTTCACATGCGATTGGTATTGATCCCAGGTGACGCTTTGCCAGATACCAAAATCCTTTTCTCTGAGGGCGATCTGCTCGCCGCGCTCGGCGACACGCTCGAGGAAAGACTGCATCAGCGTTTTACCGCTCAGCTCAGCCATCGTTTCCTCCGCTTATAGTGCTTGACGTCACGGTAACTGGTCTTGCCGTCGCTGTGCCCCACGCCCATGTAAAATTCCTGCACGTCACGATCGTTGAGCAAAATTTCCACCGGGCCGTCCAGAACCACCCGGCCATTTTCCATGATATAACCGTAAGAGCTGATCTCCAGGGCCATCTGGGCGTTTTGTTCAACCAGCAGCATGGTGGTGCCCTCGTTCTGGTTGATCTGGCGAATGATCTCAAAAATTTCATCGACCAGCAAAGGTGCCAGGCCCATGGAGGGTTCGTCAAGCATCATCAGCCGGGGCTGAGCCAAAAGCGCCCGGCTGATGGCCAGCATCTGCTGCTCTCCACCGCTCAGATAGCCGGCTGTCTGCTTCAGACGCTTTTTCAAAACCGGAAAATAGGCAAAGCACTTGTCCAGGTCACGGACCATCCCGGCCCGGTCTTTACGGGTGTAAGCCCCACAGGTCAAATTTTCCTCTACGGTGAGATCCTCGAAAATGTGCCGGCCCTCCATGATTTGAAAAATCCCCTGGCGCACAATTTTATGCGGGGCCAGACCCGCTAAAGACTGCCCCCGGTAATAAATACTGCCTTCGGTGATCTCACCGTCTTCCAGGGGCAACAGCCCGCTGATGGCCTTAAGGGTGGTGGATTTGCCCGCTCCGTTAGATCCCAACAACGCAACAATAGCGCCCTCCTGAACTTGCAACGAGAGGCCCTTTAAGACCAGGATGACATTGTTATAGATGACTTCTATGTTGTTGACCTCTAAGATGGGCGCCAAACCGTCCTCCTGTGATACAATTAAGTCGCCAAATTGTGTCTTCAAAAAGCAGTTTCAAAACCCCTTTGAGGACCATTTTGCGGTCTTTTGCTAAAAGCGCTTAGCGACGTGTAGCGCAAAATCTTGAACTGTTTGAGGGCGTTAGCCCGAGTTTTCAAGATTTAGCGTAACGCGTTTAGCGCTTTTCAAAAGCCGCAAATCAACAGAAAAGGGATTTTGAAACTGCTTCAAAACTCTCAAAAACATGGATCTTGTTCTCGCCCTGTCGAATCCCCTTCGCGGGTCACTTTGCGGCCCCGATGAAATAGGCTTTGCATTTCATTGGGCAAGCATTCAACAGGGCGAGTCGGAGGCAAATAACCTTCCGATTACTTCTCATGCAAGATCCTGTAATGCATCAGTCTAAATAAATCCAATCGGATACCGGCGTAAACTTGCCGGATTTGGCCCGGTATACTTTCCCCATGGCTGTTGCATTACTGTCACCAAAGCTGACAACACCGGCCAGGCCCCCGGTATCCCATTTCTGGATCAACGGGATGGCGTTCTTCAGGTTTTCGCCGGTGATCGGCAGGCCTTTTTCATTGCAGATTTGGGCCAGCTTCACAAAAACCATGCCGGTGAACCACCCCTGCATATAAGAGTTGGGCCGATAGGTCACATCCGGGTGGTGCTTTTGATTATACGCCTGGATGGTTTTGATCATGGGCACCTCATCCATGTACCAGTACGCATAAGGCATCACACCCATGTAACCTTCACCATCAGGACCCAGCTTGTCCAACAGCATCTTGCTCATGGCCCAGAAGGTGCCCATAAAGGTGATATCCAGGCCGAAATCCTTGGCGCCGCTGATCACTTCCGATATCGGTGAGACGACATAGCCCTGGAATATGCAGTAATCGGGCTTCTTGCGTTTGAGGTCCAGCAATTGGCTGGTGACATCCACGGCCCCGACCTTGGTGACCTCCTCTGCGACCACTTCGATACCCAGCTCTTTGGCCAGTTTGCGGGCAAACGGAATCGGATCACGACCGAATTCGGTGTCGCTGTAAAAGAAGGCCACCTTGGGCGACACACCCTTTTGCTTGGGGTGGTCGGCGATGTATTTCAATAGCACGCCGAACTGCTGGGCGTAAGTCGGCCCGCTGACAAACATGTAAGGATTTTTTCCGCGCACACTGAGTTCCTCTGAAAAGCTGGTTGACCCGTAAAGCACCTTGTAACGGTTGTTGATTTCAGGCGCCAGGGCCTTTCCCTGACCGGTAGACTCACCGTACATCATAGCCGGTTGTTCCTGCGCCATGATCTTTTTAAAAGAAGCAATGGCCCGCTTGAGATCATAACCGGAGTCTTCATAGATGTATTGAAACTTCTTGCCCCCGACACCGCCCTGTTCGTTGGCATAGTTTAAAGAATCCATCAGTCCCTGGTTGATGTGCTTGCCAGCAAACGCGAAACGTCCGGTTATCGGCTGACAGGCACCCACTTTGATAACATCCTCGGCAAGTACATTTCCTGCCACCCCGAACAAAAACAGCATCAACGTCAGTGCCATTAAGATTCTAACGTGTTTCATGACTGACTCCTTTCTTTTGGGTTATGGGTTTCGATGGTTGTAAGTTATTTCCGGTACACAACACGACTCCCTGTCTCAAAACAGATAGGTGTGCCGGTTACGCCAATCGGCCCGGTTGAGCCCGTTGAGCCCGTTGAGCCCGTAAAATAAGGAAACATATCTAATTTATTTTTTAACGGGCTAACCGGCCAACGGGTAACAGAACAGGGCGCTCAACCCGTATAGTCCGAGCATTTTAAGTTGGATTGCTACATAATCATTGAGTATTAGATACGTATATCGACAGCGCCTAATACTCAAAGGGCCACAGACGAAAATAATCTTTCAGCCGACGCCACATTTCAGCCAGTCCGTGAGGCTCAAAAACAAGAAACATCACGATCAGCAAGCCGAAAACAACCTGCTGCAGAGGAAACAGATACCCCATCGCCTGCGGGAAAGCGTCAACCAGCAAGCCCAGCGTGTTTTTGAGTATTTCGGGCATCAGGGTCATGAAGATGGCGCCGAAAATGGCCCCCAGAACGCTGCCCAGCCCGCCGACGATAATCATGGCCAGGTAGCGAATACTCTCCATTAGCGGGAAATGCTCCGGCGTCACAGTTCTCAGAAAGTTAACCCATAGACATCCCGCCACACCGGCCATGAAGGAGCTGATGCCAAAGGCGTACATTTTGTAGCGCAACAGGCTAATGCCCATCAACTCGGCCGAAATATCCCGGTCACGGATGGCAATGAATGCCCGCCCGACCCGGCTCCGGAAGATATTACGGGCCGCCGTCACACAGATGACCACTACCGCAAGGGTCACAAAATAGAACTTGAATTCATTATCCAGGGAAAAACCCAGCACAGAAGGCGTGGGCAGGTTGATGCCCCGAATACCGCCGGTCATGGACTCCCAGTGCACGAAAATAAACTCAAAGATAACCTGTGCGGCGAGCGTGGCTATACACAGATACAGCCCCTTCATGCGCATGGAGGGCCCACCGACGATCAGACCGAAAATGGCAGCCGACAGTCCCGATAAAGGCAGGCACAGTAAAAAGGGTACCCCCAACCGGGTCGTCAAAATCGCCGCAGTGTAGGCACCGATGCCCACAAAAGCCGCATGCCCCAGCGAGATCTGTCCGGCAAAACCGGTCAGAATGTTGAGCCCCACTGCCGCCACGATGGCCACCCCCACCAGGTTGGCCATGTACAGCCAGTAATTACCTGCCAGGAACGGAAATATCAAAAGGGCCGCAAACAAAATACCCATCCAGAAACGCACTGTGGGCGTTTTAAAGACCGCTTCATCTGCGAGATAACTATCTTTGAAATCTCCGGTACGCATACAAAAGTCAATCCTTTAGAGCCTTTCGATCTCTTGTTTGCCAAAAAGACCGTAGGGTTTGACCAACAGAATCAACACCAAAACAACAAACGGCGCAACGTCTTTGACCCCGCCGTGAAAATAGGGATCCAGGTAGCCGCCGGCCAAATTTTCGATGATGCCCATAATAAAACCGGCTAAAACGGCACCACCAATGGAGTCCAGGCCGCCTAAAATAACCACCGGAAATATTTTAAGACCGATATGCCCCAGGGCGGGGTGCACACCGCCAATATTGCCGATGATGATGCCGCCCAGGGTGGCGGCAACGGCCCCGAAACCCCAGGAGAGAGTAAACATGGCTTTGACGTTGATTCCCATGGAAAAAGAAGCGCTCTGATCAGCGGCCGTGGCGCGCATCGCGATTCCGACTTTGGCGTACTTAAACAACAGCGCAAAGATGATCACGACCAACACCGCCAGAACAAAGCCGTAAAAAAGGTTGGAGCGCACAACGATCTCACCGATAATAATCGGGGCCCTGGGTACAATCGCCGGAAAACTGCGAAATTCAGATCCCCATATCATTTCAGCAATGCCCATCAGAATTGAACTCAAACCGATGGTCACCATGACGATGCTGATGGTGGGTTGTCCGAGCATATGCCTCAAAACAAGACGTTCCACCATAAAACCCAGCAGTGCGGCGCAGGCCATTACACCGATAAAGGCCGGGATGGCTGGCAGACCCAAGTAAACCATAAAAGAATAAAAAAAATAGGCCCCGATCATCATGAATTCGCCAGTGGCAAAATTGATGATGCTCGTGGCCTTATAAATCAGGACAAAACCCAGAGCGATTAACGCATAAACGCCCCCGACCGCAAAACCGCTAACGAGCAACTGAAGGAATATGTCCATTGCGCGCCTTTTTCTCTCCCAGGTAGGCTTTGATCACCTCCGGGTGCTGTTGAACATCTTCGGGTTTGCCCTCTGCCAGCGTCTGCCCAAAGTTAAGAACCAAAACCCGATCAGAGATGTCCATGATGACTTTCATATCGTGTTCGATGAGCACGATCGTCATGTTGCGCTCCTCATTGATGTCCAGTATGAAGCGGGCCATATCTTCGGTCTCCTCGGCATTCATGCCGGTGACCGGCTCATCCATCAACAGTATTTTCGGCCGCATGGCCAGGGCGCGGCCCAGCTCGACCCGTTTCTGAAGACCGTATGCCAGAGATCCCACCGGGAGTTTTCGGATGGCCTCGATTTCTAAAAAATCGATAATTTCTTCTTCGACTTTACGCCTGAGCGCCATTTCTTCACGATGGGCCGGCCCCCAGTAGCACAAAGAAGCCAGAAGGCCGGTTTTCAGATGGCTATGCGCACCGAGTTTAATATTGTCCAGAGCGGACATGCCGCGGTAGAGAGCGATATTCTGAAAGGTTCGACCGATACCCAGGGCAGCGCGCCGATGGGCGGCCAGGCGGGTGATATCCCGGTCTTCGAAAAAAATCTGTCCCTGGTCGGGATGATAAAAGCCGCTGATGCTGTTTAGAATGGATGTCTTGCCGGCGCCGTTGGGCCCGATGATGGCGAAAACCTCGCCCGGGACGACCTCAAAACTGACATCAGACAAAACCTGCAGGCCACCAAAAGATAAAGACAGATCCCTGACCGCAAGAAGGCTCATGCGTTTTCTATAGCCTAAGGCGGGGTGATTCGCAAGGCTGGAATATCGACCCAGGGAAAATCAACGGCAATTCGAGAGAAAATGAAACGATAAAAGCTTGCGCGTGTGAAGGCAATTTAGTACGCAGGCTTCATGGCTTGATGCCATGAAAATAAATTGCATCATAAAATTGCAGCTGCTGGATTTAAACGCTGGCGAAAAACGTAAAGAAGGAATTTTAATTGGGCGATTGTGCATTGACAGGTTCAAAGCCATTTACTTGCGGCCGGCAGCGGTTTCAATTTCATCGAGCAGGGCGCGGGCTCTGGCCGCGATCCTCTGATCGCCGGCGTTATCAGCAGCAGAAAGCGACAGGTTCCCAAGTTTGAGCGCAGCCGCGTTTTGCCCCTGGGCGTAGGAACTGCGCGCTGCCCTGAAAAACCGGTCTGCCGCCAGGCGGTTCTTTCCCGCCTGCAAGTAGGCTTCTGCGGCACTTTGCAGGGCCCTGGCCATTTGGTCATACTGTTCAGCCTGCCGCAGCAAGCTGGCTTGCCGGTCAAATTCCATACCGGCTTTGACCGGTTCTTTTTGAATCAAATAAATCCGCCCGGCCAGGTGTGACAGTGCGGCACGCAACACAATATCCGAAATGCCTGCAGCCAGTTTTTCAGCCATTTGCAGCTCTCGAACGGCAAACGCTGTGTCTTCTTTGTCACAGGCGATTTGACCGCGCAGCAGATGCGCTTGCAACCGATAGCTTTTCGTGGAAGAAGATTCAGCGCCAGACAGAATTTGATCGGTGAAAGCCAGCGCCTCGGCCGGCCGGTTCTGCAGCCGCGCCACCTTTGCCTCAACCAGCAAAATATCAGTAACATCACCTTGGATGATCAAGACTTCAGATTTGGCCACAGCAAGATAAGATCTGGCTTTTTCATACTGGCCCAATCGTATGTGGCAGGCGGCCAAATTGTAAGCCGCATCCCCGATCTCCCTCGCGCTGTCCATGAGGCGCGCCCGCTCGAGCGCCCGCTGGTAGAGCGTTGCCGCCTGTTCGATCAGCCCCTGATCAAAGGCAGCGCGCCCGGTCGACATGGCTGTGGCAAATTCAGCGTCGCTCGCTTCCTCTTTTGGGCGGGCAGAAGTGGCACAGTTGGTTAACGCCAAGAAAGACAGCAGGCCGATGATAAAAAACGCCAGGGCCGCAGAT
>Ga0209567_10000794_pt1 | contig 17086 bp, 14 predicted proteins | sample COG_12_FD_184756 | JGI IMG/M metagenome (GOLD analysis project Ga0209567, IMG submission 184756) | Pelagic marine sediment microbial communities from the LTER site Helgoland, North Sea, for post-phytoplankton bloom and carbon turnover... | ecosystem: Environmental > Aquatic > Marine > Neritic...
ACTCCATCTCGGGCTGGTTCTTCAGACGCAGGATCTCGGTGGGCGACGACTCGTGGACGATCGAGAGCGACCGCGACCCGCCGTCTCCCTTGTACTCGACGTCGTACTGGACCCCACCAAACTCACCGGGTTCGCTGTGTGTTCGCGAGATGCGGTGCACGCTGATCGGGTCCTGGCCCATATAGAAGGCGACCGTCGAGTCGGTGATGACCAGCGAGCGGTCCGCGTAGCGCGCGTCGTCGGTCGTCCAGCGTCCTCGTAGCTCGGTCGGGATGGCGCTGCCGGAGCCCATGCGCGGCACTAGCACGACGCCCAGCAACACCGTGAGCCCAACCAGAAGCCCGACCTCCCGCCGGGACGTCTTCTTTCCTTTGTTCGTCTTCATCGTTTCTCTCCTCATGCTGTGGCGCGGATGTCTTCGCGTTCGGAGTGACGCCTTCCGGCCAGCTGGGCATCGGGCAGCAGACCACGGGCTTCCATTAAGGCCAGAAATACGGGGACAACATCGGGGTCGAAGTGCGTGCCGGCGTCGTCACGTATGATCGCCAGAGTCCGTCCCGGCGAGAAACCATCCCGGTAGGGTCGGTCTGACGTCAGGGCGTCGAAGACGTCCGATACGGCCAGCACGCGGGCCAGGTACGGGATGGCCTCGCCGCTCAGACCGTGTGGATATCCCCGTCCGTCCCAGCGTTCATGGTGATGCAGGACGATGCCCAGCGACGGCGCGAAGGCGACGACGGGCTCGAGGATACGGGCGCCGATCTCGGTGTGCTCGCGCATCTTCGCGAACTCCGCATCGGTCAGCTCGCCCGTCTTGTCGAGAACAGAGCCCGGGACCCCGATCTTGCCGATGTCGTGCAGCAGGCCGCCCCGGTTGAGCGTCTCGAGCTCTTTCTCGGATAGCCGCAGCTCACGTCCAAGCGCCAAGGCAAGATCGGTTACCCGCTCCGAGTGTCCGGCCGTCCAGGCTGACTTGGCGTCCACGGCCCGCGCGAGGGCGGTGATGGCGCCCCAGCTCAGCTCGTCCAGCTCTTCGACCAGCTTGGTGTTCGACATCGCCACCGCGATCTGATCGGCCAGCTGACGGCCCTGGTTGACATCCTCGGAGAGACTCCGATCCAGGCTCGGATCGCCCGTCGCGGGGACCTCATCGCGGAGAGCATATCCCAGCACCAGAACTCCACTCAGCTGCTCGTCCGTTCGCATGGGCAAGATCACCCAGCGGTGTGGCTCATACCCGAGGCTTCCGGCGAAGTCGAGATATGTCCGGTCGGCGGCCGCGCGATCCAGGATCAGAGTCCGCGGGTGGCGCCGCAGCTCTTGCAGCTCGGCTGGCTTGATTGCGCCCTCCGCGACGAGCCCGGCACCCTCCACCCACCGGGAGGACCATGGCTCTGCACCCTCCGGCGAATTCAAGGACCGAAAGAGGCACATGCTGACACTCTCGCAGCCGACGGTCTCCCGGGCCCGGCGCAGGACCGTGTCCACGATCCGCCTCTTGTCGAACACCGAGAGCACGGCGCGGTCGATGTCACTGATCGCCGTGAGCGTGTCGAATTGAAGCGCCAGACTGTGCGACATGTCGTTGAAGGCGTCGGCCAGCTCCTCGAACTCATCGCCACTCGTGACCGCTACGGGTTGGTCGAACTCGCCCGCGGCCAGCCGGCGGGTACCGAGCTTCAGCTCCAACAGGGGTGTAAGATGGCGTCGAATCTCGATATTGCTGAAGAAGAAGACGAAGCAGACGGCCAACACGATGACGAGCAGGAAGGTGCGTTTGAAGTCGGCGATCGGAGCGAGAACGCTAGTCCTCGACTCGCTCAACACGATCGTCAAGGCGGTGGCAGCGTATTCGTAGCCCAGGAACATGGACCAGAAGCCCGCCACGTACTCGTCCTCTTCGCCACTCCACTCGAAGCGGGCCGCGCTCGACGAGGTCAGGACGGGTGACAGACTCTCCAGCGCCTGAGGTGGAAGCGGTCGTGGACAATGGAGCGGCTCCCGCCTGTCGACGAGCACGCACATTTCGGTTCCGGCCTGAAGCATTCCCTCCGTCCCGGCATCCCACAGGAACGATGGATCGATGTGGCCCCAGACCATCCCACGATCAGGCGATGCCCGGTCTGCCAGCTGTCCCATCAGCACGGAGGGCGGGTCCACGTCCAGGGCTACGCGCAGGACGGGACGTCCCTTCACGAGATGCTCCAGCTCCTTCTCGGAGAGCGCCGGCTGCTCGGGGATCTCCCCGCTGATCGTTACCGGGGAACGCCCCGGCCGATGCCAGGCGATCGCACGATAGTGGCGCCCCAGCGAAGCGAGCAGGTCATCCGAAATCGGGCTGTCGGCCTGTGACATCTCGATACTGGCAGTAACCAGCTTGAGGTCGGCCCGCAGTACATCCAACCGCTCGAGAATCCCCATTCCGGCAATCTTGCTGGACTGCTGCAGGCGGGCCCGGCTCTGCTCGCTGAGTTGGTCGGTTACCTGCCGGTAGGAGATGAAGGTGAGCACGGCAATGGGAAGCGCGGCGGTCAACATGAAGAGACCCAGGATGCGCCTGGCTACCTTCGTCTTCAGAAACGTCCCGCTGAAGCTCATGGCGGCGGTATTGCTTCAGTAGCCCGCGGCCAGCCCGACATAGGATCCGTCGCCGGCCCTCACGATGTCGTCCACGCTGAACGGCGCGTTGAAATGCCGCTTCGACTGTCCGTCCGCTCCCATGCTGTAGAGGTCGTATGTGGTGTTGACAGGGACGAGGAACTGGTCCTTGCGGGCAAGGGAGGGATCCGTAATGATGGCATAGAAATAGACGTTGCCCCACGGATCGGTCTTTCCGCCCTCCCCGATCGCTGCCAGGCTCACGGGCAGCATGTCGTTGTCGAGCTCGTAGTCGTCGATCGCGGTCATGAGCTCCATGATCTCGACGGCTGCCTGGGCGTTCTTGGCCGACCGCATCGCCGCCTGAGACTTGTTCATGGTCATCGACATGAGGATGCCGATGATCACGAGCGCGGTGAGCAGCTCGATCAGCGTCCAGCCCCGCTCGTCCACCCCGTATCGCCTGACTCGAAGTCGTGACATGTGTGTGTTCGTCTTCCGTGTTCCCTTCGGAGCGCCGCGCTGTTGAAGGCGGATCTCGCTCGCCCGATTGCCCGGACACTCTGGCCGGGCGGCGACCCAATGGCCACGCGCAGCAGCACTTCACCACATATGTAGACGATTCGGGGAGGATTCCGTTACGAAAGATGTCGGGCGTGGAAGGCCTGGCAGGGCCGGGTGAGATCGCCGAGCGGCGCCGGGCCGGAAAGCCCGGCGCTACCCGGTCGTCTAGAGGTTGGCGCCTCGGTCAGGCACCCGGACTCAGGCGCCGACCGGCGTCGGCTCTTCCGTCGGCTCCTCCGTCGCCCCCCGGCGGCGCTCGGCAACGGCCATGTCCCGCATGACGAACTTCTGCACTTTGCCGGTCACGGTCAGCGGGAACTCGGTCACGAACTTGATGTTCTTCGGGATCTTGAAGTGGGCCAGGCCGCCTTTGCAGTAGTCCTGAATCTCTTCGACGGTGGTGGTCTCGCCCTCGTGGAGCTGGATCCACATGACCACGTCTTCGCCGAAGTACTGGTCCGGGATCCCGAACACGGCCACTTCGGCCACCTTCGGATAGGTGTACACGAAGTCCTCGATCTCGCGCGGGTAGATGTTCTCGCCGCCGCGGATGATCATCTCCTTCAGGCGGCCCGTGATGCGTACGTATCCCTCCGCATCCATGGCGGCCAGGTCACCCGTGTGCAGCCACCCGGCCTCGTCGAGGGTCTCACGGGTCGCTTCCGGATCGCGGTAGTACTGCTTCATCACGTTGTAGCCGCGGATGCACAACTCGCCGACGCTACCGAGCGGCAGCGTCTTTCCGTTCTCCGCGTCCACGACCTTCGCCTCCTGAAACGGCAGGCTGCAGCCGACCGTCTCGGTGCGACGCTCCAGCGTATCGTCGGGAGCGGTGAGATGCGTGACCGGCGACGCTTCCGTCTGGCCGTAGCCAATCTGGATGTCGGCGATGTGCATCTCCCTGATCACCCGCCGCATCAGCGCTGGCGGACACGGCGCGCCCGCCATGATGCCGGTGCGGAGCGTGCTCAGGTCGAATTCACCGAACCGGGGGTGCTCGAGCTCCGCGATGAACATCGTCGGCACGCCGTGCAGTGTCGTGCAGCGCTCCGCTTGCACGGCCTCGAGGATCGCCAACGGCTCGAAGTACTCGGACGGGATGACCACGCAGGCGCCGACCGACAGACAGCCGAGGTTCGAGATGACCATTCCGAAGCAGTGGTAGAACGGAACCGGAACACACAGCCGGTCGTCCTGCGTGAACCGCATGGAGCGGGCGCACGAGTAGGCGTTGTTCAGGATGTTGTGGTGGGTGAGGACGACGGCCTTGGGAAAGCCGGTCGTGCCCGATGTGTACTGAATGTTGATCGGGTCATCGGTGTCGAGGGCCGCCGTGGCCGTGTCCAGCGTCTCCCGCGGTACCCCGTCCGCCCCCGCGATCACCTCGGACCAGGTGGTCAACCCCGGCATGACGCGTTCCGTGTTCAGCGCATCGCGCGGGTCGTAGAGCACGACGTGGCGGAGCTGCCGAAAGTCGTGGGCGTGGAGTCGGACCGGCGTGGGCTGCTCCAGCTCGGGCAGCAGGTCGGCCAGAATGGCCACGTAGTCGCTGCTCTTGAACGATGGGATCGTGAACAGGCACTGCACCCGTGACCGCTGAAGCGCGTACGCCACCTCGCGTCGCCGGTAAGCTGGGTTGATGTTGACGAGGATGGCGCCGATGCGCGCGGTGGCCATCTGCAACAGCAGCCACTCGAGGTTGTTGGTGGACCAGATCCCGATCCGGTCGCCCTTCCCGTATCCCATCGCCATCAGACCCCGCGCCAGCTCGTCGACACGATAGGCGAACTCCAGGTAAGTCAGGCGGCTTCCTTGTTGAACGGACACGACGGCTTCGCGGTCGGGAAAGCGGTCGACGACGGCCCCGAAGTGTTCGGGTATGGTGGCGCCGAGCAACGGCTCGTCGCCGGATCTATGGTAGTAGCTCTTCGTTCGCTCTCTCACGTTTCCCCCTCCACTCCGGTGCGGTATGACGCGGGTCTGCGCCGAGCCGGGACCCCGAAGGTCCGACCGGGCGTCGACCTCTGCGTGTCGGTAGAAGAAGCTCTTGGCGGTGTCGGCGCGGCGCGTCAGGCCTGGACTTTGAAGACCTGGTCGTGCTCGCGGACGCGGTCGTCGACCTGGATGGCTACCTCGGTCCCGGGGCCCGCGATCTCGATGTGCCCGTGCTCGACTTCCATGGAGCCCACCGCCTGCTGGAAGTCGGTGGTGTGTCCGTGGAAGCGGAGCAGGTCGCCCTGGGTCACCTCGGCGCTCAGCCGGATCACGGCGACGTGCGGCTTTCCGTAGTAGTGGATCACCGCACCGACCAGTTGCTCTTCCATGGTTGCCTCCTCGATGAGTCAAGGGCCGGGCGTACCGGCCCTTCGTAGGGTACCTGTGCGACCAGCGGCCGTCTGTCGGGAATGCTTGGAAAGTGGATGTAGGGGTTTTCCCGGCTCAAACCGCCATCGAGGGAGGTTGACGAAGGGCGTGGCCGGCGTTCCTATCCGTACAATCTTCAACCCCGACACGAGCGGACACATCGATGTCTCATGTATCAGAGTGCCACGGACGCATCGAGCTCGGCGAGCTGACCGAACCGGTGCGCTCGAAGCTGGCGGCGCTGCCGGGTGATTGGCTCGAGTTCGACCCCGGCGCCGGAGCGATCGTGGTCCGGCATGTGGAGCCCACCGACTCGCCCGTCCTCGCCTCGACGGCGAGCGAGCTGGTCCGGATCCTGAACGACATCCCTTACGGCCTGCAGACGAGCATCCCCGGCGGCGTTCTCTTCGTGCACACGGAGGCGACCGGAGAGCTGGTACGGCTGCAGGTGAAGAGCGGCGGCGCCGTGAGCATCGAGTGGGCGCACCCCGATTACGAGGGCGCGGCCAGAAAGCCGTACGGCGACGGGCATGAGATCGCGATCGAGCCGTACGAACAACGGTTGAACGGCCAGATTGAATTCGTCTCGAAGGAAGCCGAGGCGGCGGCCAACGAGCTCCAGGTCCTGGCCGATACGTTCGAAGGCCTGTACCCGGAGGGCGACTTCAAGGCGGCGTCCGACGGGAGCACGGTTCGCATCGACATGGTGAACGTGAATCTGGACGTCAAGCAGCTTCTGGACCGCCTCGTCTTTCTGGCGGAGCCGAACACATTGTTCGGGCGGGTAGACGTCAGCTCGTTCGGCGACTCGTTGCCCGAGCACCTCGTCCGGATTCTGATCGACACCGGCGAGGTATGGGTCCAGCACCCGCTGCTGTGGTCGTAGCGTGGACTACTTCCTGACCGAGGAGCAAGAGATGATCCGGGAGCTCGCCCGGACCATCGCGGAGAATGACATCCGGCCGGTGGCCGCCGAGTACGACCGTACGGGCGAGTTTCCCTGGCCCGTGGTGAAGAAGATGGCGCAGGCCGACCTGTTCGGCACCTTCATCGACGAGGAGTACGGCGGCGTCGCGGGCGGCGCCCGCACCATGAACCTGGTGCTCGTCACCGAAGAGCTCTCGAAGGCTTGCGGCGGCATATCTCTCGCGCTGGGGAGCACCGCGCTCGGCGCGCTGCCGATCATCATTTCCGGAAGCGAGGAGCTTAAGCAGCGCTTCCTGCCCGACCTCGCAACCGGCCAGCGTCTGGCTGGCTTCGCGATCACGGAGCCCCAGGCCGGATCGGACGCCGGTGGTATCCGCACGACGGCGGTGCGCGATGGCGACCACTACGTGCTCAACGGCCTCAAGCAGTGGATCACCAATGCAGGCGAGGCGGAGATCTACTCGGTGATCGTGATGACCGACCCGAGCAAGGGACCGCGCGGAGCAAGCGCGCTGGTCGTGGAGAAGGACACGCCGGGGTTCTCCTTCGGTGAGAAGGAGGACAAGATGGGGATCCGCGCTTCGGTGACCCGGGAGCTGGTGTTCGAGGACTGCCGCGTGCCGGTCGAGAACCTGATCGGACGCGAGGGCACCGGGTTCATCACCGCCATGCGCACCTTCGACAACAGCCGGCCGGGGGTCGCCGCCCAGGCGCTGGGCATCGCCCAGGGCGCCCTCGACATGGCCGTCGACTGGGCGATCTCGCGCCGGCAGTTCGGCTCGCCGGTCTCCTCGTTCCAGGGGCTGCGCTTTATGCTCGCCGACATGGCCACCCGCGTCGAGGCGTCGCGCGCCCTCGTCTACGCCGTGGCCCGTCACATCGACGCCCACCCGAAGTCGCGGCCCACCATCTACTCCGCCATGTCCAAGCTCTTCGCCTCCGACATGGCGATGGAGGTGACCACCGACGCCGTCCAGGTGTTCGGCGGCTCCGGCTACATGCGGGAGTACCCGATCGAGAAGTACATGCGCGACGCCAAGATCACCCAGATCTACGAGGGCACCAACCAGATCCAGCGCGACGAGATCGGCAAGATCCTGATCGGAGAGCACATCTCCGCCCAGCACTAGGCCCGAGCTAATCGTTCGCGGAGCCAGGCCCGTCGCACCACGCTAGCCCGTAACTACCCTTTTCCCAACCGCTTGCAGTCTCGATATTGACACGCACGAACGTTCGTGCTTTTGTCTCTCCATGACGAAAGGCGAGACGACCCGGGATACGGTGTTGAAGGAGGCCGTAGACCTCGCCAGCGTGGTGGGACTGAACGGTCTCACGATCGGCGAGCTGGCTTCCCATACGGGGATGTCGAAGAGCGGCCTGTTCCGGCACTTCGGCTCCAAGGAGGCGCTCCAGGTCGCTACGCTCGAGCAGGGCGTCGAGCGCTTCGTTGGCTCGGTGGTCCGCCCTGCCCTTCGCAGGCCGCGCGGGATCGAGCGCGTGCGGGCGCTGTTCGACGGGTGGCTCGAGTGGAGCGACACGAGCGGCCCCCGAGGGGGTTGTCTGTTCGTCGCCGCCGCGATCGAGCTGGACGACCAGCCCGGCCCGGCCCGTGACTATCTGGTCGAGACACAGCGTGAGTGGCTGACCACGCTGGAGCTCTCGGCCCGGTTGGGAGTGGAATCCGGCGCGTTTAGGCCGGATCTCGACTGCAAACAATTCGCCCACGACTTGTACGGCATATATCTGGGCTATCACATGACCAACCGGCTGTTCCGCGATCCGGGTGCGAAGGAACGCACGATCGCGAGCTTTGACCGGTTGATGGACGATGCGAGACATGGTGCGATTGATCCGTAGATCCGTCCTGCGAACTCTCGGATACGCGGCGCCCGGAGTGGCGGCCGGCCTGTTCGAGAAGGCGCTGCTCACTCCGGACAAGGTCCGGCGCTGCGACCAGCCACTGCCGGGGTCGGAGTCCGCGTCCTTCCGTATTCCGTACGGAAACGGTTGGCTGGCCGCCTGGTCGTGGGGCGACGGACCGACGGTCCTGCTCCTGCACGGCTGGGGGAGCGGGGCAGCCAGCCTCGGGGTGTTCGTGGGCCCGCTGCTGGAGCGAGGCTTCCGGGTCGTGGCGTTCGATGCTCCGGCCCATGGGCAGTCGGATGGCACCCGCACGAACATGGTGGACTATGCGGGAGCGGTACTCCAGGTGGGCCGGGCCGTCGGACCTCTGCACGGCGTCGTGGCCCACTCGTTCGGCGCGCCGGCGGCGGCGCTGGCGACGCGGCACGGCCTCCAGCCCGAGCGGATGGTGATGATGGCCCCACCACAAAACATCATCGACCTCTCCATGGAAGTGGGCGAGCTGCTCGGTTTCCCGCGGCACGTCTGTGAGCTCATGGGTCAGCGGCTGGCCGAGCGTCTGCGGATCGACTGGGAGGAGCTGGCGACGGACCGGCTCGTCGAGGGCCTCGAGGCTCCGTTGCTCGTCGTGCACGATCGCGACGACCGAACCGTCCCCTGGACCCACGGGGCGACGATCGCGGACGCGGCGCGCGACGGCGAGCTCCTCTCGACCGAAGGACTGGGCCACTCGGACATCAAGACCGATCCGGATGTGCAGCGCCACGTTCTCGACTTCGTGACCGGCAAGGCGTCTTCGATGGGAGGCGCGTCGGCGGCTTCTTCGAGGCGAGTCGCGTCAGAGGACGAACGCGTAGAGGAGGACGCCGGCGAACAGGACCGGGAAGACGAACCGCGCAATAAGGTCGATCCGCAGCGCCCTCGCCTTGCGGTCTCGGGAGGCCAGCCCCGTCGTCAGTAGGGCCTCGCCGAAGGCCATGAACACCAGGATCGTCGCGCCCATCACGAAGCGGTCCGCACGCGTCAGGTAGGACAGCCTCGGCAGCAATTGCCCGAGGCTGAACAGGAAGGCGATCAGGGTCAGTACGGCGGACGTCGAGATCCCCACCTGGGCTGGCATGATCGTCGGGTCGATCCAGAACACCGCCCACGACATCACTACGATCAGGAACAGGGGCAGGAAGATCTTCTGGATGTAGTAGGCCCGGTTTCGGACCACCTGGATCCTGAAGTTCACCTGGGCGAGCTCGCGGGCACCCTGTCCGACGGCCAGGGGCACGAAGTCGACGTCCCACTCGCCCACTCTCCAGTCCGCGATCGATAGAGAGTTTGCCGTTCCGGTGTCCTCGTGTCTCTCGAAGCGCAGATCGTCCGGTTGCAAGCCCCGCAGGACGACGGACGCCTCCAGCATCTGACTATCGAACGGGAAGTCCTTCAGCTTGAGAGACGAGGTGAACAGTCCGTTGTGCCGCTGGACGTAGTCCACGAGGCCGCCTTCACGGATCGTCACCACGTCGGCGAAGCTCCCGCTCGTCCCGCGCTCATTCCTGAAAACCGGGCGGGGGCTCCAGACCGCATTCTGGGGCACCCGGCAGTCCCGCATCTGCTCGGTGTCGAGCCGCGGATCGGTCCAGTTCAGCAGGACGACCAGATCGGCGTCGTACGACTGTCGAGCGTCGTCGATGCCGCGCAGATCGTTCACCCAGAGGCCGACGCTCACCTCCGTCGGAGTGCCCGGCGGGTCGGGACGGGTGGCGTTGATGCCGGGGGGAATCTGACACCGGTCGTCGCCCTGTGCGATCAGGGACCCGGGTGACAGTCCGACCATCACGAGGGCCGCGGCCGCGAAGAGGCCGGGCCCGAGTCTCCCGAGTCCACTGCCGGTCGAGAGCCTCACGTCCAGCGGACTTCGATCCCTTCTTTTTCGCCGAGCGCGCCGGCGAGAAGCGTCAGCAGCTCATCGTCCGCCCCGGCTTCACGTAACACATCGATCGTCGGGCGGTCGATGTAGTAGTCGCGATCGGTGAGCGATTCCTCCTCGAGCTGCTCCTTGAGGAAGCTCAGCTGCGCCGGGCTGATCACCCCCAGCTGATCGCCAGTTTCCTTGTTGTAGAGAAAAGGCATGTCGAGTTGCGCGATGAAGGTGGGGTTGCCTGAGCACAGGTGGGCAATGTGACGCTTCTCGCCGGACACGACAAGCGATCGGAATGCTTTGACAAGCAGCGGAGGTCGGGCCAGAATGACGCGCCCGGCTGGAATGCCTTGAACTCATGACGGGGAGTGACGTTTGGAAGCCCGGAAGCTCCCGCCCAACGCCTACGAGATCGCCGAGGGAGAGGAGTACGTCCCGCTTACCTACGGCGAGAAGCTGACTGAGTTTACGCTCAAGGCCGTTCTCGCCGGCATCATCCTCGGTATCATCTTCGGGGCGGCCAACACGTACCTGGGCCTGAAAGCCGGACTCACGATCAGCACCTCGATCCCGGTCGCCGTCCTCACCGTCGTGGCTTTTCGCATCTTCAGCGCCTTCGGTCTCGGGCACAGCATCCTCGAGACCAACATGTCACAGACGGTGGGCTCGGCCAGCTCCTCCCTCGCGTCCGGGGTGCTGTTCACGATTCCCGCCCTCTTCATGTGGGGACTCAAACCCGCCTGGGCCCAGATCACCCTGCTCACCATGGCGGGCGGGCTGTTTGGCATCCTCGCCATGATTCCGCTCCGGCGGTACCTGATCGTGCGCGAGCACGGCAAGCTGCCCTACCCGGAGGGGATGGCCTGCGCCGAAGTGCTCGTGGCGGCTGAGGGCGGTGGCAGCCAGGCGCGCGGCGTGTTCTGGGGCCTCGGCGTCGGGATGCTGTTCAAGCTGATCACCGACGGCTTGAAGTTCGTGCTCGGCAGCTTCAGCGTCGTGCTCCCCCTGAAGGCTCAGCTTTCGATCAGCGTCTCGCCACCCCTGATCGGGGTCGGCTACATCCTGGGCATCCGGATCGCGACCGTGATGGTGGCCGGAGCCGCGCTCTCGTGGCTCATCATCATTCCGCTCATCAACATCTGGGGGGCCGGGCTCACCCAGCCGTTGTATCCGGAGACGGAGCACCTGATCCGTGACATGGCGCCGAGTGAGATCTGGCACCGCTACGTGCGCTACATCGGAGCGGGCGCCGTGGCGACGGCCGGCATCATCACGTTGATCAAGTCGATTCCCACCATGATCGAGTCGTTCCGGCTCGGGGTGAAGCAAATCTCGACCGGCGTGGCGGCGCTGGAGATCCCGAGGACGGACCGCGATCTGTCTTTCCGCACCATCATCTACTTCCTGATCGGGATTCTGGCGGTTCTCACGTTCGTGCCCGGCATCCTCGGCTACCTGGATTCGATCCCGGTCCGCTTCGTGGCGTCCATTCTGATCGCCGTGTTCGCGTTCTTCTTCGTCACCGTGAGCTCCCGCATCGTGGGGCTGGTCGGGGTGACGTCCAACCCGACCTCGGGCATGACCATCGCCACCCTGCTGGGGACCAGCGCCATCTTCCTGGCCTTCGGCTGGACCGACATGGCCGGCAAGGCGACCGCGCTCATGGTCGGCACCGCCGTGTGCATCGCGGCCTCGATCGCCGGCGACACGTCGCAGGATCTGAAGACCGGCTACATCCTGGGGGCGACCCCGAGACTGCAGCAGATCGGGGAGCTGGTGGGAGTCATCACCTGCGCGGGCGTGGTGGCGGCCGTCGTAATCCTCCTCAACCAGGGCGTCCCCGGCGGCCTGGGGGGAGAGGAGCTCCCGGCGCCCCAATCGGTGCTCATGAAGTTGGTGATCGACGGAGTGCTCGATCAGAACCTGCCGTGGACGCTGATCTTCATCGGCGTCGGCATCGGGCTGGCTTCCACGCTGTTCAAGATCCCCGTGCTGGCGTTCGCGGTCGGCGTGTACCTGCCGCTGTCGACCATGGCAGCCGTGTTCGTCGGCGGCCTTACCCGCTATCTGCTGACCCGTAACCAGCCAACCGAGGAAAAGGAGCGCCGGCGCGAGGAAGGCATCCTGTTCGGGTCGGGGCTGGTGGGCGGGGGAGGTCTGACCGGCGTCGTGCTGGCGGTGTGGGTGGTATCGCGAGGCGGTCAGCCGATCGCGGGCTTCCCACCCTCCATCCCGCCCGTCGCGCAGCAGGCGCTGGCGCTACTCACTATCGGGGCGATCGTGGGTCTTCTGGTGTGGCACGTGCTGCGGAGACCGTCCAAGACCACCGGCTAGGCATGGCGACTCGGAGGCTCCTCCTGACCGCCGCTGTCGGGATCGGGTGCGTGTTGGCGCTTCTGGTCGCACCCGCGCCTCTCTCCGCCCAGGACGATGTCGCCTTCCAGCTGTGGCCCGTGTTTCATCAGGCGTGGCTGCCACGCGGTAAGTGGCAGCCTGGCGGCGACGCCGGCTTGAGATTCGAGGCCGACGATATGTCCGCCTACACGCGGATTCAGCTGGATGGCACCGTGCGGTATCTCTTCAACCAGTCGATCGATGCGCGGGCCGGTCTGCGGCTCTTCTACACCTTCCAGCAGGGCGTCAATCAGTTCGAGCTCCGGCCGTACCAGGGGGCGCAGTTCATATGGCCCCGGTGGGGCAAGAACGAGCTCCGCCACCTCTTCCGGCTCGAGGAGCGCCTCGTTTTTCAGACGGGGTCCAGTCCCGGATTCAGCCTGCGCGGGCGGTATCAGATCGCCACCGTAATCCCGATTGGTAGATTGCTCGAACAGGTAACCGGCTACAACCGGATCTCGGTTCCCATCTCGGCCGAGCTTTTCTTCTCGGACACCGGGGACATTCAGGAGCAGTTCGGCAGCACGCTTCGCCTCACGGCCGGTATCTCTTACATCGTCAACGACGAGTGGTCCGGCGACGCCAGTCTCATCTTCGAGAAATCGCGCGATACCGAGGTCAACGGGGACTTCCGAACCACGACGATCATGCTGCGCTTCGACGTGCGACACAACCGGCCCGTCATCGCCCAGTAGCGCATAAGTCCCTTTTCCACAGTCTCTTACGCTCCCGTCACTCGCCGCTGACAGGCACGCGACCGCCGCGTGACTCCCGATCCGTACGCTTTCCCTACACGCCGACGATAAAGGCCCGAGCGAGAGGAGCCCGGGATCGCCGACGAGAACAGCATGAGTCGCTCGGCGACAGGAGAGACCGATGAGAGACGCGAACAGACTTCAAGAGATAAAGCGCCGAATCGAATGGCCGCTGATGATCGCCGCGATGACAACGCTCCTCGCGGTCGGCACTCTCGGTTGCTCGGCAGATCCACTCGGGCCGAACGTGGATCGCATCCAGGCGGCCGAGGTTTCCGAACTGGACCAGGACGCCGGCCAGAGAGCGAATGAGCGGCAGCGTGACAAGAACGCCCGCAACAACGGAACGGCCGTGCGTCAGTAACCCCGTCACGACATAGCAACCGAGTGCCCTGGCAAGCCCCCCGCCGAGGTACTCCCGCAGGAGGAGCGTCTAGAGGCGCTCCTCCTGCAGCACTTCCAGCCCGGTGATCTTCCAGGCCCCGTCCAGCACTTCCAGGGTGAGGTCCGCCTCGTACTGGTTCACCCGCTGGTGAATATGCCCCCAATGACCCACCGATCCCGACACGTTCCACCTGGCCCGTGACCGAAAGCCCTGCTCGCCCGGCAGCCGCTCGTACGTGGCCTCGAGCACCTCCACCTCCTTCACACGGGCGCGGGCTCCGCCTTGATTCGCGAGCTCCAGGCCGCGACGTGTCTCCAGGTAGACGTCGGTCAACAGGTCGCCAGCCGTGCTCCGCGCGAGCAGGTCGTAGATCGTGCTCTCGTCCCGATAGTCGAAGGAGCGGTAGATGTTCTCCAGCACGCCGCCCACCACGATGGCCGCATCCTGGTCGGTTACGCGTGACGCGCGGCTCCAGAGAGCGAACGCGCCGATCGCGGCAATAAACATGACCACGGCTCCGATCGTCAGCCGCCTCGAAACAGCCTGGCCGCGCTTCTTCCCTCGCGAGATCTGGAATGCCGCGATCGTACCAACCAGAGCGGCCAGCACTGCGAAGTACAACAGCATTCCGCCTCGGCGGGGCGGTTCCTGCACCGCAATCAGGCCCGGCACCGTCGGGTTGGTGAGAAAGTTCTGCCAGCGAAGCACCCGGTCGTCCGGGCTCAGGAAGTACGGCAACGAACCGGCTTCGTCCGTGGCCGAGCTGGGCACGCGCTCGATGCGATCACCGAACAGCTCCCACGTCATGATGACTTCGTCGGGGAGATCGGTAGTCGGGTAGACGAAGATGACCCCGAGCGTCGCCGATACGAGGTCGAGGTCGCGGGGCGGCTGGATAACGCCGCTGGTCCTCAGGTTGCGGTAGATGAAGTGGATCCGGTCGAGCACTCCCTCAACCGACTGGCCGTCGATGGTCACCGGGTTTCGCGCGCTCAGGAATTCGACCGCGCGCCGCTTCACCTCCTCCTGCTCCTCGACCGTGATCACGTCCTTGCCGTCCAGATCCAGGTCGATCCACTGCTGGAGATCGCGCGGTCGCACCACGATCTCTTTCCGGACCTCGAACGGCTCCACGTACAGGAAGGCCGAGATCGGCGACTTGAACTGTCGCCACAGGTTCCGGTTCTCGAACTGAGAGAACCACGGGTCGTCCCAGTCGAGGACGAGCGTCTCCTCCTGACCCAGGTAACGAAAATCGTTGACGTGGAGGCCCCGGTGGTAGGTGACGAAGCCGATATTCGCCGAGACACGCTTCCCTTCCACCAGCTGCGGGGGGGCGATCGACAGCCGATCGGGCCGGCCGGGCAGCGGGTAGCGAAGGCGGGCGTGGATCACCGGCTCCGCGTCGTCCGGCTGCACGGGCAGCGGCTCTCCGGTCACCTGGTCCCGTTTGATTCGCCGCCGAACCTCGAGCTCCTCCAGCCGGCCCGGCAGCGGCGAGCCACCGTCGGCTCGAACCACCAGATCCTGCACGGTGAAACGCCGCAGACGGTCCGCCCACGGCTCCGCCTCGTGCCCGAGTCGCTCGTAGAGCTCGTCCGGAAGGAGGTTCTGAAACGCGGCGAAGTCCGGAACTCCCACCTCGAGCTTCACCACGACCGAATCCGCTTCGACGAACACCTCCGAGATCGTGGTCGCCAGCATCGCGCGCGTAATTACGATGGCGTCGGAGTTGAGCACGGCGGGGTGGCCAAGTGCGAGGACCAGCAGGGCTAGGGTGAGGCGAATCGTCTTCACGACACGGGGGTTTCGAGGTTTCCGGAGTCGGGTCCGTACTTCAAAGAGTACCACGTGGCGTCCGGATGTTCCATTCGCCCCTTGACTCGATCGAACCAAGCCGCCGCTTGAACTTGACACTTCCGTGCGTCCGCAGCTTCTTGTTACACTCGGGCCGTTTGGCACGTGGTTTTGTCTGCGGTCTTGCAGCCGGTTAACCCAACGCACCCGGAGGTGCCCATGCCCGTCGTTACCGTCGCCGCGCTGGACGGAGGAGTCGTCACGCTTTCCGAAGACACCCTCGAGACTTTTCGGGCCAGCTTCGGTGGGTCACTCGTGTTCCCGGAAGACGATGACTACGACGAAGTGCGGGCGATCTGGAACGCCATGATCGACCGGCGCCCGGCTCTTATCGCGCGCTGCGCCCGGACGCAGGACGTGATCGAGTGCGTGAACCTGGCCCGCGTGCACGGCCTGCTGACGTCCGTGCGGGGCGTCGGACACAACATCGCGGGGAAGGCCGTCTGTGACGACGGGCTGATGATCGACCTCTCGCTCATGAATCGGGTCCAGGTCGATGGAGACACCCGGGTGGCGACAGCCGGACCCGGCGTCTCGTTGGGCGACCTCGACGGAGCCACGCAGGAATTCGGACTGGCGACCGTGTTGGGCATCAACTCGACAACCGGCGTAGGCGGGCTGACGCTGGGCGGCGGCTTCGGGTGGCTGAGCCGCAAGCACGGGCTCACTGTGGACAACCTACTCGAGGCCGACATGGTGACGGCCGACGGTGACCTGGTCCACGCCAGCGAGAGCGAGAACGCGGACCTGTTCTGGGGCATTCAGGGTGGCGGCGGAAACCTGGGGATTGTCACCTCGTTCACGTACCGGTTGCACGAAGTCGGACCGAACGTGCTTTCGGGCCTCGTGATCCATCCCTTTGGCGTCGCGCGTGAGGCCTTCGATTTCTACCGTGACTTCTGCGCCACGCTACCCGACGAGCTCAGCGTGTGGGCGGTGATGCGCCACGCCCCGCCCCTGCCCTTCCTTCCCGAGGATTTTCACGGCCAGCTCATGCTGGCCTTCGCGACGGTGTACGCCGGCGACCCCGAGGAAGGCAAGCGACTCCTGGCGCCGCTGCGCGAATGGGGAGACCCGGTCGCGGACGTGATCGACCTCAACCCGTACGCGGGCTTCCAACAGGCCTTCGATCCGCTCCTCGAGCCGGGGGCCCGGAACTATTGGAAGTCGCACAATTTCCTGGAGCTTTCCGACGGCCTCATCGACACGCTGATCGCGGCCGTCAACGATCTCCCCTCGCCTGATTCGGAGATCTTTGTCGCCCAGATGGGTGGCGCCACCAGTCGGGTGCCCGCCGACGCCACCGCGTACCCGCACCGCGATGCCGAGTACATCATGAACGTACACACGCGGTGGACGGACGCGGCGCAGGACACGGCATGTGTGACCTGGGCCCGTGAATTCTTCGATGCCACCGAGCCGTTCGCGACCGGTGGAGTTTACGTGAACTTCGTCAGCGAGGATGAG
>Ga0209567_10000797_pt1 | contig 17069 bp, 12 predicted proteins | sample COG_12_FD_184756 | JGI IMG/M metagenome (GOLD analysis project Ga0209567, IMG submission 184756) | Pelagic marine sediment microbial communities from the LTER site Helgoland, North Sea, for post-phytoplankton bloom and carbon turnover... | ecosystem: Environmental > Aquatic > Marine > Neritic...
CAGGTAGCACTGGCGGCCGGGCCGTTCGACTCGGCCGAGGACGTGGTGCGCCGGAGCGGTCTGGGCCAGTCGGAGCTTCGCACTCTGGCGGAAGCGGGCGCGTTCGAGACGCTATGGCCGGGTCGTCGCCAGGCCCTGTGGGAGCTGCTGCGTCAGGCACGCGGTGATGCGGGACCGCTCGCGCCGCGGGCGGTGGCGAGAAGTCGGGGGGCCCTGCCGGAGATGACCGATGTCGAGCGCATGGCCGCGGACTACCGTTCTACGGGTCTGTCGGTGGATCGGCATCCAATGGAGTTCCTGCGGGAGAAAATGGTGGCGAGTGGCGTACTTTCAGCACGGGAGCTGGCGGATTGTCGAAGCGGAGACCGGGTATCGGTCGGCGGGATCGTGATCTGCCGCCAGAGGCCGGGAACCGCCAAAGGCGTGATGTTCGTAACGCTGGAGGACGAGACGGGCTTCGCGAACTTCGTCGTGATGCCGGACGTTCAACAGTCGTTCAGGGAGACCTTGCTGCGGGCTCCATTATTGCTGCTGGAGGGGACGGTCGAGAGCGAACAGGGAGTGGTCAACGTCATGGTGAGCGGCGCCTCTCCTCTTGCTTCCCGCGCAGACAGCGCCCTGCGCAGCCGCGACTTTCGTTGAGCCGGGTCCCACAAGCCCGGAATGGCAGCGCGATCCGGGTTCCCCATTCATCCACCTGCCCGTATTGTGACCGCGGGCGGACTGCCCGTACGAGCGAACTGGAGAGGCGATGAGCGAGAAGACCTACGAACCGAAGATCGTCGACAAGCCGTGGGGCAGGGAGGTGTGGTACGCCCACACCGAGCGCTACGCCGGCAAGATCCTCGAGGTCACGGCCGGCCACCTCCTCTCCCTCCAGAAGCACCGCATCAAGCACGAGACGCTGTATCTGCTCGGCGGGCTCATGCGCTTCACCCTGGAGGACGAGACGTTCGAGTGGTCTCCCGGGGAAGCGGTCGAGATTCCGCCGGACACGGTTCACCGGATGGAGGCGCTCGAGGACAGCGTCATCCTCGAGGTGAGCACGCCCGAGCTCGACGATGTGGTTCGCCTCGAGGACCGCTACGGCCGCGAATGATCGACCGCATTCACGGCCTCGAGCACCGGGAGTACCCGCAGAGCTGGTGGCTGATCGACGTGCTCGACCGGCAGCCCAGACTACTGTCACAAGAAGTGGTCGATCTGTCTCCCGGAGCCATCGAGCTGCGGCACGTGGCCAGGGATCTGCGGCGCTTCGCCGAAGAGCGGGAGCGCTGGCTGCCGTTGATCGAGACGAGCCCGCTCGAGGCGCTCGAGGCCGGGCACTGCCGCGACCTGTCGTTCGGTCCCAGCCTGAGGTACTGCGTGGAGCACGACGATCGGCAGGACGTGCACGCGGGGCGGCCGTTTCGCCACCTCAGCGTTCACATGCGCCGGTCATCGCTCACCCCGGCCACGTGCGCCGAGATCGGGTTGTACTTCTACGGCCGTCGACCCGCGGCCTTCGGTTACGTGGGCCCCGATCTCGTGCACGGCTACATCGGCATGGAATGGGAGCCGCTGAGCTCCGACGACGTGCAGAGACTGCTGAAGCGGGAGATGTTCGCTCCTTGAGTCCGGAGCTGATCGAGGGGACGCATGCGACGAGGGGCACATACAAAGAAGAGCCCCGAGCCACGGTCTGACTGCGGGGATAGGATCCAAAGGTAGGAGCCGTGGTCTCGGGGTCTCCGGTTGAGTTAGACACGGCTGGCCCCGAAACGTTCCACCCGGTTCATCCGGGTTTCCGAGACCGGAGAAGACGACGATGCAAGGAACGACTGAGAGCCCCGGCGGACCCTCGACCAACCCCCTGGGCGTGATCTACCTGGCGCTGATCGTCGGGGTCGTGCTGTTCGCCCTCATCGTCCGCTTCGTGCTGGAGCCGATGGGCACGTACAGCGGCACGGCGCTTCGCCTCGTGTGGCTGGCCGCGGCGGCCGGGTGTACGCTGGCGGCCGGATATTTCCGCACCCGGCTGGCGGGTCCCGATGCGGATGCTGCGCAGCTCACATCGGCCGCCGTCGTGGTCTGGGCTCTGGCCGAGGGGCAGGCGCTCCTGGGGATCGTCGCCTACATGTTGAGCGGCGACGTGTTGGTGTTCTGGTTGGCTCTGATCCTCTTCGCCTACCTGTTCGCCCGCTACAGGCCGGCCGTCTTTCAGCCTATCCGGCGTCGATAGCCTCGAAGACCTCTTCGTGCGTGCAGTGCTGCCCGGTCGCCAGCTTGGAGTAGACGAGCCGGCCGTCCGCGACCACCTCGAACGCCCCACCCCCCGAGGGAATCAGCTCGATCTCCACTTCCGGGTAGCGATCCTTCAACGCGTCCGCCAAACTGGCGGCTCTGGGGTCGTAGTTTCAGACCCGGCAGTATTCGATCGAGACGTGCACGCTGCCTCCTCTTTGGCCGCCGTTCGCCAGTGACGGTAGATTTTGCCCCGGCTGGAGCGCCGCGAGCCCAATCTATTGTGGCCGTCCCGGCGCGGTACTTCAAGGTGCCGTCGGCACACGGCACCGGAGACTAGGCATTTGTCCGACCTGGAGGAACGACCCGAGGTAGAGGTGATCGTGCGGGCCGCCTGGGTTCCGGCGCGCGGCGATCCCGCTCATGCGGCCGAGCTCGTTTCGCAGTGGCTGTGCGGAGAGACCCTGGCGGTTCTCGAAGCCTCCGGAGAATGGCTTCGCTGCCGCGGCGATGATGGCTATGTCGCCTGGACGCCGGCCGGCGGCGTATTGCAGGCGGACGCTGCCGCGAGCGAGACTTGGCGCGCCTCGGCTACCGCGTTCTCTCTCGGCGTGGCGTTAGAGCGCGACGTGGCGAGGGACGCGGGTGGCCTGCCGTTGGACCGGCCCGGTGCTTGGCCAGGCCCGAGCCGCCTGCCGTTCGGCGCTCGCGTCGCGCCACCGGAAGACGGGGCCGTCCGCCTCCCCGACGGCAGGGCGGTGCGGCTCTCGGACCCCGCGAGGATCGTGATCGGTCACCTGGCTCCCGATCCCGAGGCGGTACTGGCGTGCGCGACCTCGTGGATCGGCACACCGTACGTGTGGGGAGGTCGATCGGATTGGGGAGCAGACTGCTCGGGCTTCGTGCAGCTCGTATACGCGGCGCACGGTGTCCGGCTGCCCCGCGACTCGTACCAGCAATTCGACGCCGGGCCGGCGTTGCCGGAAGGAGAGCCGGTGTCCACCGGCGACCTGCTCTTCTACGCGGAGACCCCGGGGCGCGTCACGCACGTCGCCATCTGTCTGGACGATCGCCACGTCATCCACTGCTCGACGACCAACGCGGCGGTGGCCATCAACGACATGGAGGGTGGACTGCCGCTGGAGGAGAAGCTCCGCCACTGGCGGGTGGGGGCGACGCGGCCTCTGGCGACCGACTGAGGCCCCGCCCTAGCTCTCGATGACCACGATCGCGACGGCGCTCCCGCCGTCGTGGCTGAAGCTCAAGTGGACCGAATTCGCGCCCCGCGCCTCCAGGACTTCCTGCGCCACTCCGGAGGCCATGATGACCGGCTGACCGCCGGCCCGCGCAGAGACGGCCACGTCATGCCACGTGATTCCGCCGGAAAGGCCCGTGCCGAGCGCCTTGAGGAAGGCTTCCTTGGCCGCGAAGCGGGCCGCGTAGCAGGACGCCGAATCGGCCTTCCGCTCGCACGCCGCCCGTTCCGCGGGCGTGAACAAACGCTCGGGGGCGCGCCCGGGGTGCCGTGCGAGCACCTCGGCCACACGCTGAATCTCTATCCGATCGATGCCGATGCCGACGATCATCGGCACCATGCTAGCGACCACTCTTCGCGGCCGCCATTCGTCCCGGTCCGACTCATGGATTGAGCATCAGGTAGGTCTGGTAGGCCTCCATGATGTCCGAACGCGCGACCAGGCCCAGCAGCCGGCTGGAGCCGGGAGCCTCCACGACCGGAATGGAGTCGAGCGCACGGACGCCCATCTTCTGCATCGCCTCCAGAAGCGTGTCGGAGGGCGTCACCGTTTCCACGTCCTCGATCGCGAGGTCGGCCGCGACGAGGATCTCGAGCAGCCCTTCCTCCGAGATGGCCCGCGCGATCTCGTGGTAGCTGAGCATCCCGTGGAGCTCGAGCTCTCGATTGACGACGGGGAAGTCCGTCTGCCGCGAGCCGCGCAGCTTGTGAAGCACGCTCCGCAGCGGCGCGGCCTCCAGGACGACGTCCGGGCTTCGGTTGTAGCACTCCGCGACGCGAAGACGTTCGAGCGCCGAGCGATCGACGCCCTGTTTGATCCGCTCTCCCTTCCGGAGCAGGGTCGCCGAGTAGAGCGATTCACCGTACAGCTGCCGAGCCACGAGGTAGCTGAGCACGCAGACCAGCATGAGCGGCAGAATAAGACCATAGTCGTCGGTGATCTCGAAGATCATGATGATGGCCGTCAGCGGCGCGAACGTGGCGCCGGCCACCAGGGCGGCCATGCCCACCAGGGCGTACGCCTCCGGAGCGATCGGAATGGACGGGAACAGGCGCTGGACCGTCAGTCCGAAGAAGCTCCCGAAGGAGGCGCCGACGAACAGCGATGGCGTAAATACGCCACCCGCGCCGCCGCCACCCGCGGTCAGCCCCGACGTGACGATCTTCAGCAGCCCGAGCGACAGGGCGGCGAAGCCCGCGAGCTCGCCAAACAATACCAGCGTGATGCCCTCCCGGCCGGCGCCGAGGAGCTCGGGGTGTATGAGGCTGGCGGCCGCCAGCAGAAGCCCTGCGACGACAGCGGCGACCCAGCCACTGCCCGGCAGGCGATCGAGCCAGTCCTGGACGAGAAAGAATGCTCGCGTGAAGACGACGGCCAGCAGGCCGCAGCTCAGCCCGAGCAACGCATAGAAGCCGAGTTCGCGGGAGGAGACGAGGATGAACTCCGCCGGGACGTCGAAGGCCGGAAAGTCGCCCAGCATGCTTCTCGACACCACGGCGCCAACGACACTCGCGACGACTACCGGTCCCATCGCTGCCGCGGTGAAGGTGCCGAGCACGATCTCGAGGGCGAACATGACGCCGGCGATCGGCGCGTTGAAGGCGGCCGAGATGCCGGCTGCCGCCCCGCAGCCGAGGAGGACCTTCACCCGGTTGGGCCGAAATGTGAATAAGTGGGCGAGGCCCGATCCCAGCCCGCCGCCCGCGAGAGCCACCGGACCTTCCGTGCCCAGGGAACCGCCGCTCCCGATCGTCAACACCGAGCCGAGCAACCGTCCGATCGCCTGACGCACCGGGATCACGCCCCCGCGACGGACTACGGAGTGGATGAGATAGGGGACCATCGTGCCGGACGAGCCGGGCGCCAGCCACAGGCGCACCCAGCGAGCGGCCAGCAAGCCCAGGGGGACGATGAGAAACGGCAGCCAGCGCGAACCGGGCCCGAACCCCAGCAGCGCCCCGAGGCGGCCGCCGCCGTCGCTGACCAGGTCCATGAGCAGGTAGAACGCACCGATCGCGTAGCCGGCGCCCGCGCCAATGACGGCGGCGAACGCTACGATCAGCCAGCCTTCATCGACGTCGTGGGCGATCACGAACCGGGTAACGGCGTTCCACCACGGACGCCCGAAGGCGCGCCACAGCACGCGAACACGGCTACGGTGAGGCATCGTTGCTAGAGCGCCCGCTGTGGATGCACGGGATCGATTCCAGAGTCGGCGTTCGGCGAAGTCGGACCGCAGCAGTATGGGTTCCCGACCCGTCGGCCAGCAACGCCGTTCGGACGTTGCCAGCCCCGCTGGAGTCCTCTATCCTGAGTCGCCTCCGGGACCGCACGCCCGCATGCGCTGCGGTCGGAGCACTCGATCGCGCCGTTGCAGGTCGCTGAATAACCCAAATGGGTCGCGCGCGGACCACCGCTTGCGCGGCGGTCGGAGCACTCGATCGCGACCTGCTAGAGCCACGCCAATCGAATCCTGATGGAACTGACGGCCAAGGCGAAGAAACATGTGGACGAGCTGATCGAGCTCGTCGATCACGAGGTGCTCGACGCTCCGCCCGAGGCGGTGGCGGCCTTCACCCGCAGTCTGACGTCTCGGGCGCCCCTCGAGTTCTTCGGAACTCGCCCACTCGACCAGATCGCGGCCGACGTCCGCGACCTCTACTCGCTGGTCGCCGAGACGTCACCGGATTCGATCGGGGCGCGGGTGCGTCAGGTGCCCGATCGGCACCATCGGGCCATCGTCGCGACGGTGATGCCCGACTGTCCCTTCATCGTCGATACGCTCCGCGAGTACCTGCATTCGGTCGGCTTCAACGTCGTTCAGCTCCTGCACCCGGTCCTGGTCGTGGACCGCGACCGGAAGGGCAGGATTTTCCAGATACGCGACCGTCGCGGGGATGGGCCAAAGATTTCGGTCGTCTATATCGTGATCGACGGCCATTTCGACGAAGAGCGGCGGATTGCCCTGGAGTCCGAGATCCGGGAACGGCTCAAGCTCGTCCGGGATGTGACGACCGACTTTCACGCGATGCTCGATCAATGCAACGACGTCATCGCGGATCTCCAGGCCGAGGAGGAGCGTTTCCCCTGGCGTGCCGGCGAGTTCGAGGAGATCGCGGATTTGCTCCGGTGGCTGGAGGACGGGTGCTTCGTGTTTCTGGGCTACCGGGCCTACGATCTCTTCACCGATCACGAAGGTGCCCGCCTGATTCAGGTCGAACCCGGATCCGGACTTGGTGTGCTCAGGGATGAGTCCACTTCACGCTACTTCGAGCCCCAGCCGCTGACCGAGCTGGATGCGAAACTGAGAGCCCGCATCCTGGGCGGGCCGATGCTCATCAGCTCCAAGGCCAACGCCGAGTCGCCGGTGCACCGCCGGGCCCGCATGGACGACATCAGCATCAAGCGGCTCGGACCGAACGGCGAGGTCGAGGGAGAACGCCGCTTCCTGGGCCTGTTTACGGCCAAGGCCGTCTCGCAGGACGCCTCCAACATCCCGATTATGCGCCGCAAGCTGCGCGAGATCCTGGAGGCGGAGTCGGCCTCCGAGGGTTCCCACGACTACGGGCTCATCATTCGGGTCTTCAATAGCATGCCGAAGGAGGAGGTGTTCTTCGCCTCGGTCCCCGAGCTGCTGAGCGAGATCCGCGTCGTCATGGAGACGGAGGGCGTCGACGAGGTCCGCGTCACGGTGCGGCCCGATCCTCTCGGCCGCGGCGTCTTCGTGATGGTAATTCTGCCCAAGATCCGCTTCTCGGGAGAGGTGCGGATGAAGATCGAAGAGGCGCTGATCGATGCCTACCAGGGCACGATCCTCGCCGACCACCTGGCGTTGATCGCCGAAGGCGAACAGGCACGGCTCCACTACTACCTCTCCTCCCGTCTCAAGGATCTGAGCGAAGTGGACGTGGTCGCTCTGGAAGAGCGCATCCGGGCCACGGCCAGGAGTTGGGAGGACAAGCTCTCCGATTCGCTGGCCCGCGAGCTCGACCCGGAGAGGGCGCATGATCTCGTGGACCGGCATCGGGACGATTTTTCCGCGCAGTACATGGCGACGGTCGACACCGATACGGCCGTCCAGGATCTGGTCCACCTGGACGCGCTCGAAGACACCGGCGTCCAGCAGGTCGTGATCGAGGAATTCGACGACCCGAGCTCCAATTCGGCGCTGCTGAAGATCTACGCGCCTCGCGGCCTGTTCGTGCTCAGCGACGTCATGCCGACGCTCGAGAACCTCGGCTTCCGGGTCATCGAGGCCGACGCACTCGAGATGGGGCAGGCTGGCGCCAGCGGCCGGAGTACGATCCACCGGTTTCGAGTCGAGTTTCCCGCCGAATGGGAGATCGACCGCGAAGAAGTCGAACCGCGTGTGGCCTCGGCCCTGCTCGCGATCCAGACCGGACAGACCGATGACGATCCGTTCAATTCACTCGTTCTCTCGGCCGGTCTCAGCTGGCGTCAGGTAGCCGTGCTGCGCGCGTACGCCGGCTACGCGTTCCAAATCGGTGCCGTGACCAGCCGCGCCGGCGCTCGCCGCCCCCTGACCGATCATCCGCAGAGCTCCCGACTCCTGTACCAAGCCTTCGAGACGCGGTTCGATCCGGAACTCGGTGACTCGACCCGCAGGTCAAAGCAGCGGCGCCTTATCAGCAAGTATCTGGACTCGCTCGACGTGGTTCGCAGCATCGAGGACGATCGCACCTGCCGCCGGCTGCTGGAGCTGGTTCGTGCCACCACGCGTACCAACTTCTTTCAGGAACAGGTCCGGGAGGCCGGCGAGGCCGCGATTGCCTTGAAGTTCGATTGTGGGCGCCTGGACTTCATCCCGCGGCCCCGGCCCAAGTTCGAGATTTACGTCCGAAGCGCGAACACCGAAGGCGCGCACCTGCGGATGGACTCCGTAGCCCGGGGCGGCATTCGCTGGAGCGATCGGATCGATGACTACCGGCTCGAGGTACTCGGTCTGGTCAAGACTCAGCAGGTGAAAAACGCGGTGATCGTGCCAGCCGGCTCCAAGGGCGCTTTCATCGTGCGGCACCCGCCGTCGGCCAAGGCCGCGCTCCGAGATGCGGGATTGGCCAGCTACCGCGAGTTCATTAGCGCCCTGCTGGACGTCACGGACACGGTGCGTGCCGGCGAGGTGGTGCACCCGGACGGCGTGCGGGCCGTGGACGGAGAAGACCCCTACCTGGTGGTTGCGGCCGACAAGGGGACGGCCAAGAACTCCGACGTCGCCAACGCCCTGGCCGCGGAGTACGAGTTCTGGCTCGGTGACGCGTTCGCCTCCGGTGGATCCCGGGGCTACGACCACAAGGAGCTCGGCATCACCGCGAGGGGAGCCTGGGAGTCGGTCAAGCGTCATTTCCGTGAAATGGGCACCGACATCCAGTCCGAGGAATTCACGGTAGTCGGCATCGGCGACATGAGTGGAGACGTGTTCGGCAACGGCATGCTGTTGAGCCGGACGATTCGCCTCCTCGCCGCGTTCGACCACCGTCACATCTTCATCGATCCGGACCCCGACGCGGAGACTTCCTGGCAGGAGCGTAAGCGGCTCTTCGACATGTCCTCGTCGAGCTGGGAGGATTACGACACATCGCTGATCAGTCAGGGCGGAGGAGTGTTCGAGCGCGGCGCCAAGTCTCTCAGCCTCTCTCCCGAGATCCGCCAGCTACTCCTCATCGAAGAGGAAGAGATCAACGGAGAGGCGCTGGTACGGGCGGTCCTCAGCGCCCCGGCGGACCTGCTGTGGAACGGCGGAATCGGGACGTACGTGCGGGCGAGCCAGGAGACAGATGCCGATGTCGGTGACTCGGGTAACGACACCGTGCGCATCAGCAGTCCGGAGTTGCGGGTCAAAGTGATCGGCGAGGGAGGCAATCTGGGGCTGACCCAGAAAGCGCGGATCGAGTATGCCATCGGTGGCGGTCGTCTCAATACGGACGCCCTGGACAACTCGGCCGGCGTCGACATGTCGGATCACGAGGTCAACTTGAAGATCCTGCTCGATGCCGCCGTCGATCAGGGTGAGCTCGACGTCGCGGAGCGCAACCGGCTCCTCCAGGGCGCTACCGACCAGGTGGTCGAGGATGTCCTACAGGACAATTACTTGCAGAGCCTGGCCGTCAGCCTCGATCGACAGCGTGCCCGCAACCTGCCGGTCGAGTTTCGCTATGCGTTGACCGTGCTGGAGCGCGAGGGAGTGCTGGACCGGCAGCTCGAGGACCTCCCGACGGCCGAGCAGTTGGTCGAGCGGGAAGAGCTTGGCCAGTCGCTGGCCCGGCCGGAGCTCGCGGTGATCCTGGCCTACTCGAAAATGCAATTGAAACGCGCGGTCGCCGATTCCAAGCTGCCGGAAGACCCCGCTACCTTCGACCTGGTGGCCTCGTATTTTCCCGAGACGATCGTGGCGGCGGTCGGTGACGAGAGACTGGCGCAGCACCGGTTGAGGCCGAGGATCATTGCGGCGGGTCTCGCGAACTTGATCGTGGACCGGCTGGGCGCGACCGGTCATCTCCGCCTGGTGCAGGAGAGCGGGGCCACCCTGGCCGACGTTGCCCGCGCGACCTACGTAGCGTATCGAGTGGGCGATGCCCGTTCGCTCTACGAGCGGCTCGAAGCTCTGGATGGGGTGGTTACGGCGGGGTTGCAGCTTCAATGGCTGTTAAGCGTCGGCGACACGCTCGAGCGAACGGCGCGCTGGATTCTGTCCAACGCCGATGAAGCAGCCAGCATCGACGAGGTGGTGAGCTCGCTGCTCGAGCCGGTACGAGAGCTACGGAGCGAGTTCGCCTCGCTACTCACCGAGACCAGCCGCGCGAGTCTCGACAATCGCCGAGCGATGCACGAGATGGACGGACTCGAATCGGAGCTGGCCTCCGACCTGGTCACCTTCGAATACCTTGACTCGCTGCTTCCGGTGGCTCAGCTGGCTCGGGCATCCGGGTTGCCGGCCAGCCTGGCCGGCGAAGTGTATTTTGGCCTGACCGACGAGATCGACTTTCCGTGGCTGCAGGAGCAGCTGGCCGCCCTGCCGGAGGCCGACCTGTGGCAACAGCGTGCCGTTCAGCTGCTCGGCGTGGAGCTCGACAGCGCCCGGGCACGCATGGCCGCGGCGATTCTGCGCCAGATCGGCTCGGCCGACGACATCGAGACGGCGCGAGCCGATTTCAGACAGCGCTTCGCCCAGGACTTGAGCCGCATCCGCGAAGTCGTGGACGAGATTCGGCAGACGGAGCAGCCCGGCCTTTCCACGCTTCTGGTGGCGGTCACGGCGATTCGAACCCAGTCCGTGGCACTGGCCCGAGCCACGCCGGGATGATCGGTCAGTAGGTCGGGAGGTAGGTTTTCAGCTCCCAGTCACTGACCTGGGCGATGTACTCGCCCCACTCCTTCTTCTTTGCATCCACGTAGTGGGTGAAGATGTGCTCGCCGAGCGCTTCCTTGAGGACGCTGTTCTTTTCGAACTCGATGACTGCCTCGCCGAGGTTGGCCGGCAGCGTTCCCATCTGGTACCTGGCGCGCTCTTCCTCGCTCAATTCCCACACATTCGTGTCGACCGGCGGGCCGGGGTCGATCTCGTTCCGCAGCCCGTCGAGTCCCGCCGCCAGTTGCACGGCCAGGGCCAGGTACGGATTGCAGGAGGGATCCGGCATCCTGAACTCCGTGCGGGTTCCGACGCCGCGGCGCTCGGGTACCCGAATGAGCGGTGACCGGTTGCGCCGCGACCACGCGATGTTCACGGGCGCCTCGTAGCCCGGAACCAGCCGCTTGTAGCTGTTCACGAGCGGGTTGGTAACCGCCGCGATGGCGGCTGCGTGCTTCTTCAGGCCGCCGATGTAGTACCGCATGATATCGGAGATCTCGTACTCGGCGTCCGGATCGAAGAAGGCGTTCTCCCCGTCCTTGAACAGCGATTGGTGCGTATGCATGCCGGAGCCGTTTTGCCCGAATATCGGCTTCGGCATGAACGTGGCATGAAGTTCGTGCGCCAGTGCGGCGTTGCGAACGATGAACCGGAACGTGGCCAGGTCATCGGCCGTGCTCAGGACGTCCGCGTACTTGAAGTCGATCTCGTGCTGGCCCGGTGCGACCTCGTGGTGTGCGGCTTCGACCTCGAAGCCCATGGCCTCCAGGTCGTTGACGATCATGCGCCGCGCCTTCTCGCCCAGATCGACAGGGGTGAGGTCGAAGTAGCCGCCATGATCGTGCGTGACGGTCGTGGGCTCACCCTGACCGTTGGTCTGAAACAGGAAGAACTCCGCCTCCACGCCGGCGTTCATGACGTACCCAAGCTCGGCCGCGGCTGCCGCGACCCGCTTGAGGACCAGACGGGGGTCGCCCGCAAACGGGGTCTCATCCGGGTTGTAGATGTCGCAGATCAGCCGCGCCACGCGTGATTCCGGATTCCCCCAGGGGAATACTCGGAACGTGCGGAGGTCCGGCTTGAGGAGCATGTCGCTCTCCTCGATACGAACGAAACCCTCGATCGACGAACCGTCGAACATGATCTCGCCTTCGAGGGCCTTTCGAAACTGACTCGCCGGCACCTCGACGTTCTTGGTGTGTCCGAGGATGTCGGTGAAAGTGAGCCGCAGAAAGCGGACGTTCAGGGCACGACAAAGCTCCAGGATGCCTTCGACTTCGGGCTCAGTTCCCAGTCGCTTTCCGTACTCCGAAAAGCGCATGTGATGTTCCGGCGGTGCGGCGAACAGCGCATCGGGTGACATGTGTTCTCCTCCGGTTGATCCGTTTACTTGCGTCCGACGTCGCGATGCTATGCAGGATCCGTGCGAATGTCAATAGATACGGTGGAGATTGCCCAGTACAACATATAGATGTCCCAGTAATAGCTACAGATGACAAGTTAGACAATATTATACCGTACGTTTGCCAGATTATTGCCGAGAGCGGGTGACCCGAGCGCCACCCGCCGGTCGCCGCTTCGGCGCCACAGAGTAGGAGGATCTTGTCAACGGCCCGCTTTCCAACGGCCGATTGTGTGACGCCGGGCCTCCGGCAGCCGTCCAATCCTCGGCACCTGAGAGAAGAGGAGGACGTGCAAACAGAGACCACCGTACTCGGTTTCGCCGCGCCCGGTGGGGCCGAACGAGACGAGTCCACTCGACGCAGCCCCGTAGCTGGCGCCGAAAAGGCCGGTATGGCCCTGTCGCTGCGCTTCAAGATGTTGAGCGGTCTGGCGATACTCCTCTTCATCTCGCTGCTGGCCGCGGCGTACATCAGCGTCCTGTGGCTGCCGATTATCGGGCCGTCCGGCAATCTGGCCGCGATCATCGTGACACTGGCGGCCGTCTACGCCTTCGTGCTGGTGCTGGCCGGAGACTACCTGCTGTCCCGCCTCGTGCTGCGGCCGGTGGAGGCGGTAGTCGAGGGGACCGAGCGGATCGCCGCCGGGGATGACTCATATGAGCTGTCAGGGGGCAGCTCCCGTGAAATGAGGAGATTGGCAGCGAGCGTGAACGCCATGACGGCCAAGCTGATGAGCAACCAGCAGACGCTTGCCCGCAACATCGAGTCGCTGGACGAGACCAACCGGGCGCTCGTGGAGGCGCGGTCGGAGCTCGTGCAGGCCGAGAAGCTCGCCACCCTCGGCATGCTGGCGGCGGGCATCGCCCACGAGATTGGCAACCCGCTCGGGGCGATCCTCGGATACCTGGAGCTGGCACGACGAAGGGGCCCGGAAGAGGCCGGGTGGACGGATGAGATACGAGTGGAAGCGGAGCGCATCGATCGCATCATTCGAGCGCTGCTGGACTACGCGCGGCCCCGCAGCGCGTCTCTGCGGCCCATCGACATTCGAAGCACGATCGAGTCGACTCTGGAGCTTCTGGAGTTGCAGGGCCAGTTGAAGGGCGTGGAGCTCGAGAAGCGAATGACCGGGTCGCCACCGTCCGTGCACGCGGATCCGACTCACCTGCAGCAGTTGCTGGTCAATCTGATGCTGAATGCCCGCGACGCCCTGGAGGGAATCGATGACCCCACCATCAGGATCGAGGTGGCCGAGACGACGTACGAAGCGTCGGGTCGCGGGCCGGCGCCCCGTCGCGCCAACGACCCCAAGGGCGTCGACTACTCACACTTGAGGCGCCTGGAGGCGCTGAATGAAGGGACCCCGAAACCCGCCGTTGCCCTCGGCACGCCGATGGCCCGGATCACGATCGCCGACAATGGAACCGGGATCGCCGACGAGGAGAAGAGTCGGGTCTTCGAGCCGTTCTATACCACGAAAGAGCCGGGTCGCGGTACCGGGCTGGGATTGGCGGTATCCGCGCGTCTGGTTGAAGCCATGCGAGGGGACATCTACGTCGAACGAGGAATCGGACAGGGTGCGGCATTTACCGTCCTGCTTCCGGTCTCAACCAACAGGGTCGCGCCATGAATGTTCTCGTGATCGATGATGAAGCGGGCGTCCGCCGCACCGTTTCACTACTGCTCGAAGACGAAGGCTACGACGTCGGAACGGCCTCGGATGGACGCGAGGGGCTGAAGAAGGCCATCGAGGAGGAGGCTGACATCATCCTGTGCGACGTCCGAATGCCGCAGCTGGATGGGCTCGGCTTCCTGGACGAGTACCGCAAGAAGGGAGGTGACGGCCTCGTCGTCATGATGACCGCGTACGGCTCGGAGGAGCTGGCCGTCGAGGCGATGCAGCGTGGAGCCTACGACTACCTCGCCAAGCCGTTCGCCCCCGACGAGGTGGTCCTGGTGCTCAAGAAGGCGGAGGAGCGGGAGAAGCTGTGGCGGGAAGTCGTTCGGCTGCGCGACCAGGTCACCGCCGATCAGCGCCATACCGAGATCGTCGCCAAGAGTGGTGGAATGAACGCCGCCATCGAGCTGGCCGACAAGGTGGCGCGGCATCCCTCTACCGTGATGGTCACGGGCGCCAGCGGAACCGGGAAAGAGCTGATCGCCCGGCTCATCCATACGTCCTCGCCGCGTGCCACCGGTCCTTTCATGCCGATTAACTGCGGGGCCATTCCCGAGAACCTGCTCGAATCCGAGCTGTTCGGTCACGCCAAGGGCGCCTTTACGGGAGCGGCCAGCGAACGGGCCGGGCTGTTCGAAGAAGCTCACGGAGGCACGCTGTTCCTCGATGAGATCGGAGAGCTGCCGCAGTCGCTTCAGGTGAAGCTCCTTCGCGCGCTCCAGGAGGGTGAGGTGCGACGGGTCGGCGAATCGAAGTCACGCGAGGTGGATGTACGCATCATCGCGGCTACGGCCCGCGATCTGGAGCGGGAGGTTCGAGAGGGTCGCTTCCGGTCCGACCTATTCTACCGGATCAACGTCGTGCACATACATCTGCCGCCCCTGCAGCACCGGAGCGAGGACATTCCGCCGCTGGTTCGGCACTTTCTGACCAAGTACAACAAGGCGCTCGGCATCCAGATCACCGGTTTCGCGCCGGCGGCCATGAAGCGGCTGCTCGCGTACTCGTGGCCCGGAAACGTGCGTGAGCTGGAAAACGTCGTCGAGCGCGCGATGGTGCTGGCCGACGGCGAGACGATTGACGCCGAGAGTCTGCCCGAAGCGGTCAAGCACCCCGATTCCGGCGTCACCCGTTCGTTCGAATCGCTCTCGGAGGATGAGCTGTCGGTCAAGAAGCGGACTGCCGAGCTGGAGCGACACCTCATTGCGCGCGCTCTCGAGGTCACGAACGGCAACCGGACCCGCGCGGCGGGGATTCTCGAGCTTAGCTATCGCGCTCTACTCTACAAGATCCGCGAGTACGGCTTGGGCTGAGCCGTGTGGCAGGGCCGCGACACCTGAACCGGGGCGGTGCCGAAAGATGTTCTTCCGGCGGCCTTTCCGGCTGGTGCGAGATCTGCAGATCCCCATCTCGGGTGCATCCACGACGCGCCCGTACCATGAGTAACAATGCCGGTTACGTTTGCGCCCCGACTTGCCTGGCAGGGGCCCGCTGGCCAGTTTTTTCGTAATAGGATACCTGTGCCGGGCAATTTGGGGTTTTATTCGTGGGGGAGATGATGATGATGAGGTGCCGGCCGGCACTCGCGCTCGCAGTTCTGTTGTTGGTGCCGCACTTCGCGTCGGCGCAGCAGGCCAGCACGGGCAGCAGCTACGCGACGCGCACCGATCTGGAGGCCCAGGTCCAGGAGCTCAAGCAGCAACTGGCTCACGAAGAGGACCTGAAGAAGGATGATGTCAAGACTCTGCAGTATGAGCTCCAGATAGCCGAGGACCGACTTGTCAACGGCGATTTTCAGCCTTCCGATGCGCTGCAGATCGACGTCCAGAACATGACCCAGTTCACGGGGACGTTCACTCTCGACCGCCAGAGGAACCTCGTTCTGCCCACGATCGATCCCATCTCAATGCAGGGCGTTCTTTATTCGGAGGCGGAGGATGCGGTTCGGGATGGCCTCGCCGTGTACATTCGGAATCCCCAGGTGCGGGTGATCGTTACCAAGCGAATCGCCATCATCGGCGGCATAGCTTCGCCCGGGTTCTACGACATACCGCCCGAGACAACCGTATCACAGGCGATCATGCTGGCGGGTGGGCCGGCCGGCAACGCCAAGCTGAACCAGGCCGAGTTTCGGCGCTTTGGTGACGCGTATACAGATCCGTACGGGCAGCTTGCGTTCACCAACGTCAGCCTGGTGGAGCTCGGCGTGCAGTCCGGCGACGAGCTCTGGGTTCCCCCGGCCGGGAGCGGTCTGACCACGGGCAAGATTATCGGAGCTGTTTTTTCCGCCGCCGGACTCGTGTTCCTGTTCACCCGGATTTTCGGGGGCGGCTTCTAACCGGGGCTGCGAGAGATAGGCATATCGCAACGATGAGAAGTGGGATGGGTCGGCTCAAGAGAGTCAGGGTCAACACGGTTGGCGGGCAGCGGCTCCGACCGATCCTCGGTGCGTCTCCGAGGACATCGATCGGGAACGTGTCGGGCTCCGACGTCACCGGTGCGCCCGGTTGGCCGGAAAGGGTCTACCGGACGCTGGACATTATGATCGCTGGGGCGGCGCTCCTGGTGCTTTCGCCCCTCATACTTCTGATCGCGGTCGTGATCAGAGTCGACAGCCCCGGCCCGGTCGTGTATCGGCAGCTGCGGATTGGACTCGACCGCCGGCAGTTCGCGCGCACCACGTCGCACGACGGCAATAGGGTCGTCGACCTGGGCGGTCGGCCGTTCATGATCCACAAGTTCAGGACCATGCGGGTCGACGCCGAGCACAGGACCGGACCCGTGTGGGCCTCCAAGGACGATATGCGGACGACCCGTGTGGGCCGGTTCCTCCGGTCGTACCGTCTGGACGAGATACCGCAGTTTTGGGACGTGTTGCGGGGCGACATGTCGGTCGTGGGTCCAAGGCCCGAACGCCCCAACTTCGTGGGCAAGCTGCGACGGGAAATCTCCGAGTACTCGCTCCGCCAACGCGTTCGACCGGGAATCACCGGCTGGGCGCAGGTCAACCAGGGCTACGACCAGACCGTCGATGATGTTCGCGCAAAACTGGAGTACGACCTGGAGTATGTGCGCCGGAAGTCGCTGTGGTTCGACATGCGCATCATGTTGAAGACACTACCGGTCATGCTGGGCCGGGAGGG
>Ga0209567_10000798_pt1 | contig 17041 bp, 18 predicted proteins | sample COG_12_FD_184756 | JGI IMG/M metagenome (GOLD analysis project Ga0209567, IMG submission 184756) | Pelagic marine sediment microbial communities from the LTER site Helgoland, North Sea, for post-phytoplankton bloom and carbon turnover... | ecosystem: Environmental > Aquatic > Marine > Neritic...
AAAAGGGGTCAGGCCCCTTTTTGAAATGGTTAAGGGGTTAACAGAGCTTGGGGTTTGTTGGCTCGGTTTAGGACTGGGAGGACGCGGGGGTCCTGCTCGAGGGTGTTCCAGAGGGCTTGGGCGCGTTCACGGTATTCGGGTGGGGTTAGGCGGCCTCGGAGGAGCTCGGTGCGGAGGAAGACGAAGGCGGTTTGGACAACGTCGTGGAGGCAGTAGTCGCGGATCTCCGTGTAGCGGCCATGGGCGAACATGCTTTCCACCTGTGAGCCGTCGACGTCCATCTTGCCCGGCATGCCGACTAGCTGGGCGAGTGCAGAGAGGCTGGGCATTCGGCTGGCGCCGTAGTCGGTAAGCACGTCGGCTAGGTCCATGTGGCCCTCGTCGCTGAACCGGTAACGATAGTCGGGGCCCCCGCTTCGGCCGGCGTAGTACGCAGGAAACTGCACGCCATGCTTGAGCATGCGGTTGGCAAGCACCGGCAAATCAAATCGTCGCCCGTTGAAGGTGACCATCGTCGGGTGCCGCTCTCCTATGAAGTCGGCGAACTCCTGAAGAACTTTCGACTCATCGGGCGGTGCGTCTTCCTCGCCGCCAAAGGCACCGAGCTTCCGAAGCTCGTGATTCCCGTCGAGCCACAGCACCCCAAGCGCGACGACTTGATGAAACGGCGCCGGCGGAAAGCCATCCACCGCCGCGTCCCAAACGAGATCGGGGTCTGGAACGGTTTCGATGTCGAGGACGAGAAAAGATCGGGCCACGGACGGAAAATAGCCGAAATGTGCCGAAAGATCCCCGTGTTAAGACTCGCGTAAGGTTCGAGTCCTTTACTTCATGAGGAGGCGGAACCTCCCAGAAAGGAATCCTCATGAAGTTCATCAACAAAGGAACCATCATTGCTGCCCTCGTGGGCGGCGTCACCGCCATCACGCTAACGGTGGGTGGGGTCGCGCTTGCCTACGGCGGTCCTCACGGCAAAGGGGGCCATTGGTCGCCCGAGAAGGTGGAAGAGCACCTCACCGAAATGACCGAACGGCTCGGCCTCAGCGAGCAGCAAGAGGCGAACGTCCGCGCCATCGTCGAACAGGCAGGCGAGCAGCGTCAGGAAATCAAGGAAATGCCCCGAGGCAAAGAGAAGTTTACCGCCATGCGGGGCCTTCATTTTGCGACCGAGGATCAAATCTATGCCAATCTGACGTGCGCGCAGCGCGATGAGCTTCGATTGCTGAAGCGAGAACACAAAGTCGAACGGATGGAGGAACGCTTCGAGCGCCGCCACTCCGCAGACACGAAGTGACTGGAGCACCCGGTGTCCAATCGAATCCTGCTCGTGGAAGATGACGTCGCCCTTGGTCAACAAGTGGTGGAGACTCTTTCACAGGCGGGGTTCGATCCGCACTGGGTCCAAGACGGCGACGCGGCCCGAGGCCTCGACCCCGACGACTACCGCGTCATCGTCTTGGACCTGATGTTGCCCGGCACGTACGGCATGGACCTGCTCAAACGCTACCGGGTGAAGTCTGAAGTGCCGGTGTTGATCCTCAGCGCGCGAGACGACACGGCCGATAAGATTCGCGGGCTGAAGCTCGGCGCAGACGACTACGTGACCAAACCGTTCTTTCCCGAAGAGCTGGTCGCGCGTATCCAGGCGTGCTTGCGACGCCCCAATCTGGTCGGCACCGAGCGGCTCGTCGTCGGAGCGATCCAAGTCGACCTCGAGCGCCGCGAGGTCTCGGCGAGCGAAGGCTCGCTTTCGCTGACCCCCGTGGAGTTCGAGATCCTGGCGCTTCTGGCTCGAAGGAAGGGCTCCGCGGTCACCCGCGAAGCGTTGGTCGACGCCGCGCTCGACCCGGCGCAAGACAGCAGCCGAAGAACCCTCGACGTGCACATCTCTCGGCTTCGCAGCAAGCTCGGCAGCGAGGCCGCGCAACTCGAAACCGTGTGGGGCATCGGTTACCGCCTCTCGGAAGGTTCATGAAGCTCCGGACACGCTTGGCGTTGACGCTCGGCCTCGCAACGATTTCGTTGCTGGTGCTCCTGGGCTGGGCTCAATCCCGTTGGCACTCCCAGCTACGGGTCGAAGCGCTTGCCGAAGCAGCGGTCCATCGAATGGAGTCGGGTGGGCGACAACGTTGCGAGGCGGCCCCAGAACGTTGGCCCGGTCCACGCGGGGAGCGACGGACGCGCGGGCGGCCAGATTCGTCTCGCCATCCTTTTCCGCCGCATCGGGTGTTCGCGTACGACGCAAACCTCGAGAGCCGCAACCCTGGCAATCCGAGGTTTCCATCCGAGCTCGCGCAGCAACTAAGAGCCGGAAGCGACATCGCCTTCCACCGCTCTACAGACCGACGGCGCGCCCAGGTCGCCGTTCGAATGCCCTGGGACGAGGGCCCGTGCGCTGTCGTTTTGATGCGTGCCAAGGGGCCGCCTCGATGGTTCTCAGGTGCGGTATTGCTGCCAGCGTTCTTGGTTGCACTGGTCGTGATCCTCGTCGCGCTCTTCGCGGCAGGTCCGATCGTTCGGCGGGTGCGCCAGTTGACCGAATCGGTTCGGAAGCTCGGAAGCGGCTCTGAAGAGCCAATTCACGTCGAAGGCAACGACGAGATCGCGGAGCTTGGCACAGCATTCGAGCAAAGCCGCCAAACGATCCAAGCGCAGCTCACGTCCTTGCGCGAACGCGAAAGCGCGCTCCGCAACTACATCGCGAACACGACCCACGACGTGATGCTTCCGTTGAGCGTGCTGCAAGGCCATCTCGTTTCGCTCCAGCAGCGGATCGAAGCAGGCGAATCGCTCGACGCGAAGGCCATCGTGCCCAGCATCGAGGAGTCTCAGTACCTCGGTTCTCTCCTGCACAACCTCAACGCGGCGGCGCGCCTCGAAGCAGCCGAGGGGCTCACGCATCGAGACCCGATTGACCTCAATCCTCTCGTAGAACGCGTCGTCGAGCGCCATCGGCCGATCGCCAAGCGCAAACAGATCGCGTTGGAGGCCGCCGTGCCAGAGAGCTCGATCGAGTTTCACGGCGACCTCACCCTCCTCGAGCAAGCGCTCGGGAATGTCGTCCAGAACGCGATCCGCTACAACCAGGCTGAGGGCCACGTAGCAGTGATCCTCGCTGGAACCGCGAAGGCATGGACCCTCGAGGTCGTCGATGATGGCCCGGGCATTGCCGAAAGCGATCGCGCTCAGGTCTTGGAGCCTTCCTTCAGGGGGAGCGAAGCGAGAACGCGCCACCCTCACGGAATGGGGCTGGGGCTGCATATCGCAAGCGATGTCGCAAAACGCCACGGGCTGCGTCTCGAGCTCAGCGATACGAAGGGTGGCGGCCTCACGGTCCGGCTCATCCGAGATGCAGAATGACCGGGGTTTTGTCGAACGCGATACTTGACCGGAGCGCTCGTCCATGCGGTGATTGCGCGGCGGAGGAGCGATGTTCAAAGAGATACTGCAAGACCTCGTCGATCGAACCGATGGCGGAGTAGCTGGGCTCCTGATGGCGTCGGACGGGATCGCCATCGATCAATACTCGAGGGGCGAGGGCCCGTTCGATATCGAATCGGTTGGGATGGAGTACAGCGTCGTGCTCAAGGGCGTTCAGCGCGCAGCCGAGATGCTCGACACCGGTGCCACGAAGGAAGTGTCGGTCCAGACCGAGCGCCTGACGACCGTAGTCCGCATGCTCTCGGACGAGTACTTCGTCGCCCTTGCGGTCGAGCCCGGTGGAAACGTTGGCAAGGCTCGCTATCTGCTGCGGGCCAGCGCGCCCAGGCTGATCGAGAACCTCTAACCTCATGGCGGCCTCGGCGAAACGCATCCTGGTACTCAATGGACCCAACCTCAACTTGTTGGGCACCCGCGAGCCGGATGTATACGGCGCGACCACCCTGGACGACATCGAGCAGGCCCTGAACGACTTGGCCAAGGACCTCGGGGCTACGGTCGACTGCCGACAGTCCAATCAGGAGGGGCAGCTCATCGATTGGCTGCATGACGCGCGGGACTCGTTCGATGGCGTCGTGATCAACCCAGGCGGCCTGACACACACGTCGGTATCGCTGCGAGACGGGATCGCGGCAGCCGGGTTGCCCACCGTCGAGGTGCACATTTCGAACACACAGGCGCGCGAATCGTTTCGGCATCAGTCCCTCACCGCCGCCGTGTGTATTGGTTCCGTAATCGGCTTCGGAAAGAACAGTTACGCGCTTGGCCTTCGTGCACTAATCGACTATCTGAACGCTGCCGGCTAATTGAATCGCCGCCGGGAGACACAATGAAGTTGGACCTGGATCAACTGCGCGAGCTCATTCGACTCCTCGACGAATCCGATCTCACCGAGATCGAAGTCGAGCACGACGACGACCGCATTCGAGTGCGCCGCGAGCCCACGCCGATGGTTGGCGCTACGGAGCAGCAATCGATAGCACCCGCGGGGTCAGCATCCCCGGCGCAACCATCTGACGTCCCGACTGCAGCCGAGGAAGATGGCGCCTACCTCACGTCGCCTTTCGTCGGTACGTTCTACCGCGCGCCTTCGCCCGAAAATGAGTCGTTCGTCGAGGTCGGCGACTCGATCGTGCCAGGCCAGGTGCTTTGCATCGTCGAAGCGATGAAGCTCATGAACGAAATCGAGGCAGAAGTCGCGGGAACCATCGTCGAGATTCTCGTCGAAAACGGCAAACCGGTGGAATACGGCGACCGTCTCTTCCGGATCGAAACCAGCTGAGCCGTGTTCAAGAAAGTCCTCATCGCAAACCGGGGGGAGATCGCGCTGCGCGTGATTCGCTCATGTCGCGAGCGTGGTCTGCAGACTGTCGCGGTGCACAGCGAAGTCGACTCCGATGCCTTGCATACCCGCCTCGCCGACGAGGCTATTTGCATCGGCCCCCCAGATGCAAAACGCAGCTACCTTCACATTCCGGCGATCATCGCCGCGGCTGAGATCACGGGCGCCGATGCCGTCCATCCCGGCTACGGGTTCCTGTCGGAAAGCGCCGAGTTTGCCGAGACCTGCGCGCAGTGCGGGCTTCAGTTCATCGGGCCGCTCCCCGAACACATACGACAGTGGGGCGACAAAGTGCGCGCACGCGCTCTTGCGAAATCGCTTGGCATTCCGACTATCGAAGGGACCGAGCTCTTGGTGGACGTCGAAGACGCGGTCAGAAAGGCCGAGTCGCTCGGGTTCCCGGTTTTGCTGAAAGCTTCGGGGGGCGGCGGTGGCCGCGGAATGCACATCTTACATTCGAAAGAAGAGGTGCGCGCTGTGTTCGAGACCGCTCGGGCGGAATCACGGGCGGCGTTCGGCGGCGACGCCCTCTACTTCGAGAAGTTTCTCGAACGCCCACGACACATCGAGTTCCAGATCCTCGCGGACAAGCACGGCAACATCCACGTGCTCGGCGAGCGCGAGTGTTCGATCCAACGCCGCCATCAAAAGGTCCTCGAAGAAGCCCCGAGTGTGGCCTTGTCCGACGAGCAGCGCCGCGACATGTCAGCGACCATCCGCCGCGCAATGGGCGAGGTGGGTTACCTGTCGGCCGGGACACTCGAGTTCCTACTCGACGAGCGCGGCGAGCTGACATTCCTCGAGATGAATCCGCGCATCCAAGTCGAGCATCCGGTCACCGAGCTCGTGATGGGCGTCGACTTGATCGCCGAGCAGATTCGCATCGCCGAAGGCCGGCCGCTGGAGCTGCCCGAGCACCCACTCTCCCCGCGCGGCCACGCGATCGAATGCCGCATCAACGCGGAGGATCCGAACACCTTCGCGCCCTCCCCCGGCGTCATCACCGAGCTCCACATGGCGGGCGGAACGGGCGTTCGCGTCGATAGCGGCGTCTATGGCGGCGGGCGGGTTTCTCCACACTATGACGCCTTGGTCGCCAAGCTCATCGTACATGCACCGACACGCGCTCAAGCGATCGCCAAGATGCGGCGAGCCCTCAGCGAGACCATCATCGGGGGCATTCGCACCAACATTCCGCTGCACCAGAGGATTCTCGCGCACCCCGCCTTCGAAGAAGGCAGGGTCTCGACCCGGTTCCTCGACGAGCTTCAGTCCTAGCGCATGTTGACCGCCCCCGTGCGGCATTAGTAGACTTGTGTGAGCGTACTGAACGCATGGGGGCTTAGCAGGGGCTTTGGCTATCAACAGGAACAAGGTGTTGGACGCGGCGCGGAAGTACCAGTCGCGCGGCCAATACGACAAGGCGATCGCCCAGTACAAGAAGCTGGTCGACGCCGACAAGCGAGACGTTCGTTCCCTGCTGAAGATCGGCGACTTGTACGTACGCAAGGGTGACCGCGCCTCGGCGATTGGGACCTACGAAAACGTCGCGGGTCACTACGCGCAGCAGGGCTTCTTTCTAAAAGCAATCGCGGTCTACAAGCAGATCCTGAAGCTCGACCCGTCGCGGCTCGACGCGCAGGTGCGACTCGGCGAAATGTACGAGCAGCTTCAGTTGATCAGCGACGCGATGAGCGTGTTCGAGGATGTCTCGAACGGCTTCATGCGCGCCGGTGACACCGACCAGGCGCTCGCGATGCTTGGCAAGATGGTCAACCTCGATCCCGAGCATATTCCGGTGCGCATCAAGTACGCCGAGGCGCTCTCGCGAGCTGGACGAACACAGGAAGCAGCAGACGAGTTCCAGCATGGCGCGGTGCTGCTGAGGGAGCAGGGCCGACTCGACGACTACATCAAGGTCGCGGAGCGCCTCCTCTACCACCGCAGCAACGACGTCCGCGTGGCGAAGGAGCTCGCTGAAACCTACATCGCGCGTCGGGATCCCAAGCGCGCGCTCGCCAAGCTCCAGATCTGCTTCAAGGCTGACCCGCGTGACGTGTCGACGCTCTCGCTGCTCGCCGAGGCATTCTTGATGCTCTCGCAGACCGACAAAGCGATCAGCGTCTATCGCGAGATCGCGCGCATTCACCGCGAGGCGCATCGCCCACAAGAGCGCATGAGCGCGTTGCACCGCATCCTGGAGCTCGACCCGAACGACAAAGAGACCCGAACGGCGCTGCAAAAAACCGCTTCTGCCTCAGGGCAGCACTACATGCCGCCAGGCACGATGCGTCAGCCCGAACCGTCGACGGACTCCGTTTCGGTCTCGCAGCTGGGCAGCTCACAGCTGAGCGGGACCGCGCAGAGGAGCTCGCCTTCGCTGAGCAGCGCGTCTGGCCTGAGCGGGGCGTCAGGCATCATGTATGTCGAGGAGGACATCGAGGAAACGAGCACGGTTTCCGGCGCATTGCCCGCGATTTCCGAGCCGCCGATCGAGGTCGAGGAGCTCTACTCCGAGGCGCCTCCCGCGCCCCGCCCACCCACGGGCGGACGGGTCATCCCGATGCGCGCGCTCGGTCCGATGAGCTATTCGGAGTTCCTCGCGCTGCCGCTGGTGAGCACCCAGGTTGCACCGGCCACGGCCGCGGTCGCGCCTAGTCTGATGGAGCAGACGCTCGAGCTCGCGGATTCGTACTTGGTCGACGGCTTGTTCACCCAGGCGCGCGCGATCGTCAGCGAGCTTCAGCTCACTCACCCGGACCACGCACTGGTGCTGGACAAGGCGCGCGAGATCGAGGAGCTCGCGGAGGCGTCGTCCGGCGTATCCGCGGTGGCGCAACCGCTCGTTCAGCCGGCATCGTCGGTGCCCGCGCAGATGGCCTCGGAGCCGCCTGAGCTGGAGCTCGAGTACGAGCAGCTCGAGTACGGCGACGAGGGCTTCGATTTTGCCGAGAAGCTCGCGGAGGAGCTCGCCGAAGTCGCGGAGATTGCGCCGATCGATGAAGGCGCCCAGATGATCGACGTCGAGACGGTCTTCGAGCAGTTCAAGGCGGGCGTCGCAGAACAGGTGAGCGACGACGACAGCGATACGCACTTCGACCTGGGCATCGCTTACAAAGAAATGGGCCTCTTGCCCGATGCGCGCCGTGAGTTCCAGGTCGCGATGGCCGATCCTCGGCGACGCTGCCTGTGCTGGACGATGATCGGCCTCATCTACATGGAAGAAGGCCAGCCGCGAGACGCGATCGAAGCTTTCCAGTCCGGTCTGGAAAGCCCAGAGAAGACCCCCGTAGAAGCCGTGGGCCTCCACTATGAGCTCGGCATGGCGTGCGAAGCCAGCGGCCTCATGGACCAGGCACGCTTGCACTATGAGTACGTTTTCCAGCGGGAGCCGGAATACCGCGAAGTCGGTCAGCGTTTGCAGCGCCTGGGCGGCCCCTCCGGCGACGGCGACGACGATCTGCTCATGGAATCGATGGACGACGTGAATCGCGCCTTCGACGAGTTGATCCACGAGGACTAAGCCCTATAGACTCGGTCAGTCATGACTGAGACAGTGCAAACCTTTTGCCGGATTTGCGAGGCGCTTTGCGGGCTCGAGGTCACGGTAGATCGCGGCGAGGTCGTCGACATCAAGCCCGATGACGATCACGTGGCAACGCGGGGTTACGGGTGCCTCAAGGGGCTCAAGCAGCATCGGATCTACGACACACCCGACCGACTGCTCTACCCCATGCGCCGCGTCGACGGCGAGCTTCAGCGCGTGAGCTGGGACGACGCACTGGGGAGCATCGGCAGCAAGGTGCGCGAACTGATCGACAACCACGGCCGCGACAGCATTGCTCTGTACGTCGGCACCGCAGCGGGCTTCGGGGTGTTGCATCCGGTCTTTGCCGCGGGCTTCATGCAAGGTGTCGGCTCGGCTAGCATGTTCTCGTCGGCCACGCAGGACTGCGCCAACAAATTTGCGGTCGCGCATCAGCTTTACGGCTTCCCCTTCACACAGCCCTTCCCAGACCTCGACAACCTCGAGTGTCTGATCATCGTCGGGGCCAACCCGGCTATTTCCAAGTGGAGCTTTCTGCAGGTCTCCAACCCGATTCGGCGCCTCAAAGAGGTCGAAGCGCGCGGCGCGAAGATTTTCATCGTAGACCCGCGTCGAACCGAGACGGCGAAAGTCGCGGGCGAGCACGTCTTCATCCGCCCCAATACCGATGTGTTTTTCTACCTTTCGTTCCTGCACGAGCTGCTAAAGACCGCCACGATCGATCGCGCACGCGTCGACCAATACATGACCGGGTTCGACGAGGTCTGCCGCATTGCCGAAGCGTGGCCACCCGAGCGCACGGCTGAGGTCACCCGTATCCCTGCTGAAACGCTGCGCGAGATGGTGCGCGCCTATGACGCCGCCGACGGCGCGGCGCTCTATTGTTCGACCGGTGTCAACATGGGCACCAACGGCTCGCTCGCGTTCTGGTTGCAGGAATGCATCAATGCGATTTCCGGCAACCTCGACCGCGAGGGCGGCACGATCGTCAGCACAGGCGTCATCGATTTTGCCGTATTCGGCAAGAAGACCGGGACGTTGTTGCAACAGAACGAAAGCCGCATCGGCAATTTCAAGTCGGTCAACGATGCGATGCCGGGCGGCATCCTCGCCGACGAGATCCTCACTCCGGGCGACAGGCAAATCAAAGCGTTGTTCGTCACCGGCGGCAATCCGCTCATCACGATGGCGAACTCCGAGCGATTACGAGAAGCCTTCAAAGAGCTCGAGCTGCTCGTCGTCCTCGACATCCAGCCGAGTGAAACCGCCTCGGTCGCGACTCACGTGCTTCCGTGCACGTCGCCTTTTCAGCGCCCAGACTTGCCCTTCGTCTTTCCCTTGATGTTGGGGCTCCAATCGAAGCCTTACCTACAGGCGACCCGAGCCGTCGTTCCCCCCCAAGGCGAGCAACGAGACGAAGCGACGATCTACGTCGACCTCGCCAAGGCAAGCGGCGTCAACCTGTGGGGCTCGGCGGCCGCGCAACGGGCGATGGAGGCGGCCAAAGCACTGAATTCGATCGGACGGCGCGGAAAGCAGCCGTCGATCCCCCAGGAGCTTCTTCTCTCGGGCCTCCTTCGGGCCACGAAGCAAGGGAGCTTCAAGAAGCTGCTGAAGGAAGAACACGGGCGCCTGCGCCCGCAGCACGATCCGGGCAGCTTCCTCGGCAGGCGCGTCATTCACGAGGATCGCAAGGTCCATCTCGCACCCGAAGCGTTCGTGAAGCAGGCGCAAAAGCTCGAAGCCGACTTCCAGCTCGAGCTCGACACCAAGGACAAGCTCAAGCTGATCACCAAGCGCGCCATCACCACCCACAACTCTTGGACGCACAACATCGAAGAGTTCGTATCAGGCGATCGCGCGACCAACCATCTCTACATGCACCCCGACGATGCGGCGCGTGCTGGAGTTCAGGACGGCAACCTAGCCGATGTGTCGACCGACACCGCGACCGTTCGCGTCCCCGTGAAGCTCTTGTCCGAGCTGATGCCTGGCACCGTTGCCCTACCCCACGGCTGGGGTCACCAGGACAGCAAGATGGGCGTCGCGAGCAAGACGACCGGCGTCAACGTCAATCTGCTTGCCGCCGACGGGCCGGACAGGCTCGAGAAGGTCTCCGGAATGGCGCACCTGACGGGCTTCTTGGTCGACGTGAAGCCCGCTGCGGGCGCGCTCAACCCGCACCACTGGTCCGGGATCGGGCACTAGAACACCGCGCGGAACGAGAGATTGGGAAACCAGATCGCGCTGGTGAACTCGACCTCGCAAGGCACGGGGGGAACGCCCCAACGCTGCTGACACCTAGGAAGAGGGCCGGTACCCAGCTGCTGCGCATCCTTAGCTTGGGTAACGTTGATCCATTCGAGCGAAATCCGCATGCGCCGCCCAGGCTTTGCCCACTCGTAGGCGACCTGCGCGTCCAACCGCACGAACCACGGAACGCGCTGCACGTATTGCTGAACTAGCCCAGTCTGGTCGTCGAACCACAGCCAACCTTCCGCCCGGCCGGACCTCGCAAGCAAACGCGCGGAGATGATCAGCCCGAACTTGGCTTGCCAGGCCAACACGCCGTTCATGACGTGCCGGACGTCGTACGACGGGGTGTAGTCGAATGCCTGAGACGTATTGTTGCGGAGCAGCGCGGTCGCCGTGAGGTCGCTGAAGCCGAGCGTATAGCTCGCCAAAGTCGAGAAACCGATGTCGAAAGGACGTTGAAGCAACATCTCGAGGCCGTAGCTCTTACCGTCAGCCGAGTCATCGAGGAGACCGGCCGGAATGAAGCCGAAGCCTAGATCAGGATTCTCGGAGATCTGCGGATCGGTGAAGATGTCGACGAAGCGGAGGTCGCTGTACACGTTGAGATACCCGCGGGTTTCGAACCTCAGGTCGTAGGGCAAAAAGAAACGGATGCCACCCTCGGTTTGGTTCGCACGCTGGAGCCCGGGCTCGAGCGGTATGTCGCCGAGACCGGGGAGCGGAATGGCAAAGGTCGCGGGCGTGAAGCCGAACCCCCATCCGACGAAGACATCGGCGATCTCGCGCGCGTGGAACGTCGCCCGCGCACGAGGGCTAACGCCGACATCCCGATGGCCGCTGGTGTTCCACACGTCGGCGCGAACACCAAGTGATAGATCCAACCAGGACACGGGCGAGAGGTTTGCATCGACGAATGCGCCGCCGATGACTCGTCGATCTTGCGCAGCAAAGGCGGGATCGCACGGCGCAGAGACGTTCTGGATGCCTTCCCCCATGCACTCCGCCGGACCAAAGAGCCCGATCGCGTCCCCGCCAATGCGGAGTTGAACCTTGGGCGCGCCATAGATCGCCCAAAATCTCGGTCCGAAGCGATGGATGTTCGCGCTAGCGTCGGACACCGCGGAACGGGACGCATCCACGACATCGGAGAAGTCGTATCCATAGAGCATCGTTCCGACGAGGTCCCACCGCTTCACCTTTCCGATGAAACGCGCCTCCACCCGATGGAACTGGAGATCGAAGGAAAGCCGCTCCGACGGATCGCTGGCATCGAGGACCGAGCTGTCGCGCCCACCAAACGCGACCGTCTCGAAGCGAGACCGGGAGCTCATCGCCACGCCGGTGCGATACTGGTAGTCCCAGTAGTCGATCTCGGCATCGACATCGATGGCGCCCAACAAGAGGTTCGGAAACCCGTAGCGGCCGGCGAAGGTCATCGAGCCTTCTTTGGGCATGGGCACGTTGAGCAAGCCGGAGGCATCGATTGCGCGGAGCTCGGCCTCGCCGTGCACCCGGTCGTTCGGGATCCTGCGAGCCGTGCCGGCCATGACGCCCCCGATCGCCCGACCGTACCGGGCAGGTGCAGCGCCCGAATACAAGTTGACGCCGCCGATCAGGCCCGAGTGAACGGTAGAAGGCCCGAGGGCAGAGTGAAAGAGCAACGGGATCGGGATGTCGTCATAGAGGTACCTCGTGCCCGACGGCGGAGCACCGCGAACGTACCCATAGGGTTGGCCGTTCGCGACCGGCACCACGCCCGGCATCAGCTCGAGCGTCCGAAATGGCTCCCCGAACGTCCCTGGGATGTTGCGAATGCCGTCGAGCTCCAACTTGATCGGCGCCTGTGCGCGCGCGTCGACCTCGGCGGTCTCGGAAAAGACCAGCTCCTTCTCGACCTCGGCGCGCCCGGCTTCCAAGACGGTCTCTGCGGGGACGGAATCTCGGGCTTCATCGTCCGCCGGTTGCCGAACGCGCAGGTCTACCCTGACCTGTGATGGCACCGGGTTCCCATCACGCGTTGCCGGCTCAAACTCCGCCTTCGCGATTGCCTCGATGACGACATCGCAAAGGGCGCGGCCCGCATCGCACTTCTCGACCACGCCCTTCCCGTCCGGATCAATGCGAACCAACACCTGCACGACACCGGACTCGGGCACATCGACGCCCGCGGGTACCTCCACCCCGGGCAGGGACTTCACCCTGGGCGCGACGAGGTCCTGCGCCCCAGCCGAAGCCGCCCACGCGCACAATCCCAAAGCCAGGCTAAGCCCGCAGCGCCAGAGGCGTCGCATCACTCCTCTCGTACAACCCGAAGCGCCTTCCTTTCCAGTTTCTCGGTGAGGACCGCCCATTGTTCGCGCTCTTCGTCACTCGCCTGCCACATGGTGAAGTGACATGTCTCGACGCCCGCCGGAATCGTGTAATCAAACCGCACCTGGAATCCGAAGCGCTTTGCATGATCCTGCGCAGCGTCGATCATCCCCTGAACGAAGTACCGCTGCACTCGACAGTCGAATGCCTCGTAGTGGTCTTGGTGCGGGCACCACAGAATGTGAAAGCTCGCCTGACCGATGAGCGCCATCGCCTGCATCGTCCCCCACTGCCACAAGGTTGCCGGATCGAAGTCCGTCTTCGCGAGCACTTCCTCCTTGAGCCGCGCCAGCCCTTTTGCGTATGGCTGATTGAACTCGAAGTTCTTCCACTTTGCCTCTTTCCGATGCTCCCAATGCGCCATGTGACCTCCGAACCAACAGCCTACCACCGTCGCCGGATTGTGATCGCCGTGAAAATCCTACCCTGGAACGCGAGGTCGCAGGCACGCGCTATTTGATCGTTCGGTGGAGGCGTTCCATCTGGGTGATGCGGTCCTTGAGCATCTTCTTGAGCGCTGCCCGGAGGTGGGGTTCGACGTCGGCGTCGGTGCTACCCGTGTTCGAGACGATTTGCTGATAGAGGTGCGCGGTCTCCTCCGACACGGCGAGCGTGATCTTCGACTCGCTCAAGTGGTCGTCGATCAGGCTGCGGATGAGCCCGCTCATATTCACTCCGAGCTCGAGCAGCCGAAGGTGCTGGTCCTCACGAATCATCAGACTGATGCGTCGAAACTCCTCGGTCATGGTGGCCTCCGCATTTGTATGTCTATACACCAAACTATACGAAAACACAATGATATGCTTGCCTATGTTGCTTTATGCTTTATTATATAAATATCAAAACACTACAGCAATAAAGGAGGCCATCATGCGCCGCATCATCACCATCATCGTGAGCTTCGCGCTCCTTACGGCAGTAACCCTGGGTACCGGGGGCTGCACCAACCCACATTCCCCAGCGGGCCACGAAGGTTACGTGTTCGAAGACCCCCGGGCCTTCGGCGAAGGCGGCTTTCGAGGTGCAGTTCACGGCCCGGGCAACTACGGCATCAGCGCCTGGCGTAATCGCGTCGTCAACATCGACATGCGCCCAGCCACGTACACCGAGGAGTTCAGCATCTTGGTCAAGGACGACCTCAACGTCGCCTTCCGTGTGCACGCGGTCATGAAGGTCGAGCAAGGCCAGGTCCAATCGGTCGTCGAGAATTTCGGCGCCGAGCATTGGTACCACCGGTTCATCAAGGAACCCTTTCGGACCATCGTGCGCAAGTCGGTGCAGGAATACGCGAGTCGAGAGCTCAAAGCCGAGCGCGACACCATCGCCCGGACCATCGAGAACGAGCTGAGCGCCTATCTCGAAACGACGCCCTTCGAGGTCGTACGGCTCGCCGTCGGCAATATCGACTATCCCCCCGTGGTTTCGAAAGCGGTCGAGAAGAAGCTCGCCGCCAAGCAGCTTCTCGAGGAAAAGGAAACGCAACGGGAGATCGCACAGCGCGACGCGGAGATCCGAATCGAGGAGGCCAAGGGCATCGCTGAGGCCCAGAGGATCATCAACGCCACGTTGACTCCGAACTACCTGCAACACGAAGCGATCCAAGCCCAGCGAACCATGGCCAACGCCCCGAACCACACCACCGTCTACATCCCGGTGGGCACAAATGGGCTGCCCCTAGTCCACACCCGGTAGAAACTGGCGCAACGGCCTCGGTCGCGGTATGCACACACCGCTCCCAACGCTCTTGGTGGGTCGTTGTGAGGGGGGTCTCATGGGTTTGCCTGGCAGACTGTTGTGCGTTTTGGCGTTGCCCGGTGTTTCCACCGTCGGATGTAGCGACGCCGCGACCCTGGGCATTGCACCACTCGTCGCGACTGTCTCGAGCTGGGACCAGGAGGCGGAGGTCCGAGTACCGCTCGGAGGTGTGCAGCTCTGCGAGAACACGACCAACTGCACGGTGACGTACACAAGCGGGCTGGGCGTCATCCAGGTGCCAGCGGGCCAGGAGATCAGCTACACCCTCGAGAAGGAAGGCTACGCGTCGTACTTGTATGCAGACATCGTGCCGCCAGACGGGTCCCAACCCACGTTCGTCATGCTCACGGACGAGCTCCTAGCGAAGCAGCACGCGCGCGTGATGTCGCCCTACCCATTGGAAGGCAAGGGTGAGATCGCAATCGAGCTACACCCCCCGTTCGCAGGAGCGACATTCAACTTGGTCGACGCTACAGGCAAGGCTTACTACGTCGATGAGGAACCGAGTTGGAACGCCGACCTCACCGCAACGACATCTCTAGGAAGGGGCGGCTTCGTGGAGGTGAGCGCGGGTGTGTTCCAAATCGAGCTCGGCGGAACCGCCCGAGACTGCGTTCCGCGTTTGGCTTGGCCGGGCGACGTTGAAAACAGCATCAAGGTCCCGGTCCTAGCGGGCTACAGGACCTTTGCGACCGTGCTCTGCACTGTCGGTCCCTAGACGGAATGAGCCTGCAAGCGCCAAACCGCCTCGAGCTGCCCGTGAATCGGGTGCGTGTTATGGTCCCCTTAGGTGGGTGCCTGCATGTTCTGCAGGATGATTGGTGTTGTCTTGACGTTTGCGGTCCTTTCGCTTGGTTGCGGAAGTGATGGCGTGGAGATGCCCGGCTTGGGCGACTCGGACGCGGATGGCCTCACGGACGCCGAGGAAGCGACGCTTGGCACCGACCCCATGGACGCCGACAGCGATCGTGATGGTATCGAGGACGGGGTCGAGGTGGACTTCGATCGCCCCTATAACCTCAACGGCACCACAAGCACCGCTGCGACCCGCACCGATCCCACGACGCCAACGGTCCTGGTCGAGCTCGATTACGTGACCGGCTTTCGCCCGAACGCAGGGGTCTTCCAGATGGCAGATCAAACTCGAACATCGACCCGTGGCGAGACAACATGCATGGCCGAGATGCGGTCGGGGTGAGCAGCCCTCACGGCGACCTCGTCCTCGAATGCCTGGACGACGACGGCCACAGCGACGCACCGATCGAGATCGTCAACCTGCCAAACGCGCACCGTAAGGCCTTCACACGCGACCCCCTTCCGTCAGTGCGCGGCCGCGTAGAAGGTCACCTCGTAACGCTCACCGTCCGAGGGACCGTCGCACCAAAATAGAATGCTGTCGTCATTGATTGGTTGCTCGAAGCCGCACTGGTTGCCGTTACTCCCCGCCGCTCCCGAAGCCCCATCGCGAGCGTCGAACAACACGGCTGTACGCGGACAGATGATCGATACCGTCGATTCCTCGCGCGTCACTTCGCACGGCTCGGGCAACTTGGGTTCCGCGTCGGCTTGACCCGGCAGTCCCGGTAACATCGTCGAGACGATGAGGGCGAAAAGTGCCACTGTTGCCGCGTGAAATAGCGCCGTCTCGGTCATGGCGAACCGTCCGGGTACATGCTGGACTCTTGGTTCGCGAGTCGGCAAGTCGTGTTGCCTATCGATGCGAGGAGGGGTTCGCGGGTTCATAGCAAGCTATCGACGCTCCAGCCCCCCACGATAGTCACGCATACCTCGTACGAGCCCCAAAAGGTCACGCCCGATTGTGCGCTGGCTCACGCAGCCACCGCGCGCCCACTCCGGACGGGACGGGAGTAGCTGGTCTTTCGAGAGCGCTTGACCGCTACTGGGGTCTGCTACACTCGGACTCCTCTTGCGGGTGTAACTCAGTGGTAGAGTGCGACCTTCCCAAGGTCGACGTCGCGAGTTCGAATCTCGTCGCCCGCTCCAGCGTTTCCGGCTGTTTGCGTTACCTCATGAGAGGCATCTGACGATCGGCTCGGCTCCAATGTCAAGGTCACACCTTTTGCCGCTGCAAATACGGCTCGGCGTTTCACACCGCAATAGATCTGCGTCGTCTGAATGTCCGCGTGGTTCATCAAGTGGCTAACGAGTTCCACCGGAAACTTTGTCCCGAAGTCGCCGTTCAAGAGAGCGTCCGCGCCGGTGCGCTTCAGTCCGTACAGCGTGTAACCGGGTAGCCCATCCCACCCGTGCTCTGCGAAAGCATCCTTGATGTCGTACTTATAATTCTTGCCGTAGGGCTTCCCGGTCTT
>Ga0209567_10000801_pt1 | contig 16955 bp, 8 predicted proteins | sample COG_12_FD_184756 | JGI IMG/M metagenome (GOLD analysis project Ga0209567, IMG submission 184756) | Pelagic marine sediment microbial communities from the LTER site Helgoland, North Sea, for post-phytoplankton bloom and carbon turnover... | ecosystem: Environmental > Aquatic > Marine > Neritic...
CAAGGCGAGTCTGGATACGTGCCAGGTCGATCACGCTCATGCCAGAGGAAACGACCACCAAGACCCGGTGCGCGAGCCGCGCAGCGCGCCGCAGAACAGGACCGCTCAGCGGGCCGTTCCAGGCCAGCGCGACGCCGGTCACGTCTCCAGCGGAGAGCGCCCCCGGTGGCTCCGAGCGCCGAAGGTCGGCGACGTCCTCTTCGTCGTTCCCCAGTAACCTCACAGCTGCGCGCATCACAGCGTTGGATGCGCTTGCTTGCGTCGATTCTGGGTTCACGTGGACGGTACGCCCGACGACGCGGCGAGGCGTCTGATCGGTCGCGACGGGCACCGGCCGCGTTAACAAGAATGCTTCTTCCTCGGGCCCCGAGTCGCGGGCGGTGGACGCTGCGACGGAGGCGCCACCATTGGTGACCGGTATGATCATGCGAACGGTCGCCCGTGCACCACGTCTGCGCCGGAACGGCTCGGGCCCGCCCGAATGCTCGGTGGGTTCAGTCGAGATCGCGGAGGATACGGTCGCCGTCGTCGGAGGCTCCGTCGAAACCCGGGTCCCGTACGAAGACTGGACGGCCGGCAACCCGATCATGGTCTTCTTTCTTGGCGGCCTCGAGGACACGGGCCCCTTTGCGCCCGACGCCGGGGGCGGGGTCACGATGGGCGGGGGTGGCGTTGAGGTCGCGGTCGGCGCAACGAAATTTTGTGATGACAGCCGCTTGGGCCTCGGGGACGCCGCGGGGTGTCCCTCAACGCTATTTGTATGCACCCCCGGCGGCGGCGTGACCAACGTCGGATCATAGGAGTCCCTGCGCGCCCTTTCCCCGACGTCCAGAATGGCGGCGGCGAGCCAGGGGGCTTCGGCGAGGCGCATCGCAAACGAACACGCGATGTCCCGCTCCGCCTCGGTAGCAGGGACAACGAGCGTGCGTCCGGCGCCGTATTTGCCGTAGTCCTCGAGCTCGTCGATGAATGGTTCGAGCGCGTCGGGATTGCGAGGCCACACGCTAGTGCCGAGCACCGGGCCGCTTCCCCACCAGGCGACCTCGCGCGGCGCTTCGACCGTCAGACTCCAAAGCCGGCGAATGATGAAAACCAGCGCTACGATCAACACCACCAAGATCGGCAACATCACGAGCACGGAGACGTGACTCACGGCGCGCTTCGACTCCTCGGGGAGCATCGGGGCGGACAACACGCGAAAGCCAGTCAGTGCCCCGAGCGCAGCGTCTCTGAGTGAGGCCGCCCGGTTCATCAGCTCTTCGACCCGGTGGTCCGCCAACTCGACTTCCCCGAGCATCTGACGGGCCTCGCCTTCTTCGGGGCCGAGCGACTCTGCTTCCAACTTGATTGCCGCCAGCAACACGCGAAGCGCCGACTCTCTTTCCTTGGCGGCTGCCAGCTGCGCCCGCGAGGTGGCCAGCTCCTGGTGCACTGCGATATGCGCGGGATTGGGAACCACGGTCTGCTCCGCAAGCTCGTTTTTTTCTCCCCTCCTCTGTGCTTGCAGGCTCGCAACTCGCTGTTGCAGGGCCTGTACTCTCGGGTGGTGCTCGCTCAACGAAGCGCGGGCCGCAGCAAGCTCGGAGCGCGCCTCGGCGAGCGGAGTGTCGACAGGAGTACCTCTCGACGCGCTCGCAACAATCTGATGCGGGAGCTCGCCGTGCGCTTTCTCGAGCTCCCGAATGCGCGCCTGTTCAGCTGCGGCTTCCACCCCGGCCGCGTCAGCCTTGGAGCGGAGCCCAGCAGCTCGCCCCAAGAGTTGCTCTTGCTCTTGGATCAAGTCCGGCCTACCGCTCTTCGCTCGGAAAGCTTCATAGGCCGCGTTCGCCTCCTCGCGTCTCTGCTTGGCGCTGTCGAGGGCGAGTCGATTCTCTGCGGTGAGCCGCTCGAGTCTCTTCCGATTGAAACTTGCCTGCCGCGCAAGAAACACATCGAGCACGGTTTGGGCCAACGCTTGGGCTTCCTCGGCGGTCCCCGCGTGCCCCACGATGTTCATCGCCTCACTCGCGTCGAGTGTCACCTCGACCTGCTCCTCGAGCTCGTCGAGCGGGACGTCCCAGCCAAGTCGATCACGCGTTTCGCGAAGGCGGTCCGGTCCGAGGGCGGACTCGACGAACGCGTAGGGCGAAGGAACAGCCGCGCCTTCCCGCTCGAGGAGCGGTGTGCCCTCGTACACGAGCTGGGCTGAAGACTCGTAGGTGCGGGGCACGAAGAGGAACGCAAACAGGGCAATGGCGCAAGCGATCAGGAAGGCTCTAAGCAACGGGATTCGATTCTCGAAGAGGATCCACAACACCCGGCGCGGCTCCACCGGAAGGCCAAGCCGCTTTCGCTTGGCGGCTGGCTGGTCCTCCCCCTCGAAGTCGTACATCGCGTCGTCCAAATCGCTCCCTTCGCTTCAATGAGCATGGCGGTCGAAGCGCCCTTTGGGCAAGTCGACATCCCTAGTGAGGCTGCTAACGTCGCGGCCGATCATGCGCCCGTGGGTCGAAAAGCTACTCGCTGCCTGGGGAATCGCCTGGGTGTCGCTCTTGCTCGGGAGGGCGATTTGGCGCCTGGCCCCGCTCGCGATCGAGCCCTGGACCCAGGAACTGATGACGACGGGCCAACAGGGGATCTACGTTGGGTGGTTGGTCGCGAACGCCTATCTCGAGGGGTACCGTGGATTCCAGCTCAGATTCTCCCCACGCGTGGTTTCACGGGCCATCTATCTTGGCCAAAATCCCCGAACGCTGTGGGTCATTCTGGCGCTTCCATTCTGCATGAGCCTCTTCCACTCGACTCGCCGGCAGATGACCGTGAGCTGGGTCTTCATCGGCGCCTTGGTGCTGTTGATCTGGTGGGTCCGTTCACTGCCGCAGCCCTGGCGCGGGATCATCGACGGTGGAGTCGTCCTAGGCCTCGTTTGGGGACTAGGGGTCATTTGGTGGCTCTTCGCGCGCTACCTCCTCGGTGCAAAAATCCCCCCTCCGGGTGATCTTCCGGCGGAAAAGATGGCGCAAGAGCAACCAGCCCTCGGCTGACTTGTCGTTTTTTTCGAAAAAACACGCCCCGGAGCTAGAGAAAACCCTGTAAAACGCTGGCTGAACGGGCTCTCAGCTTGGCATGAGGGTTTCTAAACCTGCAAACTGGCATTCAAGGGGATTCGGGCCACACTTGGCCTCGCGAAAATGGGGAACTGGCATACACAGAGCGGTAAGGGATCCAGGCTAGTGCCGTGGGTTTGTGCTGCGATCGCGACGTCCTTGGTGTGGCTGTCGGGGTCGTTTGGCACCTCCGCGTCCGCCGAGCTCCCGATGACCGGCAACCCGGTCTTGCGCGAGGCTCAACATGCGGAGACGCATGCGGAGCCGTCGGACGAAGACCTCGATAAGATCGCGCGGATGCCACGCAGCGTCTCGCCTTCGGATCTCGAACCCAACCCGAGCGTCTCGGTCGGCTACCCGAACCGTGGCCTTCTTCGCTTCGGAATGCGGATCAACGATGATAAGGATCTCCGCGTCAAGGTCGGTTCTCTCGACGCGCGCCACGGTACCGGCGAGCTCGTCCGGCTGCTCGAAAGCGCAGCACGCGAAGTCGCGTTCCGTTACCCGCGGGCGCAACTGACGGTCGGCGACCTCTCACGACCGGGCGGCGGCCGGTTCCGCCCGCACGTGTCGCATCAGAGCGGCCGCGATGTCGATGTTGGCTTCTACATGCTCGATCGGCGTTCGACGCCGGTGAACGAGCACGTCTTCGTCCGGCTCAACAACAAGGGCATGGGGATGCAATGGGGCAGTCTCTACAAGTTCGATGCTGCGCGCAACTGGGCGCTAATCGAATCATTGCTCAGCCAGCCGACGACCGACGTGCAACACATCTTCGTCTCGAACGCCATCAAGCGGCGTCTGATCCATCAGGCGGTGAAGGAACGGGCGAACCCCGAGATGCTGATGCGCGCCAGGCGCGTGATCACGCAACCCCGTCACGGTGCGCCCCACCGAAGCCACTTCCACGTGCGGATTTACTGCTCCGATGACGATCGGCCGATGTGCAAGGATCGCCCGCCTTTTTACGCCTGGCACCAGCGTGCTGACCAGGCGCCTGCCGTCAGCGTGCTCAAGCCCAATGACTCATGAGCTGGAAGGGTCACTTCTGGACCCTCGGCCCGTTTCTTCGTCATAACCTGCTCCCGCCACGGGTTCCGGAGTGGCAACGCTGGGAGACGAGCCTAGAGGACGGTGTCGTCGGCACGCTCGAGCTGAGCGGACGCCTCACGCAAGACGGCGCGTCGGACACCATCGTGGTGATCGTGCACGGGCTTGGTGGAAGCGCGACGAGCTACTACGCACGCAGGGCCGCACTCGCGGCCGCGCGCGCAGGGCTCGACAGCTTGCGACTGAATCTTCGGGGCGCGGACCGAGGCGGCGCCGATTACTATCATGCCGGTCTCACCGACGACCTCGAAGCCACCCTCGGAAGCACGGCGCTTGCAGGCTATCGAAACATCTTGCTGCTCGCCTACTCACTTGGTGGCAACATGGTGCTTCAGTATCTCGCGGGGAATCCGGATGCGCGTGTGCGAGCTGCAGCCGCGGTGTGTTCACCGATCGATTTGAAGGGAGGCGCTCGCGCGATCGATCGACCTCGCGGCGTGTTCTATCGGCGTCACGTCTTGAGCGGGCTGAAGGAGATCTATCGGAACGTTGCGCACCGCCGTGACGTTCCTTTGCCTCTGCGCGAGGCGTTGCGAATCGACACGATCGAGCAATGGGACGAACGGGTCATCTCGCCACGCCACGGGTTTGCAGGCGCCGAAGACTATTGGGCGCAGACCAGCGCGTGCAACGTGCTCGGGGATATCGAGACGCCGACCTTATTCTTGGCGACCGAACGGGATCCCATGGTGCCCATCGACACAGTGCGACCTTGGCTGCACAATGCTCCCGCGCTTCGGCGGATCGTCACCAACCGAGGGGGGCACGTCGGTTTTCCGCAGAAAATGGACCTCGGCTTAGGCACCAGGGGTACCGTCGAAGACCAAATCATCGAATGGATGCTGGAACCCACATAGAGCTCCGGGCGGCCCTCGCGGTCGCCGTGTCTCTTTGTGGGGTGGCGGGCTGCACGGGCGAGCCGGCTGGGCGTGAAGCGCAACGACGCCCCGCATCGTGTCCGGAGACGCTCGAGATCGAGCCTCCACTCGCCAACGTATCCCGAGAGCACGAGACGCTCGACTACTGGCTCACCCGAAACGAGGCGTACGGGCCGCTCGATGAGCCGCTGATGAGCGCAGAGGCGGTGGCGCGCCATGACCTTGCGCTTCGAGCGCCTCGAGACGGCGAGCCTCTCGGGCAAGCCGACCTGTTGGCGGCGGTGGATCGCGAGGTGCTTGGCGTCCAAGTCGGCGAGCGGCTGGCCTATATGCGACAGCGCCTCGAAGCGGGCGACCTGGTCGGTTCGAAGGGTAAGCCGATCGAGGAGAGTGATGCCACCGCGTTCCAGACGCCCACCACCATGGACGAAATCGAGGAGTGGAGAGTCGTCGACAAGCTCGCGGCGCTTCGCTGCGGACCCTACGACGAAGGCCTGTATACCGCGCCGGTCGACCGGGACTTCGATCGCAACCGCTGCAGCACGATGCGCGAGGGCGAGGTCGTTCAACTGTTGGCACGGTGGCCGAACGGGATGTACCTCGCGCGGACGCCGTACACGCTCGGTTGGGTCGGCACCGACGCCCTCTCCTCCCCCATCGACCGGGCAACGATCGAGGCGCGGCTCGAACGGGGCGAGCTTCCAGCGTTCAGCCGGCGCGCCCTGCTGACCGAGGCGTTCTCGATGCTTGGCAAGCCGTATGGCTGGGGCGGAAAAGACGGTGGCTACGATTGCTCGCGATTCTTGCTCGAGGTCTTTGGACGGTTCGGGATCGACCTCCCGCGACACAGCTCGCGACAAGCGATGGCCGGAACGTTTGCCGTCGATGTGTCCACTGTCGAAGACCTCAACGAGAAGAAGCTCTTGTTGGAGGCCGCCGCCCGTCGTGGCGTCGTGCTCCTGCACTTCCCGGGCCACATCATGCTCTATCTCGGCACTACCGAGGATGGCGTGCCCATGGCCATCCACGCGTTCTCGGAGTTCCTGACGCCATGCGAAGGCACCGAGCTCGAGACGACCAACCGCGTCGACCGGATCGCGGTGAGCGACCTCTCGCTGGGCGCCGGGAGCACGCGAACCGATTTCTTGAGCCGAGTCACCCTCGTCACCGTGCTCGGCCAAACCCCTGGGCCTGCGCTCGTGGCCAACGCCGAGCTTCGACCAAGCGCGCCGGTTTCCCTTCCGGAAGGTCGCTGTGGCGACACCAGGCGGACGGCGATCTTCAAATCGCCGCATCGGCCGAGCGCCTCGCAACCGCTGCGAGTGATCGTCACGAGCGAGTCGGACCCGGGTCTTGCTTCGCTGGTCCTCTTCGCGCCTGACGGCTCGAGGGTGACGCCCGAACAGCATGTGCTCGATGGCCCCCCTCATGGCCGATGGGTCGAGGTGGCCGAGCCGGAGGCGGGCCGATGGACGGCGGTCTTTGCCGACGGGGATCAGGTTCGCGCTTGCGAACGCATCGGAGTCGCGAAGCACCCGGCGCCGCAAACGCCGCGGGCCGCGCCCGGCCCCGCATGGGACGCGAGCAGGCAGTGGGGACTCGATACCGAAAACCTCTACGCTGCGTTCGTCGAGCAGCTCTTTCGAGAGCCGACGGGAGACGACATCACTTGGCCTCAGCTACAGGCAGTGATCGGAGAGCGCGAGCGCAACCTGCTCTACGACCATCGCGTGCCCGGCGAAGACGAAAGGCTCGACCTCGAGCCAGACTGCGCCGACCTGCCCTACTTCCTGCGGGCGTACTTCGCCTGGAAGCTGAGACTACCCTTCGTCTATCGCATGTGTACGCGGGGCCGGAAGGACACGCCGCCTCGCTGCGAACCCACCGTGTTCAGCAATCTCGAGTCGGTCCCAGACAGAGGCGACGCCGCTGCGTTTCGGAGATTCATGCGCCGATTGGCGAACACCGTGCATTCATCTAGCCCACGCACCGTGCCTGACGACGACCAAACCGACCTCTACCCTCTGCGCTTGAGCCGAAGCACCCTACGCCCGGGAACTGTCTTCGCCGATCCGTACGGTCACGTCCTCGTCGTCGCGCGATGGAAACCACAAGGCGTCACCGACTACGGCGTGCTGATCGCCGCCGACGCCCAACCCGACGGCACCGTCGGCCGCCGACGCTTCTGGCGCGGCTCGTTCTTGTTCACCCCCAAGACCGACCTCGTCGGCTCCGGCTTCAAGGCTTGGCGCCCCGTCCGCCACGACCCCTCCCTCGCCTCCCAGCAAACCGCCGACCCGCAGCCCGCAAACCCGCCGACCGCCGCCCCACAAACCGCCGACGCGACCCCCGAGCCCCCTCCACCACCCCAACCCTGGCGGATCGCAACAAACGCCGATCTCCGCGACGCCGGCGGCATCCGAGCCTGGTCCGACGCCCAGTACAAAGGCACCGCCGACGATTTCTACGCGGCCCTCGAAGGCATGATCAACCCCCGCGCCCTCGACCCCGTTCGCATGCAAACCAGCCTGGTCGACGCGTTAGAAGAGTCGATCCAACGGCGCCTGAGCTCGGTGCAAAACGGCGAAGACTTCATGAAGGCCCAGCAATACGCGCCCATCGAGATGCCCCACGGCGCCGCGCTGTTCCTAACGACCGGCCCCTGGGAGGACTACTCGACCCCGTCACGCGACATGCGACTGCTGATCAGCATTGACGCTGTCGTGTCGTTCCCGGACACCGTCGCCACCCATCCCGAGCGGTTTGGAATCCGACAAGTAGATCGGGACGAGGCCGTCGGCCAAGTGAGAGACGCTCTTCAAACCGAGCTCGAGAAGCGCTCTTTCGAGTACACCCGGTCGGATGGAAGCGCATGGAAGCTATCGCTCGGAGACGTGGTGGCCCGAATGAAGGCCATGGAGATGGCGTATAACCCAAACGACTGCGCGGAGCTTCGTTGGGGGGCACCCGAGGGTTCGGAGGAGTACGCGACCTGCAAGCGCCGCGCATCGAACGAACAGCAAACGCGGATGGAAAAGTACCGCAAGTGGTTCGCGGAAAGGGAGCGGCCAGGATGAAGGGAACCGACCGGGACGCCATTGCGGGCCTGAGTAGGTTTTTTGAAGCGATTGGCACGTGGTCGTACGACCACCGCTGGCTGGTGTTGCTCGCGAGCCTCGGCGTGTGGGGGCTTGGGGGCTACGTGGCGTCAGGCGCCCGCATCGACAACAGCGTGGCGTCGTTCTTCGATACCGACGACCCGACCTACAACGCCTACCTGGAGTATCGCGAAGACTTCGAGTCCGACGAAATCGCATACATCGTCTATCGGGCGGCCCGGGGGACCTGGAACCTCGAGGTGATGCGCCAGATCGAGCAGCTCACTCAGGCGCTCGAGGATGAAGTTCCATTCGTCAAAGAGGTGACTAGCCTTTCCAACGCCGAGTTCATGGAGGGGGCGCCGCCCGACGACATTCTCATCTATGATCTGCTGGCAGAGTTCCCGGAGACCCAGGAAGAGCTCTTCTCCATCCGGGACAAGGTGATGAAGAAGCCCCTCTACGTCGGCGGGCTCGTGAGCGCTGACACCGAGCTCGGCGCCGTCATCATCGAAATGAGCCGTTCGAGCATCGACTCGGTCGACCAGATCAAGCTCGACCCGGACGGTGGCGACGGGCTCCGCAACCTCTACCCGCAAGTGAGCTTAGAGGCGATCGAAGCGATCCTGGCGCGCCCAGAGTACACCGGCCTCGAGTTCTTTCACACTGGGGACGTGGCGATCAACGCCACCTACAACACCGTATTCATCGAACACGACCTTCCGCTCATCATGGGCCTGAGCATTCTGGTCATCGCCCTGAGTCTCGCGCTGGTGTTTCGTCGGCCCGTCGGAGTCATCGGCCCCTTCATGGTGATCGCCTTTGCAATGGCGATCTCCGTAGCCGTCATTGGCGCCCTTGGCTGGAGCATCGACTTCATGTTCGGCTTGATTCCGACTCTCCTGATCACGGTCGGCGTGGCGGACTCGGTACACATCTTGTCCGAGTTCGGCATCTACCAACAGAAGCTCGGAAACCGCCGTGATGCCATCCGCCGGACGCTCTACTTGGTGGGCCCTCCGTGCCTGCTCACCAGCCTCACGACGGCAGCGGGCTTCCTTTCGTTGTCCTTCTCCCCGGTGAAGTCTGTCGCCCACCTCGCGGTGTATAGCGCGGCGGGCGTGCTCGCAGCGTTCGTTGCGTCGATCACCATTCTCGTTGCTTTTCTCTACTTCGGACGGGAGCTTTCGGCCGAGGCACAGGCCGCAAGGGATCGCGCTCGAGCCAAGAGAAGTGAGCGCTTCACAGCCGTGCTCCACTCCGTGGCGGCTTTCGTCATCCGCTTCCGCAACGCGATTCTCGTCGCATCCGCCGTAGTTTTTGTCGCTTCGGGTTGGGGCATCTCGATGCTGACGGTGGATTCGAATTTCCTATTGGAGTTTTCGGAAGACATACCCGTGCGTCGAACGACCCAGTTCGTCGATGATCACATGTCCGGCGCCTATTCGATCGTGTACGTGTTCGACAGCGGTGAGGAAGACGGCATCAAGGACCCAGCCGTGCTTCGAGAGGTGGAGCGAGTGCAACGCGAGGCGGAGCGGCATCCGCTCGTGACGAAGACCTACTCCGTTGTGGACCTGATGAAGGACATCAACCAGAGCTTCCACAACGGGGACCCCGCCTACTACACGATTCCCGATAGCCGTGAGCTGATCGCGCAGTACCTCCTCGTCTACGAGATGTCGGGGGGGGAAGAGATCCGCGACTACGTGTCGATGGACTACGCGCGCACCACGCTCGAGCTCCGCTGCAAGATGAAGGCGACCAGCCGTCTTCAAGGCGTGGTCGACGACATCGACGCGCACCTCGACGAATCGCCCCTGCAGGCGTCGACCGTCAGCGTGTCCGGTATCGGCCGGCTCTGGCTCAAGTTCGTGGACTACATCACGTGGAGCCAGATCCAGGGCGCGCTGATCGCCCTCACCGTCGTCAGCCTGATGATGATCCTGGTGTTCCGCTCCGTGAAGATCGGTCTGCTATCGATGATCCCCAACCTGTCCCCCGTGGTTCTGGTAATCGGCGCAATGGGGTGGGCGGACGTACCACTCGACTACTACCGCCTCCTCATCGCCCCGGTGGCGATCGGCATCGCGGTCGACGACACAATTCATCTGATGACTCGCTACCACCACGAGTTCCTGAAGTGGCGCGACTACGAAAAGGCGCTCTACGAGTCAATGGAGGGCGTCGGCCGCGCCCTCTTCATCACATCGGCCATCCTAGTCCTAGGCTTCTTGACGAATCTCTTCTCGATCATGGACGGCCAAAAGAGCTTCGGAATCTTGCTAGCCGCCGTAATCGCCACAGCACTAATCGCAGACTTCCTATTGATGCCCGCGCTAATACTATGGTTGAAGCCGTTCGGGCCGGAAGTGTCGGAAGCCCAACTGTGAAAGAACTCATGCACTATGGAATGGAGCTGCTTCAGTGAAGCCCGGGGTGAACGAGCGAAACCTTGTAAAGTGCTCCCCCGGTGTACTCGGGAGCATGCCCAGCGGTGATGTACAAGGTGCGTGCGTCATCGCCGCCGAACGCGCAGTTGAACGGGTTGCGAGGCGTCTCGATGATTCCCCATTGATTGCCCTCGGGGTCGTAGACCCAGACGCCGCCGAAAGCGGCAACGTATAGGTTTCCTCCGGTGTCCATGGCCATGCCATCGGGAAATGCCACATAGTCAACAAACGTGCGTTCGCCCGATAGCGAGCCATTTGGATCGACATCAAACGCCATCACCAAGTGGCCCGGGTCAGCTTGTGCCACGTACACTACGCTTTCGTCCGGAGAGAGAACCAAGCCGTTGGGACGCGTGCTCTTTGCCCCCTCCCATTCAGCCGTGAGCTCGCCGTCTGGGTCGACGCGGAACACCCCGTTGAACTCGAGCTCCTGCTCGGCCTCGTCGATGAAGTAAGGCGGATCGGTGAAGTAAATCGTCCCGTCGCTCCGGACCGCGATATCGTTTGGTGAGTTGAGACGATCACCCCGGTATTCGCTTGCTACATCGACGATCGTGCCGTCCGACAGCGTGCGCGATACCCGCCGGTTCCCGTGCTCGGCAACGAGTAAGAGCTCGTCCACATCCGAGTCCAACCCATTGGTACCACCTGTATCGGCGCGGAAGACTGAAATCGTATCGGGAGGTGTGAGCTTATAGATCGTCGCGGCCGGAATGTCTGAAAACAGAAGCGTCTGTTCCGCCATACGCCAGGTGGGCCCCTCGGTGCGACCAAAACCGTCGGCCACGAGCTCCACCGTCCCGATTCCCTCAAGGGGATTGAATCTCGGCGAATTCCCTCCACCAGCTCCACCCCTTCCGGCGATGCCACCTTGGCCGCCCGTGCCGCCGTCGCCGGCAGGTTCACCGCACCCAACCAACGGAGCTACACCCAACGCCAATACGCACACAAATTCGAATAGGCAACGCATCGCCAACTCCCCGATCGCAACCGTGCCCACCTAGCCGGTCACACAAAACAGAATGCGTCGACAGGCAACACCTGTCTATGCGGGATCCACGCGTCCCGTTCGACTGCTTGACTGGCGCGCACTCCTTGCGCGCCTCCGCCTTCGAGGACGCAAAAGATGCGCGTTCCGGCTACTGAAACCCGTGAAAACGGAGGAATGCCGCTTGGCATGGGGAATGCAGTCATGAGTCGCGAGTGCTTCCGGAGGTGGATCGGGAGCGGAGGTTTTCCTATGCGTTCGTTTTTCAAAAGGAAACTTGTGATCGGACGTTTAGTTTTGGGTTGCGTATGTGTCTTCGCATTGGTCGTGCCGTCGATAGGATGTAGCGACGAGACGACGGCCACCGGTGGAGCCGGTGGTTCCGGTCACACGCGTGGTGATGGTGGAACCGGTGGCGCGGGTGGTGATGGTGGAACCGGTGGCATGAGTGGAGCCGGTGGCATGGGTGGCGGCGACCTATGCCAAAGCGTCAGCTGTCTGTTCCCGGGGCCGAAATTTGCAGTGGGCGACGCGCCTCAATCCATGGCCGGCGCCGACCTCGACGGCGACTCCGTCCCCGACCTGGTCACGGTGAGCCCTCTTAGCGACAACGTGAGCGTGCTGCTCGGTAACGGCGACGGCACCTTCCGAACCGCCACCGTCTTCGCGGCGGGTGAGGGCCATCAATCCGTGGCCGTAGCCGACCTCGACGGCGACGCCGTTCCCGACCTCGTCACCGCCAACGGCATCGTCACAAGCATCTGTTCCGACTGCAACGAACCCGACATCTACAGCGGGGACGTGAGCGTGCTGCTCGGTAATGGCGACGGCACCTTCCAGGCCGCCACCGTCTTTGCGGCGGGCGCTTTTCGCCGTTTCGTGACCGTCGCCGACCTCGACGGCGACACCGTCCCCGACCTCGTCACCGCCAACTGGCGCAGCGACAGCGTGAGCGACGACGTAAGCGTGCTGCTCGGCAAGGGCGACGGCACGTTCCAAGCCGCCATCGCCTTGGCGGCGGGCAATCGCCCCCGCTTCATGGTCGTGGCCGGCCTCGACGGCGACACCATTCCCGACCTGGTCGTCGCCAATGAAAGCAGCGACGATCTGAACGTGCTGCTCGGCAGCGGCGACGGCACCTTTGAGACAGCCGCTGCCTTTGCGGCGGGCGATGCCCCCCGTTTCGTGATCGTGACCGACCTCGACAGCGACACCGTTTCTGACCTGGTCACCGCTAATCAAAACAGCGACGACGTGAGCGTGCTGCTCGGCAACGGGGATGGCACCTTCGAGACGGCCGTCGCCTTCGCGGCGGGCGATGGCCCCATTTCCGTGGCCGTGGGCGACCTCGACGGCGACACCCTCCTCGACCTCGTCACCGCCAACGCCGACTCATACTCCCCAATCGGCTTCAACAGCGACGAGGTGAGCGTGCTGCTCGGCAACGGGGATGGCACTTTTCAGACCGCCACCTTGTTCGCGGCGGGCTTTGGCCCCATTTCCGTGGCCGCCGTGGATCTCGACGGCAACACCGTCCTCGACCTCGTCACCCTGAACTGGGGCAGCGCCGACGTGAGCGTGCTACTCGGCAACGGCGACGGCACGTTTGAGGCCGCCCCCTCCTTTGCGGCGGGTGAACACCCCATCAACGCGGCGGTGGGCGACCTCAACGGGGACACGGTCCCCGACCTGGTCACCGCCAATTCCTTCAGCGACGATGTGAGCGTGCTGCTCGGCAACGGCGACGGCACCTTCCAACCCGCCGCCTCCTTCACGGTGGGCGATGCCCCGCGTTCCGTGGCTGTGGCCGACCTCGACGGCGACACCCTCCTCGACCTGATCGCTGCCAATCAAGACGGCGCCGACGTGAGCGTGCTACTCGGCAACGGCGACGGCACCTTTGAGACTGCCAACTCCCTTGCGGTGGGCGACAGCCCCACTTCCGTTGCCGTGGCCGACCTCGATGGCGACACCCTCCTCGACCTCGTCACCGCCAACTTGGGCAGCGACAACGTGAGCGTGCTGCTCGGTAACGGCGACAGCACCTTCGAGGCCGCCAGCTTCTTTGCGGCAGGGGGCAATAACCCCATCTCCGTGACCGTCGCCGACCTCGACGGCGACACGGTCCCCGACCTCATCGCCGCCAATTTCCTCAGCAGCATGGGGAGCGGGACGCTCGGCAACGGCGACGTGAGCGTGCTGCTCGGCAACGGCGACGGCAGCTTCCAACCTGCCGCTGCCTTCGAGGCGGGCTGGCGCCCCGGTTCTGTGGCCGTGGGCGACGTCGACGGCGACACGGTCCCCGACCTGGTCACCGCTAATTCCCTCAGCGACGATGTGAGCGTGCTGCTCGGCAACGGTGACGGCAGCTTCCAACCCGCCGCTGCCTTTGCGGCGGGCGTTCGTGCCAGTTCCGTCGCCGTGGCCGACCTCGACGGCGACACGCTCCTCGACTTGATCACCGCCAATCAAAACAGCGACGACGTGAGCGTGCTGCTCGGCAACGGCGACGGCAGCTTCCAACCCGCCGCTGCCTTTCGGGTGGGCAACAACCCCTCTCACGTGGCCGTGGCCGACCTCGACAGCGACACCCTCCCCGACCTGGTCACCGCCAATTCGCTAAACGCCAACGGAAGCCACAACGGCGACGTGAGCGTGCTCTTGAACCAAGCTTCCAGATAGTCGACATCGCGAGCAGAACGAACCTTCCCAGGTTGAAGTCGGGGGATCGTTGCCTGAATCTCGGCCCCTGTGGCTGAGATTTACCCCGCAAGCGCAGAGGCCAGAAACACGGGAAAACCAACCGGCCGCGCGGCCACCTCGGCTCCGGCCGATTTCAACCTGGGAAGGTTCGCGGTTGGGAGTGTGCCTAGACTGACGCTGGCATTGAACTGCCGCGGTTTTTCGCGGTGTGGGTTGTAAGTATCTGGAAAGAGGACGCCTTTGGAGGGGGAGCATGTCCCCCAAGACATGCGCGGTAGCGCGAGCCCGAAGGGCGAAGCCCGGCGCGAAGCGCCGCCAAGGCGGAGCGCAGCGACCGCCGCGGCAGGGAGGATTACGGGTGGGGGTGGGCGGGCGGTGTAACTAAACCAAACCCGCTAACCAACCCTCCCCAGACCCCCCACCACATCCGCGGCAGCGCAGACCCCTAGCGCCACTCTTGCGCGTTCTCGTCGACGTCGTACCCATCGATCGCGCGCGGCTTCGGCCCGCTGATCTTTTTGGCGGTGCCACCTTCGATCGGCCGTTCGGTGCCGCCTTCGATCGGCTTTGAAGTGCCACCCTGGATTGGCTTTCCTGATGGAGCGACCTCCGGCCGCTTCGGCAACGCCTGCACCACGTTCTTCGGATGCGGCTCGGGCACGCCCGGGTCCGACTCGACGATCACCGGGGGCTCATACTTGATCTCGATGGTGGTTGATGCCGTCTTCGACACCTCGTCATCCAATGGCTTCAATACGACCACGCCCACTCGGTTCTCGATGCATTTGAGAGCTGCACCCGACAGGCCAGACCCGTATGCCGAGGGCTGAATGATCATTCCCGTAGGCCGCACGATACCGCTGACGCTGATTCGAAGCGTCGTCGCCTTGGCAGCCGTGAAATCCCGGACGCAGTCGCTCGGAATACCGAGCTTCGCGTTCAGCTCCGCCCCCAGATCGCGTTCGGCTTCTTTCTCGGTCGGCCCTACTACGATCAACTCCTCACCGCGCAGTTCGAACTCCGGGGTGTCGGCGGGCAGCCGCGGGGGCCTGGGGGCTGGCTTCTGAACCGGACGCGGTTCGATGCCCCGATTCGCACCCCGAACGGGCTCTTCCCCGCTCTGGCATCCGAGCACCAACAGGGCGACGGCACAGGTGACCCAAGCACGCATGATGAAGTGAATCTTAGCTGCCAAAGCCCAACCGCGGTACTTCGTGAGGTCGCCCCGTGTCTATCGCCGCCACGCAAGGCCGATCGAGGCGCCCCAATACTGGTCCAAGGCGCCGCCAGCCACGTAAGGCGGGTCGGGAGGCATGGGATTGAGGTCGAACCAGTAGCGGCGGTAGTCGCCCCCTATCCGGATCTCGAAGCCCAAGGGCAGCGCGTATCCGAGCATCAGCATGGCATCCATGCCGTTGGCCTTGGCTTCTGGGAACCACAGATTCGTGCCGATTCCCCCGAGGGAGAACACGCCCCGGAAGGCAGCGTTCATCGCCACGATGAAGCGCTCTTCCTTGCCGATGCCGACGCGAAAACCTCCGCCCAATCGGACGAACTCGTACTTCACGCTCGGAATCCCTGCGGTGTTGTCCTCGCCCATCACAGGCGGACCCGATACGCCAAACTGGAAGGTATGGACCCCGTAATCGATCACGAGGAACGGCTCCCAGCGCCCTGTCGGGTACCGCCAACGCAGACCGATCAAGAACTGCTGAGACTCGGTCGGGAACTTCGCGCCGTCGTTGCGGGTCGAGTCGAACTTGAATAGCCGCTCCCACTCGAAGTCGACGCCAAACTGCGCCCCCACGCCCGCCGTGAAGTGCGCACCCGGGAAGTACTGGAACTTCATGCCCACGCCTGGACCGATGTCGAGCTTGTAGTCGCGCAGATTGCCGCGAAGGTCGTCTTCGTATGTGAAGCTGCGATGCACCAAGCGGAAGTCGACCTCGATGTCGACTGCGGTAGGTCGCTCACCCTTCGTGCGCGTCTTCTTGTACTTGACCTTAGCCTCGTCCTTCTTCGCACCCTTCTCGACTGGGGCGGCGGTCACGGCAGTCACTGGCACGACCGCCACAGCCGCAGGGGCCGCGACCCCAAGCTTCTTGAGGTCCTTGTGGAAGTCGGGGCCGATGTTCGCTTGTACCGACTTCGCAAGGGCGGCCGATGTGCTTGCGTCGTAAAAATGCTGGCTGATCACCGTTGCGCTCCCGCCATCGACGAGGCGAACATACGCGGACCATACCCCGTCTTCGCGCAACACATCGCCCTCGATGAGCCCGCTCACCGCAAGCGCGCTTGCAGGCGCGACATGGCCTCCGTCCGACTTGAGGTCGATACCCAGCGTCCGGGCCTTCTCGACGAACTGCTTATTGGGGAAGAGCTCGATTGGTTCCGAGCGGAGCCCCCGTACGGTAGCGCCGCGGATCTTGGCTGCCTGCGTGCCCGCAAAGGGCCTGACGACGAGTCGTGGCTGGGTGGGCGCCGACGGCCCTTCGGGCTCGGGTGGCTCAACGGCTGACGCGGCGATGACTGGGATCAAGCCGGTTTTCATCAGTTGCCCTACCACGCGGTTGGATAGCCGTGTGACGCTCGATGAGCTGATCCGGAGCTTCTTGACGCGTTGTCCCTTTGCGTTGCGC